>Ga0256835_1000077_pt1 | contig 80753 bp, 86 predicted proteins | sample PIR30metaG_FD_185972 | JGI IMG/M metagenome (GOLD analysis project Ga0256835, IMG submission 185972) | Hydrothermal vent microbial communities from East Pacific Rise, Pacific Ocean - PIR-30 | ecosystem: Environmental > Aquatic > Marine > Hydrothermal vents | place: Pacific Ocean: East Pacific...
CGACCGGCCGGAGGTTGCCTACAACGGCCCAACCCGTAACGCACGCAGCGTGTGGACGATCGCCACCAAGCCGTTCCCGGGGGCGCACTCCGCCGTCATGCCGCTCGAGCTCGCCGAGCGCGCGGTGCTGGCCGGGTGCCCCACCGGGGGGACGGTGTTAGACCCGTTCGCCGGCAGTGGCACGACGGGCGTGGCGGCGCTGCGCAACGCCCGCTACTTCATCGGCATCGAGGCAAACCCAGAGTATGCGGAGATGGCACAGCAGCGGCTCGAGGCCACGCCTATGCCGTTGCTAGCGTTCTAGGAGATTGCATGGTTCTGTTTTACCTGATCTACACCATCATTTCTTGGATCCTTATCTTCTGGCTCCTGCGCGATGTGCTGACCGGCCGGGAGCGGGCATGGATAGCCCTGGTAGTGCTGGTTTTGGCCGGCGGGTTGGTGTGGTTGATGCGGGGGGTGGGCGTATGAACGTACAGATGGCCAAGATAGACAAGGCGGAGATCGTTGCCCAGCTCATGCGAGACGGGATTGAGCACGAGCTGGCAGAGTTGATGGTTGACGCTGCTACAAAGCTCATTCCGTCGGCAGCCGTCATTGATGGGAAACTCGATCCCCTGGCGCTGTTCATGTACGGCGCAGCGGCGGCGTTAGAGCAATCAGCAGCAATGTTCACTAGCGCAGTAAAGGGTGTTGACAGCGGTGAGCCATGCGGTGCCGAAAAACGGGCCACAATGCGACAAACTGCATTCCTGCTCGGTGTGGCTGCAGTAATGACGGACGCCTTGGCTAAGTCGGTTGGAGCTGAGGAACAGGTGGTGCCGCAAGCGTGAGCATCAGTAGAGGCATCGCGACCCGCGCCTACTACAACGAGCATGACCCGTTCGCGGCGGCGTGGCTACGGAACCTGATCGCCGCCGGACTCATACCCGACGGCGACGTGGACGAGCGGGACATCAGGGAGGTGGACCCTAGTGAGCTGCACGGATACACCCAGTGGCACTATTTTGCTGGCATCGGAGGGTGGCCCTACGCCCTGCGACTCGCAGGATGGCCGGACGACTGGCCGGTCCTCACCGGGTCGCCGCCGTGCCAGCCGTTCTCGAGCGCCGGCAAGCGGCGCGGGGTCGAGGACGAGCGACACCTCGCCCCTATTTGGCTCCGGCACGTCCAGGAGCTCAAACCTAGCGTCCTCTTTGGTGAGCAGGTTGCAGCGGCGGTTACCCTCCACGACTGGCTCGACGATCTGCTCGATGCGCTGGAGCTGGCGGGCTACGCCGCGGGGGCGGTGGTATTGCCAGCTTGTAGCGTCGGCGCGCCCCATCTCCGGCAGCGCCTCTGGATCGTCGCAGACCGTTTGGGCGACGCCGGCAGCGCGAGACTGGCGGAGTGGGCGGGCATCGCAGGAAACGCTCGCCCGCAACTCGAGGCCGCTCAACGAGCAAGTGGAGATGCTGGCCACATGGCCGACACCGATCGCCGGGGACGAGAGGGACAGCGACAGGCACGGGAGCGGCAACCTCAAGCTGCTGGGAGCCGCGAGGCTGGCGGTTTGGCCGACGCCGCAGACGGACAGCTTCCGCAGCCGCGGCGGCGACCGGAAGCACGAAATGGGCTTGGACCAGCTGGCGCGCAGCATCCCCGAGATGGGGCCGGCGCGGATCACGGCGGATGGGCGGCTCCTGACTGGCTCCTGTGCCGGGACGGCGCATGGAGGCCGGTTGAGCCCGGCACATTCCCGCTGGTTGATGGGGTTCCCGCGCGTGTGGGACGATTGCGCGCCTACGGAAACGCCATCGTCCCGCAGGTCGCCGCAGAAGTGATCCGGGCTTGGATGGAAGTGCGCGGGTTGGCGGGGTGAGGGGGCGTAGCCATGGACCACGCACCCATGACCATCGAGGAGTACGAGCGCCGCATCCCGCCGTGGTGCTCCTTGCGCACTGCGCAGGAGCACGTCGAAGAGATGCTGGGATGCTGGAGCGTGACCGCCGGGTTCGCGGAGCGCGAGGGCAACTGCAAGGGGTGCGAGTTCTACGCGCCCCAGGGGGTGACAAGAATGGAAAGTGAGAAGAAGCTGCTCGAGCTGGCGCGCGATCTGGCGCGCGCAAAAAGAGACCTAGCCGAGAAGGAAAAGCACCTGGACTGGTCGCGCGACTACGCCCTCCGGCGCTGGCAGGAGGCCAACGCGGAGGACATTCACGAGCACGGCCAGCTCCAAACGGTCGTGGCCGAGCTCGAGCGCCAGCTGATCGAGACGGCGCAGGCGCTCGAGGCTCAGGAGCGGAGGTGATCCCCATGCGCAAGGTCTAAGCCGAGCACCCTACCTCCAGGCGACCGCCCCCACCGCTACGGTGGGGGCGTGGCACGTTCGGGCAGCTACGACGTTCAGGTGCAGCTCGGGCTCCCGGGCAAGCTCGAGTCCATGCTGGCCCGGGCCATCGGCGACGTGGGGGCGGTCTTCCCCAACTCGCTACGCGCCATCAGCGCCCTCGCCGAGGCCGCGCAGCGCCGCTGGATCGCCTACGCTTCGGGGGAGCTTCCGCTGCCGAACGGCCACCGCATGCGGCGCCACACCGGGCAGTACGCCGAGAGCATCCAGATCGAGGTGGACACGGGCGACGGCTATGTGCGCTACGTGGTCTACTCGGACGACCCAAAGGCGGCCAGCCTCGAGTGGGGCACCCCGGCGTGGGACATGCACAAGCTCCTTTACAGCTCCCACAAGGCGCGGATCAGCAAGAAGGGGCACCGCTACCTGGTGATCCCCTTTCGTTGGGGCACCCCTGGCACGCTGGCCGTAGGGGCCTACGTTGGACGCGAGATGCCCCAGGCGGTGCACACCTGGTGGTTGCAGCAAGACCGCGAGGACTCATGGATCACCGGGGAATACGAAGAGCCCTCTATCCAGGACGAAAACGTCAAGGTGCGGCGGTTCACCTACCGCTGGGGCGACCGCCTCACCCCCAAGGACGTTGAGGAGCTGGGTCTCGACCCGAATGAGGGGGTGGGCAAGCGCCTCGTGGGAATGGTGCGGATGCGCAACCCCGAGTTCGGCTTCCTGCGCAGCGAGTACATGACCTTCCGCACCCTCTCCGAGGCCAACCCCGAGGGCTGGATGCACCCCGGGACCCCGGAGCTCGGCGTCGCCCGGGCGGTTTACGAGTGGGTGGAGCAGGTGTACCCGTCCATCATGGAGCAGGCGCTCGAGCACGACATCGAGCAGCTGAAGAAGCGCGTGGGCAACAAGTAACGCGGGCGCGGCATGGAGCCACGCCCGCGGTGGGAGGTTGAACCCGGCTGGCGGGGAGGTCGCGCGCTGGCCAAGCGCGCCGCGCCGTTCGCATCGGGCTGGGCGGCCCGTGTCCCTATTTCCCCCTCCCAGGGTTGCGTACACGGGGGCGCCGCCGGGTTTGCTGGGGCTCGAGCACCCCGCAGCCCAAGCCTACCGCCGGCGGCCGTAGGGTGGCCTCATGCCCGAGATGCGCTTCTACGTCCAGCCCATGCCGTCCGGCGCCGCGACCCGGGTCGTGCTGGGCCTCGAGGACGGCCTCGACCCCTACGTCTACGTCACCCGGGACCCGGCACCCCCCGACCCCGCCAACCCGGGGCCGGCGCGCGCGCTCGTCACCCCGTCGTCGCGCATCTACCCCGCCGAGGACCCCTTGCGGGTGCACCCCCACCCGCGCCTGAAGTTTCGCCAGGCCCTCGACCTGGACCGTGAGCTCGAGCTGGGACCGGTCTACTACCACCTCTTCGCCACCCCCGACCGCGGGGCCTCCTTCCTGGGCCCCGTGACCGTGAGCGTGGACGCGGCCACCCCGTCGCGCACCGCCGCCTCGTTCGCCACTCGCGACCTGGTGCGGCCGCGCCTCGACTACCACCTCGCCCGCTTCGTGGACGAAGGCCGCATCCAGCCGGCCGCCGGGTATGTTCCCGTGCTCGAGCAGGAGTCCCTGGCCAAGGACGACCCGTTGCCGGCGGTGCTCATCAAGGAGGCCATCATCCCGACCACCTACGGGATCGGCCAGCACCGCGGGGAGTGGGTGGACAACGGCGACGGCACCGCCTACCGGGAGTTCGCCTACCGGTATCGGGCGCGCCTCGACATGCTCGTGGTCAGCGAGAACCCGGCTGAGCGCACCGAGCTCGCCAACGCCCTGCATGATGCCCTGCTCACCGACCAACCCCTGCTCGAGACCGTAGGGTATCGCGGCCTCACGATCCAGCGCATGACCCACGCCGCCCCCTCCCCTGAGGGCTTCATGGTCTACGGGGAGGAGATTACCCTTGACGGCGAAGTAGAAATGGTAGCGCGCGAAGAGCTGCGTTATGCAGTAGCCGAAATGGAGACCTTTTTCACACCGCTATGACGCGAGGTGTCACCGTGCTCATACTTACCGACCAACGCCACGTCTGCGTGGAGTGCAAGAGTGCTTACTTTGTTACCGCTGACGATACATATGCTGAAGGAGAAGACCTGCTAACCCATGATGTGCACCCCCTGGATCGTCACCCTACCGACCCCGCGCGCTTCCTATGCCCGGCGTGCGGTGGGGAACTCGTCAACGTCCATTGGGTAGACGAAGCACTCAGCTTGCAAGATTACTAGGCCGTCTTGTAAACTAGACAGCGAGGAGGGGCCACCCTGCCCCCCTTACAACTGGGGCCGAAATGGATTCGACGGGGAGGGGCGATTGGGCGCTGCGGGCCGAGGAGCCGGTGGCCTCGTAAAAACCGGCACGCCATAACTGGCAACCCCATGCTCAAAGCCGCTTAGCGGCGAACACTATCGGCAAGAGGCACTGAGACCCTAACCTTCTGGTAAACGTATGCTTGACACCGCCGCACAATGGAGTGCCCGCCCAGCGTGCGGAACACAACATCTGGTAGGGCTACGCTCGTAGACGCGCTCAGTCTCCCCTTTTCGGACGCGGGTTCGACCCCCGCCGGCTCCACCAGAAACTCACCGACCGCCCCGTAATGGGGCGGTCTCACGTTATCGGTGGCCAGACCGCACACGCCGCTAGAGTGGCGGTGTATGGCACGGGATAAGGCGGCAAAAACCACGAAGGCACCCGCCCCGCCCGCAGTAATCAGCCTCGGTCTCTTCCTGCAAGTGCGGCCGCAGGCACCGATGGTCTCGGGCATTCTCCAGGCGCTACACGCCAACGAAAAACACACCCTGGAGGAGTGGGAGCAACTGACGGCAGGCACCCTGAAGAAGCGTGTCTAAGGAGGCAAGATGAGCAAGTTTGGAGTGCTATTTGACGGCCGGGACATCGTACTCCCCGGGGTATATGCCCGCGTGCGCGCGGACAGCATGACCCCTGAGCGCGGCGTCCCCAGTCGGGCCTTGGCGATTATCGCCCCGGCCCAAGGCGGCGAAGTGGGCGGCATTACCCGCGTCACCCGCTTCAACGACATCCGCAAGAAACTAGTCGGAGGTACTGGCGCCAAGCTGGCCGAAGTGGCCATGGGTCCCAGCGGCGAGGTGCCGGGTGCAACCGAAATCCACTTCGTACGCGTCAACAAGGCAGTGCCCGCGTCGCTCGACCTTGGCGACGTGCTGCTCGAGGCCAAGGTCGCCGGTCGCGTCGGAAACGCCGTGCGCGTTCTGCGGGTGCCCAACGGCGGTGCCTATGACCTGCAGGTGGAGGATACCTACCGCGGCCTCTCCGAAACGTACAAGGGACTGGGGCCGGTGCTCGAGCTCACCTACAACGGCGCCAACTCCAGCCCCACCGTAGCCGTCACCGACAACGCCGGGGTGAAGACCCTCACTCTCACCGGAGACGCCACCGCAACCTTCGACTCTGACCAGCTCGACACCCTCGAGAAGCTGGCCGACGCGATCAATAACACCAGCGAGTGGAGCGCCCGCGTCGTAGGGCCGCTGGTCGGAGTGCGCACCGCCGACCTGCCCGCGCAGACCCCCACCCTCGCCGGCACCCCGCCCAAGACCACCCTCGACCTGCAGGGTAAAGCGTATGAGTACGCCCTCGCCGACAGCGCCATCATCCAGGCCACCGCGCAGGCCGCGGCCCCGAGCGCTACCGCCAGCTGGCAGTTCCTCTCAGCCGGCTCGGAAGGCCCGGCACCCACGGTGCAGGACTGGCTTGACGCCCTGGCGCTGATCGAGTCGGTAGACGTATACGGCGTCGTCGTCGGCACGGGCGACCTCGCTGTGCTGGCAGCCGCCAAGCAGCATGTGCTCGACATGAGCAATACCAAGGCCCGCAAGGAGCGCCAGCTCTACGTCGGTCCCAATCTGCAAAGCAGCAAGACCGCACTCAAAGACGCGCTCACGCAGATGGCCCAGGTCCTGGGTAGCGCCCGCGTCGTCGTCGCCGGCTTCGAGCCGGAACTCATCAGCGCTACCACCGGCAAGGTGGAGCGCCAGCCGGCCTACTACTTTGCGGCCATGGCTGCGGGTATGAAAGCCGGAAACCGGCCGGAGATGCCCCTCACCAACAAAAGCGTATCGGTCTACGGCGGCACCAAGTGGACCACGGTCGAACTTGAGGAGCTGCTCGAGGCTGGCGTCATGCCGGCACACTACGACGCCCCTAACGGCCGCTGGGTCATCACTCACGGCATCACGTCCTACACCCGCGACGCCAATGTCATCTACCGCAAGATTGCGGGCATGGACATCGCCGACTGGCTCAACAAGAAAATCCGCAAACGCCTGGGCCGCTTCGTGGGCCAGGTGGGCGACGCCCTCACTGTGAAGCAGATTCTCAACGCCGTGGTGGGCATGCTACAGGAAGAGGTCCGCGGCCCCAACAACCCCGACGGCGTACTCACCCCCGGGGTGGACCCGAATACCGGCCAGCCCACACCCGCCTTCCGCAATGTGGAGGCCATCATGGACGGGTTCGATCTGGTCGGCATCCGCTATGAGGCACACCCGGTAGGCGAAATCGCCTACATCATGGCCACCGCAAACCTGACGCCCGTAAAGATCGTGGCCAGCGCCTAAAGGAGGAGTGAACCGTGTCCCAGATCAGCACCCAGAACACCCGCCACGCCAACCGCTGCCGCATCATCATTGACGGCAAGATCATGGCGGAAGGAACCAGCTTGCAGGTCTCGGAGGCCGGCGGCACCTCGGGCGTCTACACCATCGGCTCCGAGTACCCGCACGAGCACATCCACAACCAGTACCAGGCGCAGGGCTCGATCAGCGCCCTCTACTGGAAGGAAGGGGCGATTGACGACCTCAGCCTCGGCGACGGCGAGCTCGTCGAAATCCCCACCTTCGACATCGAAGCGTACGACGAGAGCGACGGGGCCGTCCTCTTCGTCCTGCGTGGTTGCACCCTGTCCAACCGCTCGCTGGGCATCAACGCCAACCAGCCCGTCTCGCGCAACGTCCAGTTCATGGCCCTGCGCGTGGACGACCGAGGCGCAGGCGGCGCCGCTACTCCGGGGCCCGTCACGATCTAACCCCCACCGCCAGCGATCCGCCGGGGCTAGGTCCCCGGCGGTTTTCTTTCACGCCACGCCAGCACCTAGGGTGCAGGTATGGATCGCACCGCAACCGGAAGCGTCACTATTACTCACGACAATCCCGACCTAGCAGGGGAAGTCACTTTCCACTTGGCCACCCTCTACGAGCAGGTGCGCATCGGCCGCCGCGTCGCGCAGATGTGCGCCCCGGCCCAGTGGGAGCAGCTGCCTCCTGATGACCGCGCTCTCACGCGCATGCTGGCTACGCTCGAGCACGTCATTGATACCGCCCCCAAAGGCTTCTATGTGGAGGACGGGGGTGGCAAGCCAGTGCTGGCGCCAGGCCAACTGCTCGGGCCGGACGTAGACGTGCTATGGGCGATCTACACCGCCTATGTGCAGCTGGAGGATGACTTTCGTGGCCGAAGCCGAGCTACTGGCGGAGCTCAGGAAACGACCTGAGGCCCGCTGGATCTACGACGCAGCCAAGGCGCTGGGGCGTGACCCTCTGAAGGCACTCGGGATACATGGGCCGCTAACGCTCGAGCGCACGCGGTTCGTTCTCGAAATGGAAGATCCCAGACTCGCCCAGACCATCGCCGACGAAGAGGCTATTGACGAGTTCCGGCGCCGCGACCAGGCGGAGTCCGCATGGCGCGCCGCCCTTCCCGGGGGCAAGGGATACCGCGGCGAGCGCGGGGTAGTGGAGGTCTGAGGTGGAGAAGCGAGTAGAGGTCAACATCGAAGGGCGCGTACGCGTCACGTCCGATGAGCAGTCCATCGAGGAGGCCAAGCGGCGCGCGGCTGAGGTAGAAGCCGTGGCCGAGAGCGCCGGCGACGGGCTCGACCAGACCGCCGAGAAAGCCCGCCAGGTCGCCCGTGAGATTGAGCGCGCCTTCGAGGATGCCGCCAAGGGTATGGGCGACCGCATGCGCAAGGCCCTCGAGGAGGCCGCAGGCGGAACGACCAGGCCGGGCGCGCTGGGTAAGGTTGACCTAAGTCAGACCAACCCCGCAACCTTGCTATCCCGCGTAGACCGGGGTCTAATCACTACCAGCGCCTCTCTAGCCGGAGCCCGTACCTATTCGGAGCTCGAGCGCATCCAAGGGCGTCTCTCGACACTCAGCACCTATCTGGAAGCAGCAAAACACGCCGGCGCACCAGACGAACGCATTGAGAGTTTGGAGGAGGCCCTGAAGGAGCTCACCGAGGCGGTGAGCGAACACAAGGAGGCGCTGGAGAAAGAGAGCGAAAGGGGCACCGAACAGGGGCCCCAGCCGCCAGAAGACCGCTCGGACGATAGTATATTGCGCCGGTTGCTGGAGCGCTTTGGCGGTGGCTCCCTAGCTCAAATGGGCATGTTGGGGAATGCTATGCGTTTCCTCGGGCCGTTTGGTTTGGCTATCGGCGCCGGGGTCATGGGTTTCCGCATGCTCGAGGGGACGCTGACCCGAGCCAATCAAGAGGGTCGCAATGAAGTAGAAATCGCGGCTGACCTGGCTCGCCAGTACGAATACGACCGCAATCCGCTACTCCTATTCCGGCGCCAGAAGGACTTGCTCACCGACAGGGACTTGCTCCGCCTCGGGTACACCGCTCAGGACGCCGAGCGCTACGCGGCCATGCTCGACCTTCCCGGGGGTATGCGCGGCGACGTGCGCGCCCTCCTGCGGTTCTCGAGCACCACCGGAATCAGTGAAGACCAGGCGGCCCAGCTCATGCACCAGCTGGGTATGGGCGGCACCTGGGAACGCGGCAGCCTCTCGCAACCGCTCGAGACCTTCAAGCTAGCCATGGCCGAGGGTGTGCGGCTCGGGATCAGCAAGTCTGACACCATGCAGGGCCTCCTGCGGGTAACCCAGGAGAGCGCTGCCCGCGGTGTACAGTCCACCCAGGCCACGCTCGCCTTCAACGCCGCTCTGCAGCAGGCGCTCGCCCAGACCGGTAACCGCCTCCTTCAGGGGCAGGCGGGCGCGCAGGCGCAGTCCGGGATCAAGTCCGCGCTAGCGGGCGAGGGTGACTTCGGGCTGCAAATGCTGGCCCTGAACGCGCTGGGCGGGCAACTTCCCACCGCAGAAGAGCTGGGTTTGAGCGGCGACGTGGCGCGCGGCTACGAAGAAATGGCCCGGGCCAACCCCATGCAGGCGCTGCCGATCGCGTTAAGGTACATCACCGAGGGCCGCAACCCGCAACTACTCGAGCGGCTGGCGGGCGGCATGGAGGGCGCGTTTGGGAGCGGTCCCCAGGGTACCTCCCTGATGGTCGCTTGGCTCCAGCAGTATGGCTTGCAGGGCGAGCAGCTGCTCAGCATCATCGGCGGCGGCGGCGTTAGCGGGATCGTCGAAAGGGCCGGGAAGATCACCCCCGCCATGGCTGAGGGGCAAGACCTCATTGAGGACGTTCAGGGAGCCAACCGCGTCTATTGGCAAACCCGCCAGAACGACGCCATGAAGCGCGAGGCGGGCCTGCGCAAGTCCCTAGCTGCGCTTGACCTTACCGGCGACCTCGAGACCGGTATGCGTTCGCTGGCAAACCGGTTTACCATCAACACCGCCCTCTTCATGAGCGGCCTCGGGGGAAACGATCTTACCCAGGGCGGGAGCCTGCAAGGACCGGCGGGCGAGATTGACACCGGGGCCTATATCCCGGGTATGGGACCGAAGCCGACGGCGCAGATGGGCATGGGATCGCTAACACCCGACGGCCGTATCGCCGTGACACTGCCCCCGGGAGCCGAGTACGACCGGGCCACGCTCGAAGCGTTGCGCGCCAAGGGCGTGGACACCTCCAAGCTGGGGCGGCACCTGGGGTACGACTTCGCCATTGGCGACCGCGGCAAGGGCGGCGACCCCATCACCAACCCCTTCGCCCGAGCCACCGTAGCCAAGGTTGGCTATGACCCCGACGGGTACGGGAACTACGTCGTCCTCGACCTCGGCGGCGGGGTCCAGGCGCGCTTCGCTCACCTGCAAGAAACAAAACTTAAGGCCGGTCAGAAGTTGCATACCGGCGACCTGATCGGCCTCGAGGGGCAGACCGGCGCCGCAACCGGCCCCCATCTGCATATGGAGATGATCAAGAACGGTCGCCCCATTCAGGACGCGCTCGATTGGCAAAAACTCTTCGAGCGGTACCTGGGGCGGCCGCAGGGCGATGCCGGGACCCAGCAGCCGCAAAAGGTGGTGGTGGAGGTGCAGGGCCTCGACAACATCCGCGTAGAGGGCGTGAGCGGCCCGCAGGCCGACCGCATCCGCCAGGGCCTCGAGATGATCCTGGGTGCGGCGGTGCCGCAGAACCACCGGGGGGCGTAGCGCATGGTCTCCGACGTACGCGTGCGGGTGCTCACCGACGACGGCGAGCTCGAGCTCACCGACCACGTGCTCGGGCTCCAGGTCTCGGACGGGCTCGGGCAGGAAGCTCTACCGCAGGGCAATGTGACCCTACCCCGCTACCGCAGCCTCGACGCTAACACCCGGCATCCATACGCCGACCTAATCCGGGTCGGCGACCTGGTGACGGTGGAGGCGTACGCCTGGACCGGCACCCGCGGAGGCTGGGAGACGCTGCTCCATGGCCCCGTGACCGCTGTGGCCATTACCGAGGCGGTCAACGACGGCCTGCAGGCCACGGTGCAGCTCTCGGTCGCGTCCATGGCCCACATCCTGGCACAGGACGCGATCCGACAGTGGATGTACCTCGGCTCGGTGGAGGGCTGGAACCTGGTGCAAAGCAAGCTCACCACCGCCGAGATGAGCGGCACGCCGGCGGAGGTGGCCTTCCGTTACCTGACCCGCGTGGCGTTTCACCACGCCATGTACCGCTACCAGGGATTGGGGCTGGCCGACCTCATGCACCTCGATTTCGACGGGCTCGAGGCCGTCGGGCCCCTGTTCACCGAGCTGGTGGCGGCAGAAGGCACCCACCTCGAGATCATCAGCCGGTTGCTCGACTACCCCTTCCACGAGCTCTACGTCACCTCCATGCAGGAAGGCGACATTACCGGTCGCTGGCGCCACCTGGCCGCGAACGCCCCGGGACGGAACAACGGCGCCACCGCTGTGCGCTGGCGCGCGGCACCATATCCCTACGCCGACCGCAGCGGCCGTGGGGTGCTGAGCGCGTGGGAGGCCCTGCCCCTGCATACGCTCGAGCAGGATCTGCACTTGGTGCGCGGCCAAAGCCGGGCCCGCACCGACACCGCCGTGCGCAACTTCTTCATGGCCTACCCCGCCCTTTCGTTTACCGACGATGAGTTCCTTTTTGGCCTTGGGGCCGTGATCGCGCACCGCGCCTCGATCCAGCGCTACGGCTACCGGCCGATGAACATCCGCACCCACCTCGTGCACAACGACGGGCAGGACCGCGAAGGTGTAGCCGACTTCATGTTCGAGCTGACCTACCGCCTAGCCGGACAGTGGAACCGGCTGCATGAGATGATGAGCGGCACGCTGCAGGTGCCCTTCTACCCATGGATACGCCCCGGGGAACGGGTGCGCGCGCCGAGTCTGTGGGACGCTGAGGAGCTAGCCGAGTACCACGTACGCGGGCGCACGCTCTCCTGGCAACCCGAAAGCGGCGGCAGTATGACGCTGGCCGTCGAGCGCGGTCTGCCAGTACGGGTCTATGAAGACCCCGACTGGTTCGTGGCGGGGCTCGAGCGGGTGCGGGTGGGCAGCGACATATACGCCCGACCCTTCGCTTGGCGCGACGGGCGGTAGACTGAGTGCATGAAACGCTTCCTTGCCGGATTGCTGCTGCTCATGGCCTTTGCCGTGCTCGCGCAGCAGGGCCGCCCTGGGTCTCCCCTACTTGGCGTTGAGTGGGCGCGCCCGGCCGACCCCATCTTGCCCATGAATGAGGACATGCACGCGGCGGCCATGACCCACTTCGCCAACATGATCCGCGATCTCTTCGAGACGGAGTGCGCCGCGCAGGAGGAGTACACATGGGCCGAACCCAACCTGGACCGGCAGCTTGAGATCGTCGCCGAGATCAAAGAGGCCATGATCGCCGCCGGATGGACCGCGCCCGGGCCCATGATAGACACCTCCCCCTACTACGTTCCGCCTACGGGTTCCGCCCGCCTGCGGCTCTTCAAACGTGGCGGCGAACAGGCGTTGCTCAACGTAGCTGTGTACCTCTACCAGGGCGTCATGCTCGACATCTGCCTGCTCCCCTGAGACTGTCCTTGCCCCTACCGTAGGGGCATGATCAAGGGCATCCAGCTCGCGCAGGTTGTGGACACGCACCCTAATGAATATGCGGTTTCCGTGTACTTCCCGCACATGGTCGCCCTGGCCGGTCGCGGCATCCGGGTCCGCGTCGCCGGGGCGCTCTTCCACCCGGAGGGGGGCGCGTTCGAGCTGCCCCAGCCAGGCGACTGGGGCTTGGTAGCCTTCTACACCGAGGATGAACGCGCGGGCATCTGGATTACCGGCATCCCCGACCGTGGCTGGAACTCCGTCCCCCAGGAGCTGCTGCAGCGCGACCCCGGGGCGCGGCTCGAGCAACACGCCTCGGGGCGCTACACGATCACCGAGGGCGACGGCTCGAGCGAAACCGTGTGGCCAGACGGCACATCACTGCAGGTCCTAGCCAAGAAGGACGGTCAGATCGGCAACCCAAGCTGGCTCGGGCGTTTGTGGGACCGCTTCGTCACCCGGCGCCGCAAGCGCGCCTGGAACCCACCGGAGCGCGAAGCCTGGACCCCTAAGCCCCAACCCCCGGTGGACCTGTACCTCAAGCACTCGAGCGGGGCCGAGCTGCACCTGAGCGCCGACGGCAGCCTGCGGGTGCGTACCGCCGGCGGGCATGTGCTCGAGCTCGACGACGACACCGACGCCGCCCGCGACCCGGAAACGGGCGACATAACCGCCCAGGAAGACGGGACCCGCGCCGCCGTGCGTGTGACGACGGCCGGCGGCCACGCCCTCACTCTCTACGACGGGGACGGTACCGACGCCTACGCCGAGCTGGCCACCGACGGCGGCCACAAGCTGGTGCTCGACGACGGCGGCAAGAAGATCACGGCTGAGACCCCCGGGGGGCGGACCCTCGAGCTCGACGACCAGGGCGGGGCCACCACCGTACGTGATCCTGCAAAGGTCATCGTGGACGCTCCCGCGGTGGAGCTCGCCGGCGAAGGCGGGGCGGCCGTGGCCCGGGTGGGCGACCCCGTACAGGTCACAGTCAGTGTGCCCTGCTCGAGCGGTGGCACCTGCACTGGTACGGCCACCGGTCAGATCACCGGTGGATCGGCCAAGGTCAAGGCCCAGTAGACCCACCCACCGCCCGGGAACCTAGGGTGCAGACATGGCGCACCCGACCCAAACCCATCGCCAGCGGCTACGGGAAGCTGCCTACGTGCTGCGCATCCGCGAGGACGGCGCCGCGCACCCGGTACCCGGACACCCCATCGCCGGGCGCGACGGAGTGTTTCCCCTTCCCATCCCGCCGCAGTCCGTACGGGTCAACCAGCCCAGCCGCATCGGGGTCATGGACACCCGCTACGGGGCCCTGGCGGATGAGCAGGGCGCGGGGCCGCCGCAGTGGGAAATCGAGGGGCAGTTCCTGCTCACCCCCCGCAGCGTTGGAGGCGTGGTGCTGGACGCCTATGGGTTGCAGCGAGCGCTCGAGGACTACATCGGCTACTACCTCGAGGCCAACCGCGACCGGGCCCGGGAACAGCGCCCCCTGCTCACCCTCGAATGGCACGACACCTATCAGGGCCTGAGCTGGGAAGTGGTACCGCTCGCCGTCCCCCGCGGGCAGCGGTCGAACGCTGCGCCGCTTGCCGAACGCTGGACGCTCAAGCTCCGGGGCCTGCGTCCCGTAGGCCCCCCGCCGAAACCCGCCGACCCCGTTTCAAGCGGCCTCGAGGTCAACCCCGAACGCGTGATAAGTGACTTTTGTGCCGCACAGGAGGTAGCCGGTGGCTAAGTGCAACCTGTGCCCCGCTTCTACTTCGCCCGAAACCGCCCAGATGGTGGAAGCCGCGGTTACGCCGCAGGTTGCGGCGCGCATGCGAGCGCGTGCAGCCATCAGCTTGCGCACCGATCGAAGCGGACGCGTGCGCGCAACCGGCTCAGTCAAGATCGAGGCGGCCAGCCAGCTAATAGAACGCGCCGCCGTGAATGTGACGAACACCGATGCCCGGAACATCCTCAGCGGCGTAGCCGCAGTCATGGCTACCGCCAGTATCCGCCTGCGTGACGGCCAGCCCCCGGAGCTCGTGCTCGGGGCCGGCGCCGGGCTCACGCTGGGCACCTGGGATACCGCCCTCGCCGTTTCCGCGCTCACCAGCGCCCGCAACGAGATCGCCGTGAATGCTTCGCTGCGGGCGAGCTATCGGCTCGTGGACAAGCTGCTCGAGCTCACCGTACGCGCCAATGAACGCGGTCTGAGTTGGGGCCTGGGCGTTGAGCTGCCCTTCCTGCAATATGTGACCTTTCGCGGCCTCTACCGCTGGCAGGCGGGGGGCAACGTCCGCACCGAGCTCACCCTGGGCTGGGCTTGGCGTCAGCAAATCCGCCTTGGAGGGAATAGCCAGTGACTGACACGCGCGACCTCGGATGGAGCAGCAAGACGCTCGAGCTAATCATGGAGGGCACCGCCCCGGCTATGGAAGGCGGCCACCAGCAGCTTGCCAAAGCCCTCTACCGGCGCCTTGTCACCTACCCCGGCGAGCTACCGGCCCACCCCACCTATGGCAGCCGCCTGCGGGACTATGTGGGCGAGGTGGCCAGCGAATGGCGCGCGCGTCTGGCGGCGCTCGAAGCTAAGGTAGCCCTGGAAGCCGATCCGCGGGTGCGCGCCGTAACCGCGAGCACCGCCAAGTACCGCGCCGACGGCGCGCTCGAGATCGCAGTCACCGTTGAACCCGTGGACGCTGAACCCTTGAGCATGACGATCATTGTGGAAGGACCCTGATGCCGAACGCGACCTATACCCCCCTGGAAGACGCCACGCTGGAGATGCTACGGTGGTTTTTCTATCGCACTGGTATTCCACCCAGCGCAGCGGACGGCGACATACTACGTACCATTTTCGAGGCCGTCGGGTTCGAGATCGAGGATGTGACCAGCCGCTTCGATGAGCAGCTCGAGCTGGCTGTGCCCGAAGCTGCGTTCCGGGCGTTCGGCCTGCCCCGGGAGACCTCAGTAGCCGCTGTGGTCACGTTGCGCTTCTCGCGCTCAAGCGCCGCCCCCGAGAGCTACCTGATCCCGGCCGGCACCCGCGCGCAGACCCCCAGCGGCGTACGCTTCGCAACTACCCAGGACACCAGCATTGCGCCAGGTGACACCTTCACCGACGTGCCCGCCCAGGCGGTCGAACCCGGATCGGCGGGGAATGTGCCGGCCGGCAGCGTGACCGAGCTCGTAGATCTGATCCCCGGCGTGGAAGCCGTCACGAACCCCCAGCCCGCTGTCGGGGGACGCGACCAGGAGGCCTTGGAGGACCAGCTCGAGCGCTTCGCCCGTTTCTTCGCCAGCTTGCAGAAGGGAACGCTGCAATCCCTCGAGGCCGCCGCGCTCGAGGCCACCAGTCCCACCGGCGAACGCATTACCCAGGTCCTTGCACGCGACATTACCCGTGATCCTGCTCTACCCCCAGCCGTGGTCGTGCTCTATGTGGACAACGGCTCGGGTAGCGTGACCCCGGAGATGGTGGCCTACCTGCAGACCGCTCTCGACGCCGGCCGGCCCGCCGGGGTATCTCTCGAGGTCGTCGCTGCAGCCCCGCACTATGTGGACATTCGCTTCCAGGTGGACGGCAGCGATGAGGCCCTAGCCGCTTGCTATGAGGCCGCGCGCCAGTACGTGCGGGGCCTGCAGATCGGCGAGAAGGTCAGCCGCGAGAACCTGATCACCGCTCTCACCAATGCCGACCCCGGCGTGCGTGAGATCACCCTGCTCGAGCCCGCCGCAGACGTAATGCTCTCCCCTACGGAGCGTGCTGTCATAGGTGCCCTGGACGGCACCACAATATAAGGAGCAACCATGCCGCAATCGTCTAAGTACGTACCCGCGCCGTTCAAGAAAACCGCCGGCGATCCGTATGGTGATCCCGAAGAGGTTTTCGCTAGCCGCCTAATGGAAGTGGCCGCTGCCGTCGGTTTGCAAAACGCCTTCTACCCCAGCGACACCGACGTGGACAATGGCAGTCCCAACCTGCTCGACCACCCCGACCACACATTCTTCATGACCGGCCCGAAGGGGAAAGTGGTAACGGTCTTCAATCGTAGCAGCGGCGTAGACCCAACCCCCGGAGCGCCCAACAACTGGCTTCCTCAGCGCATATACAGCTCTTATATCTTCGGTGAAAACTACGGCGCAACGGATGACCTGCCGAGCGAACCGGCACCGCCAGCATGGTACAAGGGCGGTTCGGTGGACCTTTGGAACTCCAGCAATAATAACTATCTGCTGTGGGACTTTAGCCTAGAGCCAAACACTACGTACACATTCAGCTTCTACTACAAGAAGCTCGGCGACGACGACTGGACCGCTAACCTGGATGCTGGTTCTGGCACCAGCGGCTCGAGCGCCTATGACCTGTACCAGGATGCCGACGGCTTGCCAGCCGCGCTGGGCACCTGGGCGCGCAAGGTCATTACATTCACGACTACCAGTAGCGGGGTGGTGCACATCTACCTGGGCGGGCGCGGATCGTGGGACGGCTCAGAACACCAGCGTGGTCTACGCGTCGCATTCCCCCAGCTGGAGCAGGGAGACAGCGCTACGGCGTGGCGGCCGCCGCGGTTCTGGGTATATCACGAGCTACCCGCCCCCATAACGATTGACGAAACGATAGACCCGAACACCAACTACGCGTCATTGCTAACCGTAGCGCTGCCGGGTAGCGCCGTGGCATTCAAGCTCGACGCGCGTCCCAACTGGACCGATGTGTCCATCTCTCCCCGGTCACGCCGCACCTGGCAAGGTCCGGTTGCCCCCAATACATCAGACACGACGACGATGGAGCCCAGCTATGACGTTGGTGGGGCCTCTCACCCTATGCTCGCCATGGTGGAACCGCGTCCTAACCCCGGGCTGGGGCTGCAGTTCTATTCCGTGGTGCGTTATGGATCGGACACCCCACGCACGCGCGTTGAGATACGCGGCGTCTGGGTCAAGCACAAACAGATAGGCGGCCTCCTAAAGGCCGACTCGAGCGCCACCTCCGGAGCGGGGCACACCAAAACGGTCGCGTGGCGGGTTACGGACCTCGGCAACCACCAATTCCGGGCGGTGTTCGCAACTACGAACCTCGGCCCATACGCTGAGCACACTCACGCCGTAGATGTCTACTGGCACAGCGCCGCCAATGAGCTGATATACGACAACTCGCAAAACTCGACCTCCAACCAGTCCGACGTGCGGCCGCATACCTCTATCGGAGTTCTCAGCTTGGACCTCCACCAGGATGAGGATCTCTTCATTGATGCAATCGGCAATGCGCAGGGTCTCGCCCTGGCCTTCTACCAAGCCGGCGCATACAAGGTGCCTCTCGTCCTGGCCGACTTCCTCGACCCCCCGGCGCCGGGTGACGACGGCAGCGTATGGGCGCGGTGGGGCATGCTAACACCGCACAACCGTGTGGGATACAAAATCGCGGCAGCCGGCCCACTGGCCCGTTCATACCAGATCGCGGCCGGGCGCAATTTTCATACTCCCACCGGGTGGAACCACTCATATGCCACCGGGGAAGCGCCTATACCATACTTCGAGTTCACGCTCGGGGTCAGGGTCATGGATCGCTTGCACCTGTTTGAACCATACGTCGCTCGCTCCGACTCCGTTGCCTCTAACCGAGGGCGCCTAGCCAATATCCGCGTCGCTCGAGGTGACGCCTTCAACGCCAACCTTGGCGACAGCTGGCTAGCTCAGGACGGCAGTCGCTATGTGTTCATCTGGAAAGAAGCGATGTTCTACGGCGAGTCGGATGAGCATTTGCTGTTCATCAAGCCATAGGAGGCACGCATGCCCAAGTATTCTGCAAACCTCGCATCCCCTTTCACCATCGGCCAGCTGGCCGATCAGTACAAGACCGCCTTCGACACCCTTGGCTGGGGTACCGGCAAAGTTAGTATTCAGGGCGGCTACCGGTTCACCAGCCAGCAGGCCGACGACTCTGCCGACACGCCGATCTCCATTACTCCCGACGGAGCGGTGGCAGCGCCCGACTCCATTACCAGCATCACGGGAGCCGACTGGGTAGACAACTACGCCGGCAAGGTCTACGTCTACCCCGTTACCGACGGTCATCACCGCTGGCCGCTGCTCTTCTATCTGCCCGGCTTGCGGGCTTTCCGCATCACGTTTACGCCAGTGCACCGCGCCGACGGCGCCGACAGCGGCCCCTTTTCCGATCTGGACATACACGCGATGGATTCGGTGTACAGCAACAACGCCAGCGACATCACCACATCGGCTCGAGCCGCCAGCCTCAAAGACTCCAATTGGGGAAGCGATTACACGATCGGACAGTCCTACACAACGTTATGGAGCCACGACGCCCTTGGCGGCGACGCTGAGGTAGCCCAGCACGCCCTGATTTACGCCAAGAACGTCGTCCTGCGGATTGACAAGATCGAGTACATCGTGACCCCGGACGCCTTCGGAGTGCAGGGCCCCAACCTCGACGGCCCGCTCTTCGAGTTCCGCTTTCTCGACGGTTCCGGCTACGCCTACGGGGTCATGCAGCCGCTACCGGTCAAAGACGCCTATCGGCCGCGCGTGATCCTATTGCCCCCGCACTACCAACGCGAGAGCGGCTTTTCGCATCTGGATGATTGGAAGCCGACCCATCTAATAAACCTCCTCTTCAACGCCTTTCGTGAGGACGACCTGCAACAGGTTGGCATCTTCAATAGCGGGCTTCCGGTTTATGCAGTAGTCAAGCACTATTCATACGGTGCCGACCTGAACGTGTTTTTGGCGTCCAATGACGATCACCGGGGATTTGCCTTGCGCAGTGTCCAGTCCGGCTCGAGCTCCATTCACGTCGTTGCCGATCGGGTAGACAAGTCGTCAATCTATCCCGCCAACCCTACGACCGTACCCGAACGGCGCGAACATCTGCGCTGGCTCTATACGGATTACGACAACTACAGCACGGCCACGCGCGCGCCGGCTCGTACCGGATGGCTCATCAAGGTAGAGGGGCAGACGCGCATACTGCAACGAGGCGGCGTGGATTTGGTGTTTGCTCCGTATAGCAATACCTACACATTCGCGTTATACAGGGTCAGCCGCAATACAGACGGCGAGCTGATCTATGAGGAAAAAGTGGCCGACATCGCCATGACAGGCAACGGCACTTCAGGCGTCGGCAAGATCAGTTTCGATGCGCTTGGCTTGAGCCTCGACACCGGATACTACCTGCTCGTTCCGCCGTCCAACTTGCGACCGGTCGGCACGCGCGGTATTCCCAGCTCTAGGAGCCCGGTCGGCACCGGAGCGCGCATGCTGGGCCCGGTAGTATGCCGCGATCTATCCGACGACTCCGGCTGGACCGCTGGATCCACGGTGCTCAACGTCACCGGTAACGACTTTTCTATTGCTCCCAGCAACGCCTCCATACACGGCAGCTTGAGCTTATGGCTCGAGTTCGACGTGGGCGATACCCCAAGCAACCGGGTTACGTCATATGCCGAAGACTTGGCGCTGGTCACGCACTCGCCCGGTGACAGCACACCCAAACCCCACCAGTATGAGCTCTTGCCGCTGGAAAATACGGAATACACCAGCAACGGCAACTGGGCCTATGGCGCCTTCATGCCGTTCATACTCGATCGCGCCCTAGCTGGCGTTGAACCCGGTTACGTCTGGCAACTCTCGCCGCTCCCTGGGTGGTTCAGCGGTGCTCGCGGCTACTATACGACTGCCCGAAGCGCACCCACACTCGAGTTCGAGCCCGACGTAACCGAGCGCTTCCCCGCCTGGATGGACCGGCCGTACCGCGACAGCCTACCGCTCGAGCGGCTAGTTATGCGGCCAACAAGAGACGTCGCGGCTGGCAATAGCCATTCCAACGCCGACGGGTCGGAGGATTTCGTGGCTTTCATCAGCCGGCGCGACAGCAACCGCCCCTGGAGCGTCTGCTTCCACGTCGAAGCGGAGGACTAGACCATGCCCTTGTGGAGTCTCACACCGACCGATGAGGACGTACAGCATGCGCGCGCAGCCGCCGCATCTCGATCCCGCATCCAGGCCCGCTACTGGCGCAATGCCAGCACGCCGGGCCTCATGGACGACGGTACGGGTACCACGTTCCACTTGGCATTCCGGCGCCTAACGGACGCGCCTGCCGGTTCGGTTACCTGGCTCTACGACCAGACCAACGTAGTCAACTCGCTTTACCCGGCAATCACCCTGCGCAAGGCGCTCTCGCTACGCGCCGGCCTCGTGGCGGCGCTCGAGCCGGCGGTATTGAGCCTCGAGGTCACCCCGGTAGATGACGACACCGCGCGACTTACAGTAGTGCTCGACAAACCAGGCTCGATCAGCATGTTCCTCAAGGGACTCGATGCCGATGGCAACGAAACTGGCCTCATCACTGCTGGCGACGGGGCAGACGGCACCGGCTCCAAAACCCTCACCATGGACTTCCCCCGGCAGGACGGCCTCTACCGGATCGTGGTGCGTGCGGGTATGACCAAGTACGCCCGCGACTACAACGCCGACACCCCCACCAGCGCGCTCTCGACCTACGCCTCTGCCGCAAACGACGTGATGGGCGGGAGTTACCAGACCGGAGTGCTCGACGGGCGCTACGCCTTCGCCAGCGCTATCTATCCTCTGGCCGATCCGTACGGTTTTGATTCGGACGCAGTTCTCAACGGCCCCGACTGGGACACTGACGCCACCCGGCAGGCCATGGTGCAGACCATCGCCGACCGCTCGAGCATTGATACCGCCAAGCGCTTCCTCGACGCCATGGTGGACAAGGGCGCTTCGCCGTATGACGCCAGCAACACTGACCCCGACTACTACAAGAACAAGGCGGTGCCCGCCACCGACGAAGTGTACCAGGCGGGCGGCGTCGGAGCCTATCACGATGTGTACGGTGCCTACCCGTCGTTTACCTATGACACCACCAGTAACGACGGCAGCTATTTGTCCGGCCTCAAAAACGACTTCATCAGCGCGATCCAAACAGACGCGGACGCCGCAGGCTACGATCGCGCCTACGGCGAGGTATACCAGGCCGCGCACGACGCCGAGATCACGGGCGGGCTTCCCGAGGGCGCGACCGCTTGGCCGACCACCACATCTTCGGGGCAGGCAGCGGCCGTCGCTAGGCATGTGTATGAGTCTGGCTTCGCTCGAGCGGCCCAGGAAATCTACGATGCCGGGCGCACCGACGGCTACGACTGGCGCGTAAGTGTAGACCCGGCGCTCGAGCCCGGCACCAGCGGCTACGTGACCCAGTACCGCAACCAGGCCGACCCCTACAAGGCCAAGATGCAAGCCACGGGCAAGATTGCGGGGCTCAAGTTCTTCCTGGATTACATCGCCGCACAGTACGCCTACAGCTACGATGCCAGCAACGCCGCGGGCCTCGACGACGCCGACTACACCACCTACCTCGAGGGCGAACGCAACGGCGCCGTGGGCGTGGTCTACGACACCGGCCGCGCCAATGGCTACCGCGAGCTCTATGACGTGGGCGTCAGCCTCTTCAAGTTCAGCTACGACTCCCAGCTCGATGCTGCCGGACTGAGCTCGATCAAGGACTCTTTCCTGACCGCGGTGTACTCCTATGGGGTGACGGCGGCCCTCCAGGAGCAGTACGACCTCGGGACGAGCACCTACTTCAACGACCTGACCGACTACCCGACCGTGCGCGACCCCAGCTATGTGACCCGCACCCAGTACCTGGACACGCTGGCCGCGCACCTGCGGGGGCTACAGGGCGACTTTTTCACCCGCGTCTACGAATCGGGCGTGATCTACGTCTACCGCGACCGCATCTACCCCCTGGCCGAGCCTTTCGGGTTCACCTTCGACCGTACCCAGAAGCAGGCGAGCTACTACGCCGACCTCGAGCCCGACTTCATTGAGGCGCTCCGGGAAGGCTATGCGGGCGGTCACATCGTTCGCGTAATCCGTAACTACGACCCGGCAACCTACACCGCTCATGTGGAAGTGGAGCTCTCCCGGCCGGAAGGCGTGGTGCTTTATGTAACCGACGACAACGGCAACCAGATCGGTAGCGTGCTCGAGTCGCTAATCCCCCAAACCGTGCACACATTCGTCTTCCCCCTCGTTCCCAACGTGGATGAGGTGCTGCTGCACATAGAGCTCAGCAACCTGGAGGAGGATTGAGCGATAGCCGACTACGGCGGCTAGGGTACCCCTATGGCAGATCCCACTCCCCTGACTAACCCGGGCCAGGATCATGTAGTCGTAACGCTGCCCCTGCAATCTGCGGCAGGAGTGGATGAGACAACTACATCCGGGCGACAGTGGCGCCTCCCCCCGTGGCTGCCGCTCAAGGGGATCACGGCGGACCTCATGGACGCCCTCGACGCGGGTCTGCAGCGCGTGGACCTGGGGGCTCTAGACCAGCTCGACGTACAAACGGCTACCTGGGAGTGGCTGGACTACCACGCGCGCCTCTATGGGCTCGAGCCCCGCTTCCCGGGTGAGGCCGACGCAGTATTGCGCCAGCGCATCCTGGGCGAGCTGCGGCTGCCACGCACTACTCCTGAGGCCATCGAGACCGCCATCGAAATGGCCTTCCCGGGCACCACGGCCACCGTCTTCGACTGGACCACCGTCGAGACCAAGGGTGGGTACACCATCCGGCGATGGGACGGCACCTACCACTGGGACGGCGCCGTCAACTTCAACCCCGGGGGGCCCTATGAAAACTTGCGTTACTACCTTGGCGTATTGATAGTGCGGCTCGAGGGCGGCCCCTACGACCTCGAGGTGGTGCGGAGCATTGTGGACCGCTTCCGTCCCGCCGGGGCGCTGCCGCATTACGAGGTCCTGGGCTCGAGCACCATCCCGCTCGACGGCACCCGTATCCTCAACGGCAACTGGGTGCTCAACTCAACCTGACCGCGCGCGTGAATAGGGTGGCGGCATGGCACTGACCGGCGACCCCAATGGGACTATGAGCCTGGAGCTCTACGAGGTCCAGACCACGGACCCCGTACATCCCAGCATGGTGAACCCCCAGCTACAAATGCTGGTGACGAACGACGCCGTGTTGAAGAAGCGACTCGACGTTATCGAGGCGGCCGGCGTGCTGGCGCTTCCAGGCCGCGTGAGCGCGCTCGAGGCCATCAACGCCGAGACCCGGCTGACCGCGCTTGAGGCGGTAAATGCCGGCACCCGCTTGGACGCGCTCGAAGCGGTGCGCGCGAACGACCGCCTCAACGTCCTCGAGGGAGCCGTAAACACGCTGGACGGCCGCATCTCCGACCTGGAGGCCATAGATGCCGACGCGCGACTGGATGCGCTCGAGCAGGCGCAGGGGGCCACTATGGTCTACACCAGCAGTCCGCCCCTGGACGCCGCAATCGGGGCGCGCTGGCTTCGCCCCTTCAATGGCACGATCATCACGCTCACCAAAGCACGCGTAGAGGGAGGGCGTAACGTCTGGGTCACGGAGCCGCAGGCGATCAGCCTGCACGCGGCTTCGATCGGCACCGACGCGGGCGTGAGCGACCGTTGGGCGCTTCCGGGCAGCATGTTCGGCATGACCGTAAACCGCGCCATTGCCACCCGCATCAGATACAAATACACGGTGCAGGCGCTAGGTGTGGGGATGGACTATCGGGCTCGAGCGTGGTGGCGCGTTCCCGGGGGCGCGTCGCCGAAGGGTCGCGGCTCCAGCTCGGGTGTAGACCCCGGAGACGAAGGGGCGCCGAACAACACCTCAGGAGCCACCCTGGTCCTCAACGCCACTGCCAGCGGTTTTCAAAACCACCTCATAGATCATGAGCAGGGCGAATACACCGTAGACTCGCTCACGCCCCTGACTCCTGGCCTACAGATCTGGGTGCAGGCATGGCGCGACACGGCAGGGTGGGGGTCCGACAACAACATCCGCGGTAACACACAGGTATTCCTAGACGTGAGCTTCATAGTGGAGCTGCTGCAGTAACGGAGGCCCTCATGGACCTGATCGGCAACGAAAACGGAACCTTCAGAGACCGCGTGCGCGCGCTCGAGACGACCGACCCGGCACACCCGAACACCTGGAACCCGCAGTTCCAGGACCTGATCAACAATGACGCCATCCTCTACCGGATGGTGCAGGAGCTGGGCGGCGCCGGGGGCTTGGCCCCACGGGTAGCCGCGCTTGAAGCCCTGAACATAGGCCCGCGGTTGGACGCGCTCGAGGCCATCAATGCCGACGCACGGCTGGATGCGCTCGAGGCGCTCAACCTGGGAGACATAAACAACACCCTCAGCTCCCTCTCCAATCGCATGGACTCGCTTGAGTCGTGGGCGGCAACGGTGGACCCGGACAACGACGGCATCGGCTGGGACGATGTGCAGAACAAGCCCTCCGAGTTCACCCCCGCCGCACACACCCACCCTCTCGCCGAAATCAGCGACTGGCCGACGGATGTGGACGCCACGGAAGTGGGCTACCTCGACGGCGTGACCGGTCCCATCCAGACCCAGCTCGACGCCAAGGCGGACCAGACCGCACTCAACGACCACCTGAACGCCGCCGATCCACACCCCCAGTACCTCACCGAGTCCGAAGGGGACGCGCGATACACCAGGACCAACGCTGCAACGCCGAACGCGCTCACGGTAGGCTCGAGCCCCTATGAGTACCAGAACCCGGGGCCCAACCCCGTCGCCGTGATCGTACAGGGCGGCGACCCGAGCCTGCTCGAGTTCAGCCGCGATGGGAACACCTACTACGACCTGGGGGTGACGGCGGGCATGGTCTATCTGGCACCCAGCGACCGCGTGCGAGTCACCTACGGCTCCAACGCGCCAACCATGACGGTAGTGCCGCTATAGCCCGTCTGACGGCTACAGACCTGAAGGTGCGGGCATGGAACGCCTCACCGCCTTCATTCTCTCGATCGCCGACAGCTTGAGCCGCCTCACCGACCTGCTACTCATCAAACTGATCGTAGGGGTACTGATCTGGGTATATTCCCCATGGCGAGAGGCGTACGGCATTTTAGGTGCCCTTGTCGCCCTCGACTTCCTTACCGGCGTGGTAGCCGCCCGGCACAGGGGGCGCCACATCACCAGCGCCATCATGGCCACCAAGACCGGCGCCAAGCTGGTGGTCTATGGTACCGCCCTGGCCGCAATCAATCTGGCTGAGCGCGGTGTCGGCCTCGGAGCCCTATTCACGAGCGTAGGCCTAGGCATGCTGATAGTGACCGAGGCCCTTTCCATCCTGGAAAACCTGCAACTCATCTATCCCGATCTACCCATTCTGCAACGCCTCGAGGCCATGCTACGAGATCGCGCACCGAGGTCCGACGTTTAGTAGCCTGACCACCGCCGTTTCTACGGTGGCGGCATGGCAAAGCGACTGAAAAACCCCCCTGGTACTCATACTGAGTTTCTCAAGCAACTCGAGCAAAGCATTAAGGAGGCCCATCTGGACGGCACCCCGGGCGGCATCCACGCCTTCATTCCCGGCACCCCCGCCGCAGACGCCATAATGTACATTTACGTTCCCACCGAGCGGGTGAAAATCCCGGCAAACGGCAACCACTTCATTTACGCCGATACGCCGCCGCAAAACGACTGGACCGCCAGCATCGAAGGCGCCAGCGGGATCATAGTAGCCGGCATTCAGGCTGGCCAGGACGTGGGCAGCTTCGACTTTCCTATGGGCGACGCCTACCTCGAGCCGGGCCAACCCCTGGTGATACTGGCACCGTCTACCGCCGACAGCGAAATCAAGGACATCGCAATCGCCATTGAGGTCCAGCGGGCCGAGCCCGGCGAAGGTCCTGCGGACGGCGGGCTTGGCGGGGTCGGCGTCATAGTCATGTAGCCATGGACCCCACGACAGCCCTCCAGGACAAGGTGCTCCGCATGGTGCACGCCTTCGAGGGTGGGCACCTGGCCGGCAACTTCGACGGACAGGTGCTCTCCTGGGGGCCGCTGCAGTGGAACCTTGGGCAGGGGACCCTCGGGCCGGTGCTGCAGCGCATCGTGGAGCTCGAGCCCGAAGCGGCCGCGCGGATCATGGGTGAAGAGTTCGCCGAAGCTGCGCGCGCAGGCAACCTGGCCATGGTCCGCTTCGCCCGGGCGCGCATCCTCGACCACCGGGGCCGCCCGAAGGCCGAGTGGCGGGACGCCTTCCGCAGGCTGGGCGAGCTCGAGGGCACGCACCGGGCCTTCCGTGAGGCCGCCCAGCCCTACCTCAAACGCGGGCAGCGCCTCGCTGAGGCCCTGGGATTCGAGACCGAACGCGGCTACGCCCTGGGCGTGGACGTGGCGGTGCAGAACGGCGCCCCCCGGCGCGACCACATCCGCGAGTACCGGCGCCGCCTGGGGAGCGGCAAGCGCTACCCCATGGAGTGGCAGCGGCTGAAACTCTTCGCCCACGTGGTCGCCGACGCCGCCAACCCGCGCTGGCACGACGACGTGCTGAGCCGCAAGCTCACCATCGCCGTGGGACGCGGCCGGGTGCACGGCAAGGACTACGTGCTCGAGCGCGACTTCGGCATCAGCTACTGGCGCAAATGGTGGGAGGACCCCGACCGCCCCCGTGCGTAGGGTGCCATAGGAGGTGAACATGAAGCGACTGATCTCGATCTTGCAGGCGCTAATCCAGGCCGCCGGTCTGGCCGTGACCATCGTGGAGCTGACCGCTGAGGGAACCGGCGAGAAGGGCAAGGCCAAGGAGGACAAAGCCGTCGCCCAGATGCGCGAGCTCTTCCCCCCGGAGATGCTGCCGGAGGCGTTCCGCGACAGCTACGACATCATTGCGCGCATGGTGATCCGCGCCATCGTCGCATTCTTCAACGCCACGGGTTTTTTCGAGAAGTCCGGCGCGCCGCCCAGCTAGGCGCGGGCCGGGCACGCAAGCGACCGCGCAGGCCAGGACTACGCAGGTAAGGCGGGCTCGAGCCCGCCTTACCCTTTGATACCCGACCGTTACCGCACTGTTCCGCCCCCGCTGCACCCCCTTCCACCCTTGTCTGTAGAATAAGACGCATGATAAAGCACCTTATCGCCCCATTGGTGCTGGCGGCTGGCCTCGCTTGGGCCTCGAGTCCTGATGCGGCCGGTTGGACTGGCTGGGATGTGGAGCTCGGGTGGGAGTGGAGCAACCCCGCCCCGGCCATCACGCAGCCGCCAGACAGCCGCATGCCCTTCTCAGGGCATTATTTGCGCCTGGACGCCTACTATTTGCTGGGATCGAGCTGGGGCGTGGACGTTTACCTCATGCCGCAGGCCGCTTTCTATCCGGGCTCGCTAGGCCGTTCCTGGATAGGGATCCAAGCGCTGGCGGACAGTCCCGATATAACCCTGGGCGTTGAGGCCCAGTACCAACCCGCAGGCACCTACGTGTTCCGCGCCTATGTACGCCTGGGGGGACGGTAATGGCCGGGCCTAAGCGACCCAAGTGGCTCACCCCTGAGCTCGAGCAGGCCGCCCGGGCGTACCTGGCCGCCCACCCGGGCCACGGGCCCCAGTACCTGAAGAACCACCTGACCGCCAACGGCCATGAGCTCACCTACTACCGCTCGCGGGAGCTCTACCACTTCGTCACCGCCTACACCCCGGAGGGCATGCCCGCGCCGGCGGCGCCGAAGCCACCAGCACCCAAGGCGGCGGCCGAGCCGAAGCGCCCCGACGTGCGTTTCGAGGAGACCGCCGCGGGCAACGCGTCCCTCACCTACAAGGGCGAACGGCCGCTCAGCCTCGAGGACGTGCTGCGGCTGGCCCGGGTAGACACCACCGTGTGGGAAGTCGAGCGCTATGTGGTGAATACCTGGGAGATGGGCCGGGCCCACACGAAGAAATCGCTCGAGTGGGACGACAGCCGCATGAGCGGCATGATCGAGGACGAAGGCGAGATCAAGAAGGCCCCCCTGTGGCAAATCAAGGTCTGGCTCCGGCGCAAGAAGGACGTGGACCTCAAGACCGTCTTCGAGGGGCTGATTGAGGACCTGGCCTCACGCGCTACGCCCCGGCCCACGGGAACGCCAGTACGCGTCAAGCGGCTCGAGCGCGACACCGGCTACCTGGCCGAGATCAGCGTCTACGACCTGCACGTCGGGAAGCTGGCCGCCATCGAGGAGACCGGCAACGCCTACGACACCAAGCGCGCCCTGCGCGTCTGGCAGGAGGCGGTGGCCTACCTGCTCGAGCAGGTGGCCCTCTACCCGCTCGAGCGGATCGTCATCCCCCTGGGGAACGACCTGTTCCATGTGGACACCCTCGACAACACCACCACCAAGGGCACGCGCGTGGACGTGGACACCCGCTGGCAGACCGCGTTCCGGCGAGCCGTAGCCCTTCTGACCGGCGACCTGATAGACCGCGCCCGGGCCATCGCCCCGGTGCAGATCATCATGGTGCCCGGCAACCACGACCACCAGCGGACGTACTACCTCGGAGAGGTGCTGCGCGCCTACTACGCCGCGACCCCCGACGTGGAGGTAGACAACGACCCCACGACGCGCAAGTACCTGCGCTGGGGGCAGGTCATGATCGGCTACACCCACGGCAATGAGGAGAAGCACGCCGACCTGCCGCTGATCATGGCCAACGAGCGCCCCGAGGACTGGGCCGGAACCCGCTACCGCGAGTGGCACGTCGGGCACCTGCACCGCAAGAGCGAGCGGGCTTTCCAGCCCCTCGCCGAGAACGGCGGGGTGCGGGTGCGGGTCCTGCCCTCCCTCTCGGGCACGGACGCCTGGCACCACCGGAAAGGCTTCGTGGCCAACCTGCGCAGCGCCGAGGCCCACGTATTCCACCGGGAGCGTGGCTACACCGCCATGTTCCCCTACTTCGCCGACCCCGCCCTGTACGGCGGGCTCGAGCACGAGGAGGAAACCGCATGAGGAAGTTCTACCGCCGCCTGCGCGCCAAGCTGGGCCTCTACCCCGAGGCCTACGTCGCGCGCGAGCTCGACCGGCGCGCGCAGGTCTACATGAGCGTGCGCAGCGCCTTTCTCAAGGGCCTCAGCGACCCCAACAAGTCCAGCGAGGAGCACGCGCACGTCGCAGCGGTCCTCTACCGCGCTGCCGCCAGCTTCGACGAGCTGGTGGCCGAAGAGCTCGAGCTGGTGCAGGCCCTGGCACCGAACCTGATCGGCCTCACGGCCGGCATGGGCACCGCCCCGGCGTTGATCGTCACCGGTAACCCGGCGGCGCAGGCGTACGCGCCGCCCGCGCGCTCGGGGGTGGAAGCGTGATCGCCCTCGACCTCGACGGCGTGGTCGCCCTGCTCACCCCTGTGGTGCTGCGGCGCTTGGCAGAACAAGTGGGCCTCGACCTCGACCAGGTGCGCTACTGGGACCCCGCGCATTACGACGACCTGCTCGCCGAGCTGCCGGAGCCTTACCGCACTGAGGAGGTGGAGCGCATGGTCTCGGAGCTCTACTGGGACCCTGAGACCTACCGGCAGGCCATGCCCATCCCCGGTGCGCTCGAGGCCGCCCAGTGGCTCGCCCGACGCAAGCTGCTCACCGCCTACATCACCCGACGCAAGTCCCACACCGAGGCCGTGACCAAAGCGTGGCTGCAAGAGCGCGGCTTTCCCCTGCGACCAGTGCACCACGTGGAGCGCCCGGCAACCAAGGCCGACGTAGCGGAGCGGATCGGGGCCCGGGTACTCGTGGACGACAGCCCCCGGGAAGCGCTCGAGTTCGCCGAGGCCGGCCTAGTGCCCATCTTGCTGGCGCACCGCTACAACCGGCACGTGGACGACCCGCGCGTCATGCGCGCGGAGGGCTGGCCGGCGCTGCTCGGGCTCTTGAAGGCCCTGCCCTTGGACTACCGCGAGCGGCGCGACCCGCTCGGGTACGGGAACAAGCGTGGGAGGAGAAACGGATGAAGCAAGAAAGACTGATCGGCATCTCTGGCAAGGCTCGAGCGGGCAAGGACAGCTTCTACCGGCTGGTGCTCGCCCCCCGGGGCTACACCCGCATCGCCCTGGCCGACCCCCTGAAGGGGCTGGCGCTGGCGCTCGAGGCCCTGACCGTCCCCATGACCACCCCGGGGCTCATGGAACAGGTGGCCCGGTACACCACGGAGCTCGCTGAGCGCGAGAAGCGCACGCCGGAGCCCCAGGAGATCGTGGGCATCTACCTGAAGCCGGTGCTCTCGATGGTGGCCGAGCGCTACTATGCCTACTACGGCGCCCGGAAGGGACCGCGGGAGCGCCACCTGCTGCAGCACCTGGGTACCGAGATTGGCCGCAACCTGGACCCCGGGCTCTGGCTGATCCCGGCGCTCACCGAAGCCCGCCGCGTCCTGGCCGCCGGCGGCCGCGTGGCCATCACCGACGTGCGCTTTCCCAACGAGGCGTACGCCGTGCAGGGGAACGTCGAGGCTATGCGCCACTTCTATGAGGCCCACGAAGCCCTCGAGGGGCATGTGCTCGAGCCGGTGAAGCACGCCCTGACCCACACCTGGGACGAAGAGGGCGGCCTGCTGCCGCCCCCGGGCCTCGGGGCGGTGGTGCGGGTGGAACGCCCGGACGCCCCCGAGGTTCTGGACCCCGAGGCGCGGCAGCACGCCAGCGAGCGCATGGTGGACGCCATCGAGCCCGACTGGATCCTCACCGCCAACACGCTCGCCGAGCTCAAAGCGCGCGGCGATGAACTCTTCGGAGACGCCGCAGGCTACCTAGCCGACGCCTAGCCTTCGTCTCATTAGACGGCCAAGCAACACGTCTTGCATGCTTGGCCGTCTCTCTTTTGCCCCCGCCCCCCCGACCTTACACGCCGAGGCCCTGCGGTTGTAAGGCTCGAGCCCCTACCGGCGCCGCCACAGCGGGCAGTGGGGCTGATCCTCACCCACTGAAAGATTGATCACGATGTTCTGAGGGTGCGTGCACTTGCCACGGCCACCGGAGAGGGCGGAGTAATAGCGACATTCCCCGCAGGTGCGGCTGAGCGCCCGTTTGCGCTCGAGCTCGAGGTCGGCAGGTCTGACCCCCCCAGGAACCACGGCATCGAGCTGGCGAGGCGGCTCAGGCGAGCTCTCAGGCCCCATGTGAATGCCCGTGCCACCCATGCGCCGGGCCAAACCCGCAAGGGCGTAGAGGTGGGCGTGGGCGAAGTGGGGGTCGAGGGCTAGGTGGCGGTAGATTTGCCGGACCTCACCAGAGTGTACCCGCTCCCCCGTGGGCAGCGTACGGTAAACCGGGATAGTAGCTCGAGCGATGTTCTCGAGGTGGGTCACGTACTCCTTGGCCACCGGCCATTTTTGGAGCACGCCGCCGATCCGCCGCGGCTGGGTCTTCTCATAGAAGTCCACCGGGATACGGATGCGGCGCCGCTGGAACTGGATCAGCGCCCAATCGAGGGCCTTGTAGCGGTCCAGGAGCACCCGGTACTCATACTTAACCTCACCGGTGGACTTCTGGATGTCCGACCGGCGCCGCTCGTCCTTCCAGGTGATGGCGTGGGGAGAGTCAGCATAGTCTGCTAGCCAAACTACGCCCCGGGGCAGGCGACGGGCTAGGTCTACGGCCAGGTCATAAGACGGCTCGCCGTCTATTACCACGATCTTCGCGTGCCAACGCCGCGCTAGGAGTTCGAGCGCCCGGGCCGCCTCGGAGCCCGACGCCTCGATGACCTCGAGGTGCACCAGGTCGAAGGTGTTCCCGGGACCTAGCTTGTAGACCACGGCGTGCTTTTCCGGGGCGCGCTGGTCTATCCCAACGGCCACCCATTCACCCTTGAGGTCTTCTGGGTCGGGCCAGTGGTACTGAGGGTCCATGCATGCCTCAACGGTTTCTCGCGGTGCCGGCACTGCATCAGGGTCGCGGTAGGGCAACCCCAGGCGCGAGTTATAGAACTCGGGCAGGTTGTCTCCACGCTCCCACGCCTCCCACAGCTCTGGCAGGTACTTGTTCCCACGTAGGATTTGCGAAAACTGGTAGCCCTCCCATTCGGCACCGGGGTTTTCGGGAACGTAGAAGCCGTGCTTGAGTAGCACGTCGTCGGTGATCTCGGTCTTGCACTCGGGGCACTGGTAGTGGAGCCTCGAGCCGTCCCGTCCCACTACGTCCGGCCAGCGCAGGGGCATGATGATCCCCTCGCGGTGCAGCTTGCAGGCCGGGTTCGGGCAGGGGGTGCGCCAGTAGTTCATCGTGGACCGCTGGAACCAGCGGTCTATGTCCATGCCGGGGAAGCCGGCCGTACTGTTCAGCTCGATCAGGCCCTTGCGCCCCTCCCACTCGAACCTCGAGGCCGAAACGCGCACGAAGGTGCGCTCGATGGTGGCTAGGTCCATGAGGCGCACCTCATCGAAGAGCAAGGCGTCCGCCGGGAAGGAGTCCACGCCGATCCCGGAGCGCATGCCGCGGAACCGCATCGTGGACACGCCAACGCGCACCAACCCCACAGCGTCCACGTCCCCGATCAGCTTCATCATCTTGCTCGAGGACTGCATCATCGGCCGGAAGCGGGACTTGTGCAGATCCAGCACGGCCTCGAGCGTCGGGAACATGAGGGCGACGTTGAAGCGCACATTCGAGTCTGCCGTCAACCAGCCGGCGCGGTACAGCAGCTTGACCGTGAGGCCCATCTGGGCCGCTTTCATGATCACGAGCCGGGAATACGGCTTGTCCCGGCGCTCAGCATAGAGATCCCTCAAGTAGGGCCGCCCCTCGAGCGAAAAACGCGGTCCACCAACGCCTTCGGGCCGGATGCCGGAGGCGTTGGCGAAACCAACCAACGTTTCCAGCTCGGATGCGCTGAAAACGGGCGGCGGCCGGAACATGACCTCAGCCGCAGCGCGTGCAAACTCAGGCTCGAGCGCCACGCTCACGCAACCACCCCCATACGGCCAGGCCGAGCGCGTCTATGACGTGGGGCCAGTCACGACGTGCCAGATCCTGGAAAGCAGCCGCCGGCCAACCCTCGAGCTCGAGCGCCAGCCGGTTGGCGATGGCTTGGTCATCTTTGCGCACCTTGGGCACGCCGTAGGCGTCCCGGCGGATCATGGCAGCCCCTGAGCGCATGGCGGGTTTCCAGCGGGAGGCGTAGGTCTCGACCAAGGGCACATTGTAGACCGCAGCCAGGGCCTGGACGTTGCCGAGCACCTGATTGGCATAGGCGCCGTGGATGTTCGGGCGGCGACCCTGATTTTCCCAGCCCTCGAGCACGACCAGGGTCGGGCGATAATCCCGAAACACTTCATGCAGTCGCTCAAGTGCCTCACCCCGGGGCACGGCCCCGAGCGCCAGAACCTCACGTCCATGCAGGACGGCATAGCCAGTGGTACCCCCAGGGTCTACGGCGAGAATGCGGGGAGATCGTCGTCTACTCACGTCTCCCCTAGCGTACGGACGGGGGCCGTCAGGGACGGCCCCAGCCGGTTATTGAAGCAACCCCTGTATGAGCTCGATTATGTAGTGGCAGACGCTCGGGTGCCGCACACACCAGCGCAATATGGTCTCAAGCAGCCGCTTGGCTCGAGCGCCGGCCTTGGAAGGCTCCCGTTTTGGGTGCCGGGGCCTTGGTCGGGTTTGATACTTCGGTTTGCGTGCCTTTTGCCTTGTTCCGCGTCCTCCTTTACTTTGGCTTTTATACATTTTGTTCAACCATCTATAATCTTAGCGTACCCAGATGAACAATTCTGCGAAGGTCGCTAGCATAAGCTGTTAAAAATCCCGGTAAGCGTCATTAACGGGATTTTCCAGCGCAAGAGAAGCCGCCCCCGAAGGGGCGGCGATCCGCAGGTGGTGAGTCGGGTCAGGCGGACGCGAAGCGGGCCTCGTACTCGCGTCGGTGCTCGCCCGTGAGCGCGTCGGGGTCCTCATCGCCGACCATTTCCAGCGCCTCCAGCAGCTCGGCCTCAAGGTCGCCGTCCAGGAGGTAGCCGTCGCTCGTGGCGTCGGCCTCGAGGGACGCGACCGCCTCATCGAGCGGAACGTCCGGGCTCCAGAGGCTGCTCAGCCCGTCGAGGGAGCGTGTGTGCGCGTCCCACAGCCAGCGGCCCGCGTCCGCGATCTTGACGAGGCAACTGTCGCACTCGTTGTACTCGCGCTCAAGCAGCGCCTCGAGCTCCTCACTGGCGGCCTCGGCGTCGTCGCTCAGGCGGCCCACGCGGTTGCTGCCGTCCCACTCGGAGCTCAGGCCGGCGTAGACCCGCTCGAGCAGGGACGCCACCCGATCGTCGTTAGCGAGCGCACGCAGGGCCTCGCGCGTGAGGCGCGGGTTGAGGGACCAAAGGAGGTCCCGGCCGTGCCAGACCGGCTCCGGCGTGCCGTCCGAGTAGTTAACCCAGAACCCGACCTCGCCGTCCTCGTTGAGGCGCAGGTAGGCCGGCCGCGGGTGAAGGTCGTTACCGACCCGGTCGTACAGGGGCGCGAGACCGTCACCGAGGGCATCGAGGGCCTTGTTCAACGCGTTTTTCATCGCTTCTTTCTTCATCGTCAACCTCCCTACGTCTGTATTGTAGTACGGTACGCGTACCCGTGTCAATACTTGCGCACGGTACGCGCCCCGTGATACGGTGAGGGCGGAGGTGCGATCATGCCGATGGAAAACGCCCTGAGAGTCAACACGTCGTTGAGCCCGGAGGTGCGCCCCGGGGCAGACCTGATCCAGCGCGCCCGCGAGCTCTCCCCTACCGAGGTCGCCCGCCGCGACCTGGCCCGCTACTACGCGATGCTCGAGCGGGCCCGGCGGTCGTTGCGCGGTCGGTTTTCGGCCCGCGAGCTCGAGGCCCTGGCCCATGCACTCGACTCGATGGCCGGCGTCGAGGCCCCCGAGCTCATCTACCTGGTGCCGGCGACGGTCGAGGAGGCAGTCGGCGAGGAGCGCCTGTGCGAGCAGGCCGGCCTCGAGGACTGCGGCGGCTTTCTCGAGCGCGTGCGGGGCCTCGACCTGGCCGAGCGGTACGCGCTGGTGGATGCGGTTGGGGTGTACCTGAGCCTCAAGCCAAGCGAGCGCAGCGCCGACACCTGGGGCGAGCTGGGGCTGCTCTCGAGCTAGTCGGTGCCCTCCGTCCGTTCAGGGAGCTGCAGGCGCTTCGGCGCCAGCAGCTCCCTTCGCAGACGGTCCTCAAAGACGTTTAACGTTTCTTCGTCTGTCAAATCCCACACGATGTCCCGCACGCCCTGGGCGAGCTTGACGAACTGCTCGAGGGCGCGGGTCTCAGCCAGCTTCGCGCGGGTCTCGGCGCGCTGCTTTACCGCGTTGATCACCTTGATCGCGCCCTCGACCAAGCGGTCGGTCCAGGCGGCGAGCTCGGTAGCAAGCCGCAGCGCTGCGCGGATGTCCTGCCCGATCTCGCGGGCGGTGCTGGGGTCCTCATACATGCGGGCGTTCTCGGCGGCTTGGGCTAAGGCCTCAGTGAGCTTGTCGAACTTTTCGGCCCTCTCCTTCTGGGTATCCGCTAGGTCCAGCAGCCACTCGAGGGTGGCCTTGAGCGTAGCTAGGGCGGTGTCGGTCTCGTCGAGCTTTTCTGTGGCGCGCAGGAGCTCGTCACGCAGCTCGCGGATTGAGGTCATGCCCTTCTTGGTATAGAGACCGTGCACCGGTGGGCGGCCCGGGGGCTTCTTCTTGCCTTCGCGCTCGCGCTTCGCCGAGCCCGCGCCGTGCTTCCAGCACACGTCATAGCCCTTACGCGCCGGATTTGAGCAGCGTTTCCCAGATTTGAGGATCGCTTTACAGCGTCGAGCGCGGCCGCCATTGGGCAGCTCGATGTAGTCCTCGGAACGGTCGCCCATCATGACCTACCGTATGCCGCGATACCGTAGGAGTTTTTGCCAAGTTGAGCGGTACATGGGATGTGGTTCAAATGGTAGACCCTACGGCTGGAACCGTAGGGTCTACCGCGATTAGCGGTTGTCGAACCGCGGTTAAACGCGGAGCGGTACCACAATAGCCCAGGAAGTTTGCCCCTTTACCAGCGAGGGCGTTGCGGCGCCGCTGAGCTGAATGGTTACCACGTCGTTCTCCTCGGTTTCCAAATGCTGCAGGGCCTCGAGCATGTAATGCAGGTTGTAAATGGCAGTGATGGGCTCGCCGTGGGACTCCTCGAGCAGCACCTGATCCTGAGCCCGACCATAGTCGCCTTCGGCCGTGATGCGAACCGCCCGCGAGTCGAACTCGAGGTCAACCCGCGCGGTCTGACGATCCACCAGCGGCGTCATGCGCTTGAGCGCCGCGATCAGGTCGCTCCGAACCACCTCGTAGTAGTTCGGATAGTCGGCGGGCACCACGCGCTCATATTCGGGGAACTGGCCCTCCATGAGCGCGGCGACAAAACGCACACCATCCCAGGTCAGGTGCATATGCCCGCGCCCGAATGCCACCTCAATCAGCTCATCACCATCGGGCAAGAGCTTGGCCATGAGGTCCAACGCCTTTCGCGGGACCACCCATGCTTGCTCTCGCTCGCCGTCTCGGTCAGGGGTGTCGTAAACCGCCAGCCGGAACCCGTCGGACGCTACCGCGCGCAGCCCTGTTTCGTACTTCTCGAACTGGACACCGCGGAAAATGGCGCGGTAATCCTCGCTGCTCGCGGCATAGCGCACGGCCAAGGCCGCCCGCAGTTGGCTGGCCATTGTCTTGAAGCGCGCGTCTTCCTTGTCGGGATCGAGGGCTGCCGGAAAATCCGCAGGATCCGCTGTGTGGAACTGAGCGCGCGCAGAACCGCTACGCACCGCCAGCACATGCTGCTCAGCATCGAACTCGATATGCGGATCAGCCAAGCCAGAAATGAAGCGGTGGAAGCCCTCAACAGGCACTAGCCGGGGCTCTGGCATATCTAGCTCCGACTCGAGCCTGATAGTCAGATCCACCTCACCATTTGATGCGCGCCCTACCAGCTCCCCATCCCTTCCGCCCAGCCAGATGTGCGTCAAGACCGGGTTTGCGGAACGCGATGGGGCAATGCCCGCCAGATGTCCTATCGCCTCTTTCAGTTTCATCTTTCCCCCCTGTAGACATACCGTTTGAACCCTGCTATTTCGTTCGCTGGCCGGAGCCTGTCACCATCGGCAACGATCCCGATACCGTGACTGCCCTCGAACTGCCACACCACCACCGGGCGGATTGTGCCGTTCTCATATACGGCGCGCCACCCGGATGCGGGAATGCGCTGAATGAACGCAGCCATTTCCGCAGGAGGCCCCGAAAGGCCTGGCGTCTTTGCCATTTCTGGCGTCTTCATACGGCACCCCCTCTGTGTTCATGCATGAGCGAAACCGCCAGCACCCCCACGAACGCCAAGAGCACGAGTGGACCGAGTACGGCATACACGATCCACCACCCCCAATGCACCCGGCTCTCGAACGTCAGCTTGACCAGCGCCAAGGAGACCACGCCGGTGAGCGCCCACGCGGCTCCGTAGATGAGGTTTAGGTCGTGCATGTGTCTAGTCTATCGGACACGTGAAACAGCAGTCAAGCTGCGTGGCTTGTCTGTCTGTCCTACCACCGCTTCCAGGCCGTCCAGCGGCGCCGGCGCTCCGGTGTGGGCGTGGAGGGGTTTGGCACCAGCGCCTCCCCCAGCCGGCGATACCAACGACGCGCGGCCCGACGCATGCGGTGATGGAGGCTCCGGGCGTAACCGCGCATCCTCTTGCGGGCCCGAATCGCCAGCCACCCGCAGCGCTCGCGCAGGGCCGCCGCCAGTTTCGCAGCCCGGGCCATGCGGCGCCGCAGCCCCCACGGCAATGAGCCAGGCACGGTGTACCCGTTCTTCAGGCCCACTTGGTACCAACGGCGGTAGCGCGCGTTGTGCCGGACCGCCCAACGGTAGGCGATCCGCGCCAGGGGTGCCGGCAGCGTGCCCGTGATGCGCTCGAAACGCCACGACCCACCCGCATAGCGCGGGGGCAGGATACCGATCACCTGGGCGGTCAGCACCAGCTGCCGCCGACCAGTATGTGGGTCTTTCCAGATGTACATGCAATCCTTCTTTCTGGCTTGCTCATCTCTCCCTATAGACGTATGTCCAGGGCCTCTGCCAAGCCGATGATGTGATGCAGCACTCGCTCCCCCTTCGGGGTTAGGCGGTCAGCCTCCACTAGACCCTCTTCTTCCCAGAGGAGCCACATAATAGGCGGGCTGACTAAAGTACCGGCACGGGCCGCGAGCAGATACGGCAGCCCATTCGCCAAATCGAGGCGTTGAATGAGGTCCAGGAGCTCCTTCATACCGCCTCCAAGTAGTGGGCCCGCTCCGGAAACATGGCGCGCAGAACGGGCTCGGCTACGCGCTGGTAGGCCGTAATCCCCAACGCGCGCAGCGCTTTGCGCAAGGTCTCTTCACGCACGTCTAGCGCATCGGCGGCAGCGTGCATCGGCAACGTCCGCGGTAGGGGCTCGAGTAGCCGATACATGAGGTTGCTACGGCTCCACCGCGCCGGAACAACGGCACCATGCTCTGGAATGATGACCTCGTCTACACCGCCTTCCACCTCACGGTGGCGGCGAATGCCGTTGTAGCGCTCGCCCCCGTATCCGATGACCACCACCTGATCACCCGGGCGCGGTATGAAGCTCATACCAAACTCGCGCAGGTAGTAGTAAATCTTTGACGCCGGAATGTCGAGGTCGCGCTCAACTTCCTCAACGGTGCGCCCATCACGCCGCAGCAAGGCGTTAATGAGGTGCGCTCGGGCGGGGACGGACGACCACCATATTGTGGCTGCATGGTTGTCCTCACGCGGGCGTTCAGCACGAATAAACCCCACCGATTCGGCGTAGGTGGGGCGCTGTTTGACTACAAAGTCGGCCACATCGGGATTGCGCTCAGGATCCCGCCACTCACCCCAAGGGTCCAGATCCCTAGGTAGCATCCGCCCCCCTGAGAGCCCTTTGCAGCTTGAGCAGCGTACTGCCCCTAGCCCGCTTCAGTGCGTCGGGGCTGCTCCGGTACTGATACAAGGTCGAGCGCCCGATACCGGTTTGCGCCGCCAGCGCGTCAACCTCTGCGCCATCCATGGCAGCCAAAGCCCTATAAATCGCCCCCAGGCGGATTGTGTCGTCATTGGAAGTCTGCTGCTTCATGTGTCTTATTTTACAGACAGACAGACAGGCGGGCAAGATGGCCAGCATAGCCATTCGTCTTGAATAATCCGATATACTGGACTAAACTAGTAAACAAGACGCGCGTGAGAGCGCATAGCCAGGGGGGGGCTAATGACACAACGACGACCGCTAGGGCAACTAATACGCGAACGGATGGAGTCGCGCAAGCTCAGTTTGCGCGACGTTGATGCACTCAGCCGGGGTTTGGCCGAAAAACAACCAGAGCTGTACGAAAGAATATCGCGGCCGACACTGCATGCGCTCATTCAGGATGAGGGGGCAACGCGAACGCTATCGCCGGCGCGCCTACGCACGCTTGTAGCGCTCCTATGGGACGGCCACTACGAAGACTTCGTGAGCGAAACGGGCCTCGCCATCGTGGCCCCCGGAGAAGAACCAACGACCGGTCGCGTTGCGGTTACTGTGCCCGTATATCTCGAGGGCGAATCGGCGGCGGCCGGAGCCCCGAGGCGGGAGGAGCCAACGTACCCATGCGACATGCTCTATGTGGCCACATCACGCCGCATCCGCTGCTTGCCTGAGGGCGAACCGGTGGGCGTGCGCGCTACCGACCGCATCGAGAAGGGCGACTTGGTGATCATCGAGCGCTTGGGCAACGGCCTCGAGGCGGTGTGGTCCACGGAGTCAGGGTTTGTGTACGATGACGAGCCAGCGGCACCTCCAAAACCGAGCGACCGTGTGGTAGGGGTGGTCGCATGGATCGTGCCAAAGCGGACGGAATGATGATCATCGCCATCGCAGCCGAGAAGGGCGGGGTAGGGAAGACCACCACCGCCGTCAACCTTTCCGCCTACTTAGCCGAACGCGCAGGCAAAGTGCTACTGGTAGACATGGACTCACAGGGGCAGGCAGGCATGTTCCTGGGGTTCACTACAGAGGGCGAAGACCGTGCGGGCATGTATGAACTGCTCGTATTTTCGGACCCCCTTTCGCCCATCTATCGCCCCGCAGAAGAACTCATCACACTAAGCGTGCGGCCTGGGCTCGACCTGATCCCCAACAACCCGCGCATTGCTCAAGCCGAGTTGGAGATCGCCGGGCGCGAGAACAGGCACATGATCCTGGCCGACCGCTTGCGCGAGGTGAGCGACCGGTACAAGGCCGTGGTGATTGACGTGGGCCCCACAGTCAACCTGGCCAGCCTGTTGGCCCTGTACGCGGCAGACGCCGTGATCGTGCCCGTAGCTCCCGGTGCCGCCACGCGCGCGGGTGTAGAGGGGCTCAGGACGCGGCTCAGGGCCATGCGCGACCGGTTGGAGTACGCCCCGGCGCTCATGGGGGTGCTCGCCACCATGATTGACCGGCGCGAAAAGCTCTCGCGCAACTTGATCCCAGATCTGCAAGAGAACTACGGTCCCCTCTACGCCGGCCACATCCGCCGCAACGTCCACCTAGCCGAAGCACCGGAGCGGGGCTTGACCATCTTCGAGTACAAACCCAACTCGCCCGGGGCCATTGACTACATGGCGCTAGGCGACTGGGTGCTCGAGCGCCTGAACCGCGCGGAGGGAGGAGAGCAGCATGCCCAATAAATACCAGTACGAAGGGCTTATGGGCAGCGATGCTGGTAAGCCGACCGGCCCGAAAGGGCAGCTGCGCCGGGTCGTGTCCTACAAGGTGCCTGAGGATCTGTATACCGAACTAAAGCTCGCCGCGCTGGCCGAAGGACTAACCATTCAGGGTTTCGTCGAACGAGCCCTTGCCGACTTCTTGCGGGAAATCCGCCGCAAGCCCGACGCCCTGCCACGTTATCTGCGCAACCCGCGCCCCTACGACTCGGTACGCAGCCAGCGGCTGCCGGTGGAGCTGGTTAACGTCCTGCACGATACGGTAGAGCGGCTGAACAAGCAGCGCAAAGAAAAGATCACGCAGAACAGCGTGATCCTCACGGCCATTGAGCGGGCGGTTAGATCCCGCAACGCTACAAAAGCGTCCTAAATCTGAGCCAATAGCTTTCTTACCTTCGCTTGCGCGGCAGGGGGGAGGGTTTGCATTTTTTTCTGAACTACTTGAACCGCCGCAAGGATGTCAAACGTGGTTAGCTCGTGTGTCAGATGGCCCTCAGTTGCGTTTATCAACTCCCGCGCCTCGCTAGTTTCGGCTATGTTTATATCTTTCACGTTCATGGCCTAATCGTAGCACCCACTGCATGGGCAATGGGTGCTTTTGGTGCACGAATAATAACAGTCCCGTAACAGTCGTTTAGTAACAGCCAGGGCACGGATCCGCCAAAACGTGCGAGAGCATGAGACCTAGAGCCAGTAGAAGGAGTACGGTTGCAGCTACTCGTTTCATGGCTGTACCCTAGACGCTCTTGTGGACAGAACGCAACACAGGGGCGCGGCCTTCGATCTCATCGAGGACACTAGACCACGCAGACGCCTGCCTGCGGTGCAATTCGCTGGCCCGGTGGTACATTGCCCGGGCCACCCGGTGCAGCGTTCCCAGGTTCACCACGCGCTCAGGGGAAAGCCCCTCACGCTCGAGGTAACGGCGGTAGCGAGACACTTGGGCATTGTATGCCTTCGGCAGGTCTTCTGTCGCCCCGCCGGCGGCCTCGAGGAGCATGCGGCGCGTTAGGTTGTCGGGCGCCTTGATTGTAGACCCGTTACGCACGACCTTGCCTTCGGTCAGAAGCGGCAACGATGCAAAGGCACCGGCCAAATCGGGGTGCGCTTCGGGGTGAATGGATAACGCCCCAAGTGCGTCGGGCATATATACCGCCATCGCTCGCAAAACACCGGTAGCCGACACTAGTTCGCCCATGGCATCATTAGCGGTATATATCACCTGCAGCGGGTCATACGGCGTGAACGCATCGCCGCCCACGGCACCGAAGGCAACGAGTGCGACCCCAGCCCAGAAGATGCGCTGGTCGGGGTAGGCCGGCGGTTTTTCGCCGATGTGCCGTACGGCCGCGCTGGGATGCCCACGGCGGATCATCCCGTAGGCGCGCAACACACGGGCATAGTCGTGATAGGGGGGTGTTTCGATCAGCCCCGGCATAAACGACCGGTCAAGAAGCGCACGCGCTAGTCGTTCCTGGTGGCTGTCTCCCTCCGGGGGTTCGATTCCTTCGATACACGCTAGCGCACCAGCCAAGGCGCGGATCGGCGGGTCTTCGTTTGCGTCGCGATATGCGCGCTCATAATCCCCGCGACCGAGCCGCATCTCAACCAAGGTTCGTAACCCCCAGCTACGCAGTCGCGGGTGCTTGCTGCGCAACTCAGCCCATACCCTGGCCATGGCGTCGGGGTCAGGTGCTCCCATCAGACCCCGAATGCGCAGTTCGTCTGCTCGCAGCATCGGCATGCGCTGCGTGAGCCGCAGCACTCGAGCTATATACGACGCCACGAAGTAGTAACCAAGTGCCTCATAGAAGCGTTTAAGTTCAGTGGCCGCCAACCCGCGCGCCACGGCATCGTACATGGAGTCTTCGAGCTCGAGGGGGGTCAATACGTCTACCGGGGCCGGCTCAGACGCTAGCACGCGCTCATACGCCCCGACACCCACCCGGGCCAACCGCCGGAGCCCATAAGCCGGCGGCCCTTCGGCCGGATCGAGTTCGTGAAGGGCATCGTAAAAGCGCCCTTCGCGCATTAGCAATATGGCGCGGCGAGCACGCACGATTGAGTCGTTGTGGTCAAACCCGTCTAAGTCGCTCAGTTTGAGCGTGTACCCGATAGCGTCCCAGCGGGCAGGATCTTGCAAGTCGTCATAAGTTATCGCTGCTACTGCCATACTGTGATCTCACGCTCCCTGAAGTTTTTACCATGTTTGAACGCCAAAACCACTACGGGCTTGAGACGATCCCATATCCGCCCCCCAAGGTACTGCTCGAGGGAGCCGCTGCGGGTGCTTTTTGCACCAACCGGCAAGTTGGTGGTGATGAGCGTGGGGCGCTGTGCCTGGTTGCGCGCCTCGAGCGCTAGGTAGAGCAGGCGCCGCTCGAGTTCCGCATTGCGCGTTTCGCCGGCCCCCACATCATCGAGGAGCAGCAGGTCAGGGGCGCTCATGAGCCGTATGGCCTCATTTTCGGAAATGCCCTTCCCACCATTCCAGGTCGAGCGCACCTCAACCCCCAAACGACCAATATTGACCACGCGCGCCTCATAACCTGCGCGCACCGCCGCCTTTATCAAGAGCAGCGCGCTTTGCGTTTTTCCTGATCCGACGGGACCCGTGAACACAGCCGATTCGCCCCGCTGGATCAGATCGCCGACCTTTTCGGCTACCCGCCGTATCTTCGGTAGCGGCGGCACCATTTCCAGGTCGTCCCACTCGATTTCTAAGTAACGTTCAGCGATGCCTGCATTCTGCAAACGGCGTTTGAGCATGGCCTCTGCCTTGCGCGCTTGGCAAATGGGGCAAACCACCCATTGGCCCTCTTCGTTCTCAATCATGCCGTCAGAACATACGTGGTCGCTCTCGGGCGGCTGTGTTTGTTGTACCGTTCGAGTTTTTAGCTCGGCCAGGAAGGGGTTGATCGTTTCCGCCGCGCGCTTCGCCTCACCCATGTCACTCCTCCTCGATGTAAACGCCCCGCATGTCCACATCTACGCCGTCGGAGGCGGCGGCAGGAGCCACGACCGCCCCCGATCGTCGAACCCGGCGGCCCGATTTCGGATCGTCACGAACGACGCTGATGATCCAGGAAAACGGGTGCTGCACGTCAGGCGCGAGCGCCAAACGCTCGACTGCGGTTTTTACCCTCTCGGCGCCGTCGTCATAGTCCGCAACGACGCGCGAGAGCTGATCCAGCCAGTCATGCCATGCACGCGCCGAGCGCGCCTCGCGGCGGAGCGCCTTTAAGCCATCCCAGGCATCCGCTTCGAGCAGGGCGGCCAACATCTGAGCGCGAAGTTCTGGCGCGCCGCGCAGCGCATCATGGAGTACGCGGTCGGCCATCGCCTCCGGGCGCGCGAAGGCGGCGCGGAACGTTTGAATCGCCGCCAAGGGTTCGCGCGCGCTCCCGTGGTGGGAACCCTGCGCCCCTGGGTCGGGTTGAGCGGGCGTGTCCCTCGATGTTTCATGAGCTGGATGAGTGGAGGTAACATCTTCTTCTTCTTCTTCCTTTGTCTTTTTCTCTAGGTCTTTTTCTATTTGTTTTTTTCGGCCGGGATTTTGGGCCTGTTTTTCCCGTCCAGCACGCGCGCTGTCATGCGCACCATAGGTCTCTCTCTGAGACCCATTAGGTCTCTCTCTGAGACCTATGGGGTCTCTGTGTGATACGTATCCCCCTGATACGTCTCTCTCTGAGACCTGTTTCACGGTTGGAGTTTGGAGGATTTGATAGACGTTCCGCTTCCCGTCGCGCCAACGGGACACATAGCCGTGCTCTTCAAGTTGCTTCAGGGCGCGGAACACGGCCGCTCGGCTGATGCCCGTCAAGCGCTCAATGGTTTCGATTTTCGGCCATGCCTGGCGGTCTCGATCCGAGAACCGGAGCAGGACGATGTATACCACCGCAGCATGCGGGCCCATTTGCGCCAGGTGGCCATGGTCTACGAAGTCGTTGGGGGCCCACCAAAACCCGCGTGTCCTGCCATCCTCAAGCCGATCCATGTCACGCCCCCAGTTCGTCCCACCGCAAGCGGCCGTTGGCAACGAGCTCAGCCGCGTCAACGAGGGCCCAGATTTCCGCCGAGGACAGCGCGCGAATGCCATCCGCTGGAACGGAAATATCCCCGCGCTCAGCAGCTTCGATGAGGATGTGCGGCGCGACTGCTAGGGCCTCAGGGAGATCGAGGATTGGGTTAGCGACGAGGACGCGCCCCATTTGTTCGAGCGCGTCCTGCGAAAAACGGCCGACCAGCTCGCGGCGACCGGTTTCGAGGAGGGCGTAGTAGCGCCCGAGGTCGCGCCGCGCAACGGCCGAATAGCCGCTATCGGCGGTCGTTCGCAGTTCGATGTCGGGGCCAGGCCGCACGCTGGTGATGCGCACAGCGGCCGTCGGGACGCGCCTAGCTGGAGCGGTTGTATCTTTCGGTGATTTGTGCGTCGTCTCCATTTCGAGACCAGTCTATGCACATGCCTAGGCGTCTGTCAACCCCGCGTCAAATGCTTGCAATCCAGAGTAGTGGACGGTAGATTGAAGGAGGGGGTCGAATGGACAGACAAACAAGCAGCCAAGCAAGCAAGATTGGCCCGTACCCGAGACTGCGCGGAGGGCGGCAGCTATTTACGCGCGACGGGGAAACGCTTCTTGTCGAAGACGATCTGCCGCGGGCGCTCTATGTTGTTTCTGTTGGTGCGGACGGGGAAAATGCACGTATTCTCTCAGGGCCCTTTAGCGAAGAGCGGCGTGCCATTTACCGCGCGCTACTTGATGAGAGCTTTCTTGGCATTAGCGGAGTGGCCATTCTCGACCTGCGTGAACACGATGCGGAAGGGAACCCGATAGACTGGGTGGATCCAGAACAGGAGGCTAGGCGGCGTGCAATAGAGCGCGACCTTGATCGGGGCTCATGGGCGGAGGGCGACTATTGGCAACTAGTCGAAGCGGGGGAGATAGCATAATCTGATAATCCCTCTTATCGTCAGACGGCACCACTAGATACGTTGAATGCAATAAAGCCCCGGTGCAATAGGCGCGACAGGGGACACAGAGGAAGCAGGGCCTGAAATACCCGGCCCTGCTTCGTTTTGGTAGCGGGAGCGGGAATCGAACCCGCGACCTCCAGGGTATGGGCCTGGCGAGCTACCGCTGCTCCATCCCGCAGCATTGGCGGTGGGGGCAGGATTTGAACCTGCGGCGCCCCAGAGGGCGCGCCCGGTTAGCAACCGGGTGCCTTAAGCCGCTCAGCCACCCCACCGGAGCCCCGTTCACCCCTACGCCTAGCCACCTGGGGGGGGGTGGACAAGGCGGCAAGCCGGCATACACCGACGGTTCGGCGTAGGGGGTAGGGGTTGGTGGACGCGACAGGATTTGAACCTGCAACCTGCCGGGTGCAAACCGGCCGCTCTCCCGTTAGAGCTACGCGCCCATTGGCGGAGGGGGCAGGACTCGAACCTGCAACGGCTACGCCGCCCCGATTTTCGAGACCGGTTGCCGCACCTACTGGCGACCCCTCCAAGAGCATCCGAGGGCACCCACCTGCCGACCCGGATAAGGGCGGGGCCCCATGCGTCTGCGCGCTGCCCCGCTTCCCACAAGCGGCGGTCGTGCTCCCACAACCCAAACCGCAGTCTTTAGGGTAGCGACCAGTGCCGTAGGGTGGCCAACCCCATGGAGCTGAAAACGAGACAGACAACCTTGACAGATTGAATGCTTGGTCAATAGTCTATAATCATGGACAGATTAACAAACAGCCTGCGTTTGCTGGCCACGATCGTTTTGGTCGTTCTTGCAGTGGCGCTCATCCAGTTCATGACTGCGCTAATCGCGCTGGCTCCCCACCGCTCGAGCGACGGACCGGGCACCATCGCCGCCCCCGGTGAGGTCTGGGTACTGCAGCCGGCACCGAAGAGGGAAACGGCACCTCAACGTATACGGGTACAGCGAGTTAGCTTCTACCAGGCGGTGCCGAGCCAGACGGATGGCGACCCGGAGTTTTCCGCGTGTGGCCGGACCCGCCAGCCGTGGACGCAGGTCGCGGTGAGCCGCGACCTGTTCGCTGAGCTCGGGTGCGGAACGCGGGTGCGGTTGATCCTCGACGACGGCCGGGTGATCGATGCGGTGGTGTGGGATACCATGGCACCCCGCTGGCGGGAGACCGTAGATGTGCTCGTCGCTCCCCATGAGCCCGCCATGGCCTACGGCGTGCGCGCTGGGGTGCTGGAGGTGGCGCGGCAGTGATCGCTATTCCCGTGACCGTTCAGGGCCGCCTACGCCACCTTGCGACTGGGCGGGATGGAGGACACCGGTACGCGGTAGGCCCATTTGAGCTGCGTTCGCGGACGCGCCTACAACGAGGTGTGCCAGTAATCGCCACACCGTTTTACGGCCCCGATGGGCTACTGGCAGGTATGGACCTTTATCCGCACGATGGGGAGGCTGAGGCCGTGCTCGAGGTGCACAACTCCGGTCTATACACCTTGCCGCTGAACCGCGTTGCCCAGGTCGTAGCCGTGCGCGACCGCCACACGCTTGTGGTGCACGCTCCGTACCCTGAGCGGACCGTTGTGGTACCACCCACATCAGTGACGCGACATGCCATAGTGCGCTACCGCCAACGGGTATTGGGTACTCGCGGCACGCTATCCGCCGCCGAAGAGGAGCTGCGCCGCGTCATGACAAATGCCACGCTTGCACCACCTGCGCTAGCGCAGCAAATGCACCTCAAGCCGCCAGCGGAAAGTCTATGGGTGGCGAACAACGGCTCAGCAAAAATAGGCCTATTCGTGGACGGAGTAGGCAACGTCGTCACGATCGTTCATCTGCGATAGCAAGAACCGGTATACTGAGATCAAGAAAACCCCTTCTGCTAGGAAAGCCGTCGCGCTTGACCAGCTCAGAAGGGGGAGTTTTTTGCAGCGACGTATCCGATTATCAGACCGACGGCACCGAGACGTAGGGTACATGGCATGATGAAGCCCAAGGCCCGGCGCCTTTATTACCCGAACAAGGCGTACCTCGAGGCGGCGCGTACCGCCACCCGGCAGGATGCGCCACCTGATGAGCGCCAGGAGGCAGCGGCGCGTGCCGCCAAAGAGCTTGTCCCCCTGGCGAAGGCCGTGCCCGTGAATGAAGTGATGCGGTGGGCCCAGGCCCATGCGCCGAAGGAGCTACCCGGGGCGCAGCTCAATCGCATGGCAAAGGTAAGCCTCGACCTCGAGGACCCCAACTCGCGGTCTGTCTGGTTGGTGCGACCGGTGGGTCTCGATTGGCCGCAGTTGCGCGCCATCGTCAAAGAAGACCCGGTGCTCAAGAGTGTGATCTGGACGCGCATCAGCCAGGTGCAGCGGTTTCTGCGGCCGTCGCGGCAGGAGTGGAAGCCGGGGTACCGCATCCGCTTGCGGGATCGCCACCGCAAACCAACCCCTGAGGATGAAGCTCGTATCAGCTGGCTCGAGCAATACATCCTCAACGCCGGAGCCGAGTTCGACCCGCGCAAGCGCCGTGCGCTCCGGCGCGACAACCTGTGGGACTGGGCCTCGAAGCACCTGCAGGACTCACTCACCCTCGACGCGGCGCCGGTCGAGCTGGTTTCGACCCCCTCAGGACGCACGCACGGCTGGGTACACGTGGACGGGGGCATGGTCTACCTAGTGGACCCGAATATCGGGGCCGCCGACCGCGAGCCCCCGAGCCTGCACCAGCGTTACGGGCTCGACATCCCTGATCCCCAGGAGGTTGTGGCGATCCTAGCCCACGAAGGCCGGGTTCAGGCATGGTATACCCACGAGGACCTGCTCTACCGCGTGCGCCGCCCACATTCCGAGGCCCTAGCGCTGGGCTATGGCCAGCCGGAGCCCGAAGACCTGATCCGCATTGTCACCGGGTTCGTCAACGCGCTCACCCTAAACCTGCGCGGTTTTACGCACAACTCGATTCCCAAAGGCATCCTGGCGGTGTGGGGCGACTTCAACGGGGATGATGTAGAGCAGTTCCGCATGGAGTGGGACGCCTACGTCACCGGGGTCACTAACCGCTGGCGCCTACCCGTGCTGATCTCCGAGGACGGATCGCAGAATGCTGGGGCCAGCTTTATCCCCATTGGCCAAGATTTCAATGAGATGTACTTCGCCCGCTGGATGACGTTCCTCGTAGCCATCAAGGCGGCCCTCTACGGTATGGACCCTGAGGAGATCAACTTTGAGTCGTTCAGCGCCAAGCCGAGTACGCTTTCGGGCAGCGACACCGAGGAGCGGTTGGCAAGCTCGAAGGACAAGGGCTTGTGGCCGTTGCTGCAGTTCCTGGCCCAGACCCTCAACGAAATCCTGTACACGGTAGACCCAGACTTCGAGCTCTACTGGACGGGCCTCGAGCAGGACCAGCAACTCGCCAAAGCGGACGAAGAGAAGATGCTCACCCTGGGCGAGTTCCGCCGGCGCCGCGGCGAACCCGAGCCGGATTCGGAGGTCCTCGCCAACGCGCCGATGAACCCCGCGCTGCTCTCGCTGTACCAGATGGAGCTGCAGGAACAGCAAGCCCAGGAGCAGCAGGCCGCAGGCGTCCCGGACGGGGGGGCGATGCCCCCCGGGGCCGAAGCGGCCCCGGGGCAGGAGGAAGAGGGGGCTCAGCCCGAAGAGGCCCAGGGCGCGCCGGGTCAGGAAGAGGACGCGCCCCCGGCCGATCCGCAAGAGGCGGAAGAGTGGGCCCTCGAGCACCATCTGCCGCAGACCCCGGGAGCGGGAGATGAGGACCTGGCCAAGGCCGTGACCGAGATCGAGGTGTGGCCGGAGGAGGCCGAGTAATGCCGCGGTACGTTGTGTACCTCGCCAAGGCGCACGCGACCGGCTACCCCCTCGCCGGCCGCCGCCGCTGGCGCGGGCTCGAGATCAGCATAGAGGCCAAGGCCGGCCAGTACCGCCCATGGAAAGATGACCAGGGGCGTGAGGGCAAGACCCTCATGCGCTACGACTACGGGTACATCCGTGGCACCGAGGGGGTGGACAAGGCCCCGCACAAGAAGCGCCCGGACCACCTCGACTGCTACGTCGGGCCCTATGAGGGCGCGCGCTGGGTCTACATCGTGCACCAGATCGTCCCCAAAACGGGCGAGCACGACGAGGACAAGGTGATGCTGGGCTTCCGCTCGGCACGCGACGCCAAGGCCGCCTACCTTGCCCACATCCCGCGCAGCTACTACGGCGGGATGAGCCGCATGCCGGCTGAGACCTTTGTGCGCCTGGTCAAGGAGGGGAGGCTGCGAGGGCGCGTGGTCCTGGGCGAGCCGGTGCCGGGGGCCCGGGCCAAGGAGCTGCGCACCCTGCTCGAAATCGCCCGTCGCGGGCGGCTGGCCCGGGTGCCAGATAGGGGAGAGGTATGAGCGTGCTGGCGGCTTCCGAACGCGACGTATGGAGCCCCGACCCCGACCCGTTCGTGGCCGCGCTCGAGCGCGGCATGACGGCGCTCGGGACGAGCTACCTGTACCACGTGCACCGCGACCTGCACCGCGTGCTCAAGCTGCCCCCTTTGCCGGCCAGCTACATCCGGGAGCTCTACCATGTGGACACCCTCGCCAAGGCGAGCCAGGCCGAGGCGCGGCGTAAGGCCCTCGAGCGCGCCCGGGAAACCTACGAGCGGGTGCTGGCCGGGCGATCCCCGGGCGAAGCAGTGCCCCCGGAGGTTTACCGCGACCTGGTGCAGGCGATCACGGATGAATGGTACGGCCGCGGGCGGCTCGAAACGCGCGCCCAGCAGCGGGCCGTTGCCAGTTACATCACAGGGTTGCTGCAAGCGGGGTACATGACCCAGGCCAACCCCAAGGCCCTACTCGAGCGGTATGCCGGCGTCCTCGGCGAGCGGCACGCCATGCGCATCGAGTTCGCCCGCGCCCGAGCAGCCGAGCATATACGCCACCTGGATGAGAATACCCGCCACGCCATCGTGCAGGTGATCTACGCCTGGGAGGAGGACCGCCGCCAGCCCATGGACCTAGCCCGGGCACTCGCCGACCAGTTCGGTCGCCTCAACCGCGACTGGCGCCGGGTTGCGCTTACGGAAGTGGCTCGCAACCGCGCGGCCGGCTACCTAGCAGGGCTCCCCGATGGGGCCGTGGTGGAGTGGAGCGCTGCGAGGGACGCCTGCGACAAGTGCCGCAAGCTCCACGGCCGGCGCTTCACGGTGGTGCCGGGCCCGGGCGACCCCAAGCTGGACGTATGGCCGGGCAAGAACCCCATCGGCCGGCGCGACCCCGTAGAGCACGCCGCGATCCCGTTGCACCCCCACTGCCGTTGCCGCTGGATCCACGTCAGCCGCGCCGGGGAGGGTGTGAACCCCGAGTTTGAGCGAAAGCTGCAGGGGCTGATTGCGCTCGCTACTCGATAGACAGACGCCCTTGCCAGCTTGACAGCTTTTCCATGTGTCCGATAAGCTGGACACGTGGGAGGTTGCCTATGAAATCAAAAAAGGTGGTAGCCGAGCATCGGTGTGCCCTGTGCGGACGCCCGATCAAGGGTACCCGCCGCGCCGTGCCTGGCATCGGCATGCTGGGGCCGCGGTGCTACGCAAAGTTCGGCGCGTACGAGACGGTCTTAGCGCAGTACGGAGCAGAAGAGCTCTTCCTCACCGGGTCCATGCGGGTGGGGGAGAACGAGGGGCCAGATCGCACCCGTCAGGTGAATGCCCTACTCGATCGCTTGAAGAGGGGCGGTGTCCGCTACCAGGTCGAGCACGGCCGCGATGAGAGCACGGGCGAAGGGTATGCGGTGATACGGGTTCTCGGACTACCCAAAAAAGCCAAATTGCGGAAGCGCGCCATGGATGTATGGACGGAGTGGGCGAAGGAGGTTGAACGCCGCGACATCGAGCGCAAGTTCGGGTTCGGGGAGGTAGACAAATGAACGCGATCGGATGGGCAATTACCGGCCCGCGGAACAATGCGCAGTTAGTTTTGTGGTCCAAAGAGCAGGGCTGGACGTATCGCACCAGAGGGGAGCGAAGCGAGCTGGAAGAGCTGGCGCGCGATTTCGCCGATGTGCGCATCGGGGTTGACCCGCTAGAGGCAGAGGTTCGAGCAAAAACCCGCACATTTTCCGTGCGCTACGATTCCGAGCTCGGGTACTACGGCGAGGCGGAAACGCGCGACGGGCGCACGCTACGCACAAACCGTCAGCCAGAACCTAAAGCGGTCCTGCGCTACTTCCTGAACCAGCTCAGGGGAGGTATTTCGGCATGAGAGCACAGCGGAGATCGCGTGGCGTGCGGCCAAAAGATCCCACGCTGCGCAACCCGTGTGGCCGGGCACTGGGGGAGTATGTAGAGGTTGCATGGGTCATTTCTGAGGCCGGCGTTAGCTACGCCGCTTTTCGTGATTGGCGCGTACACCGCGGGTATACAAAATGCCCTTCATTTTGGCGGTCTAGCGGTCGCACATTCGTGCGGTGGGAGGTGGCGGAGGAATATCTCAATGGCGACGGGATACCGCGCGTGCCTAATCCGCCGACGGGATGGGTGCCGATTGCGCGCGCGAAAGAGCTCATGGGAGTCAGCGGTGAGTATTTGACAAAGGCAGCACGGCGGGGAGAGCTAACTGCCGTTCGTTGCCGCCAGCAGTTTTATTTCGAGCCAGACGCACTAAATCAGATGCGTGAAAACCACAACATACCCGGGGGATGGAAGACGACGGCTGATTTGGCGCGAGAGTTAGGGCTTGACCCGCGGACAATTCTCAGCCGGGCAAAGGCATTGGGGATAAACAAGCGGCTTGCGCCAGATCGCAGAGCGCAAAGGCGGGTACGGTGGTTTTCTCCCCTCGAGGCGGAAATGGTGAGGAGTTACCGGGACATACGGCGTAGCGTTCCTGACGGATGGGTGCGATGCGCAGATGAGGCAGAAAAGCTCGGTTGGAACCGTCGTAGCCCGCTAGCGTGGGCGAAACACCATGGGTACCCGATGGCCTATGTCAGCGTTCCGGGACAGCGCGGAACGGCTAGCTACTGCCCCAAGTGGGTGTGGGACGAATACGTAAAGCAGCGCAGGCGTAACGAAAGGAAGCGGCGCAGGAGGGAGGCGGCATGACGGCAGCTAAGCCAAAGCTGGTGGAGCTTGCGGGCATGGTTTCCCGCGCGCGTGAGGCACTGCAGGGGCCGGCGACGGAAGCGATCGAGCGGGCCCTGGATGCGATCAAGGTCGTGGACGGTAGCACCGAAGGCGAACGCGGCGAAGCGCTAGAGGACGCCGTCAGGCATGCCAGGGAAGTGGTGACGAGCGCCTACGGCCAGCTGCGGGCGGCGGAAACGGTGATGTGGACCCTGCACCACGCCTTGATGGAAGAGCAACGCCACCACCCGGAGGAGCAAGGGGAGTCATCCGATGAGCGTTGACGTGCGCGACGAGCTGCGTACGGTGCTGGGCGAACTGGCCCGGGTCAGGAGCGAAGCGCAGTCCCTGGGCGCGCGCCTACGTGATCGGGAAGCCGAGTGGCGGGAGCGCTTCGAGCGCCAGCATGCGGATGAGATCGCTAGACGCGACGCCGCAAGCCAGCGCGCAGCTGAGCTCGAAGAGCGCGCCAAGGAGCTGGCAGTGCAGATCGCACGCGAGCGAGGCGACAAGTCACCAGCTCGCGGCATCCGGGTGAAAGTCGTGCGCAAGATTCAGTACGACCCCGACAAGGCGGTTCGGTGGGCCCTCGAGCGCCGAGCGACGGAGGTTCTGGCGCTGGCGGGGCGCCGCGCCTTTCTCGACTACCTCAAACGGGCGGGTGAAAAGCCCGATTTCATCGAGGAGGAAGAGGTCTACCAGGCCATGATCACCAAGGAACTGGGTGCCGAGGAACAGGCACCCGCAAAGGAGGAACATAGTGAAGCGAGCGACCTTCCCTTTTGACCCGCGCCTCATCGCCCTGCTCGGCCGCGCTGCGCGGCGGTCGGCACCTGGCGAGCGCGAGCGCAAAGACCGGCGCAAGGGCAGCAAGCGGCCATTCCGGGCACTGAGTGGCCGGAAGAGGGCCGCGCGCAAGCGCCAGCGCCAGGCGCGCCGCGCCGCAGCGCGCCTGCGGCGCGTGAGGGGGCGCTAGCCATGCGGCTCATGCGCGAGATGTGCGAGAAGACCACCTGCCCGACCTGTGGCGGCGAACGGGTGGTTGCGGACCCCTTCGGTTTCTGGAGCGAAGCGGACAAGCGCGGCATTCAAAGCGACGACATGGTTGCCCTGCGCCTCCTCGCCGCTGAGCTGGGCATTGCCGACGACCAGTACCCCGATCGCAACCCGGGGTGGCTTCCACCTGAGGAGGAGCAGTGCCACGCTTGCGGCGGCTCCGGGGAGGTTTGCCAGGAGCGCACGGCCCTGGCCTACGACCGGGATGGCCAGGTGATCGTAGTGCGCGGCGTACCGGGCGTGGTCGCTGACGACGGGGAGTTCCTTGGGTACTCCGAGGCCACCGTAGAGCGCTTGCAGACACTGGTTCACCGGGCGCGGAGTGAGCACTCGGGCACCGAGCTCGTCATGGTCGAGTTTGAGAGCGGGTGCCTCATTCCCATGGAGCGCCAAACCCGGGAGGTGGGATGATGCCGCGCTTGCGCACAATGCTGAACCGGGCCGTCGGCCACTTCCTGAACTTCACGCGGTTGGGCCAGTGGATCATGGCCCACCGTTTCAAGCTCTTGTACCGCAATGCGCAGAACGACTATGTACGCGTCGTACTCAGCAACTACTGCCGCTATGTGCTCAGTTACCCCATCATGCCGATGCGGAGCGCACTTTTCCGCCACATGTGCAAGGAGCTGGCTGAGCTGGACGGGAACCCGTGGGGCAGCGGCCCGCCCACTTTCACGCGTTCCCACGCCGAGCAGCTGGGCTGGCTCGAGCGCGAAGAAGACTGGATCGAGCAAAAGCTCGCCCTGGGAAACCTTAGCGCGAGCGAGGCGGCGCGGCACCTGGACCGGCTCGAGCGCGTCCGCGCACGCATCGAGGAGCTGCGGCTGCTGCGAAGGGAAACGCGCGCTCAGGGGGGTTGCAATGACAACAACACGTAAAAAAACTTATTTACTCATCTCATTCAAAGGTGAAAACGACATACCAGAGCAACTAAGTAGCCGGAAAGTAGGCACCTACCTAAGAGGCTATTCGTGGCCAATTATAGCTACCACAGGCCATGAGTGGATTGCGAGTGACGCACGACGCATGGGCGGTGGTCGCCAGTATGCTGTGGCGGCATACGAACTATCCGGCTGTTTCGATGGGAGCCTGCAGGGACAGCTGGCGTGGGTCATCTACCCCGGTAAAATACACGGCCGCTGGATACCAGGAATGAGGCCTCCGAAAGGCCCTTTTACTCAGGAGGCAGAGCATGATCGGCAGTAGCTGCCCGATGGATGCAGATCCAGTGGAGCTTTACACTCCTGTGGTGCGTAAGGCGCGAAAACCGCACCTTTGCTACGAGTGCAGCCAGGTGATTGCGCCCGGGACAACGTACACGTACGTGAGCTACAAGGCAGAAGGCGAGTTTTTCAATCACAAGTTTTGCGGAACGTGCTGGGAGCTTTCGCAGTTTGCCGTTCGGATCGGGATCGAGGTGGTGTTCGGCGAACTGTGGGAAGCGCTACACGCATGCGGCCGGGACCTGATTGCGCGGCGGTTCGCGCTCTTCAACTATGACCGCGCCTACGCGCACCGGCAACTTGTGCAGCGGGGGAAGCTGAGCGAAGAAGCTGCCGATGTATTGCTCAACAGGGTGTACAAGCTTGCATTCAGGGAGGAGGGCGATCGGGATGGGAAAGACAACGATCGAGTGGGTTGAGGAGACTGGGAACCCGCCGACGCATGACCAGCTGTACTTGCTCGTCCTCTACCACGAAGGCGACACCCCGCCTGAAGTGCTTGTGGGCCGGCAGGTCAGGGACCTGCTCGGTTCGCGTGTATGGCCGGAGGTTATGACCACATACCGGATGTGGCTGGAGCCGCACGCCCACAAGATGGGGATGAATGGCAAATACACCGTGGCGGCGTATGAGCTGCGTGGATGCTTGCACGGCGAGCTGAGAGCAACGTTGGCGCGGGTCTACTGGGCAGGCGGGCGCGTAGGTCGCCTGAAGACCACGCTGCAGCCGCCCAGCTGGGTGGCGGAGAGGGGGGAGGACCATGGGCAAGACGGCGATTGAGTGGGCAGAGGAGACCTGGAACCCCGTCGTTGGCTGTACGAAGGCCTCAACCGAATGCAAAAACTGCTACGCCGAACGGCTGCACAGAACGCGGTACCGGGCGTGGCTAGACGGTTGGACGGACGCACCGGAGCAGTACCATGAGCCCTTTGAGCGCGTGCGTCTTATCGAGCGGCGGCTGGACGAGCCGAAGCGCTGGCGCAAGCCTAGGGCGGTGTTCTGCTGCTCGATGGGCGATCTGTTCCATGAGGACGTGCCGGCGCGCGACGTGCTGGCCGTCCTGAACACGATGGAGCAGGTCAACACCGACCGCATCCACGCCGGGCGGGAGCCACACCGGTTCATGGTGCTCACCAAGCGCTCGCGGCGCATGCGCGACATCCTGGAGACCTGGTTCGACGAGTTCCTGGCCAATAGCGTTGAGCCCACGGGCGTGTACTCGATCTGGTTCGGAGTCTCGGTGGGCGTACAGGGGTCGGTAGACCGCGCCTTCGATCTGGCGAGCATTCGCAGCCCCGTGCCGCTGGTGCGGTTCGTGAGCGCCGAGCCGCTGCTGGGGCCCGTGGGATTCGCGCAGGCGCAGCGTCGGTGCTGCGACGGCGAGTTTTACAACCTGCTCACCGGCGAACCCCTGGGGCATGACGGACAACCGCTTCCGGGGCGGATTAACTGGATCATCGTCGGTGGAGAGACTGGGCCGGGCGCGCGGCCCATGCACCCTGATTGGGCGCAGAGCTTGCGAGACGAAGCAGGCTACTATGGCGTTCCGTTTTTCTTCAAGCAGTGGGGGGAGTATGTACCGGCGTGGGGCGAAAACGATCCCACCATCTGGCTCGATAGGTACGGGGGGATTGCGACCGATCCGCATGAGCTCAGCGATCTGGAGAACCCGATCCCAATGCGGCGCGTAGGCCGCCGGGCCGCCGGACGCGAGCTCGACGGGCTCGTGTGGGAGCAGTATCCCGCTCAGGTCACGCCCTAAGCCCACCTTCGTCTCTCACCGCCCCAATCTCTACGGTGGGGGGCGGTGAGAGGACGAGCACCAGCTAGCGCAGCAGTGATGGCGCGACGCAATGAGGGCCGCGCTGATTCGCTTGACTATTACCCAACGCCTCCAGGGGCAACGCGCGCACTCCTGGATTGGCTTGAGGGGCGTGGGCACGCGCTTTCGGAAGCAAGGGTATTTGAGCCGGCGGCTGGTGGCGGGCACATGGCCCAAGTGCTGGCTGAGCGTTTCGCGGAAGTGACAACAGCCGATATTGTAGATTACGGCTATCCGCTTAATTGTGTAGGTGATTTTCTAAGGGGGCAGTGTGGTCAAGACGCTGATTGGTTGATTACCAACCCCCCGTTTGTACTGTTTGATGATTTTGCGATCCGGGCCGTTCGCCAGTACCCGAACGTCGCGCTGTTGGCGCGGCTACAAGCGCTTGAAGGGCAGCGGCGCTTTGCTCGCTTGTGGTCCCAGAATCCCCCATCCGACGTGCTGGTGTTTGTTAACCGCGTTTCCATGGCGAAGGGCGGTATGCCGTGGGAGGTTGGTACTAGCCATTCTGCCGTCGCGTACGCATGGTTTGTGTGGCGCCAAGCCGCAACCGGGCGCGCCGCAATAGACTGGCTGCATTATTCCGAAGACAAACCGCTTCTTTAGCGACTTACCACCCCCGCCCCTACGGTGGGGGCAATGCCATGGACTGCAGACCGCTACCCCGACGCTATGCGCCACCTCTCGCCACCGGTGCGTAGGCGCGCCATTCGCATCGCCAACTCATTGCTGCGCAACGGCTACGGCGAGGGGGAGGCCATACGGATCGCTATAGCCCAGGCCAAGCACCAGCTGGCCAAGGGATACTACTTGGCCTACGACCCCAATGGGTTCGCCCTGGTCTTTTGGCTCGAGCCTGAGGCACCGCTCGCCAAAGCTGAAGGGGGATCGGACCTAGGCCCGAACGAGCGCTGGGTTACGCTCAAGCCCCATGGACCCGACCATCCCGACTATGTGCACGTCAAGATCAAGGTCAACCCCGACGGCAGCGCCCATGTGGTCTCCGGCCCAAAGGGGTTGCACGGCTTGCGACTGACGCGCATCGGTGGGAAGAAGGACGGCCGACGCGAGAAGGCCGACGTGCCCCCCGAGGAGATGGCGCGCCGCAAAGAGCTGGCGCAGCGACTGCAAGAGCACATCCAGGAGGCCCACCGCGCGGCCTTGGCCGCCGCCGCCCGCATCACCGGGAACCCCCACCTCGAGCGCTTGCTCGACGACGACACCCGTGAGCAGCTGCGTACGATCGCGCAGCAGGCGGTGGGGGAGGGCCCCGAGGCGAGCCTCGGGGCGGGCCTGGCCACCGCGCGCCACGTGCGCGCCGCTACCCAAGCGATCAAGCGCATCGAACGCCAAGTGCTCAAGCACCTGGTACGCGACCCCGATCTACGGAGCGCGGTCCTTGGCGAGCACGACGCAATCCAGCCGGAGGAGGTTCCCGGGGCGGAACCGACCCCAACCCCCAGCCGCGGCTACGGGGGGTCCATGCGCCAGATGGCCGAAGAGCACGGGCTCACGGATGAGGAGTTCGAGCGCGAGGCCGAGGACGCTTTCCAGGCCCGGCTCGCCCAGTACGCCCCCGAGGTGCAGGCGCGCATCCTGGCGGCGCGGGAGCGCATGCGGGCTGCGCAGCCCCTGGCGCGCGAAGCCGGCGCCGCCCTGGAGGAAGCGGCACCGAAGCCCGCCGCCCCCACCCCCGAAGAGCTGCGCCAGCATGCGGACGACGTGCGCACCTTCCTGGCCGCGTCCCGCAAGCTGCGCCAGCTGCAAAGGGCGAAGCGCCGCGCCCTGCTCGGGCATGACCCCGAGGCGACCGAAGCCGAGATCAAGGCCCTGGAGGAGGCCCAGCGCGCCGAGGACGGGAGCCCGCTGGTGGTCCACGCCGAAGAGGTAGACCCCGAGCTGGCCCGCGAGCTGCAGGCGAGGATCGCCGACCTGGCCAAGGAGGACCTGACCCGCAGCTTCCTCGACACCGTGCAGCGCGCCGCTGAGCCCGGTTGGAGCTACGGGGAGCTGCGGAAGGCCCTCTACAAGCACTACGCAGCCGGAGCCTACGCGCACCTGAGCAATGTGGGTCTGGCCGTACTGGGGCACGACACCCTGGACCGGCTGGCCCTGGACGCCCTGGGCCTCGACGCCGGGGCGAAGCTCATGGCCCACGCGCTGCGCCGCGGCCTCAGCGACGAAGAGGTGGCCAAGGTGCGCAAGGCCCTTGCGGAGCATCACGACCAGACCCTCGAGCCCATGCTCAAGGAGGCCATGGAGTGGGGCACCAAGGCGCTGGAGGCCGCCAGAGCGATCGAAATCCCGGCGATTACGGCCACCACCGACGCCCTGATGGTCATGGACCTGGTGCGCAAAAAGCGGCGCCTGCTCGAAGAGGCGTACCGCCACCTGGGGACCGCGCTCGGGAAAATGGAGGCGTCCGCCGCTCTCAACTACGCCCTGGGGCAACCTCCAAGCGACCACCTCGAGCTCGAGTTCGGCAAGAGCGCGCGCGAGGTGATCCCGGCGCTGCGGGCCCTGGGTCTGCAGCCGGGCGACTACACCTACGACTGGGAGGGCGACCGCTTCAAGGTGCGCGTCAACCGCGCCGGCATGGACCGGCTCACCCCCGAAGCCGATCCCGAGGAGCGCGCCCGCGCCGACCGCGTGAAGGCGATCAAAGCGGGCTTGCACGACGAAGCGGACTGGCTGCCCGCCGGCTTCGCCCGGTACCCAGCCACGGCCTTCGACCAGCAGGAACCCCCGAAGGCCAAGCGCTTGGCTCGGGCCCCCGACTTCAGCCGCGACGTGCGCGCCGGCCTTGAGGAGGCCATCGCCAGCCGGTTGGCGGACGGGTGGACCCCCACCGAGCTAAAGCGGCTGCTCACGTCCGCGAGCTTCATCCGCGACTGGGTGCCGCCGGAGAAGATGGAGGCGTACGACCAGCACCTTGAGGAGCTACTTCCGACGTGGGCGGGGGAAGAGGTCCGGCGCAACAAGCAGGGTGAGGAGTACCGGGTGCCGATCCCGGTGGACTACGACCGCCTCGAGGAGAAGCACCCCGAGCTGCACGAGCGGTTGCAGGGCATGGCCCGGGCATTCGTGGAGAAGGAGCACCCTGGCGAAGCCGACTTCTACAGCCAGACCGTTGCCGACACCCCCGAGGTGCGAAAGGCCCTCTACCTCACCGTCCTCGAGGACCCGCGCACTCAGGTGGCCCTCAAGCCGCTGGGCGACCTGACCCACCGCGATCAGCGGGCGATCCGCCACTACTACCTGACCGAGGTCTTGGGCAAGAGCCCCGAGGAGCTGGCGGCGCGCAAGGAGTCGGTGCGCAAGGCCCTGGCCGCGTACGACGCCAAGCACCCCATGCCCGACAAGTGGGGCGCGCCGTCTGATGGCGGCCTCTTCGGCGACCCGCAGCCCGTGGACCCCGAGGCCCCGGTGACGCTGCGCTTTCGCCAGCACGTCGCCGCCGACCCCGACCTCAAGGCGGAGACGCTGCGCGCCATGGGCCTGGGCCACGGCGACTACGTGGAGAACGACGACGGCAGCGTCACCCTCACCGAGGACGGCAAGGCCAACCTCCGGGGCAACCCCTACCCGGACCGGCTGGAGAGCGACCTGCCCCTGAACCCGGACTGGGTGCGGTGGCACCGCGAGCGGCAGCAGACGGCCACCGACGCGCTCGGGGAGCAGGAGGAGCTGGTCGAGTGGAACAAGTTCGTGGAGGGCCTGGGCGGGCCGCAGCGTGCGTACGAGGCCATCCAGGAGCACATGCGCGGCCAGCTCGCCAGCCGCTACGCCCACTACCACGCCAAGCTCACCGGCCAGCCGCTGCGCCTCTCCAAGGTGGCCAACCGCTGGGGCGAGCACTTGTGGGCCGTGCATGACCCGGCCAGCTACCGCGCCTTCAAGGACGAGATCGCCCGCCAGCAGCACGCCCTGCGCGAGCGCCAGGGTGGGAAGTTCGCCTACATGGGCGGGCGCGGCTCGCTCCTCGAGGCGTGGCGCAAGAAGAAGGAGGAGGAGCGGGCTGCGCGCATGGCGCAGGGGAGCCTGTTCGCCGGAGCGGGCGATGAGGCCCTGGACCCTGAGGCCCCGGTGCCGCACCTGGAGCGCCACGCCCTGCCCCCCGCCGTCGAGAAGCGCCTGGCCGCGATCCTGCCGGAGGTCGCCGGCAGCGTGCACTCCGGGATGAGCCCCGTCCAGATGTACCCCGTAACCATGGGGAAGGGCACCAAGTACGTCAAGCAGCAGCGGGCGATAAAGGCCATTATCGAAGGCCAGAAGCTCGCAGCCTTCCTGGGAACGGGAAGCGGAAAGACCTCCGTCGCCATCGGCGGTTTCACCGAGCTGCACCACCGCGGCGAGGCCCAGAAGGGCTTCTTCGTCGTGCCCTCGATCGTGCGCGACCAGTTCGGGGAGGAAATGGCGCGCGTGCTCGAGCCGGGCAAGTACCGCTGGCACGCGCAGGAAGCCGACGGCGAGCAGCGCCGCGCGGCGTACAAGGCCCGCGACGTGCACATGGTTGCGGTCACGCACCAAGCGTTCCGCGACGATATGCTGCGCCTCATGGCGGAGCACCACGGGGAAGACCCCGAGGCGTTCAAGCAGCGCTTCCTCGACGCCGACCTGAGCGAACGCCAGCGCCTGATGCGCGAGGCCCTGGACGCCCACGGCATCCCGCTGCACTACCTGGCCGTGGACGAGGCCCACGACGCCCTGAACCGCCAGGGGAAGGCGGAGAGCCTGCTAACGGCGGTGCTGGATACCGCGATGAGCCTTTCCAGGTACGGCACCCTCATGACCGGGAGCCCGGTCAAGAACGACGCTTCCGAGATCGGCGACTGGCTGCGCAAGCTGGACCCGAAGCGCTTCGGTGACCCGGCGGAGTTCCGGCGCCGTTACGGTGTGGACGCGCTCACCGCGCGCGAGGCCCTGAAACGGCTGGCTGACCGCTACGTCTACCACGACGTGGTGCCCTCGGGCGTCACCAAGCGGGTGGTTTGGGGGGCAGACGGCACGCAGGGCGACACGCCCAGCGGTCATGCCCCCATCCCCCTGCACCCCCAGCAGCAGGCAGGGCTCGAGGCCGTGCGCCATGCCTACCAGCGGGCCGTGCGCGCCCGCGACCGTGGCGACGTGGACGTGGACGCCCTCAAGCAGCTTTCGCCCCGGTCCTTCGAGGGCGTGCCCGAGGCCCAGCACGAGGAGATCGCTCGGCGCCTGAACCGCAGCCTGGGCGTGCTGCACGAGGCGGCCAAGGCGCGGGTGATCAACGAAACGCCGGCCGACCAGAACGCCAAAATCCAGCACCTGCTCAAGCTGGCGGACCAGCGCCGCGGCAAGGGCGGGGTGATCTTCGCCCACAACCGCCGCGCGGTGCACGAGATCGCCCAGGCCCTCGAGCGCGCGGGTCACAAGGTGGCCGTGCTGCACGGCGGCCACAGCGCCCAGGACAAGGCCCGCATTCGGCAGCGCTTCGATCGCGGCGAGGTGGACGTGATCGTCGCCTCGGACGCCGGGGCGACGGGGGCAAACCTGCAGCACCGGGGTGAGTGGCTGGTTCACTACGACCTTCCCATGACGCACAAGACGTGGGAGCAGCGCTCGGCGCGCATTGACCGGCTGGGGCAGAAGCGGCCGATCGAAATCCACACGCTGATGACCGACTCCGACCACGACCGCACCAGCCTCGAGCGCTTGGAGCGCAAGCGCCTGCTCGGGACGATCTTCCAGGGGCCCTATGAGCACATGGACGATACCGGCCTGGCGCTGCAGCTGCAGCTGGCTGGCCTCTCCCGCCCGGAACGTCCCCGGGACGACGACCCGACGCCGCCGCCCGTGCCCCCGCCACCGCAGCAAGGGGCCCTGTTCGGGTAGTCGGATTACCGACCACGACGGCGTATAAGGTGGGCGCCATGAAGGATGACGCCAAGCGCATACTGGCCGAGCTCCGCGCCGAGCTCGGCCGCGCGCGCATTGAGGAGGCCGCCGCCCGCGGTGCCGCCCGCGCCGTTGCGGAGCGGCACCAGGCCGCCGCCGCCGAAGCCGCCGGGGGCATCGAAGCGCCCCGCGGCAGCGCCCTCGAAGACGAGTACCTGGAGCACGTACTGAGACGCGGAACCGCCCGCGCACTGGAGGCAGCCGAATGACGCTACGCGAGATCTACGATCTGATCAAGGCCCAGGCCCAGGCCCTGTTCAACCTGCCCGAACCGCCGGCGAAGCGCACGCGCCCGCGGCGCTCCACTCGGCGCACCCGCAAGCCGAAGGGGGCACCCCCGGACCAGCCCGCCCTGTTCGGCGACGGGGGCAGCAAGCCGGTCGAGCAACCGGCGCTCCCGTTCGGGAAGCGCGACAAGACGCGCCTGAAACCGGTCAAGAAGGTCGTGCGCGAGAAGGGCGGGAAAACCCACACGCAGACCTACTGGGAGAAGGTGGGCGACGCGGAACCGGCGCCCAAGCCGGCCGCGCCGAAGCCCGAAGAGAGACAGGAGCCCAACCCCGGGGACGCGTTCCGAGCGAAGCTGAGCCAGGACCCGCACGCCGCCCTCGACGAGCTCGAGCGCGAGGTGGAGGGCCTGTTCACCACCCGCAGTGCGGCCGACACGCACCGCAAGAAGCTCCGCCCCAAGGACCTGCCCAAAGGCGACGCGCCCGGGCCGCGCCTGCAGCGGATGCTCGCCAAGCTGCAGGCCCTGCTGAAGGACCTGCATGAGGCGTCCAACTTCGCCTACGACATGGGCCGCCCCAACAAGCAGGTGGAGGACCTGATCCAGCGCGCGAACCAGGCCGCCCACAGCGTGGGCGCGGCCGCTGAAGGCGTGCGGGCCGGCGTCTTCGACGCCCCGAAGCCTGAGGCGGCGCCGGCCGAGGAGCCGAAGCCGAGTGCGGGGGAAACCCGGCCGGCCGTGGCCCCGGCGGAGCGGCAGCGCTCGCGCGATGCTAAGGCCCTGGCCGACTTTCTCGAGCGGGCCAACCTGCGCGAGTACGTGCTGAGCGAGGGCGATGAGGACGGCAGCTTTCACCTGCGCATTCCCAACCCGCCCTTTCTGCCGCTGGTCATTGAGCGTCACCCCGGGCCCGACCATGAGCCGCGGCTCTACCTAACCCACTACCGCCACGCCGACCCCGACGATCCCATGAGCGACCTCTACGTGGACGGGGAGGTCGTTTACAAGGTCAACCCCGACGGCACCCTCGAGCTCGAGGAGACGGCCGTGCACGACCCATTCCGCGGGTATGAGTCGCGCAGCCGCGACGCCGACTTCGCCCGCATGTTCAACGCCAACCTAGTGGAGCACGGCTACCACGAAGTGCCCCGGGAGCGCTGGAAAGGCAAGAACGTCCCCGAGCTCCCCGTCGAGGCCCCGGAGCGGAGCGAGGAGGCCCCGGACACCCTCCCCATCGAGCCATCCGAGCAAAACCTGCAGGAAGGTGCCGAAAAAACCAGGATGTTTGCCGACGGCGCCCACGCCTACCGGCTCAAGGGCGGCCGCTGGCACCGCATGGATGAGGAGCCGGAGGCGGCCCCCAACGCTGCGGTGCCCGTAGAGCCTGCGGAAGCGCCCGCAGAGAAGGCGCCGACTGAAGAGCCCGCACCGCAGGAGGACGCACCACTCACCCCCGCTGAGGAGCCCAAACCCGCACCCGAACCCGAGGCTCAGGAAGATGCCCAGCCGACGCCGGCGCGCAGCCGCGGCCTCGACTACTCCAAACCCTTCCGCCAGCTGCTCGAGCACCTGCCCCGCTTCGGCTTCGCCCTCCTGCCGAAGGCGACGGTGGCCCAGCGCACCAAGGCCAACCAGCGCGCCGTCGAGCTACTGGAGCGCCTGGAACGCGAGCAGCGGGAGCCCACCCCTGAGGAGCGCGAGGTCCTGGCCGCCTACACCGGCGAGGGCGGGCTTTCGGGCGACCTGAACGCCCACTACACCCCCACGCCGCTGGCGGCGGCGATGTGGGCCTTACTGCAGCGCGTCGGGGGCAAGCCTAAAACGGTGCTCGAGCCTTCCATGGGCAACGGCGTCTTCCTGCACACCGCCCCTCAGGGCACCCAGGTGACGGGCGTCGAGCTTTCCAAGGTGTCCGGCGCCATCGGCAAGCTCCTGCACGAACCCAACGGCCACCGGGTCTACCCGGGCATGGCCTTTGAGGATTACAACCTCGGGGAGGGGCAGGAGCACACCTACGACGCCGTGATCGCCAACCCGCCCTACGGCATCCGCGGCAGCCTGATCACCCGGGGGAAACCGTGGCTGGCGAAGGCCGAGCAGTATTTCATAGACGCTTCGCTCGACCGCATGAAGGACGGGGGCGTCGGGGTTTATCTGATCAACCCCGGGCCGGTGGAGAACCGTAACACCCGCGACTTCCGCACCCGCCTACTGGCCCGGGCTGAGGTGCTGGGGGCGTACCAGCTCCCCTCGAGCGTCTTCAAGGAGTCCAACTCGGGTGTGCCCCCCGTCGTCCTGGTGGTGCGCAAGCGCCCCGACACCGACGGCATGACCCTGCTCCGCCTCGTCCAGCGCCACGGCGAGGAAGCGCTGCATCACGCGAACGTCCTGACGGGCGCGGCCAAGGACTTCCTCGACGGCAAGCTGCACTTACGTGAGGAAAACCTGCTCGGCGAGTGGAGCGGCGAGACCACCTACCATGGCTACAAGAAGATTGAGGGCGACCTGGATCCCGAACGGCTCGAGCGCCTAATCAATGGAGAAATATTTGCTCAACCCGTTGACATGGATGCTCTCGAGCAAACTTATGGCGATGAGCTCGAGTCCGCCCGGGCATGGGCCCAGAGCGAAGCCTCCGATCCTGAACGCGGCCGCGTTCAGGAAGGTACGGTTAGCGAGGATGGCCGCCTGGTCTTCCGCAACCACCGCTGGCATACGATCCAGGGTGAGGACCCCCGCCTTGCGGCCGCCGTGGACATTGCCAAGGAGCTGCAGGATTACGTGCACGTCCTCAACAATGGGTCCCCGGCCGACGCTGAGGCGCGGCGCAAGGCAGTGCTCGAGTCGCTGCAGAGCTATCTCGAAGAGTATGGGAACCCCCATGAACACCTAAAGGGCGACATCAAGCGCATTCACAACTTGGCGCACCTGATGAGCGCAGTCACGCCAAAGGGCGAGATTGCCGAGCACCTGCAGCGCCCCGTGACCGCTGGAGGTGACGCGGGCGATGTGGACTATGCCGACCCCCACGCCGTGGCCGCGCACCTCGCGCGCCAGCGGCGCCTTACCCCGGCGCGCTTCGTGTCCGTGCTCGTCGGGAGCGAGCACTGGAACACGCCGAAGGCCATCGAGTGGCTGGCCAACAACGGCTACGCCCTGGATGAGTCGGGCCGCTGGATACCAGAGGACGAATTCTATGTGGGCGACGTGTACGAACGCGCCGAAGCGCTCGAGGCTGCGGCCCAATCGCCCTCACTCTCGCCCCAGGAGCGCGAAATCCTGCGCGCCCAAGCGCAGACGTTCCGCGAAAAGCTACCGCGCAAGTCCATTGAGGATGTGGAGATCACCGCGCGCGACATCTACGTCCGCCCCGAAATCGTGGCCGAGTTCATTCGCGATGTGATTGATCCCGGCGGAGAGTATGAGGTAACGCGCACGGCGACCGGCGTCTTTGAGGTGCGGGACCACTACGGGCGCGACCTGCCGGCCCACGTCCGCGAGTTCGCCAAGTACCTCAACTACGACACCCCGGTGCGGCGCCTCACCCCCGAACAGACCCGCAGCATGACCCAGGCGGAGCTCGCGGCGCTCAAGGCCCAATACCGCGAGGACGCCCGGCGCCAGGAGAAGGAGTACGCCGACCAGTTCAAGGCGTGGGCGGCGAGCTCGGACTACCGGGAGGAGCTGGAGGAGCACTATAACCGCGCCTTCAACAGCTACATCCCGCCCAAGTACAGCGACCGCCCCCTGAACATCCCCGACTGGAAGGGGCCGCCCCTGCACAGTTTCCAGACTGAGGCCGTGCGCCATGCCCTCGACACCGGCAGCTCGATCATGGCGCTCGACGTGGGCCTCGGGAAGACCTACGCGGGCATGGCCCTGGCCCAGATGCTTGAGCATGAGGGGCGCGCCCGCCGCATCATGCACATCATGCCCAAGAGTCTCATGGGCAACTGGCGCAACAGCTACGCTGAGCTTGGCAGCGGCCGCTGGTTCGTGACTGGAGGCTTCGCCCTTCCTGAGGGGGCGGATGAGCAGACGGCTACTGACGCGCAGCAGGTCTACGACCTGCTCAAGCGGCGTGAGCTGGGGACCTGGAGCGAGCTCGAGGCCGAGAGCAAGCTGCCCGCCGACCGCTTCCAGGCGGCGCTGCGGGCCCTATCCAAGGCGGACGTAGCGCGTGGCATCCCCGGCGAGCACGTGATGGTCATCGGCGAGACCTTCGACCCCAAGAAGAAGGTCTGGCGCGAGGACAAGATGCAGGATGTGGCCACCAAGCTCACCCGCTTGGCCGCCGATCCCTCGATTACCCGCGTGCTCATCACCCGCGACAAGTTTTCGGCAATCCCGGTACGCGGCGAAACGCTGAAACGCTATGTCGAAGACGATGTGGTGCGCGCCCGTGAGTTCGAGGAGGCCGAACGCGACGCCCGTAAGAAGAAGAGCGCGCGCGACTGGGTGGCCAAAATGGAGAAGGCCATGGAGAAGGCCACCTCCAAGCTGTTCGGCGACCAGGTGAAGGCGGTGCACTGGGAGGACCTAGGCGTAGATGCCCTGATCTCCGACGAGCACCACGCCTACAAGAACTTGCATGCTGCCCCCGCCAGCTTCGGCGAGACGCCCAAGTTCCTGGGTGCTGGGTCGGAGTCTCAGCGCGCGGCCGACATGCTGATCAAGAGCCGCCATGTGCGTGATCGCAATGGTGGTAGCGGCATATACGCACTAACGGCCACCCCCACCAAGAACAGTCCCCTCGAGGTCTACAACATGTTGCGCTATGTCACTGACGCCGTGGACCGCCTCGCCCCCACCCCCAAGGCGTTCATTGACCGCTACGCCGAACTAGGCAATGCCCTGGTGGCCACCCCCGGCGGGGTGGAGATGCGCACAGCCGTGCTCGGGTTCAAGAACCTGGGCGAGCTACGGGGGCTGATGAACCGCTACATCTTCCGGCGCACCGCGCAGGAGGTGGGGCTGAAAATCCCCGAGCGCGAAGACCATGAGCATATCTTCGAGATGCACCCTGAGCAGCACGCAACCTACCGCGACTTGGCCGCTGCCGCTGAAAGGGCTGCCGGAGACCGCGAGGCGGAGGGCGATGCCCACTTCTTTTCCTACCTCGCCCGCATGCGCTTCCTCACCCTCGACCCGGCCCTCTATGACCCGGAGTCGCTGGGGCACTTGCCCAACCCGCGCTTCCAGAAGGCGGCTGAGATCACCAAGAGCGCCCTCAAGGAGGGGGGTAAGGTGGTCATGTTCATGGACCTGGGCCAGCAGGCAGCCGGCGAGAACCCGGCCGAGGACATGAGCAAGGAGGCCCTGCAGCAGTACGCCCAGCAGCACGGCTTGCCCCATGAGGGCATGACCGAAGCGAAGCTGCGCAGCTTAGTAGGCAAGCACATAGACGCAAGCAGGACCAACGCCTACGAGCGCCTGAAGCAGCACCTCATCGAGGCGGGCGTCCCCGAAGACCAGATCGCTATCGTGACCTCAAAGACGGCGAAGAGCTCGGCGGCGCGTGCGGACATCGAGGCGGCGTTCAAGGCCGGCAAGCTGCGCGTCGTGGTGGGCTCCACCGGGGTGATCGGCGAGGGTTTCAACCTGCAGACCGGCACCACCGACATGATCCACCTGGACATTCCCTGGGACCCCGGCACCTACTGGCAGCGCCTCGGGCGCGCGGTGCGCCAGGGGAACACCCAGGAGAAGGTGCGCAACCATGTGCTACTTGCGCGCGGATCGGTGGACGCCATGACCTACGGCACCATGCTGGGTAAGAAGGGGTGGACGGACATCCTGTGGAACAGCACCGAGGAGCGGGCCCGCAACGCCGACGCCCTCGACCCGGAGAACGACCCCTACACCATGATGCTCATGCAGACGGCCGACGACCCCGACGCAGTGAAGAAAATCCTCGAGGAGCAGAAACAGCGCCGCCTCGAGCAGGCCCGGGTCGCGGCACGCCAGGCCAGCCTCGGGAAGCTCGAGCAGGCGGCCATTCTGCACAACTCGCTCCGCAAGCAGCGGGGGCTGGTGGAGCAAGCCAAGGCGCACCTCGAAAAAGCGCATGAGGACGCCGCGCCCGACAAGATCGCCCTATGGGAGAAACGCCTCAAGGACCGCAGCGATAAGCTACAGCGGCTCGAGGGCGAGTGGCGCAGTCGCGTTGAGGCCCTGAAGGGTGACGAGCACATCGAGCCCGGGCACATCGCGGCGCTCGAGTCGGGTCGCCCCTTCATCGTCACGCCGACGGGTGCGGTCTTCGTCGAGGGCGGCGTGGTGCGGCAGACCCGCGGCGACAAGAGTGCACCCTACCGGATCGTCGGCGTGGATCCCGTGACCAAGACCGTGAGGCTCCGGCCGCTGGTCCCCCTGCAGAAGTACGGCGACATCGCAGAGGCGAAGAGCTACAAGGCAGAGGACCTGACCAAGAAGAGCGGCCTCACGGTGACGCCCGAGGTGGACCAGGAGGAGCTGGCCGCTGAGCTCGAGCGCCGGCTGGCGCACGCCGGCCCAGCAGGCCTGCGCCAGGTGCATCCCGATGTGGTGCGCCGCCACCACGATGCGGTACAGCGCGGCCTGGACCGGTGGACGCGGGAGAGCTATCACTACGGCGGCTGGGTGGTGAACCGGGAGGGCAAGCCCGAGTTTCGGAAGCCGCCGCACGACCGCAAGGAGGGGTTGCTCCAGGAGGGCGAGCGGATGCTCACAAACACCCCGGAGGATGTGCGCCTGTGGCAACAGCACCATGGGGACGATGAACACAACTACGACCGGCTTGCAACCCTCCCCTTCGCTCACAAACCCCAGTACGGGCGCCGCCACTACCGGGCCGAGCCCATCGAGCCTGAGGAGTACCTGGTAAAAGCCCCGCTCGTGGAGATCTACCGTAAACTGATAGGGAGGATGTGATGAAACGCAAGGTGGACCGCAAAGCGCTCGCGGGGGTGGTGCAACTCTTGCAGCAGGATCCCGCCAGCTACAAGAGCTATGGCATGTACTGGTGGCCGCTGAAGCGTTGGCTGCGCCGGGAGGTGGACGAGAAGACGCTGCCCCTGGTACATCTCCCCCACCCTCACGATGAGCCCGAAACCGTGGCCCGGCTCGAGGCTCTCTATCCCGATGAGTGGTCGCTGTTCATGGCTGCACTACACCACGCCGAGCAGAAAACCTTGTGGGGCGAGCGCTATCAGGGACACAGCTACTGGCCGGCGGGTGAAGGTTACGTCCTGGACGACCCCGACATGGGTCCGGCCAACACTGTGGGCGCATAACCACCGACCGCGACGGGCGCTAGGGTGCGGGTATGGAACGCACTCTAGCGCCTTCGTTCTCCCTTATCGAGCTCGCTCTCTACCTACTTGCCAAAGCGCAGGGCGCCCATGCCATGCGCGTTCTTCCCAGCGGCCGCCTGATGGTGCGGGTCAAGACGCCTCAGGGTCGGAAGTGGGTTCCCCATACCGCCCCTGAGGTCGAGCAGCACATTGACCAGCACCTGCATCCAATCGCGGAAGATGCGCATGCCCGGGCCGAAGCCCACCTTAAAGAGCTTATGCGGGGGCTGAACGTCGAGGTGGGCGGCCGGATCAAGGAGCCCTACAAAATCGCCGAAAAGATGGGGCGGCCAGGCAAGCAGCCGCGCCATTTCAACCGCCTGGGCGACACCGTGGGCCTGCGCGTCACGGTGCACGATCCCGCGCACTTCGAGGAGGCCCACCGGCGCCTCAAGCAGTTAATGACTAACCCCCACCCCCACCTGAAGATCCTGGATCATGAGGTGCATGACGGTTCGCGCGACGGCTACCGCTCGGTGCATTTCAACGGCATTGGCCATAAGGGGCAGCGGCTCGAGGTGCAGCTTCGGCACCACTGGCAGAACGTTTGGGCCGATCACGCTCACGACAACTTTTACAAGGACGACAACCTGCGCAAGCTGGTGCCGGACCATGAGCGTGAGGCCGTAAAGCGGGAAGGCGTACAGTACATGAAGCAAGTCAGCGACCACCTGCACGCCAACGGTGGCAAGATCGGCGAGGGTTTCCCCGAGGCACCGCCGCGGATCAAGAAATACGGCCTCGAGTTCCCGTCCCACAAGCTGCAAAACTAAACTTGCGGCATTAACGGCTGTCTGATATACTGGACATGCAGAGAGGGGGTACGGAATGAGCAAGCGATACAGCTACTACCTGGTCACGCGAAAAGGCGACGGCAAGCCGGTGGACACGGTTCCCGTCAACGGCGACCGCCGGAAGGTGCGCGCCAAGCTGTCCAAGAAGTATCCCGTGACCGACGGCTACGGTATCTCGCTCGTGACGAGCGACCGGCCGCTCGACGACCCCCACCGCTTCGCCAGCAGCTTCGACGCCTTCAAGTCGTAGGTAAACGCGGTTCTTGCGCATGGGGCCGTCCGTAAGGACGGCCCTGCTTTAATCCCATCCGTCCAGGAGTTCACGGGCCATGTCCTCAGCCCATTTTGCGTAGATCGCGGTCGTTTGCAACTGCGAATGCCGGAGCTGGCGCGCGGCCGTGTTCAGGTCGCCGGTGCGCTGGTAGATGTAAGTGCCACAGTAGTGGCGCAAGGCGTGGTACCCCTTATAACGCACCCCGGCCCGCTCGCACAGCGCCTGCAGGCGGCGCCGAATGCTGGCCGGCGTTCGCCACGGGAGCACGTGCTCGGCTTCGGGTTCGGCCTTACGCAGTGCACGCAGCGCCGCGCGCAACCCCTTGGGAATGAGGACGCTCGCCGTCTTCCCCCCTTTGCCGTCGCGGATCGTGATCCGCCGCGCCCCCAGGTCCACATCGTCCCAGCGCAGGCGCGCTGCTTCGGATACACGCAGTCCGCCCTGGGCCCCGAGCAGAACCATGGCGCGTTCGGCTGGGTTCGCCTCGCGGGTTAGCCGCTTGATCTCGTCGTCCTCATACGGGCGCCGCTTCTCATGGCGCGGGGTCGGGTCCCGCACCGTCGGCGCCAGGTCGAAGGGGTTGGCATGGGTGGCCCGGGCCCACTGGAGCGCCCGGTAGAAGGCGCGCACCGCCGCCCGGCGGTTGTTCACCGTCGCGGGGGCGTGCCGGCGCTGCAGGTGCCGCAGGTACTCGGCCCCCAGGTCCTCGGACGGGTCGAGCACCGCTTCGGCCAGCAGCTCGCCCTCGAGCCCCAGCCCGGCCAGGTAGTCAAGGAAGCTGTTCAGACCGGTTCGGTACGTCCGCAGGGTATGGGGGCTGGTGGCCGCCCCCGCCCGCCCCCAGGTCATGAGGTGGTGCTTGACCAGGGCCCACAGCCCGTCGCGGTCCCCCGCCTCGAGCATCGCCCGGACCTTCTCGGCCCGCCGCTCGGGCTTGACCGCCCCCCACGGAAACGCCTCGCCTCGGTAGCCGCCTCTAGCCATGTGACCACCCTAGCGGCCAAGGTGGAAGGAGGTCAGAAAAAACGGGTTCCGGGCCCCGCCGCGTGTGCCGATAATTGACATTATCGCGCATGCCCCATGATACCACGCGGGAAGCACGTATTCATCGGCTACCAGAAGACCGCGCGTTCTTTGCCCCCTAGAATGCTTTGCTCCGGGGGGCGGTAGAGGGTAGGTGCCGCCAAAACTTGCTTGTTTGGGCGTCTGTCTGATATATTAGACATGCAAGGAGCGAGAGATGGCCAACAAGAAGAGACTTTACCTGGATGACTTGAGAACTCCGCCGGCAGGGGAGGGCTACCAAGTCTTCCGCACGGTGGTCGAGCTGCAAACATGGATTGAGGCCAACGGTCTCAATGAAGTGGAGGAGATCAGCCTGGACCATGACTTGGGTCAAGACATGCCGACCGGTTACGACTTCATCAACTGGCTCGAGCGGTACGTAATCGCCCACAACTTGCGAGAAATGCCTCGGATAGTCAGCCACTCGAGCAACCCTGCGGGGCGAGCCAACATCGAGCGAGCGGTCGAGGCGATACGCAGGTGGATAAAAGGGGGTGCAGTATGAAGGTGCAAAATGGCCGGTGGTTCAAGCGGTTAGATGTAAGCGATGAGGCGAGCGGCGCTGCATGGGAAGACATGGGTGTTCCGGGACGGGTCGTGAACGCAATGCGTAAATACGGCTACCCGCTGCTAAGCAACAGCCTGAGTGCCGAGCGCGTTGAGGCCGGCCCGTGGGACAATGGTCGGCAGCCAATGGACGAGTCATGGTATGAGGTGCTGGCCACACTCGAGTTCCAGGGGCGCGAGGGCAAGATTGTGGTAAAGCTCGCCTCCAAGGATGCTCTATTGCGTGATGCGTTGAGCAACCTTCTCCCATTCGCTGTCTATGGAGTACCCGATCGCGTGGTGCTCCCTCATGAGCGCCCGTCAGACGACAACTTCACTCTGAACCTAGCCGCGCGCTTCATGAGCCTCAACTCCGATGCGCTTACTCCGCGGTCGGGCGTGGAGGTGCAATGCGCGGTTTCCGACGGTGACTCACGCAGGACGGTGACATGTGGTTATAGCGTTGTGGACTTTGGCGAAGGGCATTTCGGCCAAGTCTGGGAGGAGGCCGGGTTCTCGAGCTCTCGCTGGGTAGGCACGGTGGGTATCCCGGAAGTGGTGGTAGATTAACACGCGGCGTGGCAAATATTAACACACCCCGTGAGCGCATTTCGCTCACGGGGTGAGCGTTTTGAGACCTTACACGCCGAGGCCCTGACCTTGTAAGGCTTGGCCCCGTCCGCGCATCCAGGCCGCTGCCCTACCGCTCACCCCTCTAGGGTGGCAACGTGGAGCGCACCGGGATCATCGTACAACTACCCCACATGGCCAAAGCCACAGATGTGGACGGGCGCCGCATCGTCTACTTCGAGGCGTCGCGTGACGGGGTGGTGGATCGTGAAGGCGACATCGTAGCCGCAGATGCGCTATGGGCGTCGCGCAAGGTCTTCCTAGAGCAGGGGAACCTGGACCTCAATCACTGGTCGTGGCTCGGAAACCCAATCGGGACCGGCGCTCGGCCGGAATACGTCATCGGCCTACCCCTCGAGGTCAAGCGGCAGGGCCGCTCGATTTACGTCAAAGGGGAGATTTTCTCGAACCGGACGCCCCCGCCACCGGGCAGCGCCGGCGACTGGGCCAACTGGTTTTGGCACTCGATCACCCAGATGGACCCGCCGCAGCGCTGGTACCCGTCGGTTTTTGGCAGCATTAAGGCAGTAGAGCACGACACTGTGCGTGGCAAGCGAGTCCGGCGCATTACGGCGGTTGAATGGTTCTCGGTCGGGTTCGCACAGCGCGCCCAACACCCTGAGCTCCCCCCGGTTTCGACTGAACCCATGGGGCCGCTGGCAAAAGCGGTGCAGGTACGCCCCGATGAAGGCGCGCGTGCCGGGGTAGAGGTTATGGACCTGAGCACATTCGCCAAGGCCCTCACCGTGGGCGTGCCCGTAACGGACAGTGCCGCGAAGGAAGGCGTGCAGGCCATGACCCCCGAAAGCCTGGACCGCCGAGTGAAAAAGATCGTTCCGTACGAAAAGCTGCGTGGGCGGGTACTGCGCGCGATCTTGCGGGGCAGGGTAGCCCCAAAGCGCGCCGTCATTGCCCAAGCCTTTCAGAAACTGGGTTGCGATCCGGGAACAGCGCGTGAATATACCGAACGCCTGCTCCTGGAAGCGGCCGCCATGCATCCAGACGGCAAACGCCGCTAGGGTGCGGGCGTGAAAAACGACGGAGGTGAACATGGCCGACCATGAAAAGCTGCTCCAAGAAGGCGAAGCCGCCCTGGAGCGGGCCGCTGAGCTCCTGGCGAAAGCTGCAGACCCGGAGCTCGACCCGGCCACGGCTGACGAAGACCCCGACAAGGACTTCGACGGCCTGGACAATCCCGAACCCGTAGAGGGTGACGGTAACGCCGGAGAGCAGCCCGATGAGGACGGCGACGACGACTGCCCCGAGGGTGAGGACTGCGAGAAGGATGAAGAGGGCGACGAGCCCGCAGGGGAGACCACCGAAGAGAGCGTGCCCGAAGAGGGCGAAGACGAGCCCATGGCAAAAGCGGCCGATGGGTTCGTGGACGCCACGCCGCTGCTCGAGGCGATTGACGCCAAGCTGGGGCAGCTCGCGGAGCTGACCAAGCGCGTGCAGGCGCTCGAAGCCCACAACAACGCCCTGGTCAAGGCCCTTGTGGCCCAGAACGAAGGGCTGGGGGCCCTGGTGAAAGCGCACGGCGTGCTGGCCGACGACACCCCGCGGCGTCCCAAGTCGCGCCAGGTCTCGGTGCCGACCTCTGCGCCCAAGCTCGACCGCGAGACCGTGATGGCCAAGGCCGCGGAGATCGTGGACGATCCTGTGCGCATGGGCATGATCGAGCACTACTACAACATCGGCAACATCGAAGGCATGCTGCAACATCTAACCGCCGAAGAGCGCGCCAAGCTCGCCGGCTAAGCAAGAGGAGGAACCTGAATGTACGGATTGGGAGAAGGTGGAGTCGTAAGCGGCGCAGGCATCCCCGCAGGGGGTATCCAGACCTTTGAGGACTGGAATGCTTTCGCCAAGGCGATCCAGACCTCGACCTATGAGACCGACCACAGCCAGCTCACTGGCGTTGGCGGCCTGCGCGTCGAGAGCCTGGAAGCAACCCTCAAGAAGATCATCGAAAAGGAAGAGTCGTTCAAGCTCTTCCGCGCGCTGAAGCGCCAGCCGGTCACTAGCTCGGTGCATGAGTACACCGCACAGACCAGCATCGGCGGGCAGCCTGGCGGCGCGTTCAACTCCGAAACCGGGCCGATCAGCTCCGAGGTTGGCGAGTACGACCGCCGGATCACCTTCGTGAAGTACCTCATGACCCAGGCGCAGATCAGCCATGTGGCTTCGGTGCAGAAGACCATCGTGCCGCTGAAAGCGCGCGAAAACGCCAATGCCCTGCTGCGCCTCAGCCGCGCTGCCAACTGGTCCATGTACCAGGGCAATGCCGCTGTCGCACCAATGCAGTTCGACGGCATCGAGGCGATCCTGAGTGACTTCCGTGGCGGTAGCAACATCCGCGACCTGGAGGGCTCGAGCGACGTGGGTGCCATTGTGGACACCATCTTCGAGTCGTTCGCCACCGCCATGGGCGAAGGCAACTTCGGGAAGATCACCCATGTCCACATGGACCCGATCACCCAGGCCGCTCTCGACCGCTACCTCGACCCCGCCTTCCGCGTGAACCTGGACAACAACCCCGCCGGTCTGCAGCTGGGTGCTCCCGTCAAGGCGATCCGCACCAGCTTCGGTGACGTGGCCACCGAACAGGACATCTGGATCGAGGGCCCCGAGAACGCGAAGCCGGCCTACGCCAAGTATGGCAAGGTGCCCGACGACGCCCCCGGCACTCCGACCGTCAGCGCAGCCGCCAACGCAAGCGCCGGGTCTAAGTTTGACTCGGACAAAGCGGGCACCTACTACTACGTAGTGGCCGCGATTGACGAGCGCGGCGTCGAGGGCATTCCCAGCACTGCGGTTTCGGCGGCCGTCGCTGCCGACGGCAGCGTTACCCTGACCATCACCCCCAACTCCGACCGCAAGCAGACCGGGTACGCCATCTATCGCTCGACCCAGGATCCCGCCACGGCCCCGGCCCTCGCGGACTACCGCCTGGTCAAGCGCATCCCCGCCAACCCCGATCGCACCGCGACCACCGTCTTCGAGGACAAGAACGAGGACATCCCCGGTAGCTCCAAGCTCTTCCTGCTCAACCGCGTGCCGGAGGCTATCGAGTGGATCCAGCTGCTCCCCGCTACGCAGTTCCCCCTCTACCCCACCAATGCGGCAATCATCCCCTGGGCGGTCCTGCTTTACGGCGCGCTGCAGCTCTCGATTCCCAACCACCACTTCGTCATCAAGAACTTCCTCCCGCCCCTGGCGAAGTGGAAGCCCTTTAAGTAAGCCCTAGAGCTTGCTTGTACGGCCGTCCAGTAGGACGGCCGTTTCTGTTATGCTGGATGTGTCATGGAATACAGAATTGAAGCTACTCAACCCGCCGTAGTGCAGTCGGTGCGCGAGCATGGCCACCACATGGTCAACGGCCTCAAGTTCGAGCTGAGGGACAACCGGGCAATCTCGGAGCCTGCCAATGACCAGAAGATCAAGACCTTCCAAGGCGTCACGGGCTACCTGCTTGTGCGCGCTGAGGAGCCCTACGACCGTGTGAGCGACCTCAGCGGCGAAAAGATCGTGCTGCGTGATGCGAAGGAGCCGGAGCCCGAGGCCGGCACCGAATCGGCGCCGGAACCGGCGGCCCCGGCCCCGGAGGAGACCACCGTGTCCGAGACCCCTGCCGAACCGGCCGCTCAGGAGTCCAAGCCGAAGCCCAAGCGCAACACCCGGAACAACACCCGGAAGCCGAAAAAGTAACGTCCACCTGACCGCCTCGAGGGGTAGGGTACGCCCATGCCCCTCGAGACTCTTTTGACGCCGGCGTACATCCGCGAGCGCTACCTGCCCGGGCTGCCGCTGCTCGACTCGCAGGGGCGCCCGCTCCCCGACGACACCATCACCCAGCGCGTCAAGGCCGTGGTGCGCGCCTTCGAGCGCAAGTACGACATCCGCCTCGAGCCCAAGCGGATCAAGGCGGGGCGCTATACCTTCGATGGCGAAGACCCCAGCACGATAGACGAGCATTTCCCGGGCGTGGACTGGCACCCCGACCAGAACCGGGACCACAAGCACTTCATCATGAAGCTGCCGGCGGGCCCCATCCGCGAGATCGAAAAGGTGGGCCTATGGATGCCCGGCATGCGGGCACCGGCCGAGTTCCCCAGCGACTGGATTGAGGTACGGCCGCGCTCGAGCACCATCCGGGTCTATGTAGGCACAACCCTGACCTACGCCATCCCTCAACTCAGTGGCATCATCATGAACCTGATCGGCTTCAATCGGCCGATCCCCGGAGGCTGGCACTTCATCTACACCGCAGGGTACGCTGAGGAAGACCTTACGGGGCGCGACTACGACCTGCTCGACGCTTTAGGCAAAGCCGCGGCGCTCGAGGTCCTAACCCCGGGGAGCCTGGACAAGCACTTCGCCGACGGCGTGACCTCGCGCAACGTGAGCGTTGACGGCCTCTCGCAGACCCTAAGCCTGACCAACACGCCCAACTCGCTGAAGTACCAGGCCCTCATCGCCCGCTACACCGAGGAGCTGGCGGCCTGGGAAAAGACCTTCTGGGCACGCAAGTCGGGTATCCGCTTCGGGGTGGTGTAACGTGGCCCGGTACGACCACTTCCCCATTCCCGAGATCGAGCCCACGTGGTTCGACACCCTGCTCAACTCGGGCCTTACCTACCGGATCGTCTACCGCAAGGCCAACCTTTGCCCCTGCCAGGATGAGCGTGGCGGCGGCCCCGACCCTAAATGCCCCGTTTGTCATGGTGTGGGGTACACCTGGGAGCCGGTGCAGTACGCCGAGTATACCGACACTCTCACGCACGTCGCGGTGGGTACCTGGGGCCTCGACCAGGCCAGCTCCGCCGAGCGCCTGACCCGTGGGGGCGTCCAGGAAGTGCTTGAGGTGCGGGACGCCGACGGCAACACCTATGATCCCGCCACGGAGGTGGCGCTCGAGCCTGATGGCCGCGTGCGCTTCGTCGGAGGCCGCGAGCCCGGGCCGGGGGTAAGTTACGCGGTGCGTTACCGCGCGCCCGTGCAGGGTCGCATGCACGCCCAAAGCGCGAACAAGCGGCGTATCTGGGCCGACCGCGGCGAGGTGCAGGCGGGCGACCTGATCGCCTCGATCCCTTACACCCTCGAGGACTTAGCCACGCCCAACCCCGCTTGGCACGCCGGGCCCCATGACCGCTTCATCCTGATTGATGAGCGCTACCGCTATGAGCAGCGGATGCAGCGCGACCGCAAGGAGCAGCTGACCTTCACCTGGGTGCACGCCGTCCTGCGGCTGCGGGCCTATGAGGGCGGCAGCATCGTGGAGTACACCACCCCCGACGACTTCGTGATCACCGACGGCGAGGTGGTCTGGCAGGCCGGCCGCGGCCCGGCGCCGCGCACGCCCTACGTACTTGAGTACGAAGCCGCCCCGGAATACTACGTGCTCGACGGACTCACCTACGACCGGCACGCCGGCGGCCACAGTCTCCCCCGCCGCCTCATGCTGCGGATGTGGAACAACTACCCCGGCCGCGGGCGGTAGCAGTTCGATAATCACCCTTATCGCCTCCGGGCGTCTGGGTGAAAGTACAAGGGTCGTCTGGATGAAAGGACGGCCCTTAATGCTTGCGTGCTTTCTTGCATGTCCGGTATAGTGGACACATGAGGAAGAAGACGCGGCGGAAAGCGCCCGACACCGGCTACCGGCTGCACGTCGGGGACGCTATGGATGTTCTGCCCACCCTCGAGGCCGGCTCAGTGCATTGTGTCGTGACCAGCCCGCCCTACTGGGGGCTGCGCGACTACGGGCTCGAGCCCCGGGTGTTTGGCGGGGACTCGGCATGCGCCCACGAGTGGGGCGCGATGGAGCGAGGCAAACGGCGCGATCTCCTGCCGGAGGAGGTGAGCGAAAGCCGATCGCGGCTGGGAACTCACCAGGAGCAGCACCGCGCTCCGCAGAACGGGGGCCGTTTCTGCCAACGCTGCGGTGCCTGGCTGGGACAGCTGGGGCTCGAGCCCACCCCCGAGCTCTACGTCGAGCATATGGTGGCGGTGTTCCGCGAGGTACGGCGAGTGCTCGCCGACGACGGCACCCTGTGGCTCAACATCGGAGACTCCTACGTCACCGGCGCCGTCGGGGACAGCCTCAAGCGCAAAGACCTAGCGGGCATCCCCTGGCGGCTGGCGCTGGCGCTCCAGGCCGACGGCTGGTATCTGCGCGCGGACATCGTGTGGCACAAGCCCAACCCAATCCCCGAGAGCGTGCGAGACCGGCCGACGCGGGCCCATGAGTACGTATTCCTGCTCAGCAAGGCACCGGCTTACTATTACGACGCCGACGCGATCGCTGAGCGCGCCATAGGCGGCCACACCGGTGCGGGTGCTACTTTCCGCCGTGAGGCTAGCAAGCGCGGTGCCGCCCTCGTTCCCGGCCAGGCGCGCGGCACGCACCGTGCCGACCGGCCGGAGGTTGCCTACAACGGCCCAACCCGTAACGCACGCAGCGTGTGGACGATCGCCACCAAGCCGTTCCCGGGGGCGCACTCCGCCGTCATGCCGCTCGAGCTCGCCGAGCGCGCGGTG
>Ga0256835_1000078_pt1 | contig 80614 bp, 63 predicted proteins | sample PIR30metaG_FD_185972 | JGI IMG/M metagenome (GOLD analysis project Ga0256835, IMG submission 185972) | Hydrothermal vent microbial communities from East Pacific Rise, Pacific Ocean - PIR-30 | ecosystem: Environmental > Aquatic > Marine > Hydrothermal vents | place: Pacific Ocean: East Pacific...
TGCGAGACTCGCGGCCCCGTTCATCCAAAGTCGATGACTCGCCCCCCCTCCAACGAAGCCCAGGCGGCCGGCAGCGACGCCGCAGGCGGCGCCAGCGCGTCGCACGGGCGGTCCGGGGGGAGCTCGCTCCCACCGGAGCGCACGGGCGAAGCGCTCAGCCCGCGCGAAGCGCGGGGGCCGGCCGCCGGTTCGCCGGATGCGTCGTGTGCTCCCGGGAGAGGCTCCCCCGACGCCGTTGCGCTATCATGCGCCATCATGAGTGAACCGGTATCCACCGCGTGGAGCCCCGATTCCTGGCGGACACGCACGGCTGCGCAGCAGCCCGCCTACCCGGACGGGGAAGCGCTCCGGCGCGCCGTCCGGGAGCTGGCCGGCCTGCCACCCCTCGTCACCTCGTGGGAGGTGGAGAACCTTCGCGAACAGCTCGCGGAGGCGGCCGCGGGGCGCCGGTTCCTGCTCCAGGGGGGCGCGTGCGCCGAGCGGTTCGCCGACTGCTCCGCCAGGACCATCACCAACAAGCTCAAGATCCTCCTCCAGATGTCCCTGGTGCTGACCTGGGGCCTCGGGCGCCGGATCATCCGCGTGGGACGGTTCGCGGGCCAGTACGCCAAGCCCCGTTCCGCCGACACCGAGACGCGCGACGGCACGACCCTGCCGAGCTACCGGGGCGACCTCGTCAACGGGCCGGGGTTCACGCCCGCCGAGCGGATCCCCGACCCCCGCCGGCTGGTCACCGGCTACCACCGCTCGGCCCTGACGCTCAACTTCATCCGGGCGCTGGTGGAGGGTGGCTTCGCCGACCTGCACCATCCGGAGTACTGGGACCTCGATTTCGTCGAGCACGCGCCCCGCGCGGCGGAGTACCAGCGGATCGTCGACTCCATCGGACGATCGCTCCGGTTCATGGAGACGCTGGCCGACACGCGGATCGGGGAGATGGGCCGGGTGGACTTCTTCACGAGCCACGAGGGGCTGCTCCTCGAGTACGAGGCCGCCCAGACCCGCCCCGTGCCGCACCGGCCGGGATTCTACGACCTGAGCACCCACTTCCCCTGGATCGGGATGCGGACCGCCCAGCCCGACGGCGCCCACGTGGAGTTCTTCCGGGGCGTCCGGAACCCCTTGGGGATCAAGGCAGGCCCATCCATGACGCCGGAGTGGCTGCTCGAGCTGCTCGACCGGCTCGACCCCGACCGGGAACCCGGGCGGATCACGGTGATCCACCGGATGGGCCACGGTGCGATCACCTCGAAGCTGCCGCCCCTGATCGAGGCCGTCCGCGCCGCGGGCCGGACCGTCCTCTGGTCGTGCGACCCGATGCACGGCAACACGGAGATCACCGCCGGCGGGCGCAAGACCCGGCGGTTCGAGAACATCATCTCCGAGCTCGATCGGGCGTTCGACATCCACCAGCAGATGGACAGCTACCTCGGCGGAGTCCACCTCGAGCTCACCGGCGAGAACGTCACCGAGTGCCTCGGCGGGGCCAGCGGGATCTCCGAGGCGGACCTCGAACGCGACTACCGCTCCGAGGTCGACCCCAGGCTCAACTACGAGCAGGCCCTGGAGGTCGCGATGCTCGTCGCCCGGAAGATCCAGCGGATGAACGGCGAGCGCTGAGCAGCGCTCAGTCCGTCGCCTTCTTCCGTTGTTTCTCCAGCCACGCCAGGTGGTGTTCCGAACCCTCGCGAAGCATGACCTTCCCGCAGCTCGGACACCGCTCCTCCCGGCACGGAACCCCACGCCTGTGCGGAACCCTCGTCCCGCAGGCCACACAGATGCAGTACCCCCCCGATCCCATTCCCGGATGCGGCCGTGGCGTCATGTTCCACCTCCCTTCGCCCGGTCGGGCCCGATTGTAGCGCCGCCGCGGCCACATCGGGCCTCCACCGGCAGGAACCAGTGATATACTCACGCTTGAGAAAACTTTCACGAGCCCGACCTGGGCCTCGAAGGGGATCGAACGGTGGAAATCGAACGCTGGCGCCGTCTCGAACACGAGGGAACCCCGGTGTGGGTCGATCCCATGACACCGGACTGGTTCGTCCCGAACCGGCGTGCGGACGCCATCCTCGTCGCCCTTGCCGGCGGGGCCTCACCGGAGGAGGCTGCGGCGGCGTACGCAGCCCGGTTCGGCCTCGACGGCTCACGGGCCGTCCTGGAGACACTCCGCCTGATGGCGCGGATCCCGGACCGCGAACCCGAACCGCTCCGGCCCCGCTCCGAGCGGCTCTCCCTCGACTTCCTCCGGGAGGTCTGGCTTCACCTGACGAACCGGTGCAACCTCCAGTGCCGCCACTGCATGTTCGCCTCCTCCCCCCACGACGCACTGGAGCTCGAGCCCGGCGAGGTGGACCGGATCGTCCATGAGGCCGCGGCGCTCGGCTGCGAGCTGTTCTACGCCACCGGCGGCGAGCCGATGATCCACCCCGGCTACGCAGGGCTTTGCACGTTCGTCGCCTCACGGCCGTCGGCCCACCTCGTGACCCTGACCAACGCCCTCGCGGTCGGCCGGAACCGTTCCCTCCTCGAGGACCTCCCGCGTGACCGGTTCCACTTCCAAATCAGCCTCGACGGTCCCGCCCCCGTCCACGACGCACTGCGCGGCGAGGGCTCGTACGAGCGAACCCTCCGGGGCATCGCCACGCTGCTCGAGCTCGGGTTCCCGGTGGCGTTCGCCATGGTGGTCGAGAACCGCTCGGTCGGCCGGATGGAGTGGCTCGTGGAGGAGGCGGCGCGGCTCGGCGTCGGTTCCGTCCACTACCTCTGGTACTTCGTCAAGGGCGAGGGCGATCCGGAGGCGGCCCCAGCCGTCGAGGCGGTGATCGGGGGGCTCGAACGGGCCCGGAGGACGGCGGAGCGGACCGGCGTCCGGATCGACAACGTGGAAATCCTCCGGTCCCAGGTGCTCTCTCTCCCCGGCACCCGGTACGACCTGACCAACGCCGGATGGCAGTCGCTCGCCGTTGGTCCCGACGCCCAGGTGTACCCCACCGCCGCGCTGGTCCTGGAACCCGATCTCGCCTGTGGCCACGTCGCGGAAGGGCTCGAGCGGATCTGGCGGACCGCGGAGCCGCTGGAGCGGCTCCGCAACGCGTCCGTGGTCTCGGAGCCCGCCCTCCTCCGCCGGCCGCTGACCCTCCTGACCGGCGGCGGCGATCCCGACCACAGCTTCATCGCCGGTGGACGGTTCGTCGGGCACGACCCCTGGCTCGAGCTCCACGAGCGGACGGCGCTGGCCCTGATCGCCGCCGAGGCCGGTCCCGCGGACGCCGTCGCGCGCCCGGCGTTCCGGGCCCGGATGGGCGAGCGGCTCGAGGCGTGCAACGAGGAGGACGCCATCTGCGCCTTCACGCACTCCAACTGCGTCCTCTCCCTCCCGGGCGAGGACGGCCACACCCTGGCGCGGACGTTCTACGCGGAGGCGGCCCGCCAGCCCAACGAGACGATCCTCAACCCGGCCGGGTACGAGGGCGTCGAGGAGGCCGCCATCCCGGAGACGGCCCTCCAGCGCAGCTACGGCTGCGGCAGCCCCGTCCTCGATGCGGACCTCGGGCCCGGGGACACGGTGGTGGATCTCGGCTGCGGCGCCGGGATCGAGGTCTGCATCGCCGCGGAGAAGGTCGGCCCCGAGGGACGGGTGATCGGCGTGGACATGCTCGACGAGATGCTCGCCCTCGCGCGGTCCTCCGCGGAGGAGATGGCGGAGCGGCTCGGCTACCGGAACATCGAGCTCCGGAAGGGGTTCCTCGAGGCGATTCCCCTTCCCGACGCATCCGCCGATGTGGTGATCTCCAACTGCGTCATCAACCTGACGGGGGACAAGCGCCGGACGTTCTCCGAGATCCGGCGCGTCCTCCGCCCCGGCGGGCGGCTCGTGGTGGCCGACGTCTGCTGCGAGGAGGACCCGCCGCTCGAGGTCCGGTACAACGAGAAGTTGCGGGGCGAGTGCCTCGGCGGGGCGCTGCGCCAGGACGAGCTCCTCGGCCTCCTCGAGGACGTGGGGTTCGAGGGGATCTCCATCCTCAAGCGGTTCCCGTACCGGGAGGTGCGCGGCCACCGGTTCTTCTCGCTGACCTACACCGCGTCGGCGCCCGGCGGCGCCCGGCCGAGGCGGGTGCTCTACCGCGGCCCGTTCGCCGCGGTGGTGACCGCCGACGGGACGTTCGTGCCCCGCGGGCGGACCGTGGAGCTCGCCGTCCCGGAGGGCGTGCCCGGCACTTCGATCTTCCTTCTGGACGACGAGGGGGCGGTGACCAACGTGGACCTCGGACCCGGGTGCGCGTGCTTCGTCCCCCCCGCCGAACGGGCGGCAGCGCCCGTGGAGCGGTTCACCGGCGAGGGGTGCATGGTCTGCGGCGCCCCGCTGGAGTACCTGGAGACCGCCGAACCCATGAACTGCTCGTACTGCAGCAGGGAGCTCCCCTCGAGCACCCGGTGCGCGGCCGGTCACTTCGTCTGCGACGACTGTCACGTGGGCGACGCCCCGGAGGCGATCGCGAGCATCCTCACCGCCTCCACCGAACCGGACATGATCCGGCTGTTCGCGGCGGTGCGAGAGCACCCCTCGATCCCGGTCCACGGCCCCGAGTACCACGCACTGGTGCCCGCCGTCATCGTCACCGCGGCGCGGAACGCCGGGGTCGCCCTGGACGAGCGGCACATCCGGACAGCCATCGAACGCGGGCGGACCATCGCCGGGGGCGCCTGCGGCTTCATGGGCGCCTGCGGCGCGGCGATCGGCGTCGGCACGGGGTTCTCCGTGATCCTCGGCGCCAGCCCGTACACCGGCGAGAAGCGCAGCGCTCTCCACAGGGCCACCATCGAGGCGCTCGAGGAGATCGGGGCCCTCGAGGGCGCCCGGTGCTGCCAGCGCGACTCCTGGATTGCGCTCCGCACCGCCGCGCGCCTCTCCCGCGGGATGATCGGCGTGGCGCTGACGGCGGACGGCCCGGTCCGGTGCGAGCAGTTCCGGACGAACCGGGACTGCCTCGGCCCCCCCTGCCCGTTCTGGCCTCGCGAGCCCGGCGGCGGAGGCATCGGCGCGGGGCTGCCGGTCCTCTCCGGGGCACCACCGGAGGGCCGCGGCGGCTCCCGGAGCTGACGGCTCCCGCGCCCTTCCCGGAGGCCGGATCGTTTCCAGCCCTACACACCCCGAGAGGTAACAAACTCGTAACAGCCCCCGAGTATCCCAGCGGAGGCCACGGCAACCATCGTGGTTTCAACATCTTCTCAATCACACCCCTCCATCTCCGCTGGCACGCTCCTTGCTCGGCCCCGTGGGTGGACGCGGAACGCCCACCGGGAACCGGCGGCGGTTCCGCCGACGACAACGAAGCGAGGAGGTATCCATGAGACGACGCGAGGCAAGACGGAGAAACCTGCTGGTCCTGGGAACGGTCCTTCTGTTCGCCGCGGCGATGCTGGCGCCCGCGACCTCGAGCGCCAAGATCACCCTCAAGGACAAGGTGGGGGACAAGGAGATCAAGGTCAAGATGTACGGGTTCTCCCAGTTCGAGGTGCGCGGAGGCGACGGCAACTCGAGCGAGGGCGGAATCTACTTCCGGGCGCAGCGGATCCGGATCGGGTTCAACTACTTCCACGGCCCGATCGCCGGCAAGCTGTTCCTCGACTTCAACCAGTCGCACACCAAGGACGACGGTGGTCTGCCCAAGATGATCAAGGACGCCTTCGTCGCCTACAAGTTCTCCAACGCGGCGTTCATCCGCCTCGGCATGATCAAGACGCCGCTGGGTATGGACTTCACGATCCCCGGCTGGAACCTGGACATCGCCCTCCGGGCCGAGGAGAAGGGGCTCGTCCTCGAGCGTGACTTCGGCCTCATGCTCTCGGGCCGCCTGATCGGTCAGCCCGAGGACAAGAAGATGAAGTGCAACGGCCTGGAGATGGGGCACGAGCGCCAGGGGTACGGCTTCGGGTACGACATCGGCGTCTTCAACCCCGCCGGCCGTTCCGCCGCAGTCAGCTGGGACAAGAGCCTGCTCGGCGACGCCCTGGCGTACGTGGGCCGGCTCCACTACGACCACGGGCCGGCGCTCCACCTCGAGGCGTCGTACGGCGTCTCGGAGCAGGCGGGCGGCCCGGACACCGAGGACTACTCGGTCTACGACTTCGGCGTCGCCTCGGAGTTCGGCAAGTGGGAGCTCAAGGCCGAGTACATCAGCGGCCACAACATCCGCGGCGTGGCGGACTGGGACTCCGACGGATGGTACCTCTCCGGGGGGTTCATGCTCGCCCGGAACGTGCAGGGCGTCATCCGCCACTACTCGGCAACCTCCGACAAGCCCGGGTTCCCGTCGGCGACCCTCCAGAACACCTTCATCGGCCTCAACTGGTACCTGTCCCCGCTGCGGTACCGGCCCAAGGATCTCCAGCGGCACAAGCTGGTGTTCAACTACATCATCGCGAGCGGCGACACCGACGAGTGGACCGGCGTCGCCGGGTTCCGCGACGACGCGTGGATCATCCAGTGGCAGTACAAGTTCTGACCGGCTGATCCCCGAGCTCGAGAGAGGAACCCGGGGCCGAGCCCCGGGTTCCTCGTATCCGGCGGGGCCGTCGTGGACCCGGCCGGACCCGACCCGGTCCCGACCATGGCCCACCCCTCGTGTAGACTGACGCGGGAGGAATCATGCAGCGGACAGTCAACCCTCTCCTCGCCCTGATCGCGCTCGCAGCGCTCATCGCCCCCTCCGGGCACGCCGAAGAGACCACCCTGCGGTGGAACGTCGTGGCGGACGGCAGTCCCGGCACGATGGAGCTCGCCACGGCCCCCGGAGGCCGGCTCCAGGGCACCCTGATGGGCCGGAACGTGGAGGGGTGGCTCGTCGGCCGGCACCTCGTGCTGATCCGCGACGGTCAGCGCGGCCCCGAGACGTGGGAGGCGTGGCTGGCGACACCCGAGAACGTCCACGGCGATGAACGGCCGATCCTCGCCGGAACGTTCACCCGGCCGGGCGTCGAGGGCCCCCTGCCCTGGTTCGGCACCACGCCGGGCACACGACCCGTCCCGCTCCCGCCGGCGGGACCGTCCTCGCCCCCGGGTACCGCCGCCTCCCCGCAGGCTCCACCGCCCCAACCAGCTCCTGCCGGGCCGCCTGCGGGCCCGCCTCCGGGGCCGCCCACGGCCGGAGCCCGACCGGCCGCACCGCCTCGACCACGGACGGCGGCCCCACGCCTTCCGTCCGGCCAGCCGGACATCGCGGGGACGTGGGAGACTCCGGACGGCCCCCTGGAGATCCTCCAGGACGGCTCCAGGCTGACGTTCGTCCTGCCCGGCAGGAACGTCGAGGGACGCCTGACGGGGCCCGACTCCCTGATCGGCGGCTTCGGCCCCGGATGCTGCAAGGGCCGGCTCGAGCAGGCGTTCACCGTGATCGCCTGGGACAACGGCGTGCGCTGGTACCGCCGCTGACCGGAGCCCGGCCATCCGGCCGGGGGAGCCGGCGGCCGGGCCTCACTCGACGGCGTACCGCATCAGCTCCCTGCGGTCGCTCCTGGTCAACGTCCGCAGCCTGACAAGATACTGGGAGACCAGCGGCTGGCCCGTCCCCTGCACGGGCAGCATCCCCTCGAAGATCCGGCGCGCTGCCGTCCGGATCTCCACGCCCCGCCCGGCGTGGGCGTCGTGAATCAGCCCGGCCACCCGCGCCAGCAGCTCGCCGAGCTCGGCGGCCTCCTGCTCGTTGGAGATCAGGAGGCGCCGCTCCCCGGCCAGGTCGTACCCGTCCTCGTCCGCGTAGTGGATCCGGTGGTCGTCGAGCCCGCGCAGCACCTCCACACCGTACTCCCGCGCGGCCCCGATCCCGCCGAGCTCCGGGACGGCCCGTTCCAGGTACGCGTCCACCGCCGTGTAGATCAGGTCCATCGCCCGGTCGAACGACGCCGCGGCCACCTCGACCTTGTCGAACTCCTCCGAGGCCAGCAGGTCGGCGAGCTGCTCCCGCGCCTGCCGGTACGCGGCGTCGTGCGCCACGGCGGGATCGGGCGAGGGCGCTGTCACCTGACCGAACGCCACCGCGCACGGCGCACCGGCGAGCGCAAACATCAAAACGGTCCTCATCACCTTCATGGGTCCCCTCCCTTCGGTCCTCTCCGGTCGGGAATCCTGCACGATCGGTGCCATCCGGAAAGTCCGTCAGGGGAACACCGGCACCGCAATCCGTCACCTTCTCCAGACATCGCCTCCGGTGGACGTTACCCCTCGGTGACCACCATCCCGCCGCACAGGCTGAAAACCCCGTCCCGGTCCCCGTTCCGCCCTCGAAGCCCCATGGCATGCCCCTTGCTTCTCTCCCGGCGAGGGCGCCCCGCGCCCCTGCTCGAAACGACGGAGGACCAACACGGCCATGACATGACGCCCCCCCTAGCGGAACCCGGCCAGGCAGGCGGGTTCCGCTTCATCCCACTCCTCTCCATGGCCCCTTCCCGGGGTCGCCGCGCTTCGGCGCGGCGATTTTTTCGTCCCAACCGCCCGCATGGATCGCCGGATCGAGCCGCTCGAACGCCGGACCCTGCCCCCGGACGGAATCGCCGTCCGGAAGCCGTTCACCCTGACCCGGGTGGCCATCCGCTGACCGTTCACGACCCGGCCGGCCGCCTCCCGCCCCGTTGCTTCCGGCGCCGGGCGATCTCCTCGAGCCGCTCCCGGATCCGGACCTCCCACCCGTCGCTCCCCGGCCGGTAGAACCGGACACCCTCGAGCTCGTCGGGCAGGCACTCCATGTCGGCCACGCCGCCGGGCTCGTCGTGGGCGTACCGGTACCCCCGGCCGTACCCCAGCTCGCCCATCAGCCGCGTGGGCGCGTTGCGGAGGTGGAGCGGCACCGGCAGCCCCGGCCGCTCCCGGACCTCGGCGCGGACCCGCTTGACCGCCGTGTACAGCGCGTTGGACTTGGGCGCCAGGGCGAGGTAGACCGCACACTGCGCCAGCGCCAGGTCGCACTCCGGCATCCCCACGTGCTCCACGGCGTGGGCCGCTGCCGCCGCCTGCTGGAGCGCCCGCGGATCCGCCATCCCCACGTCCTCCGACGCGATCCGGAGCAGACGCCGGGCGATGAACCGCGGGTCGGCCCCGCCCTCCAGCATCCGGACGAGCCAGTACAGCGCGGCGTCCACGTCGGAGTTCCGGACCGACTTGTGGAGCGCCGAGATCAGGTCGTAGTGCGCCTCGCCGCCCTTGTCGTAGACGGCCACGGCCTCCTGGACCGCCCGCTCCACCGTGGCCGGATCGACCGTTCCATCGCCCGTCGTCCGGGCGAGTCCCGCCGCGACCTCCAGCGTGTTCAGGGCCTGCCGGGCGTCCCCGGCGGCCATCCGCGCAATGGTCTCCAGCGCCGCGCCCTCCACCACGACCCCCGAACCGCCGAGCCCCCGTTCGGGATCGTCCAGCGCGCGGCGCAACACCGTCAGGAGGGCCTCCTCCCCCAGGGGGTCCAGGGTGTAGACCGTCAGCCGCGAGAGCAGGGCCCTGTTGAGCTCGCAGGAGGGGTTCTCCGTCGTCGCGCCGATCAGCACGATGTCGCCCGACTCGACGTACGGGAGGAAGGCGTCCTGCTGCGCCTTGTTGAACCGGTGGATCTCATCCACGAACAGGACGGTGCGCCCGCCGCCGGCCCGCCGGTTCCGCTGCGCCCGGGCCATGATCTCCCGCGCCTCCCGGACCCCGGAGAGCACGGCGGAGAACCGGACCATCTCCCAGCCCACCGCCGAAGCCAGGATCCTGGCGATGGTGGTCTTGCCCGTGCCCGGCGGCCCCCACAGGACCATGGACGGCAGCTCCCCCGCCTCGGCGAACGTCCGGAACGGCCCCCCAGGCCCCGTCAGCCGTTCCTGTCCGACGACCTCGTCCAGCGTCCGGGGCCGCATCCGGTCGGCCAGCGGCGGCCGCGTGCCCCCGTCGAACAGGCCGCCCGCCCGCTCTCCCTCCGTCCCCCTACCCTGCATCGGGCCGGTCCCCCGGGGAGCTGTCCCCACGCTGCGCAGCCTCCCGGCACGCCTCCCCGCAGTAGCGGCCCGAACGGCCGGCGACGAGCCAGCTCTCCGGAACGTGGACCCCGCACCGGTCGCACGGCGCCAGCGTCTCGCCCTCGTCCCGGAAGCGGTCCCGTCGCCGGGCCGAGAACCGGGAGAAGTCGTCCGCCCGGGCCGCGGTCCTCCTCTGCCGGTTCCCCACGGCGACGAGGATCCGCCACAGGACGTAAAGGATGACGATCAGGACGAGGAGGCGGCGCGGCACCATGACCCCTTCTCAACCGTTTCCGCCGAGCTCCTTCTGGAGTCCGGAGAGGTCGGGAACCTGGGGGTTCTCCTGCTTCAGGCGCTCGAGGGCTGCGAGGACCTTCCGGGCCTCGTCGTGCCGGTGGAGGTCGAAGTGCAGCACCACGACCTTGTTGAACAGCGCCTGCCACTTCCCGGGATCGATGGCGATGGCGCGGTCGAGCAGCTCCAGCGCCCGCTCGGGCTCGTGGAGGTTCCGGTAGCACACGGCGAGGTCCGTCAGAAGCGACGCGTCGTCCGGCCGCGACTGCCGGGCGGCCTCGTACGCCTCCCGGGCGTCCTTCCAGCGGCCGGCGTCGAAGTAGAGGTTGCCGAGCGCCACGAGGAGGTCCGGGTCACCGGGCCGTTTCCGCAGCGCCGCCTCGAGCTGGCCGACCTGTTCCGCCAGCGCCGGATCCTCGCCGGCGGGCGCGGCGGAACCAGCATCACCCACTGGTGGGTGCCCCGGCGGAACGGCTCCGGTCTCGTCCCCGGCCATCCCCTTCATCATGGCCCGTGCCGGCGGCACGGGCTGGAGCTCCGCCAGAGCGTACCCCACCACGAGCCCCACCATCGCTCCAAGGATCAGGTTGAACCACCACGTCTTGAACATGCCGCTCGACCTCTCGTCTCTCCGCGGCCGGTCCCCCGGCCGTCCGATGTCATTCTTCGCCGATAACGTCCTCGCTCCCGCGGATCTTCCGCGCGACCCACGTGCCGCTCGACGGCAACCCCGCCGAGAGGTTCGTGGCCTCCCAGGTTCCCTGGATCCGCGGCGGATCCTCGTCCGCGAACAGCTCACCGTAGAAGATCGCCGCGAAACCGAGCTGGGAGTCGATCCGCTCCAGCCGGAGCTTTCCGGAGACCAGGGTCCCCTTCAGGGAACCGTACCACCCCCCGGACAGCGTGTAGACGCCGGTGACAAGGGTCCCGTCCAGCTCGAGCTGGACCTCGCCCTCCATGTCACCCGGCTCCACGGTCAGCGTCCACCGCCCGCTCAGCGGGTCCTCGGCCTCCTCCCCGCCGCGACGCAACGCGTCGAGCTTCCGTTCGAGGAGGTCGATCTCCTCCTCGAGCGCGAGGAGGCCCGACCGGAGCTCCCGGGCCTGTCCGATCACCGCGACCAGCTCCGCCTCGGCGAGCCGCAGGTCGTTTTCCCGCAGCTGGAGACTCTGGAGGCTTTCACCCTCCTCGTGCGCCCTTGCGAGGTCCGACGACAGATGAGCGACCCGTGCCCAGGCCTGATCGAGGTCCGTCTGGATATCCTCGAGCGCCTTGAGCCGTCCCGTGAGGAGCTCCCTGTCGAGCTTCAACCGGAGCTCGAGCTGGCCGGCCATCCCACCCGAACCCGCCACCGCAACCGCTGTGGAGGCAAGGAGGACTACCGCCATCGAGCAGAAAACACGCCGTACCATCTGCACCCTCCGTCCCGGCCGGACGCACCGCCCCGTTCCGGCCTGGCGAGAACTGCGCGAACCGCCCCCGCCCTGCCTCCGAACGCCGGGAGTCCGCCGTCCACACCGGCGCTACGAATCCGCCTCCTCCACACCCTGCCGTTCCCGGATCGCCTCGTCGATCTCCCGTTCCACGTCCTCGACGTTCCGCCCCTCGACCTCGGCGACCTCGTAGACGAGAAGCTGCCGCGCATGGTCAAACATCTTCCGTTCCCTAAACGACAGCGATTTCCGGGATGCCACCCTCGTCAAGCAGAGGATGACGTCCACCACGGCCTCGAGGTCGCCGGTCTTCAGGCGGTCGAGATTCGCCTTGTACCGGTCCTTCCAGTCCCCGTCGCCGCTGGCCGCGCGGTCCCGCAACCGGTCCATCACCTTCCGGACATGTTCGCGGGCCGACAGGGGTCTCAGCCCGACCCGATCGCTGTTGGCGACGGGCACCATGACGCGGGAGTTCGTGCTCAGGAGTCTCAGGTTGTAGCAACGAACGGCCTCCCCGAGGAACTCCTGGGTCGTGATGCTCTCCACCACCGACACGCCCTGCGTCGGATACACGACCATGTCACCGACCTCGAACTCCACGGGAGACCCCCTTTCCGATCGATTGTACCGAAGCACCCCGGCGATCGCCAGCGCCACGCCGCAGCCGCGCACAACCGGCCTGACGGGGAGTGAACCGGCGGCCGGCCCGGGGCTTGCCCTCGCCTCCGTCGCCGGACCGCCCCCGCCCCCACGCCGGCCCGTTCCTCGTGGGGCGCTCGATCGCTGGATGGCGAAGGACTCCGTTGTGGGGACAGTCCCGATCGTGAAGGGCCTGGTTCACTGAGGCGCCAATCGGGACGTCGCTTCGCTCGTCCCTGGGGACCCGGAGAAGGCGAGGGTGAGTATTTCCGGCGCTCCTCGTGGAGCCGGAATCGATCCCGGCCGTTCCCGCACGCGCCCTCGGCGACGTCTGCGGCCTCACCTCCGGCCCTGTCGTCAACGTCGATGATTTCTGGTATGATCCAGAGAACAAACGGTTGCAGCATGGCAACGAGAATGATCGGACGGTCCTTCGCTGACGGCCAGCGCATCGTGACGGCAACACGGCGCTGGTGTGGGGGACGTCCGCGAGAGAACCGGCCGGGCCGTCTCCCCCGGACCTCATTCGCGAGGTCCAATGACACCCGGACCGGGAGGCGGAACCGTCCCCGCAGGGGAAGCGGGCGGCGAACGGCACGAGGGAGGACGGCATGGGCAGAAAAGAATGGGCGATCGTTGCACTGGCCGCCATGGCACTGCTCCCAGCGGTGGGAATCGAGGCGGCAATTCCGCAGTCCGAGCGCGATGCGCTGATGGCGCTCTACACCGCCACGAACGGCGACTCATGGGGAAACAACGACGGCTGGGGTGGTGCAGCCGGTACCGAATGCACGTGGCACGGAGTCACGTGCGACGCCGGGGAGACCACCGTCATCGGGATCGACCTCTCGTCGACCCAACTGGACGGGGCGATCCCCCCAGAGATCGGCGACCTGACGAACCTCGAGATCCTCGATCTCTCCTTCGGTCACCTCCCCGCGCCGATCCCGGTCGAGATCGGAGATCTCACACACCTCGTGGAGCTGCGTCTTAGCGGCGTCCAGGCATCGGAGGAGATCCCGCCCGTGATCGGCGACCTGCCCGTCCTGGAGGTCCTCGACCTGTCCTGGAACTACCTCACCGGCGCGATCCCGCCCGAGCTCGGCAACCTCTCGACTCTGCGGGAGCTGTACTTGAACACCTGCCGGCTGACGGGTGAGATCCCGGCCCAGCTCGGGAACCTCGGAAACCTCGAGGTGCTCTTCCTCGGGTGGAACCGGGGACTGAGCGGCCCCATTCCGCCAGAGCTGGGCAATCTCGCCGCCCTGACCACGCTCGAATTGGGGGACAACCTGCTGACTGGCCCCATCCCGGTCGAGCTCGGGAACCTCTCGAACCTTGAGACGCTGAGCCTCTATCGGAACCACCTCCGGGGGACGATCCCCCGGCAGCTCAGCAACCTCACCAACTTGATCAGACTGGACCTTCTCGGCAACCGCCTGAGCGGACCGATCCCGCCCGAACTGGGAAACCTTCCGAACCTCGTGTCGCTCACCCTCTCCGAGAACGGGTTGAGCGGACCGATCCCGCCTGAGCTCGCCGGCCTCCCCAGCCTGGAGCGGCTCTCGCTTCTCAAGAACCGGCTCTCGGGTGAAATCCCGTCGGAGCTCGCCGGCCTCTCGACCCTCACCTACTTGTCGCTGGCATCCAACCTGCTGACTGGCCCCATTCCGGCAGAGCTCGGCGATCTGGAGAACCTCGAACACATCTACCTGGAAGGGAACCAGCTGACGGGTGAGATCCCGGGAACCCTGGCGAACCTCAGTGCTCTGGCCGACGAAGCGTCCAACATCGGGTGGAACGGCCTTCACACGACAGACGAGGCCCTTGCCGAGTTTCTGGACCGGAAGAGCACCGGCTGGCGCTCGACCCAGACCGTGTGGCCGGAGAACATCACGGCCGGTAACGGCACCGTGTGCTCCGTAGAACTGACCTGGGATGCGGTCGCCTACACAGCCGACGCCGGCGGATACCGGATCGAGACGGCCACCTCGGCCTCGGGCCCTTGGGAGGAGGCCGACGTCTTCGTGCCGTCCAAGACCACCACATCGGTGGCCGTGACCGGACTCGCCCCTGGGACGACGTACTGGTTCAGGGTCCGCAGCTACACCTTGCCCCACGACCACAACCCGGGCACGGTGCTCGGCGACCCCTCTCCCGCCGTCCAGGCCACCACGCTCCCGACCGGCGACCTGATCGACGGCGATGTGGACGGCGACACGAGCACCGACGTGGGCGATCTCTCGGCGCTGCTCGGCTACCTGTACGGTCCCGAGCCGACGTACCGACCCGACGTGGACTGCGGCGGTGATGTCAACGCCGGGGATCTGTCGGATCTGGTCAGACTGCTCGGGCCCTGACGTGGCACCCTTGGGCCGTCGCGCTCACCGTCCGGGAATCATGGGCCATCCTCCTGACAGCGGCGATCCTCCCACGTCCCGCCCCGGGTGCACCGGCGCAACCCCTGCGATCATTGCATGAGTCCTGGAGCCCCCCAACTGCGGGATTCTGGGTGTCTCTTGCCAGCCTGTCCAACCTCACGGCCGGTGAAGGGCGAAGGGCGCGGCTGTGAAAATCCGAGTATCCCTGCCCACCTATGCCAATTGCGATCAGGAAATGAACCCGGTCTCCCGCTGCCTTCTTGGGCCGGAGAAAGGAGAGAGTTCGCGGGACTCAGAAGACCTGCCCGATCCCGAAATAGACGTGGAGCCCGGAGCTGATTCCCTTGTGTGCGACGGGGATGGCGAGGTCGAGCCGGAGGGGTCCGAGGGGCGTGCCCCAACGGATGCCGATTCCAGCCCCGGTGGACAGCCGGAGATCGGCGTCGGACCAGCGCTCCCATACCTGGCCTGCGTCGAGGAACACCACCCCACGAAGCGTTCCGGTGATGGGAAACCGGATTTCGTTGTTGAGCACGAGAAGCGCTCCGCCACCCGCCGGGGAGCAGCGGCCGAAAAAGCAGCCGACCGGCCCTACCCAGTCCCGCTCGAACCCGCGGATCGACCACTCGCCACCCGCGTAGAAGCGGTGCGTCGGGTCGAGCACGCCCCGGAGTGCGCGGGCCGCACCAAGGCGGACGCCGAGGGCGGCGGTCCACCGGCGCCGCGGTTCGGTGGCCAGGGAGAATGTGGTCATGGTCCGCGCCGCACGAAGGTCCGACCCGAGCAGTCCGCCGCTGTACGAACCGTCCACGGAGAGGAACCACCCGTGCCGTGGATCGAGCAGATCGTCCCGCCGGTCCAGGATGAGCTGCCCACCCAGGCTGGCCACGGTCACCGTCAGATCCAGGGGGAAGAACGGGTCGGGATCCTTCTCGTACAGGTGGGACCGCTCCCGCTGGAGGTAGATCCGGATCTCGTCCCGTCCACCCCGTTCGAGCCATCCTTCGAGGCTGAACAGCCCGGTCCGCTCGATCCGCGAACCCCGTTCGGTGTGCGTGAACGTCGTGGAGAACGCCAGGTGGAACCGTCCGCCCGGGGCCGGCGGCAGGCCGAACAAAAGCTGGCCGAGCCGGTCCTTCGAGCCCCACCGCATCCGGAACCGCGCGCTGACACCACGCCCGAACAGGTTCTCGTCGTCGAGCTCGAGCAGCAGCTGGCTCCCACGGTCGGAGCTCCACCGCACGCCGGTTCCGGCAGTCCAGCGGGGACGCTCCCGAAGGTCGATGAGCACGTCCGTCATCCCGCCGTCCCGGGTCTCGGTCCGGGCGGTCACTCGCGAGACGGGCGGGAACGCACCGATCCGGGCCATGGACTCGTCGAGGGCGCTCTCACGGAGCGGTTCCCCCGTCCGGAGAACGACACCCTTGCGCAACACGCTCTCGCGGGTCTGCCGCGCCCCCCGGAACCGGATCGTACCCACGACCCGCTGGACACCCGGCTCCAGCTCGATCGTTACCGTCCCATCATCCGGACCGGATGGTCGCCGGATACGCACCTGCACGTCGATGTACCCTGCCTCACGGTACCGTTCGAGGAGTGTCCTCCGTGCAGCCGACAGGGCCCTGCGGCAGAGACACGCGCCGGGGCGCAGAGCAAAGTCCGGAGAGCCGACCACACCGAGCGGATCCTCCCCGACGAGTCTGACCTCCCGGACGAGAACCTCGGGACCGGGGTCCACCGTGACGCGGACCCGCCCCTCGTGCTTCCCGTCGCGGACGAGCTCCACGTCCCGGATCCGTGCGCCCGGGCGGCCCTCACCCGCCAGCGTCGCCCGTAGCCGCGCCAGCGCCTCCTCCCGGCCCGCGAGGAGCGCCGCGAGGTCGGCGGGCGCGGTCCACCACCGGGCGACTCCACGGGCCACGTCCGGATGCAGACCGGAAATCTCCAGACCCATAAGCTCCAGACGCTTCCCCCGCTCGGTCCGGATGACGATCTCCCCGTCCTCCCGTGACACGGTCACCCGCGCATCCGGCCAGCCGTGGGCAGCGAACCACCGCCTGACAGCCTCCCGCATCGCCTGGAAGGAGACTGTGTCCGGAAGGGCGGGCGTCCAGAGGGCCACGACGCTTCGCCGGGTGGCCTTGTCCGGTCTCCTGCCCTCCCAGCGGACGACGACCCGATCGCCCGCCTGGCAGCGGAACGTCACGACCCGTTTCTCCGGAGGTCCGGTCACCTCGACGGTCACCCGGGCGTCAGGGTAGCCGTACCCGGCGAGCTCGCGCTCCAGGCGGACCCTGGACGCGAACGCCATGAACGGTTCCCACCGTTGTCCGGCGAAAAGCCCGAGCCTCGCCCGGACGGTCCACTTCGAGAGTGGCCACTCCCCTTCCAGCCGGATCTTCCGGATCCGCTCGCCGGCATCCTCCTCGTCGGGCGAGCCACCCCACCGCATCCGTTCGAGGACCGCCCAGCCGTCGCTCTCCGTGCTGCTGGAGATCCACTGCCCGTACAGGCCGGGGATGCCCATCTCACCGACCTGGACGATCTGGGTGGTGTCCTGGGTGTCCGCGAGGTTCGTCGTGAAGAAGTAGCTCAGATGCTTGCCGAAGCGGCGCCCCAGCGTCAGCCGCCGGGCCGGGTCGGTCTCGGTCTCGGCCGCCACCTCGACGGGGTCGATGGCCGTACTCTCGAACCCGAACAGACGTCCCATGCTCGCCGCGGCGCCCGCCTGGACGATGTCGGCCAGATCCAGCGTCTCAAGCCCCGCCGAGAGAGACCGGGTGTCGCGGACGACCAATGTGACTTCCGGCTCCTCTCCGGCACCGCCGGGCAGCTCGATCCGTCCCCGGACGATGGCGGTGGTCCGTCCCCCGACCCTGATCCGTCCTCCGGGAATCAGCTCCAGGCTCCCCGAGATCATCGGACGCGCCAGTGTCCCTTCCACCTCGAGCCGGCGCCACGCGAGCTGGAACGTCCCGAGGTTGTTCTCCACGAGGATCCCGTTCCGTCCCCGGACCTCCATCTGGAGATCGATCCGGTCCAGGGGATCGTCGACGCCGGTGGGAAGCGCGACCCCTCCGGAGGCAAGCTGAAGAAGGTCGAACGGCGTGTCCCACACCCCTCTCACGAGCTCGAGGTCTCCGGCGAGCCGCACCCGGCCGTCTTCGCCCGGCTCCAGGGCCAGAAGACCGTCCCAGCGAGTGACGATTCCGGGCGGGACGACGAACGCCACATGCTCGAGCTCCGCAACGATCCCCTGACCGCTGGCCGGATCCCAGCCGCCACCGAGCTCCACGTGGCCGCCGTTCACCGTTGCCGAGCCGTCCGGAACCTCCACGAGCCCGTCCTCGAGGACGAGCGCCGCATGGATGCCGCGAAGCTCCACCGGAGGGTCGGTCAGTACGATCAGGCCGTCTCCCTGCTCCACCTCCACCTCGCCCGAGATCCCGCCCAACGGGCCCGCAACCCGGAGGTGGACCCCGAGCCCGCCCTCGACCCTGGCCATCGGCAGGAGCATTTCGAGCAGCGGGGCGCCGAGCTTCCCGTCGGCGTCGAGCTCGACCCGGCCGGCTCCGATGTCCGCCCACCCCTCGGCGACCAGCGTCCCGGCGTCGCCCCCGATCCACGTCCTCTCGAGCTCGAACCGTCCCTCGTCGGCCCGCACCACGACGTCCCGGGCCGCACGCATCCGGGCGTACTCCGAATCGATCACCAGGTTCCGAAGGACCACGAGCCCCTTGACCGTGCTGACCGCCGCAGGATCCACCTCGAGGTCGGCCTCCACGTCCGCCCGCACCGAGACCGGAAGAGCCGGCCGGCCCAGCGCCGCCAGCAGCGGTCCGCTCTCGAGCGAACAGCCGGAGAGGTACACGCGGACAGGGCCATCGGACGCCCCGGGCCACAACCAGGACGGACGCGGCAGGCCGCCGAGCGGTACCGTCAGGTGGACGGCCAGCGGACCGGCCGCCGTCACGATCCGCGGTGCGTCGACCGTCGCCAGGCCGTCCCGGATCTCGATCCCGGCCTCCGCCGTCCCGAGCGCCTCGCCTGCCTGGTCCGGGCGCCATGAGACCGTACCGGTGAGCCGTGGATCTCCCAGTGTACCACCCACCCCAGCCGCGAACCGCACCGACCCGTGGAGCGCGTGCCACGGCCCCTGCTCCACCAGATCCGGGCGGAGGTCCATCGCCTCGGCGCGCAGGATCAGCGGCGCCTCCGGCCCCCACCCGCCGATCGTTCCCGCCAGTTCGAGGCGCCCGGCCCCGGAGGCCGCCCGAACGCCGACGGTGAGACCTGAAAGGTCCGCCAGGCATGCGAGGTGGAACGTCCGCACGGGAACGCCGCCGATCCGCCCATCCTTCATCCGGGCGTCTGCCGTCACCCGCCAGACCCCGTCCCCGTACGACGCCGATCCGCCGGCCGTGATCATCCCCTCGGCGGGGATCGTCGCCCCGGCGAACGCCTCCACCAGGTCCTCCACGGTGGAGATGGCCGTCCAGTGGAGGACCGCCACGGCGTCCGGCACGTCCACGGCACCGCGGCCCGTCACCGTTCCGCCGCCGGGCAGCGAGGCAGAGGCCGCCACGTCGAGGGCGTCCAGCGGCCCGCGAAGGCACACCCGGGCCCACGCAGACGCGATTCGGTCCACGGCGAGCGGCCCGGCGTCCAGCTCGAGATCGAGCACGGGACGCCGCGGCCGCCCGGTGATCCGGCCGTCGAGACGGACCGTACCCGCCGGCAGCGAGACGGCGGGGAGCGGCGCGCCCCATCGCGCCGCCTCCCGGGCCGCCGCACCGAGGTCGGTGGCCCGTGCGTGCACCGCGAGATCGAGCCGGGGCCAGGCGGCTCCCGACACCTCTGCGGAGGCTCCGGGAAGAACGACCCGCGCCGTCCGCACCCGCAGCGCGTCCCCATCCAGCGCGGCATCGACCTCGGCCCGGCCACCGGACCAGGCGAAGGCCGCGTCAGCGCCGGCTCCGAGCAGCCTCGCGCCCCCGCCACCGAACGCCACGCCGGCACGGAGCGTCCCGTCCACCACGGCGTCCGCCGGGAACGCCACCGGGAGCTCCGGAAGCCACGCTGCCGCGGCGCGGACCGGAAACCCCGTCAGGCGGCATTCGGCCCGCGCCGTCCCCGCCGGGTCGATCCGGGCGGTCACCTGGCCCCACCCACCGCCCGCCGCACGCATGTGGAGAACGCCGTCCTCGTACCGGAGACCGACGGATCCGAGCCCGAGCCCCACGAGCCCGAGTCCCTCGCCCGCACCGTCGAGCCGTACCCGCGGCGCTCCGTCCTCGAGAAAGGCGGTACCCTCGAGCCGGAGCGCCCCCTGCGCGGCGACCCGGGCGGCGAGGACGGGATCGAGGAACGTCAGGATGGGCCCGGGACGGATCGTCCCGTGGAACCGGAACGACCCCGACGGCGCATCCCAGGGCGCCACCATCCGGCCCGAGGCCTCGATGGCGAGTGGTGTACCGTCGAGCTCGAACCGTTCCACCACCGCGCCCGGCGCCCCGAACGCCCCCGCGAGATCCACCGTCCCCAGATCGAGGTCCCGGCCGTCACGGCCGAGGCGGACACGGCCCTTTGCCGCGATCTGCGCACTCCCCTCCCGTAGCGAACCCTCGATCACGGCCTCCTGGACCGCGACGAGCACCGGACCCGCCGGGCCCGCCGCGCCACCACGGATCTCGAGACGCCCGACCTCGAGGGATGTTCCGGTCTCCCGTCCCTCCCCACCCACGCCCCCCACGGCCGCGGCGGCAGCCAGGTCGAGGGCCAGACCGTCGATGCCGAGCCGTTCCAGCCTGTGCCTCGGACCGATCAGCCGCAGCCACCGCCACGCGGCGGTGACACGGTCCGCCGTGAGCACCGTCTCCCCACCCACGGGCCCAGCCTCGACCCCGTCGAGCTCGAGGCGCGCCGGCCACACCCGGAACCGGACATGGTCCGCCCGGAGGCGCCACCCCGCCCGTTCCTGGATCGTCCGGGTGGCCGCGTTCCATGCGGCGCGCTGGACGGGCGGGAGATGGACCACCAGCAGCGCGGCCCCGAGGACCACGAGGACGGCCACCACGCCACGGACGGTCCAGCGTCTCACCGACCGAGTGTAGCCTTCCCCGGCCTCGGGAGCGCCCCGGTGGCGCCCGTCAGGCCTTCCGGATCCAGAGCACCCAGGCGGAGCCGTCCGGCTCGCAGAAGACGCCGTGACCCTTGCGCTCGAGGGCGTCGATCATGGGCGAGGGGCGGAACGAGGCGTTCAGCCGGACGACGCCACCGGTCTCGAGCTCCGAGAGCGCCGACGTGACCTCGGCCACGGGGCTCCTTCCCTCGCCCAGCAGCGCATCGGCGTCAAGGGCCACCGACGGCGAGGCCTCCTCGGCCCAGGCCGGGCGAGCGGACGGCGACGATACCGGAGCGTCGAGGACGGTCAGCAGCGGGGGCTGGCCCAGCGCCCGCCGCAGGGGGTTGACGATCTCGGCCACCGGCTTGCCTGCCATCCTCGCCGCCTGAGCCAAGGTGGCGACCCGCGCCACGGTCCGCCGCAGCACGGGGTTCTTCAGCGCCGAAAACGCCGGCGCCAGACCGATCAGCGTCTCCTCCAGCTCGGGGTGGGCCTCGAGCAGCTCGGAAACCCGCGTCTCGGGCACGACCATGTCGTCGTGGTTCACCGGTCACCTCCCTCGTCCAAGAGTCGCCGTTCTCCCTCGAGCTTCCGGATGGCCGTCACGTCCTGCGTCACCTCGAGGGTCCCGAGGTAGTCGCCGGAGACCGAACGGACGGCAAAGTACCGGATGTGGACGAACCGGCCGCCCATCTGGATCCAGAACTCCGCCACGTCCCGGACGCCCGACCGCAGCTCCGCGACGACCCGCTGGACGATGTGGAGGCTCTTGGGCGGATGGCAGTTTTCGACCTTGCGCCCGATGATCGTGCGGCTCCTCGGGAAGATCCGGTCCGGGCCTTCGGAGAAGAACGCGACCCGGTCATCGGCGTCGACGAAGGTCAGGTCGAACGGCATGGTGGAGAGGATCGCTCCGAGCTGCTCCACGGTCAGCGAGCCGGAGGGAAGCCGGATCGCGCCCTCCGGGGCGTCCCCGTTCTCCTGCGGAGACGCGGGGCCGTCGAGCACGGGCAACCACACGCCGCGCGGCTCGGCGAGCATGGGGCCGAGATCGCGCCACTGGCGGGCGATCTCGCCCCAGTCGCTCGCGGAGAGGTGCTCCGCCAACATCGGCACGAGGATTCCGTCCTCCTTGTCGGCCATGGAAACGAGCTGCTCGAGCATCGGGTCGAACACGGTGGCGCGGGCCAGCTCAAGCTCCTCCGGTCCCAGTTCGCCGACGTTCTCGACGAGCTCGGCCGCTGCCCTGACGAGCTCGCGGATCTCGTCGTCCACACCCCACATCACCTTGGGCGGCCCGGTCAGCCCGGCCTTCTCGAGGAACGGGAAGAGCAGGAGCTCCTTGCGCTGGTAGTGGACGTCCACGAGCCGGATCCGGGTCATGGTTTCACGGAGCGTTTCCGCCGCGGACTCCCGAACCGGCCCATCGCCGTCCAGAAACCGCGCGAGCGCCTCCCGGAACGTGCCGGCCAGCTCCCGGATGACGTCGTTCTCGATCTTGAGCGTGTTGGCGGGGTGGCCCGCGATCCGGGCGAGGTCGGGAAGCTCGGCCCGGCTCTCCCGGAACAGCGCCGCATGGACGTCGCACATGCGCTGGATCTCCTCCTGGGGCATCCCCTCCCGCATCAGCTCCGTCTCCAGCGCCGAGATCTCCGTGGCGCCGGTCTCGCCGATGATGCCGGCGAACTCGTCCTTGAGCGCCTCGGGGTCCTCCCCGTCGTGCAGACGGCGGATCATCGTCTTGAGCCGGTCGAGACGGTACCGGCGGTTGTCGAGTAGCTCGCTCATCGTGACCCTCCTGTTCCGGGGCGGCGTCCACGGCCGGTCCCCGGCCTGCGGACAACGGCGCAGGCCGGCCGCCTATTCCCGGCCGCCCGGGGGAAGAGCGCGGTATGATCGGGGAATGGAGATCGAACGCGCCGCCGGGGTGCTCCTGCACCCAACGAGTCTGCCTTCGGAGTTCGGGATCGGAGACCTGGGGCCGGGCGCACACCGGTACCTGGAGTGGCTCGCGTCCGCCGGGGTCCGGTGGTGGCAGATGCTCCCCCTCAACCCGCCCGGCGCCGGCTTCTCGCCGTACTCGGCCCGCTCCACCTTCGCCGGGAACCCCCTGCTCGTCTCGCCCGCTGCGATGGCTGGGGACGGCCTTCTCGACCGGGCCGACCTGGAGGATTACCCGGCGCTCCCGAATGAACGGGTGGACTACCCCGCGGTGGCGGCGGCGAAGGACCGTCTCCTGCGAGGGGCCTGGGAACGTTCGGGGGGACGGCTCCCCGGCGAGCTCGGGGCGGCGTTCGAGCGGTTCTGCTCGGAGGAGGCCGGCTGGCTGGACGACTGGGCGCTCTACGACGCCCTCCACCGGGCCCACCGGGGCGCGCCGTGGACGGCCTGGCCGCCCCCACTGCGCGACCGCGACCCCGCGACCCTCCGGTCGTGGGCGGACGTCCACCGGGACGATGTCGCCTTCTCCCGGTTCTGCCAGTGGCAGTTCTTCCGGCAGTGGAACGCCCTCCACGAACGGGCCCGCGATCTCCGGGTCTCGATCCTCGGGGACGTCCCGATCTTCGTCGCCCACGACTCGGCGGAGGTCTGGGCCAACCGGGAGCTGTTCCGGCTCGACGCCGAAGGCCGGCCGGTGGCGGTGGCCGGGGTGCCGCCGGACTACTTCTCCGAGACCGGCCAGTTGTGGGGCAACCCGCTCTACGACTGGGACCGGATGGCCCGGGACGGCTACGCCTGGTGGGTCCGGCGGCTGGGACACGCCCTGCGCCTGGCCGACGCCGTGCGGCTCGACCACTTCCGGGGGTTCGCCGCGTTCTGGGAGGTTCCGGCGGGTGCGGAGACCGCCGCGGAGGGCCGGTGGGTGCCGGGGCCGGGCGAGGCGCTGTTCCGGGCGCTGGACGCCTCCCTTGGAGGGCTTCCGTTCGTCGCCGAGGACCTGGGCACCATCACGCCGGACGTCCACGCCCTGCGCCGCCGCCTGGGCCTTCCGGGGATGGCGATCCTCCAGTTCGCCTTCACCCCGGAGCCCCGCTCGTCCTACCTGCCGTACAACCTGACCCGGGACACGGTTCTCTACACGGGGACCCACGACAACGACACGACGGTGGGGTGGTGGCTCGGAAAGGCGACGGAGGCCGAACGCGACTTCGCCCGCCGGTACATGGGGACGGACGGGAGGGAGATCCACTGGGACATGATCCGGCTGGCACTGTCCACCGTGGCGGACCTCGCCGTGGTGCCCCACCAGGACCTGGCGGGCCTGGGCTCCGACTGCCGGATGAACGTCCCGGGACGCCCGGACGGGAACTGGGCGTTCCGGATCACCGACTGGATGCTGGCCCCCGGCATCCGGGACCGACTGGCCGAGCTGGTCGAGATCTACGGCCGGTAGGCTGGCGCGCTTCTCTCCCCGGTGCCCCCCGCCGCGTGCTGTGGCCGTTCCTGGGCGGCGGCTCCCCCCAGCCCCGCCTCCACGCGGATCTTGAGGGAAGATAGAGGTCTTGGCGGGCTGGCTGCAGCGGCGCTCCGCGGGGGGCTTCGGTTCGTGGCCCTCGTCCACGACACGGCGCGCGGCGCCGACGGGGGCGCGTTCCTCGACGCCGCCCGGCCGGCGGCGGGGGGACTGCTGCTGCACGGCTGGAGGTACGGCCGGCCTGACCGGTGTCAGGGGCTCTCCATGCCGAGGGTCTTCACCAGGAACGCCAGTCGGTCCGCGGCCTCGTCGATCCGCTTGGAGACGGGTTTCCCCGCCCCGTGTCCCGCGCGGGTCTCGATCCGGATCAGGATCGGCCGGTCGCATCCCTGGGCGGCCTGGAGCCGGGCCGCGTACTTGAACGAGTGGGCCGGAAACACGCGGTCGTCGTGGTCGGCGGTGGTGATCAACGTCGCCGGGTAGCAGATGCCAGGTGTGATGTTGTGGTACGGCGAGTACCGGGAGAGTACCCGGAACATCGTGGGGTCGTTCGGATCGCCGTACTCGGGGATCCATGCCCAGCCGATGGTGAACTCGGGGTAGCGGAGCATGTCCATCACGCCCACCGCGGGCAGCGCCGCCGCGAACAGGTCCGGGCGCTGGTTCATCACGGCGCCGACGAGCAGACCGCCGTTGGAGGCACCGGAGATCGCCAGCCGGTCGATGGTGGTGGTTCCGGAGGCGATCAGCCATTCGGCCGCGGCGATGAAGTCGTCGAAGACGTTCTGCTTGTTCTCGAGCATCCCCGCCCTGTGCCATGCTTCGCCGTACTCACCACCTCCGCGGAGGTTCGGGACGGCCAGCACCCCACCGCGCTCCATCCAGACGAGGTTGGGGACGGAGAAGAACGGCGTCAGGGAGATGTCGAACCCGCCGTACCCGTACAGCACGGTGGGGGACGGTCCGGATGAACGGTTCAGGTCCTTCCGGTGGCTGACGAACATCGGGATCCGTGTGCCGTCCTTCGAGGTGTAGAACACCTGCTCGGTGACGTAGCTCGAGGGATCGAACCGGAGCTCCGGTCTCCGGAACGGGGCGCTCCTCCGGGTCGTGAGGTCGAAGCGGTGGATGGTGGACGGCGTGGAGAAGCTTCGGAACGAATAGAACGTCTCCCTGTCCGACCGGCGGCCCGAGAAACCGGCCACGGATCCCGGGCCTGGAAGCGGCACCTCACCCTGTGACCGTCCGTTCAGATCGTGGAGCGTGACCACGCTCATCGCGTCGCGGAGCCCCGCGCAGACGAGGGTGTCCCCGAACAGGGAGGCACCCCGGAGGATGATCTCGCCCGGCGGGACGATCTCGCGCCAGCTTGCCGGCTCCGGATGCTCGAGGTCGATGGCCACGATCCGCCCGTGATCCGGCTGGTTTGAGTGGAGGTAGAACACCGTGCCGTCGTTGCCGACGTAGCCGTACTGCGCCTCGAACTCCGGAGTCAGCGTCCTGGGGGGCGCTCCGGGCCGGGAGAGGTCGGCCACCAGCAGGAGGTTGGCCGGGTCCGTGCCGCGGCTGACGTGGATGACGAGCCAGCGCCCGTCCTCCGTGACCACGGGAGAGAACCCCCAGTCGGGGTGCTCCCGGCTCTCGAACACGAGCCTGTCTTCGGCCTGGGACGTCCCCAGGCGGTGGAAGAACAGCTTCTGGAACCGGGTCGTCTCCTTGAGCGCCGCGCCCTCGCGCGGTGCGTCGTACCGGGCGTAGTAGAACCCCGAGTCATCCGGCGCCCAGGCGGCGCCGGAGAACTTCGACCAGTGGAGCGTGTCGGGCAGATCCTCCCCGCTGGAGACCCGGCGGACGTGCCAGGTCTGCCAGTCCGATCCCGCCTCGGAGGTGGCCCAGGCCAGGAGGTCGCCGCGCCACGAGGGCTCCACGCCGGAGATCGCGACGGTACCGTCCTCGGACAGGGTGTTGGGATCGATCAGGACCCTGCCCGGATCGGCGGGGGATTCCGCCGTGAACAGGACGCTCTGAGGCTGGAGACCGGTGTTGTGGAACCAGAAGAAGTGCCGGCCGGCCTTGAACGGGATCGAGTACCGTTCGAAGTTCCAGAGCTCCTCGAGCCGAGCACGGAGGGCCGTCCGTCCCGGGATCGCGGCGAGCCATGCGTCGGTCAGAGCGTTCTCCGCGTCGATCCACTCCCGGACCTCCTCGGAGTCCACGTCCTCCATCCACCGGTACGGGTCGGGGACGGTGACGCCGGCGATGGTGTCCGCCGTCGTTTTGGCCAGGGCGGGCGGATACCGAAGCGGCCCGCCGGTTCCGGGATGCCGTGAGCACCCGGGCGTCACGGCAAGCAGGGTGGCGGCGAGTGCGAGTGCGGGAAACGGGCGGAACTGTGTCATGGAACACTCCTCTTCGGAGACCGATTCTACCGCGCCCTCCGAAAGGCGCGGTATGATGAAAGGGTGCCGGTCGGGATCCAGCGACACGTTCTCTTGGTTGGAGTGCAGCGGAGTGCGGTGGAGCACCTCGTGCCGCTCCTCCAGCGGGAGGAGATCGAGGTCATCTCCGTCGATGCCGACCCGGCGGTGGCCGATCTCACCCGGATCACACCGTTCGAGCTGGTCATGGTGCGGTTCCCCATCGAGGGTCTCGATGCCGGCGAGTTCCTGAGCATCGTGAGGGATCCCTCCTCGGCGTCCCGGCGGGCGGGGGTCATGCTGCTTGCGGACGAGGCCCACCTCGAGGAGGCGGCGGCGTTCCTCGATCGGGGCGCAAACCGGATCGTCTCGGCGACATGGTCCGATGCCCGGATCTGGCGCGCCGTGGCGGATCTCCTCGACGTGGCGCCCCGTGTCGCGCTGCGGGTTCCCGTCATGGTGGACGTGGACCTGGCGTCGGAAGGTGTGCCCGAGGTCTGCCGCTCGGTGGATCTCTCCACGTCGGGCATCCGGCTCGAGAGCCCCAACGGCTACGGACCAGGAACGCGACTTCAGATCGGCCTCGTCCTCCCGAAGGTGGGTGGAGTCGTCCGTGTGCAGGCAGAGATCGTGCGCCGGACCGATCCCGAACGTGAAGGCGTTCACGGGTTCGCTGCCCGGTTCACCTCCATGAGCGAGGAGGACGAGGCGCGCCTCGCCCGGTTCGTCGACATGGTCCGCCGGGAGCTCGTGGGCTCCTGAGTCACCCACGGCTCCGAGGGCCGCTTCAGACCCTGATCAGGACCTCCCCGCTCCCGATCCCGCCCCCGACGCACCGCGTGGTTACCCCGATCCGCGCGTCCCGGCGTCGGAGCTGGTGGACCATGTCCACGACCTGGCGGGCGCCGGTGCACCCGACGGGGTGGCCCAGGGAAATCCCGCTGCCCCACTGGTTCACCCGCTCCACGGGCAGGTCGGGCAGGAACCGGAAGGCGGCGGCGAGCACGGTCGCGAACGCCTCGTTGAGCTCCCACAGGTCCACGTCCCCGATCCCGAGACCGGCGCGGGCGAGGAGCGGGGGAATCACCTTGAACGCCCCCTCGCCCATGTACTCCCGCTCGACCCCGACGTTGGCGAACGCCCGGAGCTCGGCGAGCGGTTCCAGGCCGAGCTCCTGCGCACGTTCCTCCGTCGTCACGATCACCGCCGCCGCGGCGTCGTTGACCGAGGAGGCGTTGAGTGTGGTGATCGTTCCGCCGTCGGGCTTGAAGTAGGGCCGTGCGGCGGCCAGCTCCTCGCGGGTGATCGAACGCGGTCCTTCGTCCCGCGTCACGAGGATCGGATCCTTCCGCCGTCGCGGGACCTCGACGGGCGCGACATACTCGTCGTCGAAGAACCCCTCCTCCCACGCCCGGAGCGCCGCGTGGTGGCTCCGGTACGCGATCTCATCCTGCTCCTCCCGGGTCAGCCCGTACCGCTCCACGAGCCGTTCCGTCATCAGACCCATCAGCTCGCCTTTACCGACGTGGGTGTCGGTCAGCGCCCCGAACAGACCGTCCACGAGGGTCATGTCCCCGTAGAGCTGGCCCCTGGTACGGCCGGTGAACAGGTAGCGCGCCACGTTGGACATGGACTCCACGCCCCCGGCGACACCCAGCGTCACCTCGCCGAGGCGGATTCTCCGGTAGAGCGAGTGGATCGCGGCGCCCCCGGAGGCGCAGTTCTCGTGGAACGTCGTCGCCGGGGCGCTCCACGGAATCCCGGCGGCGAGCGCCGCGTTGCGGGCCACGTTCGGCGAGCGGGGATCCTGCATGACCCAACCCATGCATGTGTACTCGACCTGCTCGGGATCGAGCCCGGTGCGCCGGAGCAGCTCACGAATGGCGATGGCCGCCAGGTCCTCGGCCTGGAAGGGGGCCAGCGCCCCTCCGATCGAGCCGATGGGCGTCCGGACGGCTCCGGCGATGACGATCCTCGACGGGCTCATGCTCACCTCCTCGTGAAGTCCACCGGCGCTGAACAGGCCATGCGCCGTGGCGTTCTCGCCGAGCCCCGTGGGAACCGTTGCGGCCCGGCGGCCGGTGCCGGTCATCCCAGCCTCCGCAAGAACTCGGCGAGAAACGCGTCGAGATCGCTCCGGGCCGTGGTCTCGTCCACATCGAACACGCGGACCAGCTCCCGGACGAGCTCGTCCCCATCCGTGACACCGTTTGCGACGGTGTCCAGCAGGAACATCCCCGTCTCGTTCAGGGAGAAGACCTGAAGCCCCTCCACCTCGAGCAGGACACCGCTGCCGTCAGGAAGGTGCGTCACCGCGAACCGGTTCGAGCGGAGGTTCTCGGCGATCCGTTCGAGCCCGTTCATTCCGGTATCTCCGCGCCGCTGCCGGTGGTGAAGACGACCGAGTACGCCCGCTCGAACGGCGGTCCGTCCGGAGGCGAGACCACCTGAAGCGGCGCACCGTCCACCTCGAGCCAGGCGTGCCCCTCGGCGTGTGCGCTGTCACGCCCCGGCCGGAACCCGGTCACGAGCCGGACGTCGTGGTACGGCGCGAGCATCCGCCCCGCCACCAGACTTCGCACGAGACAGCTGTCCACGGCTCCTGTCAGGCCGTGCCAGAGGCGAGAGGCCCTGGCAGTCGCGGAGAGGGCCCGGTCCACGTCGGGTGACGAGGGGGCCGGACGTCTGGCGAGGAGCCGGACGAGTTCCGCGAGTGGCACCTCGTTCGCACGCTGTGCAGCGGCCACGACGGGGACGGCGGCGGCGGCCAGCCAGAGATCGCGCGCCGAGCGCCGCCGCCCCGCGCCGCCGCTCGCCGGTGTCCCCCGTCGCCTCGTGCCGTCCATACGACCGGATTGTAGCGGAGCAGAGTTCACCCGGCGCCGGCGAAAGACGATGTCCTCAGTCCACCGTCAGCGTCTTGGAGAGGTTGCGCGGGAAGTCGGGGTCGTGCCCCCGGAGCACCGAGAGCCGGTAGGCCAGGAGCTGGAGCGGCACCACGGCGAGCAGCGGGTTGACCTCCGGCGGCGCGGCCGGGAGCTCGACGACGTGGTCCGCGTTGGCCTCGATCCTCGGATCGGGTTCCGCGATGCAGATCGCGCGGCCGCCCCGGCAGGTGACCTCGTTGATCGCCGAGATCATCACGGGCACGTCCTCCGGCCCGGGGACGAAGAGGACGGGGTACCCCTCGGTGACCGCGGAGAGCGGCCCGTGCTTGAACTCCGTGGAGAGCATCCCCTCGCAGTGGGCGTAGGTGATCTCCTTGAGCTTCAGCGCGCCCTCCAGCGCAATGCCGAAGGTCAGGCCGTACCCGAGGCAGTACAGATCCTCCCGGTCCGCCAGCTCGCGGGCGATGGCCTCGACCTGGGGCAGGGCCCGTTCGATGGCAGCCTCCAGGAGCGCCGGGATCCTGGCCAGGCAGTCGGCGTCGCGGTTGCCCAGGCGGTGCGCGATGAACAGGAAGGCGATCACCTGGTTCGTGAACGTCTTCGTGGCGGGCACGCTGATCTCGTACCCGCACGCCAGCGGGAGGTAGTGGTCGGCGGCGTTCATCAGCGTGGAGCCAAGGACGTTGGCCAGGGCGAGCACCCCCATGCCGCGGGCCCGCGCGGCCTCCACGGCGTTCAGGACGTCCTTGGTCTCGCCGCTCTGGCTGACGAAGATCCCCACGTCCTCCGGGCCCACCGAGGCTCCGTACTGGGCGATGAACTGGGGTGCCAGGACCGGCGTCGCGGAACGGCCGGCCAAACGGTTGAGGTAGACGGCGCCCTCGAGGCATGCGTGGTGGCTCGTGCCGCACCCGACGAGGTAGAGGTGCCGCGCCCGCCCCGCCATCTCCAGGAACGGCACCACGTGCTTCGACTCGCCGAGCAGGTGGAGGAGGTCACCGGCGACCTTCGGCTGTTCGTGGATCTCCTTGAGCATGAAATGCGGGAACCCGCCCTTCTCGGCGGTCTCCATGTCGTCCTCGACCAGCTCCGGCTCGCGGTGGACGGTCTCCCCCGTCTCCACGCCGACCACGGTGACGCCGTCCGCGTCGAGCACGGCGATCTCCCCGTCGTTCAGACGAATCACCCGCCGTGTCAGCGGGAGGATCGACGGCAGGTCGGAGGAGACGCAGGTGAACCCGTCCCCGATCCCGGCGACGAGCCCCGAGCCCATCTTGATGGCGTAGAGCCGGTCGTCCCCGGCCTCGCCGATGACGAAGGCGTAGTCTCCGTGCAGGTCGTTCGCCGCCTTCCGGATCGCCGTCACCATGTCGTCCCCGGCCCGGCGGTACCGCTCCACGGCGTGGACGCAGCTCTCGCCGTCGTTGGTCGACCGGACGGTCATCCCCTCGGCGATGAACCGTTCCCGGAGCTCGACGTTGTTCACCACGTTGCCGTTGTGGGCACCGACCATGCGCCCCTCGGAATCCAGGTGGGGCTGGGCGTTCGTCCGGGATGGCGCCCCGAACGTCGCCCACCGGAGCTGGGTGATCCCGCGCCGCCCGCGCATCTCCGCGAACCCGAGGCGCTCCGCGACCTCCTCGACCCTGCCCACGTCCTTCCGAAGGTCGATCGTTCCATCATCGCAAAGCACGGCACAACCAACCGAGTCGTACCCCCGGTACGCGAGGCGCCGGCCGGCCTCAATCAGCACCGGTCCCAGGGTGCGTTCCTCCCTCGTGACGATTCCGAAGATTCCACACATGCGCTCCTCCAGGAGCCGGATTCTACACGGTCACCTGCGCATTCGGGCTCCACGCCGGCGTCCGTGCCGGAAGCCTTCACCCGGCGGAGACCTGTCTTCGACACCAGCAGCGCCTGCACTCCGGGAGCCTTCACGGCAACGGTCTCTGGAACCAGTGGACCGGAAACGCGGAGCCGCGGTTGCTGGCGTTCCGGATCACGGTGATCCTGGAGAGGTTATGCGACGCACCAGAAGTCCGTGCCCTCGACGAGCCCCATTCCCCGGAGCCTCGCACGGATCAGATCCCGCGCACCGAGCGCGGAGACGGCCGCCAGGACGGTGGTCTTGGGGCCGATCATCTCCGGGAGCTCCTCCGGAGCGAGGATCGGAACCCCTCGCCGTCTCCGGCCGTGGAGCCGGGTGTCGATGTCGACGAACGCCGTCGGGGCCATGCCTTCCACTTCCAGCTCCCGGGCCAGGCGCCGTCCGGTGGGGCCCGCTCCCCAGATCACGATCTCCTTGCCGGCAGAGAGAGCTCCCCGTGCCATGTGGTGGGCCTTGAGGCGAAGGAACGCCGCCTTCGAGTAGCGGGCGTCACGCCAGGTCAGCCGTCCGTGGTGCTGGCGCCAGAACAGCAGGACTTTCGCAACCTTGCCGAACCGCACACCCTGACCAAACAACCGGAGCCACAGGTCGTGGTCCTCCGGCCATCCCAGGTCCCGCCAACCACCTGCCGCCTCCAGGATCCTCCGCCGGATCATGACACTGGGATGGGCCACGGGACTCTCCACGAACCGCTCCCGGGCCATGGCCTCGTGGTCCAGCAACCCGTTGAGCCACGTCTCGTACCTTCGCAGTCCGCCGTCGATCCCCTGGACGGGGAAGTGACGGACCAGACAGGACACCACACCGGTCTCCGGGTTGGCTGTCAACCACGCCGTCTGGAGCTCCAGGCGGTGCGGGTGCATGGCGTCGTCGGCATCCATCCGGGCCACGAATGGGGCGCGGCACGCCTCGAGCCCGGCGTTGAGAGCGGGGACGAGCCCGTGGGGTGGGGTATGGATCACCCGCCATCGGGGGTCCGCCGTGGCGATCCTGTCGAGCACCGCGCCCGAGCCGTCGGCGGATCCGTCATCCACCACCACGACCTCGAGATCGCTCAGAGTCTGCCGGCGGATCGACCGAAGACAGGAAGTCAGCCACGGCATCCCGTCACGAACCGGGAGCAGGACCGAGACGCGGGGATGGTTCCTCGCCACGGGAACACGGTACCGTAGCCCGTGATGCTGTCTGTCCGTCCACAGGCCAAGGTGCGGGCTGTCTCCATTGACTCCGGGCACGCTCCATCCTCGAGAGTCCGGGCGCTTCCGCCACGAACTCGTGGCGTGCCGGCGGCCGGGCGTCGACGGTGAGCAGTGTCCCGGCCCGGACGAGCCGTTGCGGCGCGAGGAGAAAGGAACCGGCTGGAGATCGGAAGGTACAATCCAGGCATGGATGAGAGGGTGTTCGCGGTCGTCGTGCCAGCGCTCGACGAGGCTGAGAGGATCGCGGCGTGCCTCCGGTCTGTGGGGCCGGAGGCGGCCGAAGTGGTGGTGGTGGACGGGGGGAGCCGGGACGGTACGCGGGAGGTTCTGGCGGGGTTCGATCGGGTCACGGTGCTCGAGAGTCCCCGGGGCCGCGGGGTCCAGCTCGACCGGGGGGCGCGGGCCACCTCGGCCCCGTACCTCCTGTTCCTCCACGCGGACTGCCGTCTCCCGGAGGGGTGGGCCGCATCGGCGGGGAGGGCCCTCGACGATCCGGACGTGGCGCTCGCCTGTTTCCGGCTCCACACTGAGCCCTCGGACCCCGGCGCGGGCCGACTGGCCCGCCTGTGGGCGAAGCTGCTCGACCTTCGCTCGTTCGGACCCGCGCTGCCGTACGGGGACCAGGGGTTCGCCGTCCGGCGAGAGGTGTATGAGGCCGTGGGCGGGTTTCCCCACATCCCGCTGATGGAGGACCTGGCGTTCGCGCGGGCGTGCCGGCGCGTAGGCCGTATCCGGCGCCTGCCGCTTTCGGTGCGGACCACGAGCCGCCGGTTCGACGGGATGCCGGTCCGGGCCCGGCTGTGCACGGCAACGTTCCCTCTGCTGTTCCGGCTGGGCGTCTCGCCGTGGACCCTTGCGCGGTGGTACCGGGAGGTCCGGTGAACGGGGTGATCGTGGTGTTCGGCCGCGAGCCGGTCCCCGGCCGGACCAAGACCCGGCTCGCCCACGCCATCGGGGCCAAGCGGGCGGCAGCGGTCTCCCGGGCGCTCCTCGAACGGACGCTGGCGGAGGCCGCGGCCACGGGGGTCCCCGTGGTGCTGTCGCTGGCCGCCCCCCTGACCGGGGTCTGGTCCCCGCCCGGGGGCGTGGCGGTGGAGGTGCAATGCGGCGGCGACCTGGGCCGGCGCATGGGGGACGCCTTCGCCCGCCGGTTCGCGGCCGGTGCGGAAAGGGTACTCCTGGTGGGTTCGGACTGCCCCGGGGCCGATGCGGGCCGCCTCGGGGCGGCCCTGGGGCTCCTCGACACCCACCCGGTGGTGCTCGGTCCCGCCCGGGACGGCGGCTACTGGGCGATCGGACAGCGGGCGCCGGGCGTCGACTGCTTCACGGGCGTGCCGTGGTCCTCGCCGGAGACGCTCCGCGCCACGCGGGAACGGCTGCGGGGCCTGGGCGTCTCGTGGGCCGAGACCGTGGCGCTGGCCGACGTGGACACGGTGGAGGACCTGGAGCGCCTCCAGCGGGAGGGCCCCGGGTTCCGGTGAGGGAGGCCGGGCGGTCCGCGGTGCCGTTCCCCGGTCCTGGCGGTGCTACTCGCCGAGGAGCGACCGGACGGTCTCCAGCACCTCTGCGGGGGAGAACGGCTTGGTGATGTACCCCATCGCCCCGACCTCATGGCCCCGCCGGACGTCGTCGGCCAGGGTCCGGGCGGTCAGCATGACCACGGGGAGGTCCCTCGTGCGATCGTCCTCCCGCAGCCGGGCGGCGAGGTCGAACCCCGTGGTGGGCGTGGCCAGGGTGACGTCGAGCAGCACGAGGTCGATCCGGTTGCCGCGGATGATCTCCCACGCATCCTCGGCCGATTCGGCCTCGAACGCCGTGTACCCCTCCCGCCGGAGCTTGTACGCCAGGATCTTGAGGATGTACGGCTCGTCATCGACGATGAGCACGCGCTTCGCCATCACTCCCATCATACCCAAGGCGGACGGCGAGCAATAAGGAAAAGGGACACCGTTCTTTTCTGGAGGGTCGATCTGTTCCCCGCCGCACTGAAACTGGTCATCGGCCCAGCCCCCGGCCGGGTTTGTCCGATCGGTTCCATTCGCCCGAGGACCGTAGCCGCGGTGCTCCGTGCGGTCGGGTCAGGAACCCACGAGCATCCGGTTGGCCGCGCTCCGGGTCTCCCCGGCGGTGGAGACCCGGATGGCCGCGTGCTCACCGGCCGGGCACCGGTTCTCGCAGATCCCGCAGCCGACGCAACGCGCCGGATCGATCCGGGGGCGCTGCAGGCGAACGGCGTTCCCGTCCCTTCCGTGGTCGACGGCCTCCTCGAGCCAGATCGCCTTCGGGTCGGTGGGGCACATCTCCTCGCAGACGATGCACGGGGTGGCCATGGCCCACGGGAGGCAGCGGCCCCGGTCGATGAACGCCGTGCCGATCCGGACCGGCGGATCATCATTCCGCCCGATCTTCTCGTCTGCGGTCAGCAGACGGATCGCCCCCGTGGGACACACCTCCCCGCACCGCGTGCAGGTGTACTCGCACCAGCCTCGGCGCATGTCGAGGACCGGCGTCCAGAACCCCTCGACGCCGACGCCCGAGAGGGCGGGCTGGATCGCCCCGGTGGGGCACGCCTGCTGGCACAGCATGCACTTGACGCAGCGGTCCAGGAACTCGTTCTCGGGAACGGAGCCGGGCGGGCGGATCGCCGTGGCGCTCCGGGCGGTGCGGCCCCCGCCAGAGGCCCGCAGAACGGGACCGAGCACGAGCCCCCCCGCCAGAGCGCCCAGCGCCCGTCTCCGGGAGAGGTCCGGGACGGCGGGCAACGGGGAGGGGGCGGAGGAGAACCCGTAGGAGAGCGCATGCTCGCCGCACCGGTCGATGCACTCCAGGCAGACCATGCACTCCTCCACCCGGTGGTCCCCGAGCGGCTCGTCGGCCCCCTGGCAGTCCGTCACGCAGAGCAGACACCCGGTGCACCTGCCGTCGATCCGCCTGATCCGGAAGAGGGAGAACCGTGCGAGGAGCCCGAGCAGTGCTCCCAGCGGGCAGAACGCCCTGCAGAACAGCCGGGGGGTCCACACGGAGGCGAGCACCACGGCCGCGAGCAGGGCGCCGGCGATCCAGCCACCGGGAACGGGCCCGCGCACGGGAAGGAGAGGCCAGACGGCGGCCGCCAGTCCGCGGGCGAGCAGGGAGAGCGGATCGAGGAGACCGGTCTGGAGGGAACCGAGAACGGCCCAGCCGGCGAGGAGCGCCAGGAGCACGTACTTCGTGCGGTACAGCGGCCGCCAGCGGTTCCGGCCGGACCGCTCGCGGAGCCGCCTGGGCGTGCCCCATCGCGCCACCAGCTCCTGGAGCGTGCCGAGGGGGCAGATCCAGCCGCAGAAGATCCGGCCGCCGGCGAGCGTCAGGAGGACCACGGCGAGGGACAACCCCAGTGCGGTAGGAACGGCGTGGTGGGCCAGGGCGAGCCCGGCCGCGGTCAGCGGGTCCCCGTGGTGGAGGAGGTCGTACGGGAGCGTCCGGGGGTCTCCCGCCGCGAGGCGCTCGAGAAGCCAGAGGAGCAGCGCGAGGAAGGCAAGCTGGTAGAGCAGCCGGAGCCGTCGCCACCAGATCATGCGGTGCCGAGCTCCTCCAGCGAGGACGGGTCGCCGAGACCCAGCCCGAGCTTCTCGGCCTCGGCGATGAAGCCGAGCCGCCGGTGGTCGAGGCCGAGGAGGCTCGCGCCCCATGCGTCGAGCGCAACGGGGTCGGTTCCGGCCGCGACTGCGTCCACGCGCCGGACGTCGTCGAGGCTCCCGCCCTGGGGGCCGTTGGCCACGAGGATCCGGGTGGCGTCCACGACCGTCAGCGTCGGGCGGAAGGCGGCGCCCAGCTCGGCGATGGCCCGGTGGATCCCCTGGTGCAGCCGTGGGCGGCCGCCGCCGATCACGCCGAACCAGTTCTTCATCCCGAGGGTCGCCTTCGCCAGGCTGTGGTGCTTGACAACGGGCACGTTGATGACGCGGTCGGCCCGGGGCAGGAGCTCCATGACCTCGAGCCCCGCCAGAACGCCGGGCAGGTCGGCGGGACGGGTTCCCAGCGAGGGGGGGTAGACGATCGTGGCCCCGGCCTTCCTGGCGGCCGGCCCGATCCGGGACCGGGTGAAGCTCCGCCTGGGGTCGTTGCACGGGAAGTCGGCCACGACGACCCGGGCCGCACCCGCCTCCAGGCAGAGCCGGACGAGCTCGGCCACCACGTCCGGATCGGTGTTGGCCGCCTGCTCCGGCACCCGGTCCCACCCGACGTTGGGCTTGATCAGGACCGTCTCGCCCCGGCCAGCGAACCGCTCCATCCCGCCGAGGGCCGCCACCGCCCGGCGGACGTTGGCCGCCGGGTCGGATCCGCGTGCGATGGCACCGGCACGTTGGCCTCCAGTCCTTCGCCAGTCGAAGATCCCGGGTGTGGCGGACCGCTCCCGCGGCCGCTCGCGGAGGACGTGGTAGAGCACTCCGAACCCGCCGGCCGCCAGGCCGGTCCGGGCGAGCCCCAGCAGGACCTGCCTCCGGTCACGGCCCGTCTCACGATCCGCCACGGGGTCCTCCGATCATCGCCGACCAGACTGCGGCGAGGCGCACCATGCGCGGGTCGATGCCGTCGCCGGGGGGCACGGCGAGAAGCCGCAGAAGCCATCGGCCCCGCACCATGACGAGCTCGCCCGGAGCGGCCACGGCGCCGGCTAGACCGTCCACCGGCGTGCCGTTCGCCGGCCGGAGGTCGGCCGCCGAAGCCGCGGCGCCGCCGGAGTCCTCGAAACCCATGGCAGCGGCCTCGATCTCGGTCTCCCCTCCGCCCTCTCCGGCGAACAGGTAGCGCGCTACCACGATCGTCCGGAGCCCACGGGCGAGGTGGATCTCGGCTCCGCCGTCGAGGTATTCGTACACGCCATCGCCGCCGAACCGCGCGGGAGTGCTCCGCCCGGCGGCGTCCACGGCCGACGCGGAGGGGAGCACGGCCGACGCCGGACGGGCAGGTTGCGGCGTCCCCGGCGGTGGCGCGGAAGACCGGACGAGGATCCAGACGAGGAGTGCGATCAGGGGGACCGCGGCCAGCACGGGACCGAGACGGCGCACGAAGTTCACGCTCCCATTGTACCGGCGACGGCTGTCCCGGTGATTCCCTGGGTGAGGGCGAGCTGGTTCACGGTACTCCGGCGATGGTCGTGCTATGATGCCGAGAATGATTCCGGGACGCGAAGGAGTGCGCCGGTTCCTGGCACCTCTCCCGGCCGTCGTCGTCTTTGCGATGGCCTGTGTGTCCACTGTCATTGCAGAGCGGCTCAACTTCAAGAACTACGGTGATTTCGAGGGGTTACCTCAGAGTCAGATCCTTGCAGTCACCCGGGATGCGGACGGGTTTCTCTGGATCGGGACCTACGGGGGGCTGAGCCGGTACGACGGCAGAACGTTCCGGACGTGGACAACGGCGGACGGGCTGTGCGCCAACGCCGTACGGGACATTGCGGTGGACCGGGCCGGAGCGCTGTGGATCGGGACGGTTGGAGGCGGTGTCTGCCGGATCGACCACGGCACGGTGGACGCAGTGATCCGAGGGGAGCAGCTCGTCGACGATGACGTGCAGGATCTCGAGGTGGCGGGGGACGGATCAGTCTGGGCGGCGGGGTGTGGTGGTGTGACACGAATCCGCCCCGATGGAACGACTGAACTGTATCCGCTTCCTGAAGACCGGTGCGGCCGGATGGCCTGGAAGATCGTTCTCGCGCAGGATGGCCGGACTCTGGTCGGGACCGACCGGGGTGTCTTCGCCTTCGATGACGGACGGTTCAGCCCCGTGGTCACGGGCCGGGGGACAGCGCTCATGGCGCGGTCGATGCTCGTCCTGTCCGACGGCACGATCCTCGTGGGGACCGAGGATGGACTCTACCGGTTCCAGGACGATCGGCTGATCTCGGTGCCACTCACCGGAGGAAGACCGCTCCACGTGAACGATCTGGACCGGTTGGGGGATGGTCCTGTCTGGGTTGCAACAAGGGAGGGTCTCTTCCGGCTCGATCTGGAAAGCGGCGCTGTCGAAAGACTGACGGTGCGAGAGGGACTTCCCAACGAGATCGTGTACCGAGTCTTTGCCGATCGGGAGGGAGAAATCTGGTGCGGGACGGACGACGGCCTGGCGAAGCTCGTGCCAGGACCGTTCGTCGCGTTTGGTACGGAGGATGGTCTCCCGAACCGGGCGGTCCGGGCGATCGCAACGGACCGTGCGGGAAGAGTGTGGTTCGGAACGCGGAAAGGGGTGGCGGTTCTGGGTGATGACGACTGGTTTCATCAGGTTGCCGCGCAGCTTACCTCCCCGGCCGTCTACGCCCTGGCCCCGCTGGCCGACGGTGGGATGCTGGCAGGGGGACGGGGAGGTCTGTTCCTCATCAGAAACGGACGGGTGACCGCGCACTGGAGCGAGGCCGAGGGGCTTCCGGACGACTACTGTGTGGCGATGTTGCCACGGACCGGAGGGCGCTCGGTCTGGATCGGGACGTCCGGCGGGATCGTCGTCTGGGAGGATGGGCATCTGCGCCGTCCACACGATCCCGACCTTGCGTCGGCCCGCCCACTGTCCATGGTGCGAGATGCCAGCGGCAGGATCTGGATCGGACTGGAGTCCGGCGGCGTCCTCGTGGTGGAGAACAGGCGGGTCGTCCGGCACCTCGGTCCGGCCGACGGGCTCTCCGGAGAGACGGTGTGGTCGCTCTCCCCGGACGGAGCGGACGGGATGTGGATCGGAACGAACGGCGATGGAGCGTTCCACGTGAGCGGTGCTCGGATCGAGCGGTACACACAGCTGGAGGGGCTTGCGAACAACTTCGTCTGGCAGGTTCTCCGGGCACACAACGGCGATGTCTGGTTCTACACCTCGAGGGGGCTGGACCGGTTGCGTGGCGGCGGGTTCCGGCACTACGGTCGGGGGGCGGGCCTGATCGGGCTCGAGGGAATGGCGGGAGCGGCGATGGAGGACCGGCAGGGAAGACTCTGGTTCGCCTCTACCCATGGTGTGATGCGGTACGATCCGGCGAAGGAGATCGAGCCGTTTCCGCTTCCCGCCCCGGCCCTCCTCGATGCCGTCTCGAGCACGGCTGGCCAGCTCGAGGACGGCTGCCGGATTCCAAGTCCGCCGGGTGTCCTGCGGTTCCGGGTGGCGGTCCCATGGTACCGGGATGAGGATTCCGTCGTCTTCGTCTACCGGTTGCTCCCGGTGAACACCTCGTGGTCGGCTCCGCAGCGGGGGAATGTCCTGCGGTTCGCCAGTATGGCGCCGGGACGGTACCGTCTGGAAGTACTGGCCATCGGGGCCGACGGAGAGCGTTCAGGGAAGGCGGCGGTGTTCTCCTTCATCGTCCTGCGGCCCTGGTGGCGCACCCCGTGGGCGGCGGCCGGCTGGCTGCTCATGGGGGTTCTTCTCGTGGTGGCGTCTCTTGCGTGGAGGACCCGTCGCATCGAGCGGGAGCGCCTCAAGCTGCGGCGGATGGTGGACGAGAGGACGGAGGAGATCCGGCGCCAGGCCGAGGAGCTGGAACGGCTCGCTACGACGGACGAGCTGACGGGGACGTGGAACCGGCGGTCGTTCATGGAGACGCTGGGGATGGAGCTGAAACGCCTGGGACGAGCCCCGCAGGATGCGCGCCTGGCCCTGATGATACTCGACCTCGACGGGTTCAAGGATGTCAACGACACATGGGGCCACGCCGTGGGCGATCGGCTTCTCGGAGCGATCGGCCGGAAGCTCCCGCAGGTCCTGCGTTCCACGGATCTCGTCGCCCGGTACGGTGGGGACGAGTTTGCAGTCCTCCTGTCCATGACGACGCGGGAAGGGGCGATGGTCGCGGCGACGAAGCTGGTGCGGGTCGTTGCGGCCACCCGGATCGATGTGGGCGACATCGGAATCAGCGTCACGGCGAGCGTGGGACTAGCGATCGTGGCGCCGTCGTCCTCCCTCGACGTGGGAGTGGAACGCCTCATCGCCCGGGCCGACGTGGCGCTCTACGCTGCCAAGCGCGCGGGCGGCAACCGGGTGATGTCGGATGAGGAGACGCTGTACTGAGCCCCGGCCGGAAGATCCGAAGCGGCAGCGGCCACCCCGGACGCTCCGGAGCTCCGAAAGGGAAAATGGGGCGCCCGATTCCATGGCGATTGAAGGGGAAAAGAGCCCCCGGGTGTCGCTCAGTGGATGCGGCGGAAGATGGTGCGAGAATCAGGGCGGGGGTCGGTCATGAACGGTGAGCTCCTGGCACGGGTGGAACGCGGCGAGACGGCGTTGACGGCTGTCCTCGGGGATATCACGGAGCAGGCGGTCGATGCCGTGGTCAACGCGGCGAACGAGCGGCTCGAGCACGGTGGTGGGCTCGCTGGGGCGATCGTGCGCCGGGGTGGGCGGGAGATCCAGGAGGAGTCGAGGGCGCTGGCGCCGGTGCCCACCGGCGGGGCGGTGGTCACGGGGGCGGGCCGGCTGCCCGCCCGGTGGGTCGTCCACGCGGTGGGGCCCGTGTGGGGGAGCGGCGACGAGGAGCGGAAGCTGCGTTCGGCGGTCCGCTCGGCGCTGGACCGGACCGTGGAGGCCGGCGCCCGGTCCGTCGCCATGCCCGCCATCTCCACGGGGATCTTCGGCTACCCGAAGCGGGAGGGCGTGGCGGCGATCGTGGACGAGGTCGTCCGCTGGATCGACGCCAACCCGGGCACTCTGACGGAAATCCGGTTCACGGCCGTTGATCGTGAGACCGCGTCGCGATTCATTGATGCGCTGAAAACACTGTAAGTCAAAGGGTTGTCGCTTTTCGTGGCTCATTGTGGTACAATGCGCCGCCGGAGTGTGATACGGAAGGGAGGGAAAGCGCAGCCCATGGCCGATCTCTACCAGTTTCGCGGTGAGCCCGAAGAACCGCTCGATTGTCTCTACGTTCTCAACACCAGCGGGAGCGACCCGCTCGACCGCTTGGAACTTCCGGCGAAGGACCGGAAGGCGCTGAAGGCGAAGGCGAAGGCCCTCGCGCCCCGTGGCGAGGAGGGCGAGCTGATCTCCGGCGAGTGCCCGATGAAGGCGGCGCGCCGGGTGACGTTCGTCGGTGTTGGTGAGGAGCGCAAGCTGACCCACGCGAAGGTGCGATCCGTCCTGCGAACGGTGATCCGTCAGGCGGCACGCAACCGCGAGTACCAGATCGGTCTGGCGCTCCCGGTCAGGATCCACGGCCTGCCGGATGGGGAGTCCCGCCTCTTCACGATCCTCGAAGCGGCGCTCGCGGACTACACCTTCGACCATTTCAAGTCGAAGAAGAACGAGTTCGACAAGATCGACGGGATGCACCTGATCCCGCTCGCCGGCGAGACGGAGGAGGAGCTCGAAGCCCGTCTCGAGAAGGTTCGCCTCTTCGGTGGCGCGGTCCGGTTCGCACGGGACCTGGGGAACCGCCCGGGCAGCGACCTGACGCCCGAGGCGCTGGCCTCGGCGGCGCGGGACCTCGCCGAGGAGAGCTCGGGGATCCGCGTGACCGTTCTCGGGCCGAAGGAGCTGACCAAGGAGAAGATGGGCGGGATCCTCGGTGTGGCGAAGGGATCCGCGGAGGAGCCCAGGCTGATCGTGCTGGAGCACCGCCCGAAGAAACCGAAGAAGAGCATCGTGCTGGTCGGCAAGGGTGTGACCTTCGACGCCGGGGGAATCTCCCTCAAGCCGTCGAAGGGGATGGAGTGGATGAAGTACGACATGGCCGGGGCGGCGACGGTGCTGGCCGTCATGCGGGCCATCGGCGCCATGGAACTGCCGATCAAGGTCGTCGGCCTCGTTCCGGCCGCGGAGAACCTGCCCTCGGGTACGGCGCTCAAGCCGGGCGACATCATCACGCTGTCCAACGGCAAGACCGTCGAGGTGGACAACACCGACGCCGAGGGCCGCTTGCTGCTTGCGGACGCCCTGGCGTACTCGGCGAAGTTCAACCCGGACGTCGTCATCGACCTGGCCACGCTGACGGGGGCCTGTGTCGTGGCGCTCGGCCACGAGGCGGCGGGGATCATGGGCAACGACCCGGAGCTGACCGACCGGCTGGTGAAGCTGGGCGAGGAGGTGGGCGAACGGGTTTGGCCACTCCCCCTCTACGACGAGTACCTCGACTACCTCAAGAGCGAGTGGGCCGACCTCAAGAACGCCGGGAGCCGGTGGGGCGGGCCGGTGACGGCCGGGACGTTCCTCAAACAGTTCGTGCCGGAGAACGTCTCCTGGGCGCACCTGGACGTGGCGGGTGTGGCCTACCTCGAGAGCGCCCACAACGGCTTCGGTCCCGGGTCCACGGGGTTCGGAGTCGTACTGCTGCTCTCCTACATCGAGCGGCTCCTGAAGTAGGCGCTCAGCCCCGGACCGTCCGGTCCAGCCAGTCGAGGACGAGGTCGGCGACGGCCTCCCACCCTGGCTGCGCGAGGACCCAGTGGGCCGCGCCGGCGATCTCGTGGTGCTCCGCCTGCGGGTAGCGGCGGGCGACCTTCCGGACCACGGACGCCGGGGTGGCCCGGTCGTTCTCCGCCCCCACCACCAGGACGGGGCACCGCACGTCCCCGGCGGGAACGCGCGTGGCGCGGCGGCGGTCCAGCAGCCACAGGCCGATCTCGAAGACCGCACGTCCCGATTCGGGGACGAGCCGCCCATAGAGCTCGTGGCGTTCGGCCTCGTCGGGGAAGCCGTTGAGCAGACCGTACCGGGCGGCGTTCCACGAGGGGAGGACCGGCTTCCGCCAGAACCCCGGTGTGGCCATGATTCCAGCAAATGAGCGGAGTACGGCGGGAGAGATGCCGACGATCCCCGCCGGGGCGGCGGGAGTCAGGAGGACCGCCGCCGAGGCGAGGCCGCGTGCGGCGAGCATCTGCGCCAGCAGGCCGCCCATCGAGTGGCCGATCACCACCGGGGGCTCGGGGAGCGCCCGGATCGTGACCTCGAGGTCGGCGGCGTAGCCGAGGACGCTGGTCGTTCCGAGCGCCCCGGGCGCTGGTTCCGACGGCTCGTGGTCGTGGTGGCGCAGAACGGGGGTCAGACAGCGCCATCCCCGCTCCGTGAATCGAGGAACGTACCGTTCCCAGACCCAGGGTCTGCTGAACATTCCGTGGATCATCACGGCTGTGCGCTCCATCGGCTCCCTCCGTGCTGATGATGACGGCAGTATACCGGTCTGCCGGCCGGTTCTCCACGGGGTGGACAATCATGGGGAGCGGGCCTATACTCTTCCGCAGAGCACGAATGGGAGGGATCCGGGAAGGCTGACCACCTTGTACCTGCCTGTACCAAGGCCAACCTGAACGGACCTACCAAGACCGACCCGCCTTTGATGGCCTACCAACGAAGGCTGACCGGACCTCCCGGCTCGAGCATGTCCGGCCTCGCGGCCGGACATGTTGTTTCATGCAGATACCCGGCCGGTCAGGCGCCGATCAGGACGAGCTCCCGCTGGATCGGTCCGACGACCTCCACCGATCCGGACGGTGTGATGAAGACATCGATCTCCGTCCGGACGGCCATCTCCCCGGAAATGTAGATCCCGGGTTCGATGGAGAAGCAGATCCCGGGAACAAGGAGCCGGTCGTCCCGGGTCTCCAGGTTGTCGATGTTGACGCCGTTCCCGTGGACCGATTCTCCGATCGAGTGGCCGGTCCTGTGGATGAAATGGTCGCAGTACCCCGCTTCCCACACGACGGACCGGCAGGCGTCGTCCACCTCCCACCCGTGGAGCGGCTCACCGGCAGCGAACCGCTGACGGACCAGGTCGAGAGCTGCGTCGCGGGCCTTACAGACGATGTCGAAGATCTTCACATACTCCTGGGGCGGGTCCTCGCCGACGTACCCGCACCAGGTAATGTCGTAGTAGATCGAGCCTGGCCTCGCGAACCGCGCCCAGAGGTCGATCAGGATCCTGTCTCCCGGGCGGATCGGCCGCGAGTTCTCCGGCGTGGGTTCGAAGTGGGGGTTGGCCTGCTGCTCGTCGCTTCCCACGATCGGATGGTCCCCGTCGTCGGTCAGTCCCTCCTCGTGGAAGCGGCGCACGATGAACTGCTGGACCTCGTACTGGGTCAGGTCCCGGCCCGCACTCACGGCGTCGCCGATCAGCCGGAACGCCTCGTCCTTGATCGCATGGACCCTGAGCCCCGCCTCGGCGTGGGAACGGTATGCCACCTCGTCGAGTACCGCCTCGAACGTCTGGACCAGGTCGGCGGAGCTGACCACCTCGTACCCGAACGACCGGATCAGGTCGATCGTGCCGGCGTCCACGACGGAGACGTACGGGATGTTGGCCATGGGGGAGAACTGCATCGCCACGGTACGGGCCGAGCCGAGGATGGAGCGGAGCCCGGCGTGGAGCTCCTGCCACGAGAGGTACCGGTGCTTCGTGCCGGGGAGCGCGTCGAGCCGGTCGGCCTCGACCTTCGACACCAGCCCGGCGGGTTCGCCCTCCGCGGGGATCCAGTAGAACCAGCGCCGCGTCGCCATCGCGCCGGAGTCGAGGCCCAGGACCCGGTACGCGATCCCGTCGCGGTTGTGGAAGTCGTAGAACAGCCAGCCGTCGATCCCGGCGGCCCGGAGCTCTTGCTGGATTCGTGCGATGTCGGCCATCGGCGCCTCCTCCGGGCAGGCTACCACGTCCGACGGGAATGGCGGGCCGGGACACCGGCACGGGCCAGGGAAGGTGGTTGCGCTCGCGGACCGGGCGCGGTATGATCCGCCTCCCGGTGGGGCCGTAGCTCAGCTGGGAGAGCGCTGGAATCGCACTCCAGAGGTCGAGGGTTCGACTCCCTTCGGCTCCACCAGACCGATCCGGAGATCGCCGCCGTTCGCCGTGAGCGGCGGTTTTTTCATGGGCAGCGCCGAAGGGAGTCTCACCTTCGGTTGCCTGCCTCCGGGGCGCTGCCCCTGCGGCGGCGTCGGCCCGCGACGAGCGGGCGGCTGCACGCCGGGCACCCGCCCTCCTTCGGACCCCCTCCGGCTGCATCCGCGCACCGCTCCTCGCGGTCGGGGTACACTCCACGGGTGGCACGGGACGGACGCCGGAAGCTCAAGCACGATCTGATCTACGCGGGGTTCCGTGCGTTCCTCGGGGCTGGGTCGCGGCTTCCGCTCGGCATGACTCGGCCCTTGGGGCGTACGGTCGGCCGCGCGGCGCTCCTGCTGGCGGCGCGGGACAGGGCGCGGGCCGAGGCACACCTGCGCCTCGCTTGGCCGGAGATGGAGGACGCCGACCGCCGGCGGATGCTCCGCGCCACGGCACGGCATCTGGGCGAGACGCTCGCCGAGGTCGTCTGGCTGTGGCGCGCCCGGCCCGAGGCGATCCTGGCGCGGACCGAGATCCACGGCTTCGAGCACCTCAGGGCAGCGCTCGATGCCGGGCGTGGCGCCGTGCTGGTCACCTGCCACTGTGGAAACTGGGAGTGGCTCAACGCAGTCCTCGGCCTGGAGGGGATCCCCATGACGCTGGCCGTCCGGGCCCTCTACGATCCCCGGATGGGGGCGCTCGCCACGAGGCTGAGGAGCCGCTTCGGAGCGAGGGTTCTCGAACGGGGGCGCAGCGCCGGGCGGGGCCTCCTGGCCGCCATCCGGAGGAACCGGGTCGCCGGGCTCCTGATCGATCAGGACATCCGCGGCGTCCCGGGCGTCTTCGTCCCGTTCTTCGGCCGGGAGGCGTGGACGCCGTCCGGCGCCGCGCAGCTCGCCCTGGCGGCGAACGCCCCGGTGATTCCCGCCTTCATCCACCGGCGAGAGGACGGGGTCCACGTGGCCCAGGCCCACCCGCCCCTGCCCGTTCCGGAGACCGCCGACCGGGACTCTGCCGTCCGCGAGCTGACCGCTGCGGCCACGGCGGCCATCGAGGCCCATGTCCGCCGGCACCCGCCCCAGTGGGTCTGGATGCACCGCCGCTGGCGCACCCGGCCCTGAGGTTTCGCGGATACCGAGGCAGACGAGACATCCGCATCCGGACCGAGCCGAGTCGAGCCGAGGAACGGGACGGCGTGGGGGTGATACGCCAGCGGCGCCCTGCCTGCGACCACGCATCAACGGAGCGGTGAGGGGTCGCACAGGCTCGTCCTCCAGCGAGCCGGTTCCAGCGGCCGGGATCCATGCCTTGTTGTAAGCGGTTGGTTCGGCCCGTCCGGGCCGCGAAACGACATACCGGCTCGCGGATTTTCCGGGGTAGAATGATGCGCCGCGTCCGGCGGCTCTGGAGGTACGATGAGGCGAGCGACGGTGTGGATCCTTGCGGGGACGATGATTCTCTCGGTGGGTTCGTGCTCGAAGGGCGGTGGAGAGCCGGAGGCCGGAGCACAGGCCGGTGCTGCGGCAGGGACGGCAATGGAACCGGCCGTTTCGGCGCACGCCGGGAACGACCTCACCTGGGAGACCTCCTGGGACCGCGCCATGGAGCGGGCGCGTGAGGAGAACAAGCCGGTCGTGGTCGACTTCTACGCCGACTGGTGCGTCTGGTGCAAGACGCTGGACAGCACGACGTACAAGGATCCGAGGGTCGTCGAGATGCTGACCTCGAAGGCGATCCCGCTCAAGATCGACGTGGATCACGGCGGCAGAGCGCTGGCCAGGCAGCACCGCGTCTCGGGGCTGCCGACGATCCTGATCGTCGCCCCGGACGGCCGCGAGCTCGGCCGCATTCCGGGGTACCTCCCTGCGAGCGACTTCCTCGCGGAGATCCAGAAGCACCTCGGCTGACGGCGATCCCGGCGCGTACGGTCCGGGAAGATCCACGGACGGCGGAGGCGGGGAGGGTCCGTTCGTCCCTCCCGACGTCTGTCCCGGGCCTCAATGGGCCGCCGTTCTCCTCTCCGTCTCGCGCGCGATCCGCTCGTCGGCCACGGCGATCGCTTCCGGGGTCGGCATTGGCTCGCCGGGCCTCGGCGTGTAGTACGGCTCCTGGAACGGCCATGGCAGCTTGACGATCTCGTGCATCTCCGGCGGACAGTCTCTCGTGGGCTCCGTCCCGTCGAGGAACGCCTCGAGAAGCACCCACTCCGGAGGGCAGGCGGGGGTCGCCCGGAGCCCCGTCCGTCCATCGACGGGAGAGAACACCACACCGCCGGGAACGGGGAAGTCGAGCTTCCGTTCTTCCTCGGACAACCCCTCGAGGTACGCCTTCATGAACCGGATCCAGATCGGCAAGGCGGCCCGGGCGCCGGTCATCCTGCGCCCGATGGAGTCCTTCCGGTCGCGTCCGACCCAGACGCCAACGGTGATCCTCGGCGAGAACCCGACGAACCAGGCGTCGGTGTAGTCGTTCGTGGTGCCCGTCTTGCCGCAGAGCACGGCGGGCAGCTTCCGGGCCTGCTGGCCCGTCCCGCGGAGGACGACGCCCCGGAGCACCTGAACGAGCAGGTAGGTCGGCGCCGGTGCACCGGCCCGCGTCATCGCTGGAAAATGGTGCTCGAGCACCCGGCCGTTCCGGTCGTCGACCTCATGGACCAGAACCGGCTCCGGGGCCTCACCAAGGTTGGCAAACCCCGCGTACGCCCGCGTCATCTCGATCAAACGCACCTCGAGGGACCCCAGCGCCAGCGAGGCGAACGGGTGGAGCGGCGTCGTGATCCCGAACGCCTTCGCCGTGTCCACCACCGCACGCCCCCCGACCAGTTGCTGGAGCTTCACCGCTGTGGCGTTGTAGCTGTGTTCGAGCGCCCGCCGGAGCGGCGTGATGCCGTGATAGGTGCCGTGATAGTTCCTCGGGCAGTAGGTCAGCTGGCCCCTGGCGTCGGCGAGCAGGAACGGACAGTCAAAGAGGGTATCGGCCGGCGAAAACCCCTGTTCGAACGCTGCGAGGTAGACGAAAGGCTTGAACGCGGAGCCACACTGCCGCAGCGCCTGGGTCGCGCGGTTGAACTGACTCCGGGCGAAGTCGAACCCGCCGACCATCGCCAGTACGTCGCCCGTGGCGTTGTCGATGGCGACCAGCGCACCCTCCAGCCCCGGATCCTGGAGCAACCTCACCTCGAGCGGGGCGTCCTCCCCCGGGAGCGGATCCGGCAGCCGGACCAGGACGCGGTCCCCCGGCCTCAGCACGCGCCTGAGGGAACCAGCACCGGTCCAGCGGATCGCCTTCCGGGGCAGCACGGCCTCGCGATCCCCGATCCGCAACCGGGCCTCCCTCCGCCCAACGGACGCCACGATGGCGTACACCATGCTGTCCGGTTCGAGGACAAGAGGGTGCCAGGCCGGATCGTCCCACGCCTCGGGCGACCTCACCTTCCCGGAGTCCACGACGTTCTCCGGCCGCCGATACCCCAGTGACATGTCGAGGGAGACCAGGCCATCACGGACTGCCCGCTCCGCCACCCGCTGGAGAACCGGATCCATGGCCGTGTGGACGACGAGTCCGCTCCGGTACAGCTCGTCGGTGCCGTAGGTGCGTTCGAGCTCCCGCCGGACCGTCTCCAGGTAGTACCCGCCCGTCCGGTGGGTCCGGAGGTGCAGGGTCGCCCCGAGCGGCTCGGCGATCGCCTCGTCGTACGCATCCTTCGTGATAAAGCCGTGCTCCAGCATCCTGGCGAGCACTGCGTTGCGGCGCGCCAGGGCGTTGGCCGGGTTCTGGATCGGTGAGAACTTCCGGTTCGGGCTGGGAATGATCGCCGCCAGCAAGGCCGCCTGGGCCAGAGACAGCTCCTTTGCAGGTTTGCCGAAGTACAGCCGCGAGGCGGCCTCCACGCCGTACGCCCCATGTCCGAGGAACACGAGGTTGGCGTACATGGTCAGGATCTGGTCCTTGGTGTACCGCTTCTCGATGTCGATGGCGAGCAGCGCCTCCCGAATCTTTCGCACCAGGGTGTGCTCCCGGGTCAGGAACAGGTTGAGGGCAAGTTGCTGGGTCAGCGTCGAGGCACCACCCTTGGCCCCGAGCTTCCACGCCCGGACCGACTGGTAGACCGCCCGGAGTACGGCGAACGGATCGACGCCGCTGTGGGCGTAGAAGTCCACGTCCTCCGCCGCGACGATCGCCAGCTTGAGGTTGTCCGGGATCTCGTCCGGCTTGAGCGGAATCCTCTTCTCGACGGCGAAGGAGGCGACCTCGTCACCGTTTCGATCCAGCACCCGGGTGGCCGCCGCCAGCTCGATCGTGTCGAGCCGATCCACCTGGGGCAGGTGGATCAGCTGGGCGAACCCCCACCCTACGAGGGCTCCGGTGACACACCCCGCCACCGCGACCCACACCAGGAACGTCAGCGTCCGGATCCACCGCTCTCGCACGAGGGTCAGGGTAGCAGAGCCGGAAGCCGCAGCGTCACGACCCGTTCTTGATCGCGACTGCGAGGTCGGCCGCGTCCAGCACGCCGTCCGAGTTTCCATCGGATTCGGCCTCGGGGCAGGGGTTCGGATCGTCGCACCGGTCCGCGGCCGCCGTGCCGTCCGTGTCGAACAGCTCCCGGACGATCATGTCGAGATCGTCGCCATCGACCGTCCCATCCCCGGTCGCGTCGCCGGGGATCGGTCCCGAGACGACGGTCAGGGTAGCCGTCGGGCTGAACGCATCACACGGCTCCGGCGGAGCGGGGATGGCGTCATCGCAGCAGTTCACCCGGACATGGATCCGAACCGTGCCGTCCCCGGCACCCGCGGTCACCGTCGCCGTGTACCGGCCGTCGCCGAGATCCTCGAACGGCACGTCCGGGTACGGAGTCCCGCGATCGAGGGATCCCGTGGCGCTCCCGGACGTCGTCTCGATCCAGCCACGAACGACCTGGCCCGGTACCGCGCCGGAACCGTCGGAGAGCGTGACCGTCACCGTGGCACTTCCGTTCGGCGACACGGTGGCGGGCGAGACGGTGACGGAGGAGTTCGGGGAAAGCCCGGTGTCCACCCTGGCGGCGGGGTACAACCAGTAGGCGACACATCGGTCGTCCTCGCCGAGGGTATCGGCAAGGGCCCCCCCGTGGGAGAACCACCGCATCAGCGCATCCTCGGTCAGGGCGTTGCCGTTCTCGCCGTTGTCGTACGAATGCCCGAACCCAAGGGTGTGCCCGAGCTCGTGCTGGATCACCTCGGTCAGATCGTCCGCGTCGAGCCAGGCACAATCCTGGTTCCAGTTCTGGAACACCACGTCCCCCTCGACGGCCGACCACCAGGTGCCGCCCCGGTACGTGTGCTGGCCCGATGCACCATGGATCCCGCCAAACGCCAGGACCCCACCGTTGGCACAACTGAACGCACCGTCGATCTCGTCGTACGGATCGTTGAACAGCACCTCCGAGACACCGTCGGTCCCGTTCGCCCACCCCACACCGTGGGGGGTGTGCCGCCCGGCGTTCGTCATCTCGATCGTCGCCACGGTCTCTCCCGACCACGCCGCCAGCGCCCGGCCGAACTCTGCGGGGCCGTTGGCGTTGAAGCCGACCTGGGGGTCGTTGCCGTAGTACCACGCTTCCGATCCACCGGTATCGAAAACGTGCCACCGTGCACTGTTCCCCATCAGCTTCCATTTCCGAGAAGGCTCATCCTCCGGGGTCTCCGGTCCCACGACACCCCCGGACGCCTCGATCTCCGCCCGTGTCAGCCTGTACCGAATATCGCTGGAGGAGCCCTCCTCCCGCGCCCGGATCCATTCCCGGAACGCGGCGAACTCCCGTGGCCCGTCGGCGAACGGTTCGAAACCCGGCCCCCGCAGGAACAGCCCCTCTCCGTGGGGGGAACGGCTGACGATCGCCCGCCCGTCCGCGAGCTCGAGCACCCGGAACGCCCCGGCCCAGAAGTCCAGGACCGACCACGCTCCGGAGCGCGTGCGAACGAGGAACAGGACGACATCCTCCCCACTCCGGAACGGTGGCACGCCGGGAACACGGTCCATCGCCTCCCGTGTGACGCCACCCGGTTCGACGATCTCGATCTCCGAATCCGGGATCGAGCCCTTCCACGTCTCGTGGACCAGCAGTTCGACGTGGGTGAAGACGCGGCCGTTCTCGTGGAGCCTGGCCTCCACGTCCCCGACCGTGGCGTGGACGATCGCATCCGCCGCAGCCACCATGTTCGCATCGTCTCGGACGACGATGGTCATCGCGGCGGCATCGGACACTGCCAGGAGCACGATGGCTCCGATCACCAATGCGATCGCTCGTGTTCCCTTGTTCCGGCCCGGACCGTTCATTGCACTTCCTCCCGTTCCCAACGTACGATGAAACGATCCGGCGGGACACTCTCTTCCCGGATCGAGGGGGCATCGGTCGTGAGGACGGTCACGGAAACACCCACATGCGGTTGATACTCGGTCTCGGCGGCAACCTCGACGACCCCCCGGCGGCGTTCCAGGGGGCCTTGGATGCCCTCGGCCGGTTCGTCCGCGTCGTGACCGTGTCCTCGCTCTACCGGAGCGACCCTATCGGCCCCCCACAACCACGGTACTGGAACATGGCCGCACTGCTCGAGATCGCCGTACCGCCCGTCGAGCTTCTCGACCGGTGTCAGGAGCTCGAAGCGGCCGCGGGACGCGACCGGTCGCGGGAGGTCCTGTGGGGGCCACGGCCGCTGGACCTCGATCTGCTTCTGGCCGAGGGAATCATCGTTCTTGGGGCACGGCTGATCCTCCCCCATCCCCGGCTCCTCGAACGCCCGTTCGCCCTCGTCCCCGCCGCGGAGGCGGCACCGGACCTTCTCCACCCGCTGGCGGACCGGACCCTGGCCGAGCTCGCCGCGGGCCCGCACCCCGGACTGGTCCGGGTTGGCCCGTTGCACGGGTGAACGTCGCCTGGGGCCGACAGGCGGACCGGATCAGGGTCCGGGGCGCTGGGGATACACCGATGATCCTGCGGATCGACGTCCGGGTCCGCCGTTCGGTCCGTTCCTTCCCCTCCCGGAGCGCGTACGCCTTATCGCAGGGCGGCGCGGACGGCGTCCACGGCCGCGTCGATCGCCTCGGCCGTCAGGAACGGGCCGATCCCGGCGCGCACCGTCCCCGAAGGGAAGGTGCCCAGGCGGCGGTGGGCCGCCGGCGCGCAGTGCAGCCCCGGCCGGAGCATGACGCCGTGGTCCCGGTCGAGCCGGCCGGCCAGTTCCCCGGAGTCTGCGCCCTCTACGGTGAAGGACACTGTGGCCACGCGCGGCTCATCCTCCGTCCAGCCGTGAAGCCGGACGCCGGGGATGCCACGGAGCCCGTCCACGAGCCGGCGGACGAGGCCGAGGGTCCTCTCGTGGATCGTTGGGACACCCTCCCCGGCGAGCCACCGCACGGCCTCCCCCAGTCCCGCGAACCCCGCTGCGTTGGGCGTTCCCGCCTCGAGCCGGTCCGGGAGCCAGTCCGGCATCGCCTCCGACTCGGAGCGGGAGCCCGTCCCGCCACGGACCAGCGGCTCCAAGGTCTCCGCCAGCGCCTCCGACAGCAGCAGGATGCCCGTTCCCGGCGGCCCGAGCAACCCCTTGTGCCCCGAGGCGACGAACGCCGCCAGGCCCGAGCGGCCGAAGTGGAACGGGACGCTCCCGGCGGTCTGGGCGCCGTCCGCCACCACCGGAACCGGGGCCACCGCCCGGGCGACGGCCTCCACGGGCAGCACCGCCCCCGAGACGTTGGAGGCGTGGGCGAGCACCACGAGGCGGGTCCGCGTCTCCCCCACGGCCGCCGCGATCTCCTCCGGCTTCGGCACCCCCCACCGGTGGGCGGCCTCCACGACCCGGACCCCGATCCCGGCCGTGCGCTCCAGGTGCCGCAGCGGCCGCATCACCGCATTGTGCTCCAGCGCCGACACCACGACTCTGTCGCCCGTCCCCAGGATGCCCGCCAACACCGTGTTGATCCAGAACGTCGCACCTGGGCCGAGGAGCGTGCGCTCCGGATCGGCTCCCAGCAGGCTGGCCACCGCGTCGCGGCACCCCTCGACGGCCCTCGAGGCGGCCACGGTCAGGCGGTGCCCACCCCGGCCGGGGTTGCCCGCGGACTCGTCGAGGAACCGCGCCACCGCCCGGGAGACGCCGGGGGCCTTGGGGAACGAGGTGGCGGCGTGGTCCAGGTAGATCACGGGCGGACGATCCGGCCCGCCTCCGACAGCCGGGAGGCGATCTCGAGCATGTCCGATCCGCGGCCCACGGCCAGCTTCGGGGCCAGGCCGAAGAAGTTGAGGCACGTCCCACAGGCGATGATCTCCACGCCCGTCTCCTCCAGCACCCGGAGGTCGTCGAGCAGCGGGGAGCCCTCGCAGCACAGGCGGACACCCGCGTTGTAGAAGATGATCGCGTCCGGTGTCAGGTGCGGTTCGAGCTGACGCTGGGTCTTGAGGAACGAGCGCAGGAGGAGCGCTCCCAGCTCGTCATCGCCCCGGCCCATCCGGTCCCCGGTCACCTGGACGACCAGCGGCCTCCCCGGCGCCCGCTCCAGCCCCCCCTCCCCCGGGAGGGTGCACTCGAGCCCCTGGTCGCCCTCCGGCGGCGGTGCGACCGAGGCGTCCGAGGCCCGGACCGTCACCACCCAGCCGCCGCCCTCGAGAGGCTCGGCCTCCACATCGGCCTGGCGGGACGCGGCGAACCGCGTCACATTGGAGCGAGCCAGGTCGTCGGCGACCAGGACGCGGATCTCACGCTCCCCGGCCTCGAGCTGCTTGCGGACCTCCAGAACCGGTCCCGGACACGGCAGGTGTCGGACGTCGATCTCCCTCACATCTCCCTCCGGCGGGCATTCTATCCGAGCGGGTGCCGGTGGTGACGCCGGAGATCCGGGCTCCGTAGGAGGTGGGTGTAGAATGCTCGTCGCCGCCGGAAGCGGCGGCAGCAGGGAGGGTTCGATGCGGAGAAGTTCGATGCTCGTTCCGGTGATGGTTCTCGGCCTCGCGACCGGCGTCGCCGCCGCAGGCCAGCAGCAAGCCGCTCCCACCGCGACGAAGGCGCCGAGGCAGATGATCCGGGTGGAGAAGGCCCACTTGGAGCTCGGCACATTCATCGCGGGCAGCGAGGTGGTCGGCACCTTCGTCTTCCACAACGACGGCGACCGGCCCGTCAAGATCGTCCGCGCCAAACCCACGTGAGGATGCACGGTGGCCGGGTACGACCCGGTGATCCCGGCAGGTGGGTCGGGAAAGCTCACGGCGAAGGTCAAGACCCATGCATCCCAGAGCGGGCATCTGACGAAGGTCGTTACGGTGACGACGGACGATCCTGTGGCCAAGACGATCCAGCTCAAGATGAGCTTCGACGTCAAGCCGGCGATCGAGGTCAAGCCGGAGGCCAGACCGCAGCTCGAGGCCATCGAGGGAGGCACGGCGTCGAAGACGCTGGTGCTGCACCGTGTCGATGGCAAGCCGCTCGAGGTGACGCGCATCGACACCGGCAGCCCGAAGCTGCTCACGGTCACGTCCCGTCCGGCAACGAAGAAGGACCGGAAGCTCGGCGCGGTGGAGGGCGACGTCGTCCTCGAGATCCGGAGCAAGGAGCTCTCGGGGTTCACCCAGCGCACCCAGATCCTGACCCTCCACACGAACCACCCCAAGCTCGAGACGATGCGGCTCCCCGTCAGGATCCGCGTGAAGCCCGTGATCGCCGCCATGCCGGCGCAGGTCCGGCTGTGGGCCCCGGCGGGCGAGGAAGCGCGTGACCTGGTCTCCGTTGTCACGGTCCTGAGTAACACGGGGAAGCCGTTCACCATCACCGCGGTGGAGAGCTCGCACCCGGACGTGGTCACCGCTGAAGTGAAGGGCAAGGGTTCTGCGACGCGGCACACCATCGCGTTGCACGTGCCGGCGAAGGTCGTCTCGGGCATCGGCCTCGGAACCAAGCGGGCAACGCTGACGATCCGGACCGATAACGCCAGGAAACCGGTGCTGGAGGTTCCCGTCCTCATCGCCCGCCGGAGGAAGCCGAAACGGTTCCCCGGCGCCGTTCCGATCCACGGGGCCCGGTCGCTGCCGGGCACGCCCAAGGACCTCATCCTCGAGCCGAAGGGACGGGAACACCTCCGGCTCGTGCCCGAGGCGCAGGTCGGGAAGCCGGCCAGTCAGCAGCCCGCTCCGACGGCCGCGCCGTCCGGGAAGGTTCCGGCGAGCGGCGGGGAACAGGGCGAATAACGTACAGCCACGCGGCGGAGAACAACGGGCCATGGAGAGCGCATGAGCGGTGAGATGGGTGGCAGCATGGCGCGGGAGGCCGGACAATCGGCCTCCCGGCCCCTCGAGGCAATCACGCCCGTCGAGATCTTCGATCACCTCAAGAAGGGGGTGCTCGGACAGGACGGGGCGCTGCGGTACGTCTCCGTGGCGGTGTACAAGCACGTCACGGGGAAGGTCCCCGGCAACATCCTCCTGATCGGCAGCTCCGGTACGGGCAAGACGACGATCATGAACAACATCCAGCGCCTGTACCAGGAGGTGCCGGAGTACCTGCCGTTCCGGGCGATGACGATCATCAACGCCAACCTGCTCGTGGACGCCGACCGTCTGGAGTTCCGGCCGGACCGGCTCATGGCCGCCGTGGAGCAGCGGGCCCGGGCGCTCCTCGGCGGCCGCGCCACGGCCGAGGAGCTGCGGCAGGCCATGGAGCGGGCCACCATCTGCATCGACGAGGTGGACAAGATGTCCTCCGTCGTGGCGGGCAAGCCGAACCCGCTCGGTGTGGTGCTCCAGCAGGGGCTCCTGACCCTGATGGAGGGCGAGCACGTGGCCTACCGCACCCACGCCGTCACCGACGACGGCGAGGAGAAGCCCGTCACCCTCGACCTCGACACCGGCCACATGATGTTCATCTGCGGCGGTGCCTTCGAGGAGTTGTACGACCAGGTCTACCTCCGGGTCACCAAGCCCGGCAGCGGTGAGCGGCTCAAGAGCCATGCCATCCAGACCGCCGACGGCCAGGTCCGCATCGAGGAGCGGTTCTCCCTGGCCGACTTCCTCAAGATCGAGGACCTGTTCGAGTACGGCATGGTCCCCCAGTTCATCGCGCGGTTCGACAACATCGTCCTGCTCAACGACCTGACCGTCGACGTCCTCAAGGCGATCCTGCTGAAGTCGTACGACTCCCCGTTCATCCGCTCGCGCCGGTACTTCGACGTGATGGGGATCGACCTCGAGATCGAGGACCTCGCCGCCGCCCTGATCGCCGAGGCCGCGGAGAAGCACTCCCGGACCGGCGCCCGGGCGCTCCGGACGATCTTCGGCAAGATCGTCAACCGGCTCGAGTTCGACCCCGAGGGCAGCAACCGCCTCGAAGAAGGTGAGGACGGCCGCAAGCGCCTCCGCATCACCGCCGACATGGTCCGCCGGGTCACCGCCGCCTGACGGAGGGGAGCGAGAGGTCCCTCCCTCGGACTCCGGGGCAAAGGGTTCCCGGCCCCCGCCGTGTGGTCGTCCCCGCTCCTGGAACGAAACCGTTGCGCCAGGTCTCCCACCCGACCAACCGGATGGATGGAGCGCGGGCTTCGGCCCGCTCCCCCCTTGTCCCGCCCCAGGCCCACCGACACCCTCCTGGGACCCATGCGGAAATCTGGGTGTCCCCCAACTGCGGGATCCTGGGTGTCCCTTGACACCTGACCTGAGTTGTTGAACGGGGCGCGGCGTCACGGTAAGCTCGTTTGCAGCACGACGAGATGGACGGAGGAAAGAGATATGCCGGAGATCTTCACCGACGAGTGGGCCCAGGCCTGGTGCCAGCAGATCAACGAGAACGGCAACTATCGGGAGGCCGCGAGGAGCTGGGAGGGGCCGGTCGGACTGGTGATGCGGGCGGACGCATCCCAGGGGATCGAGTCGGAGCGGGCGGTCGTGGCCGACCTCTGGCACGGGGAGTGCCGTGGCGCCAGCGCCCGTCCCGATGGCGACGTGGACGACGCGGCGTTCGTCATCGCCGCCGACGTGACCACGTGGAAGAGCGTGCTCGACGGCTCCACCGACCCCATCGTCGGGCTGATGGGCGGGAAGCTCAAGCTCCAGAAGGGGAGCCTCTTCAAGCTGCTGCCGTACGCCAAGGCCGCCAAGGAGATGGTCGCCTCGGCCCAGAAGGTGGACACGGTCTTCCCCGGGGACTGACGCCCCAAGCCCCGGCGCCTCGTCCCGTCAACCGTCGGCCTGCCGGCCGTCCGCCTCCGAGAGCAGGGCGTGCATCTCCTTCTCGAGGTAGTGGACGAGCGTGTCAGGATCGGGCACCAGGCTGGCGTCGACCGCGACACCCACCCGGACGTTCCCCGCGTAGCTGAAGATCGAGATCCCGAGGCCGAGTCCGCCGGACTGGGGAACCCAGAACATGATGTTCCGGACCGGGGAGCCCGCCAGGTAGAGCTGTTTCTGGGGCCCGGGCACGTTGGTCAGGACCATGGTCGCCTTGGAGGAGAAGATACTGACGGCGACCTTCTCCAGCTCGGGCCCGAGGGCGCCCATCAGGCCCAGCACCCCGAAGACGACGCCCGCCTCGGGGGAGGCCTTGATCTCCGCCATCCTCCGTTGGACGAGCCTGAGGCGTTCGGCCACGTCGTGTGTCCCGACGGGAAGATCGACGAACACCAGTCCGAACCGGTTGCCGAACTCCAGCGCCTCGTCCATGGGCCGGAGGTTGAACGGCACGACCGCCCGGAGCGTTTCCCCTCGGAACAGCTCGCCCCGGGCGATCATGTAGTGGCGGAGCGCCCCGGCCACGGCGGCGAGCATCACGTCGTTGACCGTGGCCCCGAACGCCTTTCCGATCCGCTTGACGTCCGGCAACGGGATGGGGCCAGACCATGCGGCCTTCTTGGGGACGCTGAGCGCACCGTGGAACACGGTCCGCTCGTCCGGTGGGAGGGAGAGAAGCCTCCGGAGGATATCGATTCCGGTCATTCCCTGCTGGGCGAGCTCCATGGCGCGCCCGGGGTTGAGGATCATCTCTACACTCTGTCGGAGAATCCATTCCGGCATGGTCGCCCTTGCCGCCCGCCGCTTCGTGCCGGGCCGTCCCGCCGCACCGACGGCCGGAACGTCGGGCTCCTCGTCGGTCAGAGAGAACAACAGACGGATCAGGGCGATCCCGTCGGCGATGCAGTGGTGGATCCGGATCACCACGGCGGCGCCGCCCTCGTAGTCGTCGATCAGATGCATCTGCCACAGCGGCCGCGAGCGATCCAGAGGCGTACTCATCAGGTCCGAGACCAGCTCCTGCAACGCTTTCTGGTCCCGCGGCTCCGGCAAGGCGACGTGATGAAGGTGGGCCTTCAAGGAGAAGTGGTCGTCCTCAACCCAGGCCGGCCGCCCGAGACCCGTTGCAGGCTCCACGATCTTCTGGCGAAACCGGTCGTGGATGATGAACCGGTCCTCGATGATCTCCTTGAACCGCGCGTAGTCGATCGGTCCTTCGAACGTCAGGACACCCGTGATCGTCATCAGGTTCGCCGCGTGTTCCATCCGGAGCCACGCCGCGTCCACAGCGGCCATGGGTTTTCGATCCCTGTCTCGCCCCATCATCGAAGGCTCCTCTCCACGGGTTGCCGCACTCTCCGGTCGCCACTTCACGAGCCCGGAAGAACCTGTCAAGTCTACCAGGGAGCCCCGGGAGCATCATGCCGCGCCGCGACGTCCCGCAACTTCTCACAACGCGGCAGAACCAACACGCCACAAAACAGTCGCGACAACAAGTCGCTATATCCCAATACCTTGTGAATATCACCGCAGTGCGGCAATCAGGGGTTGACAGCTTTGCCGCAGCGCGTTATATTCTCCGTGGACGTGATGCCGCAGAGCGGCATTGAACCGACAACCCGGCGCACCGCGCCACCATCGCCGGAACCACCGGCAGGGAGGAACACGATGGCAACGAAGAAGAAGGTCAAGGAAGTCCAGACCGATCTGGCGGAATCCGCCCACAAGATCTGGCTCGCCGGGCTCGGCGCCCTGGCAGTCGCGGGCGAGGAAGGATCGAAGCTGTTCGACACGCTCGTCTCCCGCGGTCAGGAGCTCGAGGGCAAGGGCCGGAAGCAGGTGGAGAAGGCCAAGGAGACCGTCAGCGGCGTCAAGGTCGTCGCGGAGTCGTACTGGACCACCTTCGAGCAGAAGCTCGACGAACAGGTGACGAAGGTGATCCACCGTCTGGGCGTCCCGACGAAGGACGAGATCGAGACGCTGACGAAGAAGGTCGAGGAGCTGACGAAGTCGATCGAGAAGCTGCGCAAGGCCGAGTCGAAGCCCAAGACGAAGACGGCCACGAAGAGCACGAAGACCGCAAAGTGACCGCGAGCGACGGATGAACGGGGGCGGGGCTCAGGCCCCGCCCTTTCTCGTCGTCCCTCGCCCCTCCCCCGTCGGGATGGGAACGACCGCCAGGTCCCGACGCCGGAGCAGGAGCGCCATGAAGATCCCGATGGTCGTCAGAATCGTGCCGATCCAGACGAGGCCGATCAGCGGCTTGACCGAAACGTCCAGCACGAGGCTCGGCGGAGCCAGCGGCCTCGGCCGAAGACGCGGATCGAACAGCCGGACCTCGACCCTGCCGTTCTCGGCATCGATCCGTCCGATATCGAGCGTCATGCCCCCGGCACCCGGGATCGCCGCAGGGGCGACCTCGGTGGTCCCGTCGGGCCGTTCATGGACCGACGCCACCACCTGGACGGTCTCGCCGTCCCGGACCACCGCGAACGGCACCCGGAGCTGGACGTTGCCCGTCTCGTGCGCGCCGGCCATCTCGAACCCCTCGAACCGGACGGTGAGATCCCCGTAACGGAACGACTCGCCCTTCGCCAGCGTCACATCCCGGGCGATCCCACCCCCGAGCCCCAACAACTCGAGCCGAACGAGCCCCCGGGAGGCGTCCATGCCACCGATCCGGATCGCCCCCCCCGGCGTGCCGGGGATCGGCACGGGCACCGGGGTGGCGCCGCCCTCGGAGGAGACGACGGACGGCTCGAGCCGCACGGGCTGCTCCCCAGGCCGCTCGAGGGTGACCACGACGCCCACGGTGAACGCGCCGGGCACCGCGTGCTGGGAGGAGAGGTCGAACCCCTCGAAGGTCAGCTTCCAGTCGCGGAACGTCCCCGTCTCGCCCTTGGCGAGCACGAGGCGCCCGCTGACCGGAGCGTCCTCGCCCGGATCGTACTGCTCGGGGGCGAGGTAGAGGTCGTGGGTGAAGAACCCCTCGATGTCCGGGTTGGCGACGAGCTGATTGGTCTTCTCGTTGACCCACATCAACGGACGCATGGTCAGGTTCTTCCCCGACGGTGTCCGGACGTCCACCACCATGGCGTCGTGGGCGTCCGGCGTCGGGCGGTCGATCCCCTTGAACGTCATGGTGTACCCCATGACGTCCACGGCCTCTCCCTCGGGAAGCCGGACCTTCTCGCTCCGGTCGAAAACCCCGGAGACGAGGAAGGCGAGGATCATGACACCGACCCCCACATGGGACAGGTAGCCGCCCGCGGCGGCCAACCGGCCTCGCCGGAGGGTACGAATCACCGCCCAGACGTTCGCAAGAATGGAGAACGCGGCCGTCCCGATGTAGAGCAGGTTGAGCCACCCGTGGGCACCGAGAGCCGCCGCAGCGCCCGTGGCCGCCAGGGAGAGGCCGATGACGACGGCCAGCTTCCGGCCCGCGCCCTCTCGCGCCCGCTGCCACCCGAGGAACGGGATGATCCCAAGCCCCACGGAGAAGAGGATCGCCAGGGGAAGACCCACCGTGTTGTAGAAGTCCGGACCGACCTGGGCCGGCTTCTCCATCCACAGCCGCGTAATCAGCGGAGCCGACGTTCCGATGAGTACCATCAGCCCCGTCCCGACGAGTACGATCACCCCGAGGACGAAGAAGACGGTCCGGGAAAGGAACGGCTCGTCACCGGTCTCTGTGGGGATCTCCCGCCACCGCCAGACCAGCAGCCCGACGGAGACCAGGAGGAAGAAGGCCATGTTGAACACGAGCCAGCCGGTGATCCCGAGATCGACGAACGAGTGGACGGAGAAGTTCGCCAGAACACCGGAACGTGTCAGGAACGTGGCGTAGACCACGAGGAGGTACGAGAAGATCGCCAGCACCAGATTGAGCCGCCGGAACCGGTGCTTCCCCCGTTGGAGCACGAGGCCGTGCGCCAGCGCCGCGGTGGCGAGCCAGGGAACGAGCGAGGCGTTCTCCACGGGATCCCACCCCCAGTACCCGCCCCACCCCAGCGTCTCGTACGACCAGTAGCCGCCGAGCATGATGGCGGCCCCCAGCGTCAGGAGCGACAGCAGAACCCACGGCAACGAGACCCGGGCCCAGTCGTCGTACCGCCGCATCCAGAGGGCGGCGAGGGCGAAGGCGAACGGCACCGCAAGACAGGCGTAGCCGAGGAACATGACGGGGGGATGGATGACCATCCACGGGTTCTGGAGCAGCGGGTTGAGCCCGTTGCCGTCGAGGGGGACCATCGACGCCGTCAACCCCTGGTGGAACCGGAACGGGTCCTGCTTGACCAGGAGGAGCACGAGCGAGAGCAACGTCAGGTTGTAGAAGAACATCACCCGCGGCTCGTAGTCGCGGGCGAACCGCATCAGCGGCAGGCCGAGCACGGCGGCCCAGAAGACCCACAGCAGGAAGGATCCTTCCTGCCCTGCCCAGAACGCGGAGATCAGGAAGTGCAGTGGAAGCGAGTTGTCGGTGTACGCCGTGACGTAGAACACCCGGTAGTCGTGGGTCAGCAGCAGGTACATCAGCACGGCGGACGCCACGACGACTGCGGCGGTCATCAACACGTAGGTCTGGCGTGCGAGCCGCCGCCACCCCTCGTCCCCCCGGATCGCCAGGGCGTAGCAGACGGTGGAGGCCAGACCGAGGAGGAAGGCTCCCCAGATCAGGATGGTTCCCGGATAGTACATGCGTTCTTCCCTTTCCTGAATCGCTCGGATGGTGGTGCGAGACGCTGGACGTCACCGGTCAGGACGACGGCGTCGTCTCGAGTCCCTGGTACTTCGACGGGCACTTGACGAGGAGCTGCCCGGCCTCGAAGGCGCCATCGCCGTAGCTCCCCACCGCGACCACCTGCTTCGCCTCCTCGAAGTTCCCCGGTTTCGGCCCGTGGTACCGCACGAGCATCGTCCGGCCTTCAGGATCCTTCATGAGGAACTCGAGCTGCCGGCTCGCTTCGACGTACCGTGCGCTCCCCTGGACGAGCTCACCGGCGACCTGGACACGGGTCGCCCTGGCCTCCTTCGCCTGCTCGAACCCGACGTACGGTGTGATGTTCTTCCGGAACGAGGTCGCGCCGAAGGCGACGAACCCCGCGATCGCCACCCCTCCGATGACGTACCAGAGACGCCGTTGCCGTACCGGATCGCTCATGGTCCCTCCAGCCGCCGGACCTTCCGGTCCAGCCCGAAGACGTACAGGAACAGACCGAGCCAGATGATCAGGGTCACACCCATGACGGCCATCAGGCCCGAGCTCCCGCCACCGTCCGAAACAGCGGACGATGCCGCTACATTCCCGGCGGGATCGGGGGCCGGCGCCTCCACTTCGATGGCCGGCGCCAGGTCCGGACCACCGCTGTCCCGAGGTACGGCCGCCCGTGTTGCACCCCCCTGAGCCCGTACCACCGCGGCCGGGCCGCCTGCCAGAAGGAACGCAGCCACCAGGCACCAGCAGAGAACCGTTCTCTTCGTCATCACAGAATCTCCTCTTCCGCCTTGCGGCGCAGGGCCTCGATCCGGCACTCGAGATCGTACAGCCAGGCCGCGAGACCGGTGAATCCGGCGAGGGATGCCATGAAGACCCGGAACATCCGTGAGTCCATCGTGATCCGGCCCTTCGTGTTGATGATCGTGTCGGGGTGGAGCGACCAGTAGATCCGCGGGACCACGAACACGAGGAACGGGACCGTCACGAACGCCAGGATCGCGTACACGGCCGCGAGCGCCGCCTTCCGTTCCGGATCGGGAACCGCCCCGCGAAGCGCGAAGTACGCCGCGTAGATCAGCAGCAGGAAGGTGATGGAGGTCTCCCGCGGGTCCCAGTTCCAGTAGGAGCCCCACATGATCCGCGCGAAGATCGAACCCGTCACCGTCGCCAGGATCGTGAAGACGATCCCCAGGGATGCGCTCGCGTGGGCCCGGACGTCCCAGCGCGGGTCCCGCGTCCGCAGGTACTGGACCGAGGCGATGAACGAGACCAGGAACGAGAGCGTGGCCACCCAGGCCGTGGGGACGTGGAAGAACACGATCCTGGAGGACTGGCCCAGGAACCCCGCCGCCGCCGGCGCCCACAGGAACGCCGCCCAGATGACGGCGGCCATCCACAGAAAGAGCGCCCCGAGCAGGATGTCTCGCCTAGTCATGCCACACCACCGGAAACAGGAACGCCGAAGCAACGGTCATCACACCTCCCAGGGACACCACCGCCCGCAGCGCAGCGAGGACGTCGGGCACCCTCCCCTCGATCGCGGCCCGCGTTCCCTGGATGAGGAACACGAGGAGCGGGAGGAGAAGCGGTACCGAGAGCACCGCGAACAGCGCTCCTCGACTCATCGCCCGCGCCACGATCGCTGCGACGATGGTGGTCGTCACCGCCAGCGCCAGGCAGCCGGCGGCCAGCACGAGTATGAACCATCCCGGAGTCCGGACCGACAGTCCCATCAGCACCACGTACAACGGCACGAGGATCGCCATGAGCAGCGCCAGGGTCACGGTATTGAAAAGGAGCTTGCCGCCCCAGACGACGAGGGGACGCGCCGCGAGCCGCAGCAGAGGCGCCGTGTGGGTCTCCTCCTCCTTGACGAACGAGCGGTCGAGCCCGGCCATGGCGGCAAAGAAGACGACGATCCACAAGAGCGCCCCAAGCAGGTACGGCCGGTCCGCCTCGGCGATCCCGTACGGCCCGATGGTGTAGGAGACCGCGGCCAGCGTGGTCACCGCGAACAGCGCCAGGGAGTTGAACGCCACACGGGTCCGGAACTCGCACCGCATGTCCTTGGCGAACACGGCCATGGTCTCACCCAGGAAGCGCCACACGGTCCGTCCCCCACGTCATCTCGTCCCGGTCGTTCGTCGCCACCACCACGGTGCGGCCCTCCTCCGCCATCCCCCGGACGAACTCCGCGAGCCAGTCCTGCCCGTCGGGATCCAGGTTGGCGCCGGGCTCGTCGAGCAACAGGACGTCCGGGTCGTGAAGTACCGCCTGCGCGAGCTTCAGGCGCTGCTGCATCCCCGTGGAGAACCCTCCCACCACCGTCGGCCTGTCCGGATCGAGCCCCACCGCCACGAGACCGTTCCTCAGCCGGTCCCCGTCCACCTCCAGCCCCCGCACGCGGGCGCAGAACTCCAGGTTCTCCATCGCGGTCAGCTCCTCGTACAGCGCGAGGGCCGGGGCCGCCATCCCGATCCGGTGCCGCCATTCCTCCCTGGGCACCTCGCCGTCCCCGTCGAGGTAGCGGACCTCTCCCCGCGTCGGCCGGATCAGCCCGGCGAGGATCTGGAGCAGCGTCGACTTGCCGGAGCCGTTCGGCCCCGTCAGCACGAGGATCGATCCAGGCCGCGCCTGGCCCGCGATCCCCCGCATGACGACCCGTCTTCCGAACCGCTTGCCGATGCCCTCGAACCGGATCGTGACCCCTCTCCGCACCGGGCACACCTTACCATGCCCGGCCCCTCCCGGATCACTTCCCGCCTGAACCCGCCGTCCCGTCCTCGGCCGTCAATCCGAGCCGCCGCATCTTCTTGAACAGACCGGCCCGCGTCAGACCCAGCCGCTCCGCCGCCCGTTGCCGGTGGCCTCCGACCTCGGCGAGAACCCTCGTGATGAACGCCCGTTCGAACCCGGCCACGGCATCGGCCAGAGTCACCCCGGGGAACTGCCCGGACTGGGACGCCGCGTCCACTTCCCCGTTCCCGTTGCCAGCCTCTGTCCGGGTCTTCCGTTCCAGCACGATCCCCAGAGCCGCTCTGAGCGCCCTGATCTCCACATCTGCCGGGACGACCCGGGCGAGATCCAGCACGAGCAGGTGGTTGGCTCCAACGGTCACGAGCCGGGTGGACTCGCCCACGGCGACCTCCCCGGGGAACGACTCTCCAGGCCCTGCAGGACTCCCGACTCCCTCTAGGAGCTTCTCGAGCCTCCCCCCCTGGAGCAGACGGCCGGTGTTCCCCGCACTGGCCACAACCCCGAGGGAGCCGGCTCTCTCCCGGACGATCACGAGAGCTCCCCGCACCTCGAGCCGCTGGACGGCCCATTCGAGAACGGGAACGGCTCCCCCGCCCCTGCATCCTTCCGCGATGTGCTCCATCAGCTCCACGATCTCGGCAAGGCCGAGACCCGACTGGTGGTGCACCGTCTCCTCGGAACGCTGCTCATCCCCGCCCCCCACCTGCTGTTCCCGAGTGGGGGTAGCCCTGTCGGGACTGTCGGGAACCGCTCCGAACGTGCCGGAGCTCATCTCCACCACCACGAACCTCGCCGAGGAGAGCATGACGGGATCGCCGCACCGGAAGGTCGCCGTGGTCACCCGTCGGCCATCGATCCACGTCCCGTTCTTGCTGTCCAGATCGACGATTCGGAGGGAGCCGGGGCCGACGGCCAGCTTCGCATGCCGGCGCGAGACGTCCGGCTGTGGAAGGACGATGTCGTTGTCCTCCCTGGAGCCGATGGCGTACACCTTCCCCGGCTCCAGCTCGTGCCACTGTTCACCAAGCTCCGGATGGTTGTAGACGAGAACGAGCCGTTTCACCGTACCTCCTCAGGCCACCCGGTCGGCCCGGATCACCATGTAGCCGGAAAGGGACCCCGGAACGAACCGGAAATGGAGCCGCGCGAGATCCCGGCGGACCTCCACCACGGCCGCGTCTCCGTTCACAGTCCTGAAACTCCGGCTCGCCTTGCGAAGCACACGCGCCCTGACCCCGAGGGAAACCTCCTCGATCGTCGCGAGATCATCGAGAAGCAGGACGATCCGGAGCGGAGCTTCGAGATCCAGTGCGAGCTCGAGGAAGGTCGTGTCCAGCGCCTCCACCAGTTCGTCCAGTGTCAGGCCCCGCTGGCCCCAGAGACCGACCGGTTCCATCGCAAGGACTGCAAGCCCTCGCTTGACAGCGTCCCGGCAGACCGCCAGGACGCTCCTCCGTACGTCACCCGGCCGGCAGCTCGGCGTGTGCTCGAGGTCGTGGACAACCGCCTGGTAGAGCCAATGGCGACGCCCCCCCCGAGGCCGCAGTAGCAGGTACCGGCCCTGGGGCAACGGCCGATGGTGCGCGATGGCCATGTAGGCCGAGTCGAGATCGTTCGCCGCATCGAGGTCGAGGAACGGTGGAGCGCTCAGTACGAGGTTTCGATCCTCCTGGACGATCAGTGCGTCCGGCTCGAGCCGCCGCTCCATCGCGTCGCGAAGGTCCAGGTCGAAGCGCAGTACCGGCTGGCTCACGCATCCAGTGTACCGCACTGCCCCGGAGCCAGACGAGTGCCCCCGCCTGTCACTCGAGCAGCCGTCCACCCATCTTTCCTCACCCGCGTCCTCCCGTGCGGCGTTCCGGATCGCGGCCCCCGAGCTCCAGGCAGCGGCGGTACGCCGCCCAGACGGCGTCCGAGAGCACCGTGCGGAGACGGCCCCTCTCGAGCTGGTAGAGCGCCTCGGCCGTGGTTCCACCCGGCGAGGTCACCTGGTTGCGCATCCGCGCCACGTGCTCCGGCGCCTCCACGGCGTACTCCGCCGCCCCGAGGACCGTCTGCCGGACGAGCCGGGCGGCCACCCGACGTGAGAAGCCGAGGTGTACGCCAGCCTCGATCAGCGCCTCCATGAACAGGAAGACGTACGCGGGACCGGTTCCCGAGAGCGCCGTCGCCATGTCGATCTCCTCCTCGTGATCGACCCGCTCCTCCTCCCCCAGCGCCGAGAGCATGGTCCGGACCCGCTCCCGTTCCGGCCCGCCGACGGCGTCCGTCGCCGTCCACACCGACATGCCGTGGCCGATCTGGGCAGGGGTGTTCGGCATCACCCGGACCACCCGCGACACACCGAGCGCCTCACCGATCCGGCCCATGGTCGTACCGGCCACGATGCTCACCACTGTCGAACCGGACGCCACCGCCCCGTCGAGACTCCCGAGGACCTCACCCAGCCGTTGCGGCTTCACCGCGAGCACGACGATGGTCGAGCCACGGGCCGCCTCCGCGTTGTCGGCCGTGACCGCGATCCCGTAGCGCTCGGCCAGCTCCTCCCTGCGCTCTTCCCGGGGGTGGCTCGCGACGATCCGGGCCGGAGGAAGGAGGTCGTGCCGCAGCAGCCCCTTCACCATCGCCTCGCCCATGGTCCCGCACCCGATGAACGCGACCTGCTCGTTCCGCAACGCCATCGCAACCTCCCGCCCGATGGTACTCCCTCCCAGCGGTGACTGCTGCCCTGGCCTCACCCTCCCCGGAGACCAGTGAGGAGGAACAGGAGCACGACGCCGAACGCGACCACAGCGAGCACGAGGAGCCTCCCCCAGACCGGCGGAACCCTTCCAAGATCAACGAGCAGGCGGTACTCCTCGAGGAGAACCAGAGCCCCCTCCGCCGGATCGCCCCGATCTCCGAGGGCTCGCCAGACGTGGCGGCGGATCATCGCCCACGAACCGGCTGCCAGGATGCCGGACGCCACGGCCACCAGGCCCAGAGCTCCGCTGCTCTCCATACCACCGATGATGGGATGCGCCCCATCGCCCCGCCATGGCCCCCGGCGACACCTTCCAGGATGAACGCGACAGGATCGCGGAAGGGTACAATGAGTCATGCACCTCCGTTCCGGCGTCTGTCTCGTCGCCATGGCGATCCTCGCCGGTGTCCACGGCGCAGCGATGGGGGAAGAGCCCCCCACCGTCCCCTACCGGCGGACCACCATCCGGATCGATGGCGACCTCGGCGACTGGGCGGAACCGTTCGTGACTATCGATCTCCGGGAACCGGAGCCCGCACCCGACCCGAATACCGTCCGGGTCCACCTGGCATGGGACCGGGAATGGCTGTACACGGCGTTCGACGTCACCGACGGACGGCTCGTCCCGCCTCCGGACGGCGTACATCCGGCGGGCCTGTACCAGGGGGATTCCGTCGAGCTGTACGTCGACGGAAGGGGCAACCGTTCGGCCATGATGGACGCCGACGACTTCCAGTTCCTCGTGGCGTGCGACGGCCGGAGCGCCACGCTCCAGGGGGATCCGATCCTTGCACGGCTCAAGATCCTGGAGGTCCCCAAGGTCGAACGGCCGAGCCCGGGGATCCGGAGCGCCGTCCGGATCCGGAACGGCGGGTATACGGTGGAGATGGCGGTGCCCCTGGCATCGATCCTGGCGGGCAGATCCCCGCACCGCGCCGTCATCGCCTACGACGTGGCGGTCAACGACTGGGACCGGCGCCATCCGGCCGTCGGCGATGTCACGCTGGACGACCTCATCGAGGCAGCCCGGAGCGAGCTCCGGGGCGAGGAGGTGCCCGGAGAGGAGGGTCCCGATCCGTTCGAGAAGGCCCGCACTCTCGGGTACCTCCCCTGGTCGCTCTGCAACGGACGCGATTTCGGCCACCCGGCCACCTGGCGCCTGGCGACGCTGTCGGGATCCCCCCCGTGGCCAGAGCGCCTGACCGACCGGTTCGGGGTGGCCCGGACCATCGGCGCGGCGGTCCTCGCCACGGCGGTCGCCTGGCTTGCCCTGCTCACGCTCCAAGAGATCCGCCACCGCCGGCGGGTGCGGGCGCTCCTCGAACGGCTGGAGCCACGGCCCGCCCCCGGCGCGGTCCGGGCCCCCGAGACCCCATCCTCCACCGGCACGGACGCCATCCGCGACCCGGTGGTGCGGAAGGCGGTGGCGCTCGTCCGGGAGCAGCTTGGCGAACCGCTTGGCCCCGGGGAGCTGGCCACCGCCGTCCACGTGTCGCTGAGAACGTTGCAGCGCGCGCTCGACCGGGAGCTCCACTGCACGCCCCGGGAGCTGATCGTCGGCTCGAAGATGCGAGCGGCGCGTGAGATGCTGGCCTCCGGGGAATACCGAGTCAACGAGGTGGCCACACGGGTCGGGTTCGCGGATCCCGCGCACTTCTCCCGGCGGTACAAGGCCTACTTCGGAGAGTCGCCCTCTCGGGCGATCCCCGGCCGGAGCTGAACCCCGGCCGGAGCCGGGTGGTCCGGAGAGTGTCGCCGCTCAGTCCGCCTCCGGGTGCAGAGCGCGGTGGACCCGCGCCGCCAGCCGGGGCCCCAGGACGGCCCGCAGCTCCTCGATCGAGGCGCCCTCCACCCCGCGGACCGAGCCGAACCGCGTCAGGAGCGCCCTGGCCCGCGCGGGGCCGACCCCGGGGATCGCCAGGAGCTCGGTGGTCAGCGTGGTCTTCCGCCGCCGTCTCCGGTGGCGGGACACGGCGAACCGGTGCGCCTCGTCCCGGATGCGCCGCAGGAGCAGGTGGACCGGATCGGACCGGTCGATCTCGAGCGGCTCGTCCCGCTCGGGAAGCCAGACGAGCTCCTCCCGCTTCGCCAGCGCGGCCATGGGGAGCTCGAGCCCCAGCACCGCCACCGCCGCCCGGGCCGCGTTGAGCTGGCCCGCCCCCCCGTCGATCAGGACGAGCCCCGGCAGGGGGCGGTTCTCGTCCCGGAGCCGCCGGTACCGCCGCCCCACAGCCTCGGCGATGGCTGCGAAGTCATCCACGCCCTCCACGCCGCGAATGGTGAAGGTCCGGTACTCCCGGCGGGCCATCCGGCCGTTCCGCCAGACGACGCAGGAGGCCACCGTCGCCTTGCCCGAGGCGTGGGAGATGTCGAAGCACTCGACGGTGTCCACCGGTCCGGGCAGCCCGAGGACCTCCCCGAGCCGCCGGCCGATGACGCCCGCGCCGTCCGCCCTGCGGAACCGGAGGTCGAACGCCGAGCGCGCATTCTCCACGGCGAGCTCCACCCGGCGCGCCCCGGCTCCCCGCCGCGGCACAACCAGCCGGACCGCACGGCCCCGGCGCTCCCGAAGCCACCGTTCCAGCACCTCCCGCTCGTCCCTCTCGACCGGGTGGGCGAGCTCTACCGAGCCTGGCACCTCCGGGTTGTGCCCGTAGAACTGGGGCAGGAACGCCGCGAGGAGCTCCCCCGCCCCCACGTCACCGACACCCTCGAAGTGGAACTCGCGCTTGTCCACGAGCTTCCCCGACCGGAACGGGAGGACGCACACCGTTGCGTGCTCGCCGTCGGCGTGGACTGCGAAGACGTCGGCGTCGCCCTGTCCCGGCTGCTCCACATCCTGGCGTTCGCGGAGGCGTCTGACGATGGCGACGAGATCCCGCAGCCGCGCCGCCCGCTCGAACGCCTCCTCCCGGGCCGCCTCCCACATGGCCGCTTCGAGCCGCGGGAGCAGCTCCCCGTGCCGGCCGGAGAGGAAGAGGAGCAGCTCGTCCACCGCCTCCCGGTACGCGGCCTCCGTGGTCATCCCGGCGACGCACGGTGCGAGACAGGCACCCATGTCGTGGTAGAGGCAGGGCCGTTCCAGCGACCCGTCGATCTCGAGGGCACACGTCCGGACAGCAAACCGGGTCCGGGCGAGCTCCATCAGGCGCCGGGCCATCTGGTGCCCCATGAACGGTCCGAAGGAGGTGTGGCCATCCCCCTCGCGGACGGTCCGTGTCAGCTCGACGCGGGGCCACCGCTCCCCCGTCGTGACACGCAGGTAGGGGTACGTCTTGTCGTCCCGGAGCAGCACGTTGAACCTCGGCCTGTGCCGCTTGATCAGCGTGTTCTCGAGGACCAGCGCCTCGACCTCCGTCGAGGTCACGGTGAAGTCGAGTGCCGCCGCCAGCGCCATCATCCGGCGGGTCCGTTCGGCGAGCCCCGTCCGGCGGAAGTAGGAGAGCACCCGGCGGCGGAGCACCCGGGCCTTCCCGACGTAGAGCACACGCCCGTTCCGGTCGAGGAACCGGTAGACGCCGGGGCGCTCCGGGGCGCTCCGGGCCGTCACGAGGAGGGGGTGTTCCGGCGTCTCCGTCATCCGGGGGACGGGCCGCTCGTCACGGCCCCTCGAGCTCGAAGATCGAGGTGTCCGGCTTCGAGCCCGGCGTCACCACGCGGCGCGGGTCGGCCAGGTCCTCCCGGATCAGCAGCTCGATCAGCAGGTCCCGGACACCGGCCCGGCCGTGCTTCGCGTACACACGCCTGACCTGTACCGGACTCAGGCTGATCCCCGTCATGTGGTGCAGGTACTGGCAGAAGACCCGCGGTCTCGAAAGGAACGAGACCACGAGCAGGATGAGCAGAACGAAGGCGGCCAGCGCCATCAGGAGCGAGAGCTCCATCTCCGGTGTCATCGAGCCGAGGAATCCCATGGTCGCGCCTCCCGATCTCCCGCCGGCCTCATTCGCCGTCGGACCCGTTCAGGGCCTTCGTCGCATCCACCTCGTCGAAGAAATCGGGCGGCACGAGCACCTCCCGCCCCTTCGACCCGTTGAGCGGACCGACCAGTCCCTCCTCCTCCATCATGTCGATCAGCCGGGCCGCCCGGGTGTATCCCAGGCGAAGCCGGCGCTGAATGAAGCTCGCCGACGCCTTGCGTGTCTTGACCACCAGGCGCGCAGCCTCCTCGTACGCAGGGTCGTGCCGGGCCTCCCCGTCGTCGCCGCCGGACCGCCCAGAGCCCTGCTCCGCAGCCGGATTGTGGGTCAGGACCTCCCTCTGGTACTTCGGCTTGCCAAACCGCTTCGTGTGCCGCACCACCCGGGCGATCTCGACCTCCGTCACGAGCGGCCCGTGGATCCGCTGGAGCGCCGAGGTCCCGGGCGAGAGGTACAGCATGTCGCCCCGTCCCAGCAGCCGTTCCGCGCCCATGGAGTCCAGGATCGTCCGGGAGTCCGCCCGAGTGCGGACCTTGTACGCGACCCGGCACGGGAAGTTGGCCTTGATCGTCCCCGTCAGCACGTCGACCGACGGCCGCTGGGTGGCGCAGATCAGGTGGATCCCCACCGCCCGCGCCTTCTGCGCGAGCCGTGTGATCGACTCCTCCACGACCTTCGAGCTCGCCATCATCAGGTCCGCCAGCTCGTCGATGACGATGACGATGCTCGGCATCCGTTCGGGTTCCGGCGCCTCCTCCCCCGGCGCGCCCAGCGCCAGGATCTCCTTGAGCGCCTCTCGGCGCGTGGGATCGCCCAGCGCCGCGTTGTACTGCTCGAGGTTCCGGACCCCCGCCGAGGCCAAGAGCCGGTACCGGCGTTCCATCTCCGCCACGGCCCAGGCCAGGGCGTTGGCCGCCTTCTTCGGATCCGAGATGATCGGCGTCAGCAGGTGCGGAATGTCGGCGTAGACACCCAGCTCCACGACCTTGGGATCCACCAGGATGAACTTGACCTCGTCGGGGTGCGCCTTGAACAGGATCGACATGATCATGGCGTTGATCCCGACGGACTTGCCCGAGCCGGTGAAGCCGCCGATCAGCAGGTGGGGCATCCTCTGAAGGTCGTCGAGCACGGGGTTCCCGTGGAGGTCGACCCCGAGCGCCAGCATCAGGCGGGAACGTGCGGCGCGGAACCGCTCCGTCTCCAGCAGCTGGCGGAGCCTGATCGTCTGCCGCTGCGGGTTGGGCACCTCGATTCCCACGGTGGCGCGCCCCGGGATCCGCTCGATCCGGACGGACTCGGTCTTGATCGCCAGCGCCAGGTCCTCGGCGAGGTTTTGAACCGCCGAGATCTTGACCCCCGGGGAGAGCCGGAACTCGTACGTCGTGATCACCGGCCCCGTCCGGATCTCCACGACCTCCCCCGCGACCCGGAACTCCCGGCACTTCTCTGTGATCAGCTCGCCGATCTCCAGCAGGAGCGCCGTGTCTTTGGGCGCTGCCTCCTCGGGCGGTTCGAGGAAGTCGACCGGTGGCGGCGCATACTCCTCGAGCTCCTCGACGAACTCGAACCTCTCCTGCTCGAGCCCGCCGGACGCCCGGTCCCGCTTCTTCCGTTCCTTCGCGCCGCCCTTCCGCGGCCGGCGGGCGGAGCTCGTGGCGCCAGCCGGTGCACCGGCCGGCGCCTCCTCGTCCACCTTCTTGCGGACGATCCGGAACGTCCCCTTCCCCCGGAGCTCCTTGACCGTCATCCTGGCGGGCAGGGGCTCCTCCTCGACACGCTTCACCTGCCGCTCGAGAACCTTCATCCTCTGGCGTTCCCGCTGGCGCTCGATTCGCCGGGCCTCCCGCCCCCCGCGGAACCGCGCCCACCACACCCGCACCTTCCGTCCGAGTCGCTCCATCGCCGTTCCCAGGGAGAACCCCGAGACCAGGATCGCGCCCACGAGGAGCAGAAACACGATCCCGACGCCGACCCCCACGGGCCCCGCGACGGCTGCCAGAGCCCTGGTCAGCGCCCGCCCGAGGAACCCCCCGACCGGCACGGCCCCGTCCCGCCAGCGGATGGCGTCACCGAGGACGGCCAGCGCCGAGGGTACGGCCAGCACGAGGCACGCCCACCCCGCGGCGGCGCGCCTCGGGTGCTCGCTCCGCCGCCCGGCGAGAAGGCGAATCGCGAAGGCGCCCATCACCACGGGAAGCAGGAGGGCGGCGAGCCCGAAGAACGCGAACAGGAGATCCGACAGGGCGGCTCCCAGCGGGCCGGCCAGGTTGGCGGGACCGCCTTCCCGGGCTGTCGAGTGGAGGGGGCTCGGATCGCCGGGGGAGTGGGACAGGAGCGAGACGAGGAGCAGCACGGCGAGCAACGCCAGCGCCACCCCGACGACCTCCCTCCGGATCCGCTCGGTCACAGCACCCCTCCGAGGGCCAGCAGCACCACCACCGCGCCGAGCGGGAGGCAGTACAGCCCGAACCGGTCAAACACCCTGGACGACACCGTCCGCACCACGAGCCGCAACGCCAGGAACCCCGTCACTGCTGCCACGGCGGCGCCGAGCAACGCCGGTCCCAGGAGCTCCGGGCCCGTGGCGGCGAGCTCCCGCCCGTGCCGGGCCAGCTCGAGCACCGTGGCCCCCGCGATGGCCGGCACGCTGAGCAGGAACGAGAACCGGGCGGCCCACGCGCGGTCGAGTCCCGCAGCCAGCCCGGCGGCGATGGTCGTCCCCGAGCGGGAAATCCCGGGAAAGACGGCAAGCCCCTGGACAAGCCCGATCAGCGCGGCCCGCCCGGCGCCGGTGTTCGTCACCGAGCGCGCCCCGCCCGGCAGCCAGCGCGTGCCGAGCACGACCACGCCGGTCAGGATCAGGAACGTCCCCACGGCCAGCGGACTGCCGAACGCCGCGGTGGCCGGTCCCTCGAGCGCCACTCCCACTGCACCGGTCACGGCCGTGCCCACCACCAGGAGACCGAGCAGCTCCGCCCCCTCGCGCCCCCTCATCCATCGGGCGATGGCCCGGCGTTCCGCCCACACCACGGCCAGGGCCGTCCCCACGTGGAGCATGAGGTCCACGGCGACGCCCGGCTGCCGGAACCCCGGAATCAACCGTTGGGCCAGCGCCAGGTGGCCGGAGGAGGAGACCGGCAGGAACTCGGTGATCCCCTGGATCAGCCCAAGGATCGCGCCCTGCCACCAGCTCACGAGCGCCCCCCGGAATGCGAGGTTCCCCGACACGTCATCCACCGTTCCATCGCCCCGATGGTACCACCCCGCACACGCCGGCCGGGTCAGGTATGATGCCGCGGGAGACGGGGGGTCGATGGCGGATCTCGAGACGGACAGCGGGGTACTGAGGGAGTTGCGCGCCCTCCTTCGGGAGGGTGAGGAGGAGGCGCTCGCCATCTTCCTCAAGCTCGTGCGTCCCGAGGACATCGCCGACTGGCTCGACGAGCTGAGCGCCGAGGACCGCCGGCGGATCCTCGCGGCGCTGGACGAGGAAAGCGCGGGCACGGTGCTGGCCGACGCCACCCCGTCGATTCGCGCCGAGCTGCTGGACGAGCTCTCGCCCGAGGAAGTCGCCCGGATCGCCGAGACCATGCCGCTCGACGAGGCGGCCGACCTGATCGGCGACCTGGAGGACGAGGAGGGCGAGGAGGTCCTCCAGCACCTCGGGGACGAGGACGAGAAGGCGCTGCGGGACCTCCTCGAATACGACGAGGAGTCCGCCGGCGGCATCATGAACCCCAACGTGGTGGCGCTCGAGCCGGACGCCACCGTGGACGACGCCGTCGCCCGCCTCCGAACGGTGGGAGACGATGCCGTCACCGCCGCCGTCTACGTGGTGGACGCCTCCGGCCGGCTTCTTGGGGTGGTCCGGCTCCGCAACCTCGTCACCGCCCGCCCGGGAGCCCGTCTGGGCGACATCATGGAACGCGACGTCATCTCGGTCCCCGTCGAGGCCGACCAGGAGGACGTGGCGGACATCGTCGAGAAGTACGACTTCTTGGCGGTACCCGTGGTGGACGCCGAGGGCCGGCTCCTCGGCGCCGTCAGCGTGGACGACATCCTCGACGTCATCGAGGAGGAGGCGTCGGAGGACATCTACAAGATGGCCGGTTCCTCCTCGGCCGAGGAGGAGTCCGAATCGATTCTCCATACCGCCCGCTACCGGTTCCCCTGGCTCCTGATCTGCCTGGCGGGCACCCAGCTCTCCACCACCGTCATGTCGCTCTTCTCGCACCGGGTCCCGCTCTTTGACCAGATCTCGATCTTCACCCCTGCGATCATGGCGATGGGCGGCAACACCTCGTTGCAGTCGTCCACGACCACCGTGCGCAGGCTGGCCCTGGACACCCTGCCAAAGAACCGGTATCCCATCCACGTGGTCCGGGAGATCCTGACAGCCCTGATCATGGGCCTCGGGTGTGGGATCGCGGAGGCCGTGGTGGCGCTGGCCCTTGGCCACAACCCCCTCGTCGGCGTGGCCGTCGGCCTGGCCATGGCCATGGGCATGTCGGCGGCCAGCCTCCTGGGTGCGTCCATGCCACTGATCCTGGACCTCCTGGGGATCGACCCGGCCGTCGCCTCGGGCCCGCTCGTTTCGACGATCAACGACTCCCTCGGCCTGACGATCTATTTCACGGTCGCCACGGTCATCCTGATGCAGTTCGGCTGACGGACGTGGCGAGACACGGTCACACCCGATCCCCCGGACGGATCCTCGGCAGAGCGATCTTCCTCGCGCTCCTGGCACTGACCGTATGGTTCGGGCGAACCCTCCTCCGCGAACGGACGGACCGGCACGCCTCTCGGGCCCAGGGCATCACACGGGAGGACCTCCCACCCGGACCCCCGGCTCCCGGCAACCTCCGGATCGCCACGTGGAACATCCGGAACTTCCCCACCGATGAGCGTCCCCAGGCGCCCGATCTCGGGTTCAGCCGCCGGACGAACCGGGAGGATCTGGAGGCCGTCCTGGCGGGATTGGGGTTCGACGTGCTCGGGGTCGAGGAGATCCGCCGCCCCGATCGGTTCCTCCGGCTCCTGCACGACGCCCTCCCCTCGACGAAGTTTGGCCGGGCGTTCACCCGGTCCGGAGGCCGCTGGGGACAGCACGTCGGCGTCGTCTGGCGCCGGGACAGGCTCCGGATGGTGGGTCGGCCGGCAGAGATCCGCAGCGTCACCCTGGGCAACCCGGACCTCCGTCCCGCACTGGCGGTGCGACTCCGTAGCGTCCGTGAGGACGGGATCGATCTGCTCGTGGTCCAGGTCCACCTCCGGGCCACGAGAAAGGGGTTCGATGTCCGGTGCCGTCAGGCGCGGGAGCTCGCCCGGTGGATCCGTCGCGAGATCGCCCGGTCGGGCGACACCGACGTCGTCCTCCAGGGCGACTTCAACACCACGGGGCCCGAGGGCGGCGATCTGGCGGCGGAGCTGCGAAAGCTCGACCGGATCCTCGGAGCGGCCGGGCTGCGCCGGCTCCCAAACGCCACCGGGTGCAGCGAGTACTGGGAGGGCCCAGGTGAGCGCGATGGCATCCAGATCCCGTCCCTCCTCGACCAGGTCTACCTGTCCGGCCTTGAAGAGCGGGACGGCTCCGTCCCGCTCACAAGCTGGCTCCACTGCGCACGGTACGACTGCCGCCCGCTCGTCTCGATCCAGGGTCACGAGGACGCGACGTTCTGGGACGTCTCGGATCACTGTCCCCTGACCTTCGAGGTCCGGGACCGCGACATGGACCGGGTGACGGTCCCCTGCGAGTGATCCGCCGGCCGGACGGAGACCGCTGGAAGGCGAAACACGGTACGATGGACGCCGTACCTCCACACGAGGCACGAAGAGACGGGAGGCTGCGCGATGGGTGAGAGCTTCGAGGACATCGTCATCGAGATGAAGAAACACGGCGGAAAGTTCCCACGGATCCCGGGCGGAGGCCCTCGGGCGGCCCGGATCATCGTGGCCGTGATCGTCGTGCTCGTGCTGCTGGCGACCGGGTACTACCAGGTCGAGCCCAACGAGACGGCCGTCATCCTCCGGTTCGGGAAGTACCTGGGGAAGGCCGACTCCGGGCCCCACATCAAGATCCCGTTCGGCGTGGACCGCGTCTACAAGGTACGGACGGGATACCAGTACAAGGAGGAGTTCGGGTTCCGGACCGAGCGGGCCGGCGTCCGGACCCGGTACTCCTCGGCCGATTTCACGCGTGAGTCCGACATGCTGACCGGCGACCTCAACATCGCCACGGTGACCTGGGTCGTCCAGTACCGGATCGCCAACCCCAAGGCGTACCTGTTCAACGTGCGCGGAGTCCGCGGGACGCTCCGGGACATCTCCGAGGCCACCATGCGGGCCGTCGTGGGCGACATGTCGTTCAACGAGGTGATCAAGCTCAAGCGGCAGGAGATCGAGCTCCAGGTCAAGGAGCGGATGCAGCAGCTGCTCGACCGGTACGGGTGCGGGGTCGCGGTCAAGCTCGTGCAGCTCCAGGACGTCCATCCGCCGGCCCCCGTCAAGGACTCGTTCGACGAGGTGAACCGCGCCCGCCAGGAGATGGACCAGGCGATCAACCAGGCGTACCAGCAGTACAACAAGGTCATCTACCGGGTGAAGGGTGAGGCGCAGCAGACGATCAAGGAGGCCGAGGGCCGCCGGATCGAGCGGATCAACCGCGCAAAGGGCGACGCCGCCCGGTTCCTCAAGCTGCTCGCCGAGTACCGGAAGGCGCCGGACGTCACCCGGCGGAGGCTGTTCCTCGAGACGATGCGCACGGTGCTGCCGAAGCTCCGGCAGGTGTACGTGGTGGACGAGAACACCCGGGGGATGGTGCCGCTTCTCGACCTCCGGGGCCAGGGACAGGGAGGTACACGATGAACCGCGTCGCTCTGGGACTCGTTCTCGCCGTCGTGCTCCTGGTGATCCTCTCGGCCGCCGCGTTCGTCGTGCCGGAGTGGGAGCAGGCGATCGTCGTCCAGCTCGGCGAACCCGTCGGCCAGCCGATTCTCGAGCCCGGCCTCCACTTCAAGGTGCCGTTCATCCAGACGGTCCACCTGTTCGAGAAGCGCGTGCTCGAGTGGGACGGCGACCCAGAGGTCGTGCCGACGAAGGATTCCAAGTTCATCTACGTGGATACCTTCGCCCGCTGGAAGATCGTCGCCCCGCTGGAGTTCTACAAAGGCGTGGTCAACGAGGCCGGCGCCCAGGCGCGCCTCGACGACGTGCTCGACGGGCTCGTGCGGGACACGCTGTCGGCGCACTCACTCCTCGAGATCGTCCGCTCCTCGGACCGCCCGATGGAGCTGGGGGAGGAGGCGCTGACGAGCGAGGAGGCCGGAGCGGGCGAGCGGGCGTCCGGTGGTTCGTTGAGCGGGCTCCGCGACGAGCTGACGGAACAGATCACCGCGGCCGCCAAGGCCAAGCTCAAGGAGCTCGACCTCGGGATCGAGGTGGTCGACCTCCAGATCAAACGGCTGGACTACACCGACAAGGTGCTCCAGAAGGTGTACGACCGGATGGTCTCCCAGCAGCTCCGGATCGCCGAGAAGTACCGCGCCCTCGGGCAGGGGAAGAAGGCCGAGATCGCCGGCCAGCTGACCGAGGAGTCAAAACGGATCCAGTCCGAGGCGTACCGGAAGGCACAGGAGATCATGGGCCAGGGCGATGCCGAGGCGGCGCGGATCTACGCCGAAGCGTACCGCCGCGACCCGAAGTTCTACCGGCTCGTCGAGACGCTGAAGACGTACGAGAGCTCCATGGGCAACAACGGCGTCCTGCTGCTCTCCACCGACTCGGAACTCTACCGCGAGCTCAAGAGCCTCCGCTGACCCCCCGACCGCAACGAACCAGCCACCGTCCCCCGCACCCCACGGGGGACGCATTCCCCCAGCCCCATAAAGGGACACTGTTTTTCTCCTTATCAAGAATACGACGAGAATGCCCATCTCCTGGCGCAATACACTCGCTCCACAAGGAACAATGAGCCCGCGAAAAAGGGACACTGTTGTTTTCTTCACCATCACCCGCAAGTCTCCGACGCTTCGATCCCCACCACGACCCTTGGAACCCGTCTCCAGACACACCTCTCCCGCAAACCGTCCCGCTCCCACCTTGTCCAGCCCTCCCACTCGCCTCAGAAGACGATCGCGTTCCTCCGCTGCTCCCTCAGCGACATCACCGCCCCCTCCAGGTGCCGGACCGGATGCTTCCGCCGCCGGTACCACCCCCGCTCCCTCATCAGCGCCAGCTGCTCCCGGATGAACCCCTCCGTCCCGATCACCACACCGTTCACGAAGAACCCCAGCCGCCTCCGGTACATCCCACGGCTCCGATACCCCCGCGCCGCCTCCTGCGCGAGCACTTCCTCCGAAATCGCCGCCTGCCCCTCCCGCGTCGGCACCGCCCCACGGTGGTACAGCAGCTGCCGGAACTCCACCATCGCCGCCTCACGGTCCCCATGATTCAGCAGGCTCGTGATCGGGATCAGCCACCCGTCCTCACCGAGCTCCCGCAGGTACACCGACCCGCTCTCCCACTCCTCCGGACGCTCCACGATCCCCGCACGGATCGGGTTCAGCTCCACGTACAGCAGGCAATCGAGCACCGCCCGCGCATCCCCCAGGATCGTCGACCTGAACCGCTGATCCCACAGCCGACCCCGCCGGTCGAACGTCCGGTTGTACCAGCGCGCGTACGCCGCCTGCACGTTCCGCATGAACTCCGACACGTCAAAGAGACGCCGCCGGTAGTGCTCCCACTCCTCGTCCCCCCACAGGTCGATCTGACGCTGCCGCGTCACGCTCGGGTACATGA
>Ga0256835_1000079_pt1 | contig 80374 bp, 70 predicted proteins | sample PIR30metaG_FD_185972 | JGI IMG/M metagenome (GOLD analysis project Ga0256835, IMG submission 185972) | Hydrothermal vent microbial communities from East Pacific Rise, Pacific Ocean - PIR-30 | ecosystem: Environmental > Aquatic > Marine > Hydrothermal vents | place: Pacific Ocean: East Pacific...
GACCCACAACGTCTGCAAGAAATACCCCGTTATAGGCCTCAAGTATCTTTTTTGCAGAAAGCACCGCCTGTTTCTGATATGCCAAGTCCATGAAGCCGTGGGGCAAAAATACCTCAACCTCCTGATCAAGATTGATATCTTCTTTGAAGTATTCATAGAGCATCTTGAGATATAGGTGATAAGGCTTGATTTCATCATTGAGCCAGGTCTGATTTTTGACAGCATTAATATATTCTTCTGATATGTCTACGGCGTCTTTCCATAGGTTTTCAAACTGTTTTAAGGCAAATTCTATGTCTGCTCGGTTCTTGAGCTCCACATTGAACTCCCTGTGGGCCACCAGCCCGCTTTCTGAAAAATTGCTGGAGCCTGTGATAACCCGGCCATAGTCTAGGGCATCTTCTGGAAATCGGCTGATATAGACCTTTGCATGTATCTTTTCGCTAGGATAAGCTCTGAATTCTAATTTTTTGCCATTTCCGCCATTGGCGATATCTTCTTCTTTATTGGCACAATCCGTTGTTAGAAATTCTATGAATTTTTTAATGCCGAGTTCTGTGTCGTAGGAATCCTTTGAGTTTTCGATTTCAGAGATTGTATGTTCTGTAAAAACTCTTTTGGTTTTACTGTGGGAGTAAAAATCGATTTTATTTTGAGAGGTAGCAAGATCTATGATTTCAAAGGCTGGTCTGTCAACCTTTAAGCCCACAAGGATTCGGATTTTATCAATGGGCTCCAAGGCATCATAGAGTCTAAAAAATCCGCTTGTCCTAAAATAACCAACAAGAATGTCAAATAGTTGGACATGCTTTAGGAGCGCTTTGAAGCGGTCTAATAATGTGGCTCCTGGTTCATTTGTAAAGAAGGTTAAATCATTACTACTCATTATTTTTTCCAAAATTTAGTTAAAAGAATACCTATTCAATTTTTCCACTACTACCCCAACCATGAAAAATTTGTAATTAGCTCCAAACTAGCCTATCTATCTGTATTTTTTGCAACGCTAAAGTTTCCAGACTCCCGGCAATGATGGAGCTTCACCATGATGATTTTGCCTTTCCCAGAATTCTGGCTACATGAAATTTTTTTCTGGTTAGCAAACCCGCCAAATGCAAATCCAAAGTTGTGTTAATAATGCTACTAATTAATACAATATGCGATTTTTTTCATATTTTTGAAGCAGACGCACATGTTGGATTTATAACTAAGTTGGTTAAACTCATGAAAACTTAACTCTATCATGTTGATTTTCAAGTAAGACCTTCCCTTGTTAGTATAACAAGAATTGTGATCTATATCGCCTTTGATACCATAACTTCGAAAATATCAAGAAGGTGAATAAGGTTGAGACGAGGTTGTTTACTTCCCAAAGATGAAAAAGCATGATAAAATGTAGTCACATATCAAAAAGGAGACCACAATGGAGGTTTCGGTCAGAGAGTTAAAGGCCAATTTGTCACGTTATCTTAAGCTGATTGAGGAAGGGAAATCTTTGGAGGTTACAAAATATCGTAGAAGGGTGGCTAGGATTGTGCCTGTGAAAGATACATCCAAGGATTCAGAAAACAAAAAAATAGCCAAGTTGCTTAAATCAGGAATGGTTACCTGGAGTGGAAAAAAGCCTTCAGGGGGACGTATTAGGCCTGTTATCAAGGGTAAGACTGTCTCTGAGATAGTTTTAGAGGAACGCGGATGATTGCCTATTTTGACACATCCGCTTTGGTCAAACTCTATGTCACAGAAGAATATAGCCAAGATGTCACTAATCTGTTGAAACGTGTAGATGTGGCAGCCTGTCATGATATTGCCTTTGTTGAAGCAAATTCCGTTTTTGGACGCTTGGAGAGAGAGTCCAGGATAAGCCAACAGGAATTTGAACAGCTTTCAGCACAATTTGAAGAAGACTGGGAAAACTTTCTCAGAATAAGTGTCAGTCAATCCCTCATAAAACGGGCTTCCACCCTTTCAGTAACGTTTGCTTTAAGGGCTTATGATGCCGTACATTTGGCAGCAGCCGACTTCATTATGAGAAATTACGAAGATGAAGTAGTTTTTGTTTGTTTTGATATGAAACTTGACAGGGCATCCAAGGCTCTTGGTATGACAGTATTTTAAGAGATTATTTTTGTTTTTTATGCTTTTTTCATGACCAGGGAAAAAGTATAAAAAAGGATTTTAGGGGGTATCAGAATTCATTTCAGGTAATTTTGTAAGATTTGTAAAATTAGGAAAATTTCATAAAGCGGATAAAAAGGGGCGAAAAACTTAGTAAAAACCTTAGCTCCAACCAAAAAGCACTTAGCCCGAAATGAGCCAAGTGCTTGATTTCATTGGCCCGCCCAGGAGGACTCGAACCTCCAACCTACGGATTAGAAGTCCGTTGCTCTATCCAGTTGAGCTATGGGCGGATGACAAAAATCAAAATGGTTCTATAATCACTTTTTAAAAAATTGTAAACCCAAATGGGGTTATGGAAACTACTTTAAGAAATTTTTCATTTGAATTATAGTATATGTTTATCTTTTTCAAAGGAGATATCAAATGAAGATAGAGAATGATACTGTTGTCGAGATCCAGTATATGCTTGAGGTTAAGGACGGTCTTACTCCTCCTGAACTTTCAAAAATATTCAAAACCCAGTTTCTTTATGGAAGGGAACCTGTAATTCCTGCCTTAGAAAAGGCGATTTTCCAGCTTTCAGAAGGCGACGAGATAGAGGTAAGCATTCCTCCGGAACAAGGATTTGGAAAGAGAGACGAAACCCTTGTCAGCGAAGTCCCTATTAGTCAAGTTAGTCATCCTGAAAGACTTAAGGAGGGCGAGCTGTATGAGGAGGTAACCGCGCAAGGGCAGACGGTTCGTTTCCTGGTCAAGAAGATTGGGGAGGACAGTCTAGTTGCCGATTTCAATCACCCGGCAGCAGGCAAGGAGCTCCTTCTGAAGGCCAAAATTTTATCTGTCCGTGCTGCATCTGCAGTGGACATCCTAAGGGCCGTAAACTTCAGCAGGGGAGGAGGGTGAGCCTGTTAGAAGCAGGGGACGGTCTGTCCCCTCTGGATTTTTCTCTAAAAAAAGGAGAAAACTCTCCTCTCTTTAAGAGATTTAAAGGGTTTATACGAAAAAAAGGACTTCTAGGTCCTGATCCTTCTGTACTTGTAGCCCTTTCAGGAGGTCCCGATTCTGTATGCCTTCTTCATCTGTTTTATCTTCTGTCCCTTTCAAGAAAAATAGATTTGCAAGCTGCCCACTTGCACCACGGACTTAGGGGAAAAGAGGCAGATAGAGATGCAGAGTTCTCAAGAAAGATCTGTCAGGTAAATTCCATCCCGTTTCATCTTGCGCACAGAAAAGTGGCTACATTTGCCCAAGAAAGGCGCATGAACCTCCAAGAGGCAGCAAGAGGCCTCAGATACCGTTTTTTAAAAGATGTGGCCCGCCGTGAAGGAATAAAGCTTATAGCAACTGCTCATACATCTGACGATCAGGCAGAGGAACTTCTACTACGTTTTATAAGAGGGTCTGCCCTTGAAGGTCTGTCAGGCATACGTGCAAAAAGGAAGGATGGCATTATCCGCCCCTTGCTCTTTGCCGAAAAGGACGAAATTTTGAGACATCTTGATACATATAATATCCCCTTTGTGACGGATTCGTCCAATTTGGCCTCCAAGTATACAAGGAACAGGCTTAGGCAAAGCCTTATTCCTGTCATCAAAAAGGAATTTAATCCATCTGTAACGGCTACCCTTTCAAGAACGGCCTTTTTGCTTCAAGACGATGAAGATGTATTGGCAGAGTTTGCCTGTAGAGCCTTTAAAGAGGCACTAGTGATTCCAAAGGCCCCTTGTCTAGATAAAAAAGACGGGTTTGTTGCTCTTTCTATTGAAACCTTGAGGAACTGGAAGCCGGCCATCCAAAGGCGGGTGATTCTCATGGCATTGGAGGCAGCCGGAGTAGAGAGAAGCAAGATACTTGCTGATCATCTTCTTCGGATTCAACATATTGCTGAGACAAAGCTTCCTTCAGGAATCTACTCACTGCCAGGTGGTTTTTGTGCCCTACGTATCTACAGTCACCTTGTAGTTACTAAAAAGGGTTTTTTTGATGAAATGCACTTGAAAAGCGGCAATGAATGGCTATATGAAGTCAAGGCCCCTGGCATTTTTAGTTTGCCTGGGCCCTTGGGTACAGTTTCTATAGATACTGGCCTTGGGCTTGATATAAAAAGAGACAAGATAAATGAATTGAGTAAGAGTGGCTATCCGCGGCCCGTATACATGGATGCACAGAAGATCAGTTTTCCAATACAGTTGCGTCTAAAACGGCCAGGAGACAGATTTAGGCCCTTTGGTGCAAAAGCCGAATTAAAACTTAAGGATTTTTTCATCTCTAGAAACATTCCTAAAATAGTGAGGGAGTTCATACCTCTTGTTGTTAGAGACCAAGAAATTGCAGCAGTATGCGGTGTTGAGGTTGGCCATTACTTCAGGGTTGGTGATGGAGCAGCCCTTGAAGTCCGATGGAATCCTCCCCGGCCTTTAAAGGCGGTGCTTTCGTTGTCGGGTGGCTAAGGCCTTTAGAATGCGGATTGCATGCTAAGGGATAATATTCTTTTTGGTTGCATTTACATTGATATATCGTTTAATTTATTAAAGATGTCCTTATTAGGCTTTTTCTGTTGATTGGGTTAATTGTCAAAATTCAATAATCCAACAAGATTTTCATAAAGTGGAGGAACGTATTTGAACACCTTTTATAAAAATCTTAGCTTATGGCTTGTAATAGGCCTTGTTGTCGTCTTCCTTTTCAATCTGTTCAACAAGCCCCAGAGCAATGTTCAGGAAATAACCTACAGCGACTTTCTGAACTATGTGGAAAAGGGAGAAGTCGCCAAGGTTGTCATACAAAATGAAAAGGTAGAAGGTGTATTTGAAAACCAGCAAAAGTTTCGTACTGCCATACCTTTTCAGGACAAGGACCTTATACCGGAACTAAAGAAAAAGGGTGTCATTATCCAGGTCAAGCCTGTAGAAGAAACCCCCTGGTATCTGACTCTTTTGATTTCTTGGTTTCCCATGCTCCTTCTTATAGGGGTATGGATTTTTTTCATGCGGCAGATGCAGGCAGGTGGAGGCAGGGCCATGTCCTTTGGAAGGAGCAAGGCCAAAATGTTAAACGGCCAAAACATCAACGTTACCTTCAAGGATGTGGCAGGCGTGGATGAGGCCAAGGAGGAGCTTACAGAGGTTATAGACTTTCTGAAAGATCCGAAGAAATTTACCAAACTTGGTGGTCGCATTCCAAAGGGAGTCCTTTTGGTGGGTCCACCGGGTACTGGGAAAACCCTGCTCGCAAAGGCCATTGCAGGAGAGGCGGGGGTTCCCTTTTTTAGCATAAGCGGCTCTGACTTCGTCGAGATGTTTGTTGGCGTAGGAGCATCAAGGGTAAGAGACCTCTTCCTTCAGGCCAAAAAACATGCTCCGTGTATCATATTTATAGATGAGATAGACGCGGTTGGCCGGCATAGAGGGGCTGGCCTTGGCGGTGGCCATGATGAAAGAGAGCAGACATTAAACCAGCTTCTGGTTGAAATGGATGGCTTTGAGACATCTGAAGGGGTAATAGTTATATCTGCTACTAACCGTCCAGATGTGCTTGATCCGGCCCTTTTGAGACCAGGCCGTTTTGACAGGCAGGTAGTTGTGCCAGTGCCGGATGTTAAGGGTAGGGAGGCGATATTAAAGGTCCATGCAGCAAAGACGCCTTTGGCAGATGATGTTGATATCTCTATCATAGCAAAGGGTACTCCGGGGTTTTCAGGGGCTGATCTTGAAAATCTGGTCAATGAGGCTGCCCTTATTGCCGCAAGGGCCAACAAGGACAAGGTTGAAATGATTGACTTTGAGATGGCCAAGGACAAGGTTTTAATGGGTGTTGAGAGAAAAAGCCTTATAATGTCCGATCAGGAGAAGAGGATTACGGCCTACCATGAGGCTGGCCATTGCCTGGTTGCCAAACTTCTTCCAGGAACAGACCCTGTTCACAAAGTTACTATTATCCCTAGGGGGAGAGCCCTTGGCCTGACTCAGCAGTTGCCAGAGGATGAAAGGCATACCTATCCCCGGTCTTATCTCATGAACAATCTGGCCATACTCCTTGGTGGGCGTGTTGCCGAGGAGCTGATCTTTGAGGATTACACTACAGGGGCAGGAAACGACATAGAGCGCGTATCATCCCTGGCAAGAAAGATGGTATGCGAGTGGGGAATGAGTGATGATATAGGGCCTGTGGCCTTTCAAAAGCAAAATGATGAGGTCTTTCTTGGCAGGGATTTCGGTCATATCCGTGAATATAGTGAGGCAACAGCCCTCAAGATAGATCAGGCCATTGAGAAAATTGTCAAGGAGACTTATAACAAAACTAAGCAGATTCTTACGGAAAATATCGAATGTCTGCACAGGCTTGCACAGGAACTCCTTGAAAGGGAGACCCTTGATTCAAAAGATATTGACGAAATCCTGTCCTCTTGCCGAAAAAGTGAAAAAGAAGCAGAGGTGAAAAAAGAAGAGGAAAGCGACGGTCCTTCTGATAAATGACCAATTATGCGATAAAATGCAGAAACGTTGACTTAAATCCCAAAAAGAAGACCATAATAATGGGGGTCCTCAATGTGACCCCCGATTCCTTTTCTGATGGTGGAAGATATCTTACCTCTACAGCCATAGTTGCCCGCTGCCAAAAACTTATAGAACAGGGTGCCGACATTATCGATGTTGGCGGTGAATCCACAAGACCATTTGCAGAGCCAGTTTCTCTGAAAGAGGAATTGGAACGGGTAATACGGGCTGTTAAGGCTATACGGGCGTTTTCTGATATCCCCTTATCTATAGATACCACAAAGGTCCAAGTGGCTCGTAAGGCTTTGGAAGCAGGGGCCGATATTATAAATGACATCAGTGCACTTCGAGTCGGTAAGGAGATGGCAGACCTTGTAGCCTCTAAGGGCGTGCCTGTCATACTGATGCATATGAAAGGCACACCAAGGGATATGCAGGTGGATCCCTATTACGATGATGTAATTGATGAAATTCATGGATTTTTTCAAGAAAGGATAGAATACTGTCTTTCTAAAGGGATAGACAAAGGCCAGATTATCCTTGATCCTGGAATTGGTTTTGGCAAACGATTTCAAGACAATCTTGACATCATAAACAACCTTGAGGCATTTCTAGACTTCGAGCTTCCTGTTCTAGTTGGCCCGTCTCGCAAGGCTTTTTTAGGAAAAATTACAGGCCATGAAAATCCGGCAGATAGGGACAACGCCACCTGTGGAGCAGCAGTAGCTTCGGTATTGAATGGTGCCTCCCTGGTCAGGGTGCACGAGCCAGCCTGTGTTGCAGACGCTGTTAAAGTCGCATACGCGTTAAGAGCGCGGAAAGGGGAATTGGTCTGATGGATTCCCTGCAACAATTCCTTCCCATACTCAGATGGCAGGATGTTGTAGACATTTTACTTGTTGCCTTTATCATCTATCGGATAATGGTGCTTATCCGAGGGACCCGGGCGGTACAGATGGCTGCTGGCCTCGGTGTAATTATTCTTATCTACTTTGTTGCCAAACAGTTACAGCTCTACACGTTGCACTGGCTCCTGGGTACTGCGCTAAGCTCTATCTTCCTCTTGGTCGTCATTGTATTTCAGGACGATATAAGAAGGGTTCTTACCCAGTTCGGGCAACCTCCGTTTTTACGATACAAGGTAAAAACCTTTCATGCCCTGGAAGAGGTTGCCAAGGCGGTTTCCGAGATGTCTCAATCTAAGACCGGGGCCCTTATCGTCCTGGAACGCACCATTGGCCTGAACGAGTATATTGAGACAGGCACGAAAATAGATGGTGAAGTTAGCCGGATGCTCCTTAACACCATCTTTGCCAAGTGTACACCCCTTCATGATGGAGCAGTAATAATACAGGGAGGCCGTCTTGCCGCAGCAGGCTGTGTATTGCCCTTAACCTCAAACCCGGCCATTAGCAGACGTTTGGGGACCAGGCACAGGGCGGGTATCGGTATTACAGAACAGACTGACGCTGTAACGGTCATAGTATCGGAGGAAACCGGAGCCATCTCGGTTGCAATAGCCGGTAGAATAACCAGAGATATAGATCCGAGCATTCTAAGAAGGATACTCCACAACAGTTTTGCCACAGATGAAAAAGATGCAGCAGGTTGGCGTTTGAGGTTTAAGTAAATGAACTGGCACGATATTTTTATCCGCGATTGGCATCTAAAACTGATAGCCCTGGCGTTTTCTATCACGTTGTGGTCTTTTGTGGTTGGGCAAGAAAAGGCTGAAATAGGCCTGTCCATCCCTCTAGAGATAATTAATCTGCCTCCAAATCTGGTTATAGCCAACGACATCCCATCAAATGTTGAGATAAGGGTCTTTGGGCCAAGGTCAATTATTAGAAATATCGCCGCACAGAACCTTACCAAGGTTATTGATCTGAAAGATGCATCTCCCGGTAAGATGGTGATACATCTGGCTGCAGATGATTTTTCCTTGCCAGGTGGGGTAAAGGTGCTCAGGATTAAGCCAAGCATCATAGAGATAGAGCTTCAGCCTCTTCTTAGAAAAACGGTTCCGGTAAGGCCTACTCTTGTGAATAAGCCAGCTCCTGGCTATGAGGTTGAAAAGGTGATAGTTCAGCCCCTTGCGACCCAGATCAGCGGCCCTGCTAAAGAGGTGAGCAAGATCAAGGAACTTGTCCTTTCTCCTGTGGATCTGACAGGGGCAAGAAGTACCTTTACCGCCATTGCCACCCCCAATCTCCAGAAACTGAGGATCAGCGTAGAGGGGACCTCAAAGTTTAGGGTTACCGTTTATATCAGGCCTAAAAAGGGTACAAGAAAAATAAGACATGTCCCAGTCAGGATATTTCAGGGACCATATAAGGTCTCTGTGTGGCCAACAGAAGTTACTGTAAAGCTTTGTGGCGAAATTCCTTCCTTGAACAAATTGCACATAGAGGATATCAATGTCAGCGTGAACGCAACATCCCTAAAGCCGGGAAAGTATGTGGTAGAACCGGAGGCCAAGGGCCCTCCTGGCTTTGAGTGTTTGGAAATTATCCCCAAAAAGGTACAGATCAGGGTATCTAGGGAGAAGATAAGATGAGGAAACTTTTTGGTACAGATGGTGTAAGAGGGCTGGCCAACGTTTATCCCATGACTACAGATGTGGCCATGAATCTTGGGCGCGCTGTAGCCTATGTCTTCAAAAACGAACGGAGCAGAAATCCAAGAATCCTTATTGGAAAAGACACCAGGCTTTCCTGCTACATGCTGGAAAATGCACTGGCTGCAGGTATATGCTCCATGGGTGTTAATGTACTTATGGTAGGGCCGATGCCTACTCCTGCCATTGCCTTTTTGACCGAGAGCATGAGGGCCGATGCAGGTGTGGTTATTTCTGCATCTCACAATCCATTTCAGGACAATGGCATAAAGCTTTTTTCCCACGACGGTTTCAAGTTGCCGGATCGTGTTGAGGCCAGGATCGAAGAACTGATGGATTCGCCAGTTTTGCAACGTGAAATGCCAACAGGGAAAGACGTTGGCAAGGCCTACAGGATCGATGACGCGCGTGGAAGATATATTGTATTTGCAAAACATACCTTTCCTAAAGATCTTACCCTCGATGGTCTGAAAATAGTGCTTGACTGTGCAAATGGTGCGACCTACAAGGTGGCCCCTGCCGTTTTTGAAGAGCTCGGTGCAGAGGTGATAAAGATTGGGGTGGAGCCAAACGGAATAAATATCAATGAAAAATGTGGAGCACTTTATCCTGAATTGATGCAGGAGCTTGTTCGTACCAGTGGTGCAGATATGGGTATTGCCCTTGATGGAGACGGAGACAGGGTGATAGTGGTGGATGAAAAGGGTAACGTTGTGGACGGTGACCACATAATGGCAATCTGTGCCAAACACATGATAGAAAACAAGAGGCTCAACTACAATACCGTTGTAGCTACTGTCATGAGCAACATGGGCCTGGAAAAGGCCCTGAAAGAAATGGGTGGCAGACTGGTACGCACCAAGGTCGGGGACAGGTATGTAGTTGAGGCGATGAAAGAGAAGGGTTACAACTTTGGAGGTGAGCAGTCTGGTCATCTCATATTTATGGATCACATAACCACAGGAGACGGAATCCTTGCTGCCTTGCAGCTTCTGGCGGTCATGCAGCGTACCAAACGGCCACTTTCCGAACTTGCCTCCATAATGGAGACTTTCCCTCAGGTCCTTTACAATGTCCGCCTAAAGGAAAAGCGATCCTTGAATGAAATAGAAGGTTTGTCCGACCTGCAAGAGAAGTTAAGCGAAAAACTTGGCTCAAGAGGTCGTATACTAATCCGGCCTTCTGGAACAGAGCCTGTCATAAGGGTAATGGTGGAAGGCGAAGATCAAGACGAAATAGAGGAGATCGCCCAGGAACTGTCATCCCACATAGAAAGAGTGAGCGAGGGCTAATTTCAATATGCGGATGGACAAGGAATGGTAATAACATCGTGTCCGACTGCTTTGCCGTCGGAATAATAGCTACGGGTTCTTTTTCATGGGTTGACTTTTTTCTTCTTTGATTATGTGAATGATCATCCTTGTGTGATCCAGAATAGGCAAGCGATCTTTTGCAACTTTTACAGAAAGTCCCAACTGTTTAACATTCTCTTCCAGCTCGGAAAGCTCATCTGCTACTGCAGGACCTTTTATGGCTATAATGGTACCCTTTTGCTTCAGGAGGGGAAGGGATAGGTTGAGCAACCATTTTAGGCTCCCTGCAGCCTGGCTAACAATAACATCAAAACCGGGTGCAGGCATGTGTTCAGGCGGTTTGTTGGCCTCCAGTCTTTTTTCTTCTATATGAATGTCAGAAAGATCAAGCACAGATATTACATAACGCAAAAAGGAACACTTTTTCTTAACTGCTTCTGCCAAGACCACATTCAGGTTGGGCCTCAAGATTTTTAGCAATAGTCCCGGGATGCCGGCTCCTGTGCCAATATCCAGCAGGTTGGAAGCCTTTGGGGGAATGGCCCTGTCAAAAAGAAGTGTATCTCCAAGATGCTTATAGACCAAAAGTTCTGGCTCTTTTATCCCTGTAAGATTTATAGACTTGTTCCACTGATGAAGAAGCGAAAAATAGAGCAGCAGTCTCTCTTGCTGGTCTGGATCAAAAGGGCGTGAAAAGGCCCTTTTGATTTGCTCTATTGCCTCATGCAGGCTCGACTGGGACTTGTTCTTCTGCAAGATTTCCAAAAGTTGAATACTTTCCGACAAAGGCCAAGACTACCGTGCCGGTGGGCCCGTTGCGTTGCTTGGCAACTATTATTTCCGCCTTGCCACGTCTAGGATTGTTTTCATCCCTATTGTAGACCTCGTCACGGTAGATAAAGGCGATTACATCTGCATCTTGCTCAATTGCACCAGATTCTCTTAGGTCAGACATCTGCGGGCGCTTGTGTGGCCTGTCCTCTACCTTACGATTCAACTGGGAAAGGGCTATTACGGGCACATTGAGCTCTTTTGCCATTGCCTTAAGAGACCTTGAAATTTCAGATATCTCCTGTTCCCTTCTTTCGCTTCCGCTCCTTCCCTGCATGAGTTGCAGGTAGTCTACGATCACCAGACCTATATTCCTGTCACTCTTTAGCCTTCTTGCCTTGGCCCGCATTTCCAGCACAGTCAGAGCCGGGGTGTCGTCTATGAACAAGGGGGCCTTGGAAAGGTTATCAGCGGCACTTATCAACCTTGGCCAATCGTCTCTGCTCAAAAATCCTGTGCGGACCTTATGGGCGTCGACCATGGCCTCGGAACATAGTATCCTGAGAGCCAGCTGTTCCTTAGACATTTCCAACGAGAAGATAGCGGTTGGTATGTTATTATCTACAGCGGCATGCTGCGCTATGTTTAGTGCAAAGGCAGTCTTTCCCATGGAGGGTCTGCCTGCAACGATGATAAGATCGGAAGGCTGAAATCCTGCGGTCAGCTTATCAAGATCTGTAAAGCCCGACGGTACTCCTGTTACCAGTTCCTTCTTTTGATAGAGGTCGTCTACCTTTTTTATGCTTTCCTTTAGGACGTCCTTGAGACTGTGAAACGACTGCTTGATCTTGACCTGGGAAAGCTCAAAGACGGCACTTTCTGCATATTCCAGAATGTCATCCACATCCTGGGCTTCCTCGTAACACATGGAGGCAATATCAGAACTTTTCTGGATCAGCTTACGCAGAATGGATTTATCTTTGACTATCCTGGCGTAGTAGTCGATGTTAGAGGCAACCGGAACGGTTTCGGTCAGCTCGGCAAGATAGACTGCCCCACCGGCAGCCTCCAGTTGTCCTTTGCGCTTGAGTTCATTGTGTACTGTTACGAGGTCCTGTGGCTCGTTTCTGTCAAAAAGATCAACTATGGCCGCATAGATTATGGAATGGCTCTCTTTGTAGAAATCCTCTGGATCAAGGATTTCTATCACCTTGAGCAGGGCTCCTGCCTCAATAAGTATCCCTCCCAAAACGCACTGTTCTGCCTCGATGCTTTGAGGAGGGACCCTGAATTGATCCGGCCTTAGCCGTTTTATTTTAGCACTCTTCACGCCTTTTTTCTTGATCAAGCCGCAACGACTTTTACATTGACAGTTGCAGTAACATCAGGGCTCAATTTTATGGGAACCTCATACTCTCCCAGAGCCTTGATGGGTTCTGAAAGCAGTATCTTTTTTCTATCAACCTGATAGCCTCTTTCTTCTATGGCCTTGGCAATATCCATAGAAGTCACAGAGCCGTAAAGCTTTTCCTCTTCTCCAACCTTGACGGGTATCTCCAGCTCAAGCTTTGCAAGCTGCTCTGCCAATGCCTCAAACTCCTGCCTCATTTTGGCAGCTCTTTCAAGTATTGCAGCGCGCTGCTTCTCAATCTGGACAAGATTCTTTTTATTGGCAACGATGGCTATCCCCTTGGGAATCAAATAATTTCTTGCATAACCGTCAGAGACCTTGACAATGTCGCCTGCCTTACCAAGGCTTTCTATACTCTCATTTAAGATCACTTCCATAATTGTTGTCCTCCAAAACCTGTGATTGGATCTTTTAAAAAAATATGACTTTTGATCCAGGCCTTAGTCCTGGTCTTTTTTTTCAGGTGTTATCCTTTTTTCAATACGTGTTCTAAAATCAAACCAGTTATCCATCAGGCCAGTAAATACTACAAGCAGCAAACCATACCATTGGATACCTATCAGGGCATACACAAGATAACGGATATATATCGGGGTATCCATCACTTTAAAGAAAAATTTCATGATAGAAAAGCCCTGAATGAGATAAAGAACGCAAAGTACAAGAACCCCATTTCGGCCAATGACAGGCCAGATACCTTCTGGAACAACTGCCATGAATCCAAACAGGATAAAGGCCCATACAAGCCACCAGGGCAGGCGCCATCTGTCGAATTCCGGTTCCAGATTACATTCCCGCCCTTTTATGCTGTTTAATTTGGTAAAGGTGATGGTATTGGCAAAACCCAAAAAGACAAAAAAGGAACATACAATGCCAGGGAAATAGGCCACAAGTGTTTCTCTTATGCTGATTATGAGTTGGTCCAGTTGAGCAGGCAGAGGGCCGTTGGAATTTTTTTTGTAAAGTTCGACTGCCTTGTCATACTCGTTTGTCATTGCAGTGATCATCTTCGTGTAAATCTCTTGAATATTCCAACCCGATGCGACCACCATTACAATGATGGACATACAGATGACAGACAGTGTCAGGACCAAGAAGGTTTCTGGTGCCTCAACCCTTTTCCAGACAGCAATAAGAAGGCCACCACAAATTACCGAGGCCTGGGCAAGGATTAGCGTAGAGGCGACCATGCCGGTTACCAAAAAGATTATGCTGCCAGCTATATAGACAGCAAGTAAGATTGCAAGGTTCCTGCGAAAGGAACAAGTGTTCAGAAAGGCCGCTGCCGCTCCTGGCATGAAAAACTGTAAAATGGAATTTAATTCAGGTAGTAGGCAAGGAATTATAAGAGCCCCTACGGCCGCTATGCTATCCTTTAGAGGTATTCTCGCCCTGTGACCTTGTGTACTAGGAATGTTCACGCCATCAGGCAATATTATTCAATTGCATGACCAGATGTAAAGGGTAGAAGTGCCATTATCCTGGCCTTTTTAATAGCGTTCGTTAGTCTGCGCTGATGTTTTGCGCATGTGCCTGTTACACGCCTGGGCAGGATTTTACCCCGTTCGGTTATGAAGGCTTTCAAAAGGTCTGGTTGCTTATAGTCCGCAACCAGGGATTTGTCTGCACAAAACCTGCAAATCTTTCTCCTTACGTATATTCTGCGACGTTTATACCTGTTTTGCTGTGGACGTTGCATCTAGTCCTCCTTCTGTTCTTGGTCGACCTCTGAGGTTTCAGCCTGCTCCTGGGACTCTTTGGTCTCTTTTTGAGCGTATTTTTTGGCTGCCTCTTCAGGATCGAATTCATCATCAAGTTTAGTTGTCATAAACTTCATAACACGTTCGTCAAGTCTGAAGTTTCTGGTCAACTCTTCAATGGCACTGCCAGGAGCACCAAAATCCATTACCACATAGTATCCTTGGGTCTGTTTCTGGACTTTGTATGCTAACTTCTTCAGGGGCCACTGGTCAATGTTGACTATCTGTCCCTGATCGTCTTTGATGATGGAAGAAAATTTCTCAACTGCTGTTTCCCTTTCCTCATTGCTGAGTTCAGGGTGAAGAAGGAAAATGGTTTCATAGTGATGCAATTTCATAAAATTGCCCCCTTTCGGTCAAATCTCTGGCCCTGAAAATCAGGGCAAGGAGGAGTTGAATAAGCCTTTTAAAACCATAATCTGCAAAAAGTCAAGGAGCTTTCGTTTTTTAACCCCTTTGTCTTGCACTAAAGTTTTTATGTAACTATTTTAATTCCAAACAAAATCAAAAACTTCTGATTTTTTAATTAATAAATTTTTGCTTTATCTGATTATCGTTTATTGTAGTGGCAGGTTGGGAATTTTTTCATGAAAGGGAATCAAATATGCCGGTAATAAAAATAGCTGTTTCTAAAGAGATTGATCAAATAGGCAGGGAATTTAAAGAGATAATGGACGAGTTGTTCAGGATTCCCTATGGAGCTATTACGGCAAGCGGAAGCTGGATTCCAGCAATAGATATCTACGCTGATTCGACATCTGTTTATCTGGTTGCAGATCTGGCGGGAGTGGACTCAAACAGTCTCGAGCTTGTCTTGGAAGGGCAGTTTCTACGAATGTCAGGAGATAGGAAACCGCCTTTAAAGATAAAGGAGAAACGGTTTTTCCAGATGGAGGTGGAATATGGTCCGTTTGAAAGGATTGTCCGGATTCCACTTCCCATAGATGCAGAACAGATCAATGCTAGAATGGAAAATGGATTGCTGCTTGTGCGTTTTAACAAGAAAGGAACTGATCGGATGCAAATCAAGATTAGATAAGTAGTAGACATAAACCAGGAGCGACCATATGAGCGGTAACAACAATAGCGACCATAAAGAAATAGGGATACAGAATACCCAACAGTTTAAGGAACAGCATCAAAATACCATTAGGGAGCTTCCAATACTTCCTAGCAAGGATGTGGTGTTATTTCCCCATATGGTAGTCCCGTGGGTTGTAGAGCCGCCTGGCCTTGTAAAAATGATAGATGATGCCCTTGCGGCAGATAGGACCATAGCGGTGGTATTTGTGGAAGGTCCCATGGAGTCTGAGGAAGAGATTCCCAAAAAACTTCATAAAATAGGGACCATGGGTTTGATTCTCAGGATGGCCAAAAATGAACAGGGACATGCACGACTTGTTGTCCAGGGAATTACCAGGGTAAGGATAAAAGAAATCACGGCTACCACCCCATACATAAAGGCAAAGGTAGAGGCTGTACAGGATAAAGTAACGCCGAGCATGGCTCTTGAGGCCATGGTGGTCAACATTAGGCAGGCCTTTTCTAAAGTTCTTGATCTGTCTCCAAACCTGCCAAGTGAACTTCGTTCAATAATTTTAAATATAGATGACCCCGGGGTATTGGCTGATGTGGTCATTAGTCATCTAAATATTTCTCCTGCGCAGAAGCAGGAAATCCTTGAAGAGCTGGATGTGATGAAAAGGCTGGAGAAGGCCCTGAAGATTCTGTCTGAGCAACTGGAGATCCTGGAACTAGGACACAAAATACAGACCCAAGTCAGGGATCAGGTAGACAAAAGTCAAAGAGAATACTTTCTCAGGGAGCAGTTAAAGGCTATTAAAAAAGAACTGGGAGAGTCTGAAGGGCAGCCTGATGAAATTGAAGAGTTGAGACAAAAGCTCAAGGCAAAAAAACTCCCAGAAGACGCAAGAAAGGAGGCGGAGCGGGAACTTGAAAGGCTGTCGCGCATGCATCCGTCTTCATCAGAATACACTGTGGCCAGGACGTATTTGGACTGGATACTCGAACTTCCCTGGAATGAATCCACCAAGGACAACCTTGATCTTGACAGGGCGGAAAGGATCCTCAATGAAGACCATTATGATCTAGAGAAGATCAAAAAGAGAATCATAGAGTATCTTGCAGTAAGAAAGCTCAAGCCTGATGCCAAAGGTCCTATTCTTTGTTTTGTTGGTCCACCGGGAACTGGAAAAACCTCTCTTGGAAAGTCTATTGCAAGGGCTATTGGCAGAAAGTTCTATAGGATTGCACTGGGCGGCGTCAGGGACGAGGCAGAAATACGTGGCCATCGCCGGACCTATATTGGTGCAATGCCAGGCCGTATTATTCAGGGACTTAGAAAGGTTGGAGTGAACAATCCGGTGATGATGCTGGATGAAATCGACAAGATAGGTACGGATTTTAGAGGTGATCCCGCTTCGGCATTGCTTGAGGTGCTGGATCCTGAACAGAACTCCAAGTTTACCGACCACTATCTGGGCGTGGAGTTTGATCTTTCCAAAATAATTTTTATTGCTACAGCGAATGTGCTCGAGACCATTCCAGCGCCCTTGCTTGACAGGATGGAGATCCTGGAATTGTCCGGATATACCCTTGAAGACAAGATCGAGATTGCAAGGCGTTATCTTATTCCACGGCAGCTGGAAGCCCATGGTCTTACCCGGAAAAATCTTACTATTGAAAAAAGGGCATTGGTAAGGATTATTACCGAATATACACGTGAGGCCGGTGTCAGGAATCTAGAGCGCCAAATAGGTTCCATCTGCAGGGCAGTGGCCAGGATGGTTGCCCAGGGCCATGACGAAAAGGTAAGGGTCAAGGTCAGGAATCTGGAGGAGTTTTTGGGTAAACCCAGATATCTTCCTGATGTGGCGGAGCGTACATCTATTCCAGGGGTGGCCACTGGACTGGCATGGACTCCTGTTGGTGGTGACATCTTATTTATAGAGGCAACCAAGATGCCTGGCACTGGTAAACTTACCTTAACAGGGCAGTTGGGTGATGTAATGAAAGAGTCTGCTCAAACAGCCTTAAGCTACGTCAAGTCCAAGGCATGCACCTATGGAATCGCCGAAGAAGTGTTCAAAACCGAGGACATTCATGTTCACGTGCCTGCTGGAGCCATTCCAAAGGATGGGCCTTCAGCTGGTATCACCATTGCCATAGCCCTTATATCTCTATTTACTGATAAACCGGTCAGGCCAGATGTTGCAATGACCGGAGAAATAACCTTAAGAGGGCTGGTGCTTCCTGTTGGTGGTATAAAGGAGAAGGTCTTGGCGGCTCACAGGGCCGGTATCAAAGAGGTGATTTTGCCAAAAAGAAACAGTGTTGATCTTGACGAGCTGCCAGAACAGATACGCCAGCAGCTCAAGTTTCACCTGGTGTCTAAGATCGACCAGGCTGTTAAGATCGCCTTCAGGAAGGTTCGTCGTAAAAAGCGAACAGTTAAATCTCCAAGATGTACCACGTAACGATTTTCATAAACGGCAAAGGAGGAACTGATGCGTATTTTATTCATTACAGAGTCCGGGTTTGAAGATACAGAACTGATTTGCCCAAAATACAGGCTGGAAGAAGAAGATTTTCAGGTGGATATTGCTGCTCCAGACTGGGGAGAGGTCAAGGGTAAGAGAGGATATACAGTAAGTGCCAACCTTGAGATAGGTGAGGCAGAGCCTGAAGCCTTTGACGCACTGTTTATACCTGGAGGGAAGGCTGCAGAAAAACTTGCTATGCACGATTCGGTAATAGAATTTGTCAAGAAATTTGGCCAACTCGACAGGCCAATTGCAGCTATCTGTCACGGCCCCTTGGTACTTGCTGCTGCAGGAATCCTCAAGGGCAGGAGGGCGACCTGTTACTACAAGGTTTCTTACAAGTTGGAAGAAGCGGGTGCCGTGTTTGAAGATAGTCCTGTGGTTGTAGACGGCAAAATAATAACAGCAAGGCAACCCAGCGATTTACCGAAGTTTATGAAAGAAGTAATAAAGGTGTTCAAGGCCCAATAGCCTGATTTAAACCGGTGCAGTTAGGAATTGTTTTGTCTTGCTGCCACACGGTCGTCTCTTTCACGCATCAACCAATAGACTAGGCCGAGAGAGAGCAGTACTGCCGACAGGGAAAATATGGTCATAGGAGACATGGCCTTAGTGTCAAGGATTATCATTTTTCTACTTATGGCCAGAATGGCAATCAGCAACACTGTTTTGACCTGAACAATGCTTTGGTTCTTTTCAATGACTTTCACAATAGAATGTTTAAATTCAAGTGCTATGAGAAGAATCATAATCATGCCGAAAATGGTCTTGAATGCCTTGTGATCTAGGGGGTCAACACCATGGGTCACCAGTAGATGAAACAGGTGAAATCCTAGCTTGTAAAGGGCGCAGAGAATAACCAGCGCCACTACAAATGACAGGGTGACGCAGACCATCTTTTCGAACTTTTCATACCACCCCAAAAGCTGCCATTCTTCTCTGAAATTCATGGTGTTTTCCTCCTTGTAATATAGCCTTTTTTTATAGCCAATATGATAAGGCAAAAAGTACAATACTCAAGAAAACATCCTTGAAAATTGTCTGGCCTTCTGAAACAGGGCTTGGGAGCTTGTTATGAAAGATATGGTTACGATGGTGCTTTTTATTCTGTTTGTTTTTACAGTTTCTGGCTGCATTAGATTAAATGAAAATGAAAAACTTATAAAGAAGAGGTGTACAAGGTGTCACTCAACCAAGAGAATATACGCAGAGAGAAGGGCTAAAGATGAGTGGAACGGTATTGTTGAACGCATGATGCGCCATGGGGCAAAGCTGTCCCGGCAGGAGAAGGGGCATATTATAGACTATCTTGCCAGTAAAAAATAAAAAGGGCGGGTTGCCCCGCCCTTAACTATACGGATCGTTTTAAAAAACAGCAGTCTAGTCCTTCATGAAAGGCTGCCACTGTTCACCGTTGGGTCCAAGCAGGAACTGGGTATTTACCGCAGCAAACTCTCCTGCATGGTTGACCTTTACAATCACGTATGCACCTGTTTGCTCAAGGATTTTGGCACTCTTATCCCTGACAAAAGATGTCCTTCCCGCGGTTTTCGTAACGATTGTCGGATTGGCTCCGCTGTATGGGAGCTTTATAATCATGGATTCATGAACATCCTCGTTAAAGCCAAGCTTGAGAACATACCCTTCTGCCATGCCTTCCCCTTCTAGGTAAAGCGGTTCTGCAGAAGGCTGGAAACCACATTCTGCTATCTCAGGCTTTAGATGGGCCGGTATGTAAAAGTAGAGTTTTTGACTCCAAGGACTGTTCACAACCTGGCGTACGTATGTGGCCTCCCTTTCTTCTGGAGTAAGAAGTGCCGGATCAATCTCGTCGATCTCATCTCCTTTTACACTGCCTTCTGCAACCATATAGAACAATTCTTCAGCATGGTGCTTGCTAAGGGCCAATACATCCTCCTGCTTGGCTCCCAGGAATGAAAGGCCGTTTGCCTGAACAGGTTCTATATAGGCAACCTCTCCATCTACCACAAAGAGCCCGTTTGGATTGTTAAGCACCATGCCTGCCCTCTTCATCCAGATAGGGGCATCTTCCGGTACAGCTTGAGGATCATATTTGAGAAGCCTGTTCTCTTCTGTAAAGAAAGGGGGTGCCCATGGAGCAAAGGTAACAATACGGTCTGTAACCCTGTGTGCACCAGGTTCTTTAGAGGCATCTCCATGACAGTCGTAGCATGACTTGGCACCAAGGGCCTTCCGAGCTGGTTGTACTCCATGGGAGTCAGAGAAGTAGTGAGCAGCCATAAAGATGACGGGCATTGGGTTGGTTTCTCCCTCTGCCTTTAGCACCTTTATTAGTGCCTCTTGCATGGCCTTAACGTCCTCTGGCCACCAGAGATCCGGATACATATCTCCTGTGTGATCAAAAATCACATAGCCACTATCCCTAAGCACAATCTTGCCAACATTTGGATTCTGGGCAAATGTTGGATCGTTTGGCGGTATCATGGCAAGAGTCATGGGATCAATCCTGCCAAGTTGGACAGGTGGGAAAAAGGATCTGATAGCAGCGTTAATCTCCTTCAGATAAAGGACCTTTGCACCATTATAGGCAATATCACTCATGTCATGATCGGGTTGTGGGTTTACATCTACCCATGTCATGATGGTGATTGGATTGCCTATGACTATTTGTGGATAGCCATTTGTTCCATTGGCCCAGTAAAGCGGAGGATATACCTCGTTGTCATACTTTGGATCAAAGTTTAGAGGCACACCCATCTGCTGATATTGCATTAAACTCACCTGATAAAAGTACTTCCAGAAATCAAATGCAAAGTTTGTTGGCATGCCGTTTACAAGCAGCCCCGGATCTGCTGAACCGTTCATGTTAAAGTAGTCCACCATCTGTGAAACAAAGTCCATGGGTATGATGCCATTTCCGTCAGCATCTATGTGTTGCGCAACCATGTGGAAATGGGGAATTCCATAGCCTGGAGAAGTCCCATAGACTGGCGAGAGGGCATAGGGGCCTGGGAAGGCCATCATTGATCCGTCGCCGCCAGGAAGGATGTTGTAACCAAAACGGTTGTCAAAGTTGCCATAGTAACCAAGGGTGTCATCAAACATTCTGAAGCGCCATGTCCGTTTATAGGGTACATGGCAGGTCTGACAGGCTATCTCTGCCATGTGACGCCCGGTGTTTTCGCCAAACTTTTCCTCATGTGCTGAGGTAGGATTTGGAGCCTCTGGATCTCCACCAAGATGGCAACTTTCACAGCTTTTGGGCTTGGGGTTGTTGTCCAGGTCATTTCTGACCATATGGGCTGTGTCTGTACCTTTTTTGAAGTTGTGTTTGTCTTCGAGATTTCCGGATTCTGTCAAATGACATGAACCACACCCCATCTTTTTGCGTGACATGTGGACATCAAAGCCAGGGGCTTCCTCGTTGTCTGTCCAGTTGACAAACTGTCCGTTTTTGACCCAGTCGGCCGGCATGCCAAGATTGTAAAGCCTGGCCCTTGTCCACTCGCTGTTTCCATGGTCCTGGGTCATTACATGGCACTGGCCACAGACCTTTACCCATTTGTAGGAGTTGATGTCGCTACTGCCACCAAACATGTCCATATGAATGGACCCGTCTCCAAGGTCAGAGACGTTCCAATATACCTTGGCATCCCAGTCGTTACCATTTTTGACTAGCTGTATGTAGGTGATAGGTGCGCCATCCTGATTAAAATCAAGTCCCATCAGCTGCGCTGTTGGCATAAGATAGAAGAAGCTTGGCAGATAGTTATGCAGTGTAGGCATTACTGCACTTGGCGGAATGACTCCATTTTGTAGATCTGTCATTACCTTGGCTAGATCAGGCTGCCCATTGGGTTTCATGTAGGAGGGATCACCCTGCATATATTTTTGAATGGCAAACATGGTTGCTCCCCAGCCAATTCCTACCATTCCGGAATAGGGGATGCCGTCCTTGTCACCTTCTATAAGCGGAGCGCGTACATAATCCCTAACGGTAGCGTCAGGGCTGTCCCAATCAGTGTAGAATTTGCCCCTTTCATAGGCGCGCAGAGCTACTGGTATAGGAAGAAGGTTTCCCATCTGATCCTTAATCTGATAGGCATAGATGAATTCGTTAAAGAACATGGCCATCATCTGCTCCATGGTGGTCTTTGGAGGCACAAGGTGATTGTTCTTTAGGTAGCTCAGAAAGCCCTGAAACATCTGCATAAGGGCATCCCGAGAGGCCATAAGCCTCTGCATTTCGTCAGCAGGTCCATTTGGATTGGCACAGTATTCTGGCTTTATTCCCTGTGGCCCCCAGATCTTTTGCACATTCTCTCCATACAGGGCATAGGGCAGATTAAGGCCGTTTGCCTCCATCTGTTTGAGTCCATCGGTCCACATCTTCATCATTTCACCGACATTTTTGGCAGGAAGCTTTGCAAGAGCCATCATAGCGGTTGGTCTTCCCATTCTTTGTGCCGGATCTGTATAGTTGAGGACCGATTCGTTGGTTAGGCCATCTGACAGGGGCATACCCAGGGAAATCTTGGTCACAGAACCGTTTTGCCTCTGGGCAAATATCATCAGTCTAGGCCTAAACGGCTGGGCCTTTAGGCCGTCAGCAGCATGTAGGGTATAGGGGCTTTCAGGGTCTATATGGCAAAGAAGGCAATCGGCCTCCATGACACCGGTCTTGTTCCAGTCAACCCTTTGGGGATCTCCAATGGTGCTCATGGTCTGAGAAATGGAGCCTGGGCTCAAAAGCGCCTGTGTTATTGTGTTTGATCCGTATGAGTAAAAATCTCTGTCATAGCTGTGAACCGGAGTGAGAGAAGGGTCGTCAAAGGGTGTAACAGTACCGTCACTTTGGACTATCCCTTCTGCAGGCCCACCACCAGGATGGCATGAAGAGCACGTGGCCATCTGGTCAGCCATGCCCTGATCAAAAAAGTATGGTTTACCTTCACTGGTAAATGGATCCCTAAGACTTCCCCTTTCGCTCTTAGCCGCCACCTGGCGGTAAGAGGGGGGTCACCATGCACCTAGCTGGCCCGGGCTCAAAAGATGTCCATAGGCGTTTGCAAGGTACTTATAAAGGGTGCCGTCGTTTTCCTTGTCTGACCAATGATCGTTTATGATTTCACCATTTCTTCCAACTCCCTCCCTAAAATGGTAGGCCTTTGTTACTGCGTTGTAATCATGGCACTTGCCACATGTCTGCTTTGGGCTGTAGGCAGGACCAGCCTTGTATACAGAGCCATTGGCAGCGGTTATGGTGTCCGATGAGCTAAGCTGGCCTATAATAGGTTTGCCATTTCTGTCCAGCAGCTGTACTGCTGGATGTGAAAAGGCGACCTGTGGCAGCAGCAAGGCTCCTAATAGTAGCAGGGTCCACACCAGTGTGGTGGTCTTAGCCGGTTTGCGAGTCATTATTAAACCTCCTGAAATTTTTAAGCCTCTTAAAAAACATTCCCTAAACGCCCTCCCTTGATAGGACAGGACTAAAATCTCTTTTACTTTCTCAAGATGACATTCTGATGACACTGCTTACATTCTGCCGTTGTGTGGCATACGTTGCAGCTTCTGAAGTTGTGCTTGGCCGCTTCGGCATGGCCGTTTTCCTTTGTATATGCCATCCAGTCGCCCCTTGCATGGGATACAGGTTTTTGACTTCTGTGACAGTCAGAGCAATAGGATGCAGGATGACAAACAGCGCACAGTCTGCGGTCATGGGTTGCATCTTGACCATGCTGGGTGGTCTTCCAGTTAAAGATGTGATCTTTTGGTTTTTGGGTCTGGTGACAGTCATTACAAAATCTTTTTGGATTGTCGTGGCAGAATTCGCATGATCTGTCAAAACGGCTTGCCGGCCCATGCTGCATTGCCCAGTCTCCATGATGATTTTCAGGTGGGATCTCTTTGCGTACCTTTGTATGACATACCTCGCAATCTATGGGAGCATCATCTCCGTTATGACACTTTTTGCAGGTGAACATGTCAGGCCATTCGATTTCAGACAGCCTGTCTTGCTTGTCTATGTCCTTGTGGCAGGTACTGCATTCCACATCTTCATGGGCCTCATGGGTGAAAATAAGGTCATGGTAACTTCTCGGTTTCTCAGGTACGGCTTCTTCCACTGTATAGTCATTCATCGAGCTTTTTAAAGTATGGCACATGAGGCAGTCATCAGAAGGGTTGTCAAGATCTATATCGTGGCATTCAGAACATTTGTCCATGGAAGGATTTTCCATTTTGCCATCCTTGCCTGCCTCATGGCAGTCGGCACATTTCATCTCATTGTCCACAACATGGAGCTCGTGATTGAACTTGAGACTGCCTTCTTCCTTTTTGCATCCTGAAAGAACCAGAGCAACAGCGGCCAAAAGGGCCAATATAATAGTGAGTGGTTTTATCCTCTTCATATCCTTATCCCCTGCAAAGATTGTTCTTAACCCTTAAAATTTCACATAAACGGTTGCCGTTAAGCTGTTTATGTCGCTAACGCCAAATTCTTTGTAATAGTCATCACGCTCGTACTCGTATTTCAATTCTGCCCATTTGTTTTCGTCCATGCGATAGCGTATGGCTCCGTAGTAATTGTTGGCAGCCTCGTTTTCAATGAGACTGTTTACATCCTCTGTTTTGAAATAATAACCTCCAGAGATCTCCCATCTGTCAAAAAGTTCTTGGTGTATGTTTGCAAAAACAGAGATCGAGTTGGCTTCGTAGTAGGTATCCCGATTTTCCCACCACTTGGTTATTCCAATGGAACAGTGAAAACCCTCAAGATGTAGCCATTCGTTGATGTTGATACCTGCGGTCCAGCTGATGAAGTCAGTGGTATAAAGGTCTTCATCATCGCTGGAGGCAAGCTTTCTAATGCTTAATCTGGAAAAGATCGCCAAGCCCTCCTGGGTGGGAATGGCCTGGCTTATGGACAGGTCAAACTGATTGTATGCCCTCTCCCTGGCTAGGTACAGCTTTCTTATGTCTTTGCCAAGGTCCTTTTCTGGTGACTGCCAATCAAAAATGAATTCGGAATCATGCTCGTTTTCAAAATTTCTATAGTATTTAAAACCTATGGTGGTTCCTGTCTTGTCGATATCACCCACCACATTAAAAAAGGCGTAACGGGCATGGTTGTTTATGAAGGCTCCATGTGCATCCATTCTAAGATTTTCATACGGACGCCAGTCTGCATAAAGAGTCCATGAATTTTCCTTGTAAAAACTTGAGTCAGCATGAATAACCAGATCCTTGACCGGATAGAACTCTAGATTGAGTCCGGCTATTCCATCTCTTCTAAGATTGGCAAACGGCTGAGATACCATTCCGCCGTATATCTCAAAACTTAGCCAATCAAGATGTAAGGGCCTGTCACCGCGAAGCCACAGTCCGTCTAGCTGAATGTTCTCGTCAACGCCAAATACATACTGGCGTCCTATTCGTATGTCATAGTCCTGGATAAGCTCTGTAAATTCCAGGTAACCATAGTAGAGCATCAGCTGCTGCCTGTTGTCACCACAGGCATCGATATAATCCTGAAAGATGGAACCTTCTGGGGTGCCGTCCAGATCTTTTCTGTATCTTCCGAGGAAATTGAAGCTGACACCCTTTTCCCGCCAGTCCCAATTCACTCCCACCTGTTCTTCAAAGTCCTGGTCACTGGAATCATTGGGGACCATGAACCTGTCAGGAGGAGTGGACCATTTGACCTGATACTGAGTCCTGCTCGTGATGTTAAGCGTACCATAGGGTAGGTCCATTTCCGCCAATACCGGAACCGCAGCCAAAAGTAGAAAGATTAAAAAGATAGGAACAAACCCTGCCCGAAAACCTTGAGTAACTCCCTTTTGTTTTTTCATAATTCCCTAACCATCCACATCTTTTTTGCTAAATTGCTGAAAATTCCCCTTTTTTCAGCGATGCCACCAAAATAAATTACATTTACATAGGGCCAATAAACACTCTTGCTTTTCGATTATGAATAATCATTCACGAAGTTCTTTAACTCGATGTGACCGATATGTCAAAAGGAGTTTGTTTATTAATAATGGTGATTTTTCCATAAGAATGCCAAATTTTTTGATTTTTTCTCAAAATAACTTGCAAAAGCTCATATTAGAGATATGAAAAAATATGTATGGAAAAAATCAGCATTAAAGGGAATTAAACGGACTTATTCTTTTCTTTTTGATGTGAAGAAAGTACCGATCTGATTACTGGTACTATTTCCGAGAACTTGAAGGGTTTGTGAACTACACGGCTAACACCGAGCTCTCTCACCTTTGAAAGATCTTCTTTGTCAAAATATCCTGTACATATGATTATTGCCACATCCAGTTCTGGAAAGAGTTTATTGAACTGTTCTAGGAATTTCATTCCCCCCATGCCTGGCATGTTTAGATCTAGCAGGATGAGCCTTAACGAATCTCCTCGTTCCCTTATGAATTCTATGGCGGCTTCTGCGCTTTCTGCTGTTTCCACCTGGTAACCTACCTGTTCCAGCATATTTTTACCAATATCCCTTATCTGTTCCTCATCATCTACCAATAGGATCAGTTCGTTACTGGCATCCATGGGTTCGGTTTCCGGCAGGCCTGTTATAACATGTTCCTTTAGATCTTGGCATGCGGGCAGATAAACTGAAAAGACAGTTCCTTTTCCTGGCTGGCTGGTACATGAGATAAATCCTTGGTGATCCTTCACAATGCCATAGACTATGGAAAGTCCAAGGCCCGTGCCCTTGCCCTTTTCTTTAGTGGTAAAAAAGGGCTCAAAAATCCTGTCCTTTAGCTCGGGCGGTATTCCCTGGCCTGTATCAGCAATTTTTATGCACACGTACTCCTGGTCTGACTTATCACACAAATCCTGAGAAAGCTTCTTTATGTCATCTGGCACCTGCTTGGTCTTGAAGGTGGATATCTCTAATCTTCCCCCCTCCGGCATGGCATCTCTGGCGTTTATGCAAAGATTTAGCAACACCTGTTCAAACTTTACCGGGTCTGCGTATATGCAACCCGCATCTGCTGAGAGTCTGAGATCAATAGTAATCATCTTGGGAATGACCCTGTGAAGAAGTCTTGTAAGAGATACTATCTGAGAATTTACATCCAACACCTCCTTTTTGCTTTCATCTTTTCTTGCAAAGATAAGGAGCTGTCTGGCTACCATGGAAGCCCGGCCGATAGTCTTTTCTATTTGGCCAAGATAATAATGTATTTTGGACCCCTTTTCTGCTAGTTGCAGGCCCATCTGGACATACCCCGAAACTATTTGAAAGACGTTGTTCAGATCATGGGCCACCCCTCCTGCCATTACTCCAATGGCTTCCATCTTCTGGGATTGTATCAACTCGTTTTCCATCTGTTTTCTAGCAGTAACATCCCTTAGAAAGAGTACAGAAGCAGGCTCTTTTTGAATCTTGATTGGAACTAGTGTGTATTCGAACCATCTTTTGGAATGTTTATCTATCTCTAGTTCTATTTCCTGATTGATAGTGCTTTTACCCGATGATATGGCCTCCGAGTATGCCTTGCTGATAGCTTCCCTCATATTTTGAGGAAGTTGCTCCATGATTTCTTCATCTTTTGGCATGATGCCTATGCTGGTTAATATCTCTCTTGCTCTGGGATTGTAAAATGTCACCTTTCCTTTACTTATAATCAGTATACCTTCCTTGGCATTATTGACTACAGATGCGTAACGGGATTCTGATTCCTCTACATTTTCTTGTAATTGAGTTGCATATTGCCTAAGGCATTCTTCAGCCTTTATTAATTTTTTTCTGCCAAGAAATTCCTCAAATCGTTTTTTATAATTAAAAAAGGAGGCGGTTAGCAATATGGTAAGACAGGAGAGCAAAAATATATTGTTTACCACAAAAAGTTTTGAGACTTGACTGTCTTTAGATGCAAATATAGCGATTATGTATATAATATAAAGGATAGCTACGTGAAAGAGATGGCACTTCGTTTCAAAGGGTACTATGGAAATGAAGCCAGTAAATACTAACAGGAGGCCGGCATAATATGGTGTTTCAAACCCGTTTACATCCCTAATCATCATTATTATGCATATGCCAACTACATAGTAACCAAGTATTCCTATTATTTTTGAAATATGAAAACTTCTGCTTCTAAGATTGAGATAAAAAAGCAAGGCTGCAAGCGTAGCGGCCCCCAGGCGATAGTATAGAAATCTACGGAAGTATTCAGGATAATAGTAATAGTCTACCCAGGAAAAGGCAGGGACCAGGATAATGATAAGGATTAAACCTATCCCCACTGTCTTTTTTAAGACAGGAAAGAGGTCGTCTTCGAATTCTTTTTTGAATCTGGAGTAGTTCTTCAAATGCAGGGATTCCTTTGGAAGCTATGCCTCCTTCCTGCCAACCGCAAACAGGTTGACTCCTTCTCTTTCGTGAAAGACCTCCACTGAACTACTAAAACCTCCGGCTTCAAAAAGCCTTTTCAGGTCTTGCTCGTCTCTATGAATAAGTTTCCATTGCAAGATGTGATCCATCCATGCCTTATTGGGATTGTGTACAGAAAAGTTACTGAGAACCAATACCCCTCCAGGCTTTAGATGTTCCCAGGCCCTTTTGACCAGGGCAGTAAACAGACGGTCATCTAAGTAATCTGTCAACCCTGCAGAATAAACGATATCTTGTTGTCCAAAGTCTTGTTTAGACCTCCTAAGTGACCATTTTATCACGTTTTCCTGCATAAGCATAATCCTTGCCTCATGCTTGAAGACATCCACATTTTCTGCCGTAAAGGTCAGGGCGTCCTTGTCAGCATCTATGCAGAGAGCCTCTACCATGTTTGTGGCATTGAACCTGGCAAGAAAGTCAAAGAGTTCCCTGTTGGAACCACATGCAAGATTCATGATTTTTATCCTGTCTTCATGCCCGCCTTGCTCATTAAGCCTTGTCGTTACCTCTTTTTCCAAAATACTAGATAGAAGCCTTCTCCTCTCCCGTACGGCCCTAGCTGGAGGTGTATCCAGACAGTATTTGTCTATCAGTATTCCCAGATCCCCGTCTCCGTCAGGCGTGTTTGCATAAATGGCTTCCATCATTAGAAAATCTCCTGCATATCCCTTGGGTTTGAAGTAGGCCCTCTGAGCAAATCGGCTTCTCATAAAATAGGGGAAAATCTCTTTAAATACATACCCCCAGATATATTCAAGGATCTCGTCATCTGCTTTTTCATAACGGGAGAGCCGTTCTATATAGGAATCGAATTCGTCAATCAGCCTCTTGACCCGCGGATAACATGCATCAAAGAGTTGTGTTTTTTCACAGTTCTGGACATCATTAGCTATCTCATACATGACCCCTTTAAACATCTCTACCCTATCATTTACCTGTCTCCATAATCCGTCTTTAAAGACATGATCTGGTACTGGTTTAACTTCTTTAAAAAGAGGTATTCTCCCGTTTGATAAAAAGGCGGAGTAGCTGTTTAATGGCCTGGATTCTGCGGCCACTTGTCGAAATTTTCCACATATGGACAGGCTTATCAAATATAGGATATCTCCAAAAAGTGTTGGATTTTCCTTACGCAATTTAAGGAGCTGATCCTTAGAAAGCCTAAGAAGGGTTGAATCTTGACTGGCTCTTATATTGCGCACCCTGCTGATGCCATCTATGAAGCCTACTTCACCAAAAAATTCTCCCTGGCCTATCAGGGCTACAATAATCTGGGTACCTTGTTCTTCGTATGAGACTTCTACCCGGCCTTTTTGTACATAGTAGAGACTGTTTTCATCAGCCTTGACATCCAGTTGTTGGTCTTTTTGATAGGATTCATTGGAAAGATATGGCGCAAGCTGTAAAAGTATGTCTTCTTGGGTATCCACAAAGGTCTCCAGAGCATTGGCAGACTTGGGTTGCATAAGGTTTAGCTCCATATCTCTCTCCATTTCACTATATAATCTAAAAGCATTTTTTGTTTCTGGGTCATATAGATGCCTATGAAGTAACCTGGCGGTTGCTTAGTCAGACTTATTTTTAATTATCGGAATGTTAGGGTAAAAACTGGAGGCGGAGATAAGTGTCAGATAATAGTCTATTTGGTTTGGTGGCAAGGAAACCAGACTTCATGAAACTGCATTTGTTGTCAAATGTTTTTACGGAGGAATTTTCTTAAAAAGATGTTTCGTTTCTAAGGGACAATGCCCGTTGCCTCATTTTATCTCAAGTTTCATGTAGTCTGTATTGGCCCAGTAAAATGGTCACAAGTTTTTGAGCGACTTTTTTCTTCTGAATTCCTGTTCAACATTCATAGGGCTTGTTTATTCTATGAATAGAATATCCTGGAAATGCATTGGAAAGGGAGGTGCAATTCAACGCTTCCTGCTACCAATTCGGCATTTCTAAAACTGTAATGAGTGATAGGTAGTTGAAAGTGGCCTGTAATATCGTATGGGGTGCTTGGATATAAAAGAAATAAATAATGATAATTGATTTTCTGCTGCCGGGCCAATGTTCAACTAGAGGATATTATGGTAATCTTTTGACTGTATTTTGAATTTTTCAGTTTCTGATTTTTTATATTTAATTGGATTTCAGGTTATGAGAAGACTGATTACCGGCATGATATTCCCCTGGTTTTTTCCCCTTTCTTACATGGTGTGTGCTCCAGTGGCCATTTTAGGGGTGATGATCACTGGCAGGCAAGATTTTGCCCATAGGATAGGCCGCTTTTGGTCTGGACTCGTTCTCGGTGCGTGTGGAATAGAAGTAAAGACCAAGTTTTTAGGGCCAAAGAGCTTTGACGGACCAGTCATCTTTGCCTGCAATCACGCCAGTCAGATGGATATTCTTGTCCTTTACAGGGCCCTGCCTGTGACATTTCGATTTCTGGTCAAGAAGGAGTTATTTAATGTTCCGCTTCTTGGTTTGGCCATGAAAAAGGCGGGTTACATTCCTATAGACAGAAAAAACAGCAGGGCTGCAGTAAAAAGTATAAAAAAGGCGGCAGACAGGCTGAAAAAGGGGGCCTCCATTGTCATATTTCCTGAAGGGACTCGGAGTAAAGACGGTAGGCTTCAGAGTTTTAAGGAAGGAGGTTTCATGCTCGCAATTAAATCAGGCTGCCCCGTTGTGCCAGTGGCCATAAGGGGTAGCCATAAAGTTCTTCCAAAGGGGGCCTTCATAGCTCGTCCTGGTAGAATTGATGTCACGGTGGGAAAGCCGATATCAGTAGTAACCCGGGACAAAAGGCTTACGAGAAGCGAAATAAGCTCCATGGTATACCAGGAGCTGTTGGCTATGCTTGCAGGGAAAGAATAACAAAGGAGGCAGAACATGGCGGTATGTGAATTTGCAGTGCAAAGAAAATATAGCCTAGAAGACAGAGATATTTTGATATTTTTTTACGGGGATGAAAACACACCGTTTTTTTCTTCGGACCAGATCCCTTTATTTATTGACAGTCCTTATCCACCAGATGACCAGGGGAAGTCCATTACATTTCAGGCGGGTTTGCATGAAGGGAAACGTTTTCAGGCTGTGGCCATGCGTGTTGATGACAAAAATTTTAGTAAGGTCCAGATGTTCAAAAGACATGTTTCTTCTATGATCAGGTCAGCATCTGATGAGAAAAACAGGCGGGTTACGGTTTTTCTTGCCAATGACAGGCATGGGTTTCTGTCTCCATGCATGGAAGCTGCCCTTCTTGGAGGTTACAAATTCGACAAATATCTGGAGAAAAAGCCGGAGTTTCCCCAAGTCCTTTGTGTGACAGAGAAATCTTTATCGAAAAGGGAAGAAAAGGATTTGAAAGAGAAGGAGGAGCTTTTTTTCTGGGTAAATTTTGCAAGAGACGTGCTTAATGAGCCTCCAAATGAGATACATCCAGAGAGTTTGGCGAGTGTCTTTCAGAAGATGGGCAAAAAGGCCGGCCTTAAGGTGACGCTTTGGAATGAAAAAAGGCTAGAGAAGGAAAAGTGTGGAGGTATTTTGGCAGTAGGACAGGGAGCAGCTTCTAAACCCAGGTTGGTGATTGGAGAATACAGGCCGAGAAAGCCCAAGGGGTTTGTAGCCTTGGTGGGAAAGGGCGTGACCATGGATACCGGAGGCTACTGTCTAAAACCTGCTAGCAGCCAGATAGGCATGAAGTATGACATGGGTGGGGCAGCCATGACCTTTGCGGCAGCATGCGCCCTGGCAAGCCTCAGGCTTCCTTTGAGAATCGCTGTTATTACTCCTTTGGTTGAAAATGATATATCCTCACGTGCGTTTCACACCCAGGACATCATCACCATCAGAAATGGCAAGACCGTCCAGGTGGATAACACAGATGCAGAAGGCAGGCTTATACTTGCCGATGCATTATGCATAGCCTCTGAGATGAAGCCAGACTGTATTGTTGATGCTGCCACCCTTACTGGGGCCTGTGTTGTTGCTCTGGGAGAGGATATTGCAGGTGTATTTGGGCCTGACAGCCGGTTCAACAGGGAGCTTATCGAAGCAGGCAGGGAGGCAGACGAAAATCTATGGGAAATGCCGTTGTTTATGCCCTACATGGAGCAGCTCAAGGCAGAGATTGCAGATATGAAGAATATTGGCAGCCGTTGGGGGGGCGCTATAACGGCGGCACTTTTTTTGAAACAGTTTGTAGATGAGAAGATACCCTGGGCACATATTGATATAGCAGGGCCATGCGTGAAAGAGGAGCCACTTGGTTTTCTTGGCAAGGGTGCAAAGGGATTTGGTGTTAAGACCCTTTTCGAGTTTGTCACTAACCGGTTTTTATAAATCACACCGTTAAGCAAGCCTGTTTATATAAAACATTGACATGGAGAGGGTGTTCGCAGGATACCCTCTCTTCTTTATTTATTTTTCCTGGCTAAAGGAAGAATATTTTCTGGGTCTTGTGGTGCTATTGCAAAAATTTACGTAAAGCAGCTTGATCCATTTTCCGATGTATTCAATGAATGGTAAATTTGTTGTCCCTTTGTTCCTTGTTTAAGACGCTTACAGTCTTTACGGCGATAGAATAGAGAAAAGTTTTTTATGCCTGAAATGTATCTCAAAGACAAGATAGTGATTGCAGAGGATGATCCCATCACCCTCCTCCTTTTAAAGTCCACCCTAGAAAAATGGGGATTTTCCCCAACAGATGTATCAAATGGCAAAGAAGCCTTAGAGATCCTAAAGAATGATGATGATCCGAGGATAGTTCTTCTTGACTGGCTCATGCCGGGTATGGACGGTATCGACATAGTTAGGGAACTCAGAACCCAAAACAAAGAAATCCCCCATTATGTCATAATGCTTACATCTAAGAACGAGAAAAAAGATGTAATCTATGCTCTTGAGGCGGGAGCAGACGATTTTTTGTCAAAACCTTTTGACACGGATGAACTAAAAGCTAGAATTAAGGCAGGGCTTAGACTGATTGGTCTGCATATTCAGCTCAAAAAGGCCATGAAAAGTGCAAACAGGTTGGCCGAGTTTATTGCCCACTATGACCAGACCACAGGCCTTCCAAACAGGGTCCTTTTTACTGAAAAGATAGAAAAACTGGTACAGGAGGGAAAGTGTGGAGCCCTGATGCTTGTGAACATTGACAGGTTCAAGGTCATAAATCAGGCCAAGGGATTGGATCTGGGTGATCTGCTTTTAAACTATTTTGGTGCACGTCTTAACGATTGCTTTGATGAAGCTGCAGTTGTTGCCCGCATTGCGGCTGATGAGTTTGGTGTCCTTATACCCTACAGTAATAAGGGAGACTGTGATACTGACAAGATAGTAAATTTTTTGTATTCTAGAGCTCAAAGAATTCATACAAGGATGGCGGAACGTTTTCCAATTGATGATGGAGTTAATATTACCGTGAGCATCGGGGCGGCGCCGATTACCTGCGAGATAGCTACGGAGCCGGAAGAATTTTTGAGACGGGCCGATACTGCCTTGAGGCGGGCCAAGTCTTTTGGAGGTAATCAGACTGTTATCCATGACAGAAAAATGGAGGAGGAGGTCCGGCAAAGATACGAGATAGAAAAAGAACTGGCAGAGGCTATTGAAAAAGATCAGCTGAAACTTTTTCTTCAAGCTCAGGTGAATTCCAAAGGCACCTTTTGTGGTGCTGAGGCACTTGTACGGTGGCAGCATCCGACAAAGGGAATTATTAATCCGGGTCTTTTCATACCAGTAGCTGAAGAAAGTGGACTAATTTTAAGGATAGGTCGGTGGGTTTTGGAGCAGGTTTGCATGTTGCTACACCAGTATTCGGACAAGAGATTTAGTGTGTCTGTAAATATAAGTCCCAAACAGTTTGCCAGAGATGACTTTGTGGAAGAGGTGCTAGGTGTAGTTTCGGAAATGGACGTGCCGGCTGATCGGGTAATACTTGAGATAACAGAAGGGCTGCTGATAGATGATATTGATGAAGTTGCAAGCAAAATGGCCAGCCTTTCTCAGGCAGGTTTTCGTTTTTCAATAGACGACTTTGGTACGGGTTATTCATCGCTTGCATATCTTAAGAGGCTGCCTATATCTGAAATAAAGATCGATAGAGCCTTTGTGAATGGGCTGCCCCACGATGAAAATAATGGTGCCATAGTAAGGGCAATCTTCTTGATGGCACATGCACTGGGTCTAAAGGTTGTAGCAGAGGGAGTAGAGACCGAGGAACAGGCCCGGTTTCTCAACGCGGTGAGTAACAATGTAGTTCATCAGGGTTTTTTCTTTTCAAAACCGGCGCCTGCTAAAGAAATTATCAGATATTGGCTAAACAGAGAATGAATAAGCGCCCGAAGGTTTGTTATTTAGTCCCTGTTGCTTTGTTTATCCTTTTGCTTGGTATTGTTTTTACTTATCAGAATTACGGGCATTTTAAATATTTTATTCGTCATGAAATAGAGCAAAGATTTCGCGAAAAAGAAAAGACTGTAGAGGAACGTCTTATTGCTCGGCAGTTCGTTTTAGAGCTTTTGTCATTTAATCCCTATATAGTCGATAGTCTTTCAGAAGAAAATCCACCAGAGATACAGGAAAAGATAAGGCAATATTTGAATAAAATAGGTAAGAAAAGCGGGTTTCTTGCCATATTCCTCATGAATGATCAAGGGGTATGTATCCTTTCCACTGACAGACGTTTTGAAGGGAAAAACTATGGTTTCAGACCGTATTTCAAACAGGCTATAAGGCATGGTACTGGTCAATATGTAGCCCTTGGTGTGACCAGCAAAAAACTTGGGCTCTATCTGTCTAGGAGGGTGAGCGGATACTTTGGGCGAAACGGGGTGCTGGTAGCCAAACTTGATCCCCTTAGTCTCTTAAGTGCTTTAAGTCCAGGATACCAAAAAGGATTCAGTGTTTGGGGAGCAACTGAACTTGGTATTCTTTTTAATCCATCGCAAGATGGATTTTATCTATTTGAACAAAAAAATCCAGACCAGTTTAAGAGGCTGTCAAGGACGAGACAATTCGAAGGTGTTACTTTTAAAAGCCTTGGCTTTCCAAGAGGGACATGGCTGGAGCTTAAAAGAAAGGGAAAGCTTAGAGTTGAGAAAGACGGCGAGGTCTATGATATAGAGTACTTGTCGATCCTGCCTGGAGTTTTTTCAGTTGTAACCTTTATTCCCAAAGATTTTTTGCCGCCTTCTCTCTTAATGCTCAAGAAGGCCTTTGTGATAACAAACGTTGCTTTCATCCTTGCCCTTATTCCTTTGATAATAGGACTTTTTATTATCAGGCGTCAATATGAAAAGCTGCTTGCCGAGAGGCAGGAAAAAAGTCGTAGCGAGTATCGCTACCAGGCGGTGTTGCGTGGCAACAAAGACGGTTTTGTTGTCATGGATAATCATGACTTTCGTATTGAAGAGGCAAATGCAAAATTTTATGAGTTGTTACAGATAGATCCTGGGAGACAGTCTTTAAATGGAAGGCCATTTCTAGAGCTGCTATCGGAACAGGACAGGCAGCGTTTTTACGAACTGGTTTCAAAGGAAGGCAAAAATAGTTTTGAATTTCATGCCAAGATTATAAGTAAAAGCGGCGAACACATACCTGTTATTATAGATTTTACCAGGCACAATTCTGACAATCCTGCAATAAATTTTTGCTATGCTTTTATTCAGGACATGAGAAAGGGGCTAAGGGATGCCAAGCGTCTCAAGTTACTTGAAACCGCCGTGGAACAAAGTGGAAGTAGCATTGTAATTACTGATAATCAAGGGAACATACAGTATGTGAACCCTGCCTTTAGTCAGGTTACGGGCTATTTGCCTGAAGAGGTATTGGGACACAATCCGCGCATCTTAAAGTCGAACCAACTTCCAAGCGAGTTTTATGAACAAATGTGGAGCACCATATCGTCCGGAAAGTTATGGCATGGACGGTTTTGCAATAGAGACAAGCACGGAAATATCTTTTGGGAAGATGCCACTATTGCACCGGTTCAAGACGAAAAAGGCCGCATCACTCATTATATTGCCATAAAAAATGACATAACAAAGCTTGTTGAACTGGAGGAAAAGCTTAATCAAAAGGTAAGTGAGCTCCAGGGCATAATGGAATATGCTGGAGTTGCTATTGCCCTTATTAAAAACAGAACGTTTCTTACTGTAAACAGTACCCTTGCTAAGATTTTTAATGTGTCGAAGGAGGAACTTGTTGGGAAAAGCACCAGGCTTTTGTTTTCCTCGGAGGAGGAGTATGAAGCTTTTGGAAAGGTATTTTATCCTGCTTTAATGCGTGGGGAGAGTGTATTCTATGAGATTGAAAGAGAGCTGCCCAATGGACAGACCAGGTGGTTCCAGATTGCTGCCACTGCCATTAATCCGGGGCCGATAGAGAATATGAAGACCGTCTGGGTAGGAAATGATATTACCCAGTTAAAACGACTTCAGATCGAACTTGAAAAAGAGAAAGAAAGGGCAGAAGAGGCTAATAAAGCCAAGAGCGCCTTTTTGGCTAATATGAGCCATGAAATCAGGACCCCGTTAAATGGGGTTATCGGTATGCTTTCTCTTTTAAGCACCACCAAACTTGATGAAAAACAGAAGGAGTACGTTCAGATAGCCCATTCAAGTGCCGAGGCATTGCTTTTTCTGATAAACGACGTGCTAGATATCTCGAAGATCGAGGCAGGTAAGCTGGAGTTTGATAATGTGGACTTCAGCCTTCCTCTCCTCCTCCAGGATTTTTCAAAAAGTTTTACCATAGCAGCCAAAAAGAAGGGGATCAGATTTGAGCTTGTTCTGGAAGACAGGGTGCCCAAATGTCTAAAGGGAGATCCTGGACGGCTTCGTCAAGTCCTTATCAACCTTACAGGTAATGCCCTTAAATTTACCGAACATGGCAGCATAGAGCTTGGGGTGGAGTTGATAGAGGAGACAGATCAGGATGCTTTTATCAAGTTTTTTGTAAGGGATACTGGCATCGGCATCCCTCCGGAAAAGCTTGGGCTCCTTTTCAAGAAATTTTCCCAGGTTGATGCCTCTATTTCCAGGAAGTTTGGAGGAACCGGCCTTGGACTGGCCATTTCCAAAAGACTTGTCAAGATTATGGGAGGAGATATAGGGGTGGAGAGCCAGGTAGGGAAGGGCTCGACATTTTGGTTTACTGTCCGTTTGGCAAAAGGCGATCCCAATTCTGAAGGTTGCGCCTGTGCGAAGGATCAAGAAGCAAGGCCAGAGGCATCCGATGGTCGGATCAGACTTGCCGGTCGCGTTCTTGTTGTAGAAGACAATCCTGTAAATCAGCAGGTTGTAATAGGGTTGTTACGTAGACTAGGACTTAGGGCAGAGGTGGTTAACAACGGAAAAGAGGCCCTTGAAGTCTTGGAAATTATTCCATATGATCTTGTATTGATGGATATACAGATGCCGGTGATGGATGGTATTACTGCTGCAAAGGCCATTAGACATCCTGATTCAAAAGTGCTAAACAGACAGGTACCCATTGTAGCCCTGACAGCCCATGCATTCAAGGAGGAGATTTCCAGGTGTATAAATGTCGGAATGAACGATTACTTGACAAAGCCTATAGAGACTCAGCGTCTTGTGGATGTCTTAACCAAATGGCTTCCTGTTGCAGTTGAAAGCAAAGACAATCATCCTGAAAAGGAGCCCCAGAGAGTGATGGAATCCAGGGATTCTAACAAAGGAAGAGAGGCCGTTTTTGACAGGGATGATTTTTTAGAAAGGACCATGAACGATCTGGAACTTGGCAGACAGGTTCTCCAGATGTTTATGCAGACAGGTGCAGATTTATTAGGCGAGTTAGAAAGTGCAGTTAAGAAAAATGATCCAGAGGCAATAATGCGTGTTGCCCACAGTATTAAAGGTTCTGCTGGAAATATTGGGGCAAAAATGTTATCGCGTCTAGCCTTTGAGCTTGAGAAAAATGCTGAAGCCGGTAATCTTAAAGATGCTGCTGAAAAGTTTAAGCGGATCAAAAGGGAATTTGAGCATCTTAAACAAGACCAGGGGGTGAAGGAAATAATGAATTGATTTTTAGAAACATTTTCACAAGATTTTTTATCCCGGGTCAAAAACCTCAGAACTGAACAAAAATTTTTGTGTTATTTCCTCTTCTTTATTACAAAAAAGAAAAAATAATAGGCAAGTTAAAAATATTTCATGGATTTTATATTTGACCTGTAAGGAAGATAATATTATTTTACCGCTGAATCTCTATTCATTGTTTTGACGGCTTGTTAAAAGTCGTACTTTATCAATTTGGGGATTGTTGAAAGGAGAAAAAAATGGACGTTAATTCGATTCAACAGCTGCTATCTAACCTATACCTTTATGGATGGGCCGGTGCCGTAATATTTTTTATCTTGTTTGTGTTACTGCTAAGGCAGAACAGTAGTAACTCAGCAGCTGTCAGTAGGTTGGAGAATGAAAAGGCCGAGTTGGATAAGCAGTTGTCCGAGTGTAGAGAAGAGGTCTCTGAACTGCAGTCTAAGGTAGATAGCCTTGTGGAAGATAACGAACAGAAGGCCGAGACCATCAGCTCTCTTGAGTCTAAGCTGACTTCTGTTGAAAAGGAGCTTAAAGACAAAGAGGCCAAGGTCAAGGAATTGGAGTTCCAGATAAAAAATCTGAAGACCGAGAATATCCAGCTCGGTGACAACCTCAAGGATCTTCAATCAAAACTTTCAGAGGCAGAGAGCAAGATTCAGAACCTTGAGTCTCAGCTAAAGGAAAAAGAAAGCCTTCTGGCCGAAGCGCTAGAGAAGGCAGCCCAGCTTGAGAAAGAGCTTGAGGATATCAGATCCAGGTTCAGGCTGGCCGAGTTGTATATCCATATGCGCAAGCTGCATGACGAGTTTGACAGTGAATTTACTCAAAATATCCTTAGGGGTCTTGCCACAATGAATATTGCGGATATTGATCTCAAAACGGCTCAGGCCATATTTGAGCAGGCTATGGCATCTTTTCAACATTCCACACCATCTCAGGAAGCTAACGAACCTGAGGACGTCTTTGAGGAAGAAGAGAATTAAATCACAAATTAGCGTAGCCTGATATTAAAAAAGGCTGCGATTTTACCATTTCAGGGAGGAATTAAGATGGATACAGCTGTTTATGCATTTTACGCTACATTTTCGTTTATTTGTTCTTGCATCTTTTTAATAGCCTGTGGTTTGGGGCTATACTCTCTTTACCTTACCGGAAAGGGTGAGGTACCAGAAGAACAAAGAAAAAAGAACCTTGCTTTTCTTTACAATAGAAAGGTCGGTATTGCATTTCTTATTGTAGGTCTGATTTTTGGTATAGTCGGATATAGAATGTCACCGTCTGCAGTGGCCAAGAGAATGGGAATCAGTCTTGAGGCAGAACACCATGGTGAAAAGGCAGTCCATGAAGCAGTTCACGAGGCAAAGGGACATGAAGCAGCCAAGAAAGAGGAGATAAAGGCAGTTCACGAAGAGAAGAAGCAAGCGGTTCACGAAGCCAAGAAAGAGGAAAAGATAGAGAAGAAAGAAGCAGTTCATGAGGCAAAGGGACATGAAACGGCCAGAAAAGAGGAGATAAAGGCAGTTCACGAAGAGAAGGTCCAGGTCGAAGTCCAGAAACAGCCATCGGTGGAGGAAGTGGTTATGAGAAAGGCTGCTGGCTGGACAAAGACGGAAATGGCCCTTAAAAAGACAATTGCTGTATTGCAAGACCAACTCAAAAGCGCAAAAGAGCAGTTGAAAGAGAAAAATGCAGCCTTTTCAAGTGTCAGTGAAGAACTTGCCAAGCTAAAGGCCCAGTTGGAGGCTCTTAAAAAGGAGAACGAAAGGTTAAAAAAGGGTGGAGACTTGCAAAAGGAGCTTGAGGCCTTAAAGGCTGAGAACAGCAAGCTGAAAGAAGAGATAGCCAGTCTCCAGAAATCAAAGGCTGCGCTCGAAAAGGAACTTTCCGAGCTAAAGGCTGGATCTGAAGTGGCCGAGAACATTATTAAGGAAAACAAGGAACTAAAGGCTAAGATTGCTGCGATTGAGAAAGAGAGGGATGAGCTCAAGACAAAATTGCAACAGGCTGAAGAGAACTTAAAGGCATTGCAGGCCAAGATTGCAGCTGTTAAGGAACTGGAGGCCAAGTTGAAGGCAACCACAAAGCTTTCAGCAAATGAAAAGGCCAGATTTGAACAGCTTGCCAAGGAGGCGGCAGAACTTAAGGCACAGTTGCAAGAGGCTAAACAAAAGATAGCCGAGATGGAAGCTGGATATCAGAAGGCTATAAAGGAGGCAGAAGAACTAAAGGCAAAGAATAAGAGTCTTGAGCAGAGTCTGAAATCACTGACCGATTCTTTGGATATGAAGGTGGTAGAGCTCACCAATCTCAATTCAAAGTATGGCCTTCTGAAGGACAAGGCCAAAATGAAAGATGAGAAGATAAAGATGCTTCTTGAAGCCAACAAGGCAATGGAAGACAGGATTTCTTTATACACCACCAGAATCCGTACCCTTGAAGCAGAGATAAAGGCAAAAGAAGATCTGATTAAAAAACTTCAGGAAAAGCTTTCGGGCAAAGTAAGTATGGGGATACCTTCAATTTCACCAAAGGTGACCACCCAGGTGAAGGAACTTAAGCCTGCAAAAGCAACTGAGACTCATTCAGAAGAGAAGGCAGCTGTGAATGAGTAGCGTTTTTAAATAACCACAACCAAAAGCCTAAAATAGACTGGCCGTTTGATCTTTTTATCAGGTTAAACGGCCAGTTTGCGTTTGGAACAGCTCGTCATTGGTCTTTACAGAGCTTTTATGATTTGTCCGAGCGTTGTTTCAAGCCTACAGGTGACGTTGTGCCTGTGAATGCTTTCGTAGCTTGTTGTTCGAACACGGATTACACTGTCTGGATGAAGTTCTTTTCTAAACGCCATTCCAGCCTGTTGTGCCACCATCCTGACAACATCTTCAGCAAACTGAGGGTTGCTGTGGCATAGCCATACAAGTTCTGCCTCGTCTGGCCGTTTCAGAAGGTCTTGGCTCAGGTGTAGGCATGAGCTCAAGCACCTGTAAAGTTGGGAAAAGGCCGGTCGGATTCCAATACTTTCAACCTCTATCCAAGTAATACATCTTTGAGAATGCGTTGGATAAGGTGCTGTACTTCTAGTGCAATCATCGAAAAGTTTGCGATTGTAGACCTGGGTGCAAGGGCATGCGGTTATATGATACACTCCTGTACCCATGCAATATGATTTTTCTATCCCGTCTTTTTCCTTAAAAAGAGTAGCAGTACAATGGATGAGAACAGAGTCGGTGGAGTTTACAAGGCTTACTGGGGTCTTTAATAACTGGGGGATTTCACCTTCCAATTTGATCCGGGCCTTTCGGGCCCTCTGGCCTTTTAGTATTTGATCACCGAGTGTGACAGCATACTCCGCAATGTCTGCAAACGGATGGAGATAAAGTTGGCTTATGGCCTGCTCCATACGAGACATGTGTATCCCTTTATAATTACCTGGCAGGTCAACGGATATTTCGCCTTTAAATGGTATCAGACCTTGAGGCAGTTTTATCCACAGGGTCTTTTCGCTAATTCCCACCTCGTTTATCGGTAATGAAAAGGTGGGAGGATTTTCTGGAACGTCTTCACTCTCCTGTAATACCCTTTGGTGTTTTTCCTTTGAAAATCCTGTTTTTAGATGAGTCCGTGTTTTCTCAGGCTCATGTACCAGTCCTGAACGCTTTTCCATTTGCTTCCCTCGTTTATTATTAGATTTGATACTTTTTCAAGATGTTTAATCTCTTTGTCCAGTGAGTTTTGGGCTGCCAGTTTCTGTAATTTCCCAACTACAAAGAGGGCTGAGTTTGCCGAGAAGTTTTCCCAGCATAGGTTTTTTTGATGGATTCTTCTTTTTGTAACGATCACTGGCACAAAATTAAATGCATGTCTTAGCGCAACGGTAGCAAAAAAGATCCAGTCTTCACCCAGGGAAAGCTTTGGGAAACCTCCTGTCTGCATGAAAATATCCCGTTCAATGGCAAAGGAAGAAGGTACAAGGGAGCACCAGCGGAACAAATTTTTGTATATGGGTTTCTTCTTGTCAAACTCTTTGCCAGGAATCACAAAGGGCTTACTGAGACAGGGGCCTTCGTTTAAGGTCATGCCAAAAGAACAGCCGCCCTGTTCATATATGGGTTGCATAAGCTCGCTTACGTGGTGGCTTATCCAGAGATCATCCGAATCCAGGAACATTAATATCTCAGCCCTGGTAGATCTGGCCCCAAGGTTTCTGGCCTCGCCAGGTCCAAGCCCCTGGGTCTTCACAAGCCTTACCATTGGAAAACGTCTCTTGATTACCTCTGGTGTACCATCTGTGGAGCCGTCATCAACCACCACTATCTCTTGAGGTTTAAGGGTTTGCGTAAGTATGGATTCAAGGGCCTGTAAAACCAGTTTCCTCCTGTTTTTAACCGGTATTACGCAGGCTATTTCTGGAGCTGACATTTGTTGCCAGGTGGGAAAAGCCTGGCTGCTTCACTGATATTTCCAGCAAGAGCCAGGTCGATGTATCGTTCGATTTTAGGAACCATTTCTTCAAGATATGCCTTGATATGCTTTTCTTTTGCAGTAGTGAGGGTTTGACAGAATAGACACTTTCTCTCTCCTCCTCCAGTAGAGGGCAGTCCATAATCTTCTAGAAGATGACGAGCAATATCCTCATCTGAAAAATCCTCATATATAGGATATGCTGTAGTTATGCCAAAATGACCAGAAAGTTCAGCCATTTTTTTCATAAAGACAGGGGTCTGCTCAGGATAAAAAGACTGACGGCTTGCATAGCCCACAAGCAGGTAAGGCACATAGTTTTGCACACAATAAATTATGGCCTTTGCGTGCATGGCAAGCTTGCAGGCGATGCAGACAAGATTTTTGCCATGAAATTTGGGCATTAGCACTTCATAGGTGTCTAGCCATAACCCTTGGAAAAGACGGCCCACATCCAGTTCTACATAAGAGGAATCGGGACAGTCTTTGGTGTTTGGAACCTGACTTTCCAGAATCTTCCTTGCTACTTCAAATCTCTGTCTGGGAAACTGTGGAAATCGTGCCATACCGTTTAGCATGTGTAGTAAATGAATCATCCTTGGCCGCTTGATCTCTTTGTGGTTGCCTGTCATGGCCAAGGCATAAATAGCCAGACTGTCTCTTCCGCCTGAATAGAGAATGGCCAAATCCTGTCTATCCAATATCTTGCTCCTTTTTTATCCTATATCGTAAAAAGAGCTCACCCGTTTCCAAGTGTGTTTTACAAGAGATAAGCTCCAGATTCATGAAGGGATGGCCAAGATCGCATTCACCTTGTACAAGGCGTATTCCACGGTTCGAAGTAAGTAGTTTAGGGGCTATGGTTACAATAAGTTCGTCTGCAATCTTTTGCTTTAGCGCATAAAAGTTCAATGTGCCGCCCCCTTCAATAAGGAGCCTTTTTACCCCGTGCTCTTCAAGAATATGGCATACCCGGGTGAGATCCAGTTCTCTTGGGGCCAAAAGGTCGACAGGGAAAAGATGGGCCATATCAGAAAATCGTCTCTTTAGATTTTCCTCTTCTTTCTTGCTGCAAAAGATAAAAGGTTTGGGACCACTGCCAAAGATGCTCTTGTTGGTTGGTATGTCTCCTGACATGGTTATCAAGGCCCTTACACGTCTTTGCGGAACTTTTCCAAAAGGAACCTCCAGCTTGGGGTCTCCTTCCCGCAGGGAACCTGCACCAAGAAGGGTGGCATCTGTTCGATGACGCCATCTTTCGAGATGATGCCTATCTTTTTGACTGCCAAACCCGACGGGACTGATCCTGCCACACAGGGTCTGGATGCAAATGATGTAGCATTTCATCAGGGCCGGTTTCAGTAAGCACCTTCTAGGTCTATATGTTCAAGCACTGCCAAAGTCTGCCGCGCTATTTCTAGTTCCTCATTAGTTGGTACCACCAGGACCTTTATTGTACTGTGTTTGGAGGAGATTGTAGCTGGATTGCTTAATCCTTTTGTTTTGTGGTTAATTGACTGGTCTAAATGAATACCTAGCCAGTCTAGGTCCTGACAAATTTTTTGTCTGACAAAAGAAGAATTTTCACCAATACCTCCCGTAAATATGATGCAGTCAGGCCTGCCAGTTAAAGCCATGTAGGCTCCTACATACTTTCTTGCACGGTGGCAAAAAATGTCTATGGCCAAAAGTGCTTGATCGTCTCCTGTCTCGACTCTTTGTTCTATAGTACGCATGTCACTTTCACCACATAGGCCCAAAAGTCCGCTTTGTTTGTTTAATAGACTGTCAATTTCATCAATAGACAGGCCAAGATTTCTTGCAATAAAAGGAATGATTGCAGGGTCTATATCTCCGCTTCGTGTGCCCATTACAAGGCCTTCAAGTGGAGTAAGCCCCATGGAGGTGTCCATGCTCTTTCCATTTTTTACCGCGGCAGCACTGGCTCCATTGCCAAGATGAAGGCATATACACGAAAAACATTTGTAATTTTTTTTGAGATATTTTGCCGCCCGCTTTGTTACATAACTGTAAGAGGTGCCATGGAAACCGTAGCGTCTCACACCATGTTTTTCATACAATCGTGTAGGAATTGCATATAAATAGGAAGATTCAGGAATGGTCTGATGGAATGCCGTGTCGAACACCGCAACTTGAGGCACCTGGGGGGCGTGTTCAAGAGCAACCTGGATTCCCGTGAGGTTGGCTGGATTGTGGAGCGGAGCAAGAGGTATGAGTGTTTTAATTTGTTCTATGACTTTTTTGTCTACAAGGACAGGTCCTGTAAAAAATTCTCCTCCGTGCACAACCCGGTGACCTATGCCAGAAAGCTGCGAAAGATCTGGTACGATTTCCCAGAAGGACAAGAGTGATGACACCACTTTTATGGCCTCTAGGTGGTTCCTGATTTCCGTGGAATCCTGTTGGATTAAGGAACCATCTGGTTTATAAAATTTGACAGCGCTTTTACTGCGGCCTATTTCTTCAACAATTCCCTTGGCAACGACCTTAAGGTGATGACCAGAAAATAATTTGAATTTCAAAGAAGAGCTGCCACAGTTCAGAACTAGGACATTCATAATAGGTAAGAACCATCTGTTAAGATAAAGCCCTGCTGTAAGATTATAAAAGCAGTCTTACAGAAAGAGAAGCTGCAAGCAAGAAGACAGGTGCATTGGATCTCGAGCCATCCCTGCCTTGTAAGATTTAAAATTCTTTAACAGCCTTTATTATGGAGTCATGGTCTATGCCATGCATTCTATAAAGGTCAGCCGGTTTGCCAGAGCTGCCATAACCTCTGACACCCAAGCATCTAAGTTTCTGATTAATGCCATGCTTTATCAATACTCTGGCAGCAATGGAGCCTATGCCTGTAGTGACTACATGATCTTCTACTGTCAGGATTGGCCCCTGTTCGGCAGCCTCCACTATAGCATTTTCGTCAACAGGTTTTATGGAGGCCATGTTTAATACCGATACCTCTAAACCCATTTTTTGAAGTTCCTCCCACGCCTTCATTACGTAGGGAATGGTTGCTCCGTATGACAGTATGGTGCAGCTTCCTGGTTTTGCCTTTCTCAACCAGTCGCCTTTACCTGGAACAAACTGGTAGTCTTTGCTGAAAAAGGGTTTTCCATCAAGATCCAGCACAACAGGTAATTTGGATCTGCCCATGCCTACAAAACAGTTTCCTTTGCTTGTAGCCACATGCCGGACTATTCTGTCTGTTTGGTTTGGATCAGCAGGCATAAAAATGGAAAAACCAAACAGATTTTCCATAAGACCGATGTAGTCTATACACTGATGGGTTGGGCCATCTTCACCCACATCAAGTCCATTGTGGGTGGAAACTATCTTGAGATTTGTTCCGTTTTGATCGCTAAGCCGATGCTGGTTATACGTTTCACAGACGGCGAATACACCAAAAGTACTGAAAAAAGACACGAATCCATCCCTTGTTGTTGCGGCTGAGCATACTGCTGCATGATGTTCCTGTATGCCAACCTCAAAAAAGGCATCCGGGGATACAGAATGAAAGCCGTTCATCTTTACAGAGCCTTCCAGGTCACAGCTGAAACCAAGAATTTTAGGAACCTGTCCAGACTGGTTGTTCACCTCTGCAAGGGATTTAAGCGCGTTACCATAGGCAGAACGACAATCTGTGACAGTGTCTGCATCATATAAGATAGGCTCACCAGGCAGAACCGTGTTGTCAGGCATTTTTCGCAAGGAATGAGAAGCGGTTTTTGGAATGCGGTTCTGCCGCTTTTCTTTCCACTGATCTAACAGATCAGACGGAAGCCCTATCTCTGCAAGGGCCTTTTTCGCCTGGTCTTCAGGGAGGGGTGAGCCATGGTATTTTTCCTTGTTCTCCATAAATGAGATCCCATATCCCATGACTGTTCTGTTCACTACAACAACCGGTCTTTCAGGATCGAGATCCTTGTGCAAATAGGCCCTTCTCAGTCCTTTGTAGAGCTGCTGAAAATCGTTTCCATCTGCTACATAAACAACATTCCAACCAGCAGCTTTATATTCGTCTCTTACCCTGACAGGCATAACCTGTTCGGTGTTGCCACCTATCTGCAGATGGTTCCTGTCTATGATGCATATCAAATTTTTCAGGTCATACTTAATTGCAAAACGTCTTGCCTCAGCTATCTGTCCTTTTTGCTGTTCGCCATCTCCCATGAGGCAGTAGGTTTTGTTATCTGTCTTCTCATTGAGTTTGGCAGACAAAGCAAAACCATCGGCGGCAGAAAGACCTTGACCCAGATTGCCGGTGTTCCATTCAATCCCTGGCACCGACTGTTCGACATGGCCTCCAAAGGCAGAGCCAGCCCGTCGGAACTCTGTAATGAAATCCTCTTCTGAAAAATAGCCATATTCACTTAATACTGCGTATACGCCTGGAGAGATGTGGCCGATGCTCACAATAAACCTTTCCCTTTCTGGCCAGTCAGGATCTTTAGGGTTATGCTTCATAAAGGCATACAGCAGTAACAAGGTATGAAGGCTTGAAAGCGAACCTCCAGGATGGCCGCTTTTTGCCAGAGTTGTAGACAAAATTATACGACCTGCACACCTTTGCCACATGGCAGAAAGGGTTTCCAGCTGGTCCTTTGAAAGTTCCTCAGTGCTCTTTATGTCTATAGTGAACATTTTCTCCCCATCAAGTGTAACTAGCTCTGACTGTCGAAGATTTTTATTACTTCGTTGGTAATATCTGTACCAGGGGCCACATAGTAGAGTCCCGGCATGTTCTTTTCAAGGATTATAAGATAGTGTCTTTCCTTACCGATCCTGTTAACCACCTTTTCAAGCTTTTTCAGGACAGGTTCCATCTTTTTTGCTTCAGCCTGGCGCATTTCATACTGGGCGTCATCGCTCTTGTCCTTGAATTCCCTGAGCAATTTTTTGTACTGTCTTTCTTTCTGGGCCCTGGCCTCCTCACTCATAAGAGGGCCCTTTTTTTCAAGATCTTTTTTAAAGGCCTGAAGCTCTCTTTGCTTGGCCTGAAGTTGTTTTTTCAGGGTTTCAAATTTTCTGTTGAGTTCCTGCATGGCCCTTTTCCCTGCCTTGCAGGTCCTTACCACTTTTTGCATATCAATCACTGCAATAATCTTGTTTTGTGCATATGTACTTAATGATGTGGAAACAAGAAAGATTATAGTGGCGACCAGAATCAACCCAAAGGGCAAGCTTGCTTTTTTAATCATAGTATTGTTTTTCCTCCATGAAAAAAATGGCCACACGCCTCTTGCTGTGCGGCCCTTAAGTTTTTGAATTTGTCATTCAACTCTATTTGAATATGATAAAATCATCCCTTCTGTTTTTGGCCCAGGCAGCTTCATTATGGCCTGGGTCAAGAGGTTTTTCCTCACCAAGGCTAACAATGGTGATCCTTCCAGGATCCACACCCATATTTACAAGGTAGTCCCTGGCAGCCTTTGCCCTTTTTTCTCCAAGGGCCAGGTTGTATTCGTTAGTACCTCTTTCATCACAGTTGCCCTGGATCTCAACCTTTATGTCCGGATGATCCAGCATAACCTTTGCATTGTGTTCCATGCGGCTTGTCATGTCAGGTCTGATAGTGTACCTGTCAAAATCGAAATATATTGGCAGAAAAGGGGCACTGGTTCTTGCCTCACTTATTGCAGCCTGGTTTCCTGGTTCCCTGATACCTTCACTGCCTATGACCCCTTCCTGTATGGTACTGCCTGCTTCGCCCCCTGTTTTTTTCCCTTCAACCTGTTCCATTGGAATGGAAGTACCTGCACCGGTTCCTTCAGCGGTTGTTGTAGCTTTTTTTGCACAGGCACTTAGAAGCATTACAATACTTATTGTAATCATGGGTAGATAAAAGAAATTTTTTGCCTTCATTTTTCCTCCAAATTTTTGATGAAATAGAGTAACCAAATTAATTGCCAATCAAGCAGCAAGTACTATGCCGGCTGTCAGCATGTGTGGAAGGCATTGCAATCTATGCCGGCAGTTTAGCAAAGGTGATTCAAAATTCAACTTGAAAAATTATCTTGGTGCAATTTTACTCGAACAAGCTCCTGTTATTTTCCATGCCTCTAGCCTTTTATCTGCCCTTTTATCCCATTTAAAGGAAGGACAGGAAAGGAGCAGGATCATCCGGCAATTCGAAATATAAGGTTGCAGTTTTTGCAAGTCTTTTTTGCGGGTAACAAGGATTTTGCTCCCCTTTTTCAGCAGAAATGGTTCGATACGGCTTTTTTTTTCGAGGCTTCCAATTGGTTGCTCCCTGCCAAGATAAAAGGCCACGCTGGCCATATTTTTTGACAAGGCCAAGGAATCTGTTGGTATATCCTTTATTAGGGGACGAAGTTTCTGCACGAAGGGTTTGAGAGGTCTGTCTTTTTCAAGCTGGCATTCCCAGTTACAAAAAAATCCTACAAGAAGGATAATAGAAGCTCCTGCCAAAAAAAATGGGCGACAAGATGAAGCAGGTTCATCTTTGATGTTCTGGACAAAAAAATAGGCTATTAGAAAAAAAAGTGCACCAAGGCTGTAGATAGCAATGGAAGTTGGTAAGTTTGCTGGAGGAGTGTAACCAGTTACTTTGTTAACTACAGGCCAAACAAAAGGGTTAGCTATGCCAATGACAGAAACAGACAGCAGCAACAAGGCCTGAATGGTAAGAGAATATTCCCAAATTTTTTTACTAAAAGGTTTTGTTAGAAATGTAGCTATGCCAAGGGCTCCAAAGGGCAATATGGGTAGAATATAGTAACTTCTTTTGGAGCTTGAGATTGAAAAAAGGAAAAAAATACTTGCAAAGCTTATAAACAGCCATTTGTCTTGTTTGGTCATTTGAGCAAAATTTTTTACCCTGTCTGTAATTGATCCTATCAAAAGGAAAAACCAGGGTAACATCAAAAAGGGAACGTAATAAAAATATACATAAAGGGGTTCTTTATGGTCAAAGGCCTTAAAAAATCTCACTATATTTTCTCTAAAGGCCAGGCAGAGGCCTTCTTGTCCATAATGTTGGGACGTTATGTTGGCGTAAGCAAAGGGCAGAATGTATATTGCCGCACCTGTAAGAAAAGCCAAAATGTTTTTGATATTAAGATGGTATCGCCACTTGTGACATACGATAAGATGGCAAAGAATTACCACCGCAGGGATCGCGGCAGCAGTCAAGCCTTTGAACTGAGAACCCAGAGCGCATATTGTATAAAAAAACAGGTAGGTTAGGTAATCCCTTTTGTTATTGAATTTTATGTAGTAACAGATCGCTGCAATAGAAAAGGCCAGGTTTTCTGCGTCAGCGGCTGCAGTTCTAGACCAGAATATAAATCCAAAGGATGAAAGTAAAATGAAAGAGGCGTAAAAGGCAACGGTTTTATCCCATATTTTTTGGCCTAGGTAGAAAGTCCCAAAGACAGTGCCAAGGCCGCACAGAGCGCTTGGCAGTCTAACAACAAACTCGTTTAGTTTACCCCAAAAAGAGACAAATAGGGCAATTATCCAGTAGGTCAATAGCGGTTTGTCAAAGTAGGGTTCACCATTTATGCTGGGATGGAAGAAATCGTTGCTCAAAAACATTTGCCTGACTACTTCTGCCCAGCGCCCTTCAGAACCCCAAAGAGCCCTGCAGCCCAGATTGTAAAAAAGCAGAAAAAAGGAAGAAAGACACAATGCAACTACCAGAATCGGCTGCCAAAACCTTTTTTCAAATTGAAATTGTTTCACAGTGTAAGGATTGAAATCTTTGGATTTTTGGTAATTTTTAAAGTCTCTATTTCATGCTATAAAACAGAAGAGAAGGCCCCCAGATGGTTTCAGGATATCAAATTTAGATATCAGAATGTATAAATCCTTTGAAAAAATTTCAAGTTAAGGATGAAGTGTCCCTTGGAAAAGAGATATATTTGGGAGGCAAATTAATAAGACAGCTATTTTTTGAGTCTAAGCCTTTCTGTTTCGCGTCTAATTTGTTCGAGTTTCTTTAATTCAAAAGACAGCTGATTCTTTTCCTTTTTGAGTTTTTCCTTTTCAGCAACGCACTTTCTCTTTTGCCTTTTTAGCATCCTGAGAGCCTGCCTGCATTTTTTGTATCTTTCTTTTTCTTTCATGTATGCCTGCAAGATCTTTTGGTTGTAAAAATAGCGGGACTTGCAGCTTTGTTCCTCAAGTATTCCTCTGTATTCTTTTTTGTCACCATCCAGAAACAGAAGATAAAATGCAGCCTGACACCTGTGCCCATCAGCCTTCAGGGCGTTTTTTAAAACTGTTATGGCAGCATCTGTCCTCTTTTCTCCGAGAAGAAACTCTGCCTCCCTTATGGGAGAAATAGAAACCGTTTTTTTTGTTGATTCGAGATTGTTCATGCAACAGCCGCTTAGAAGTACTCCACTTAAAGCGGCAACAATATGAAAACAGCTGTACCTCTTCCTTCTACTATTGCCAACTCCTTTGGTGGTGGACTCTCTATCCAAATCTTACCTCCATGGGCTGAAATTATTTGTCTGGCAATGGTAAGCCCAAGGCCACTGCCGCTTTGTCTTGGTACAGTTTTAGCCTGATAAAATTTTTCAAATACCCTGGACTGTTCATGTGATTCAAGCCCTGGTCCCTGATCTATTACTGCAATTTGGACATAAGTCCGTTTCTTGCTTGTTGTTTTTCTTACATCAATCTTTATTGTACTGTCTTGCGGACTAAAAGTTATAGCGTTGTCAAGCAGATTTAGTAAGACTCGCTCCATCCTTTTTCTGTCAATATTAATACTAATCTTCTTATCGGTATTTTTTACCATTAACTTTAAATTTTTGGCAGCAAGTAGAGTGGCAACATTTTCGTGGACCGTATCTATAAATTCTTGTACAAGAACGTCCTTTCTGTTGAGATTCAAAAGCCCGGCCTGCATCTTTGAAAGATCCAAAAGCTCCTCTATCAGGGCCTTAAATCTTTCCATGCTTGTGTTTAGGACCTCCACAAGCTTTGATTGTCTTTGGTTAAGCTTTCCAATGTCCGGTTCTTTAAGGAGCCTTGTGGCCTCTAGCATGGCAGCCAGCGGGGTTTTAAGTTCGTGACTCGCCACAGCGATAAAATCAGATTTTAGAGTGTCCAATTCCTTTAAGCTCTTAGCCATGTTGTTAAAAGAACTAGCCAGGTCCCCAAGTTCGTCCTTGGTAATGACAGGAATCTTATGATCAAAATCACCGCTTCCAATGGCTTCTGTACCCTTTTGCAGATATCTAATAGGTTTTTTGATATAAATGTAAAGGGCCCATGGGACAAAAAGCGCTACTACAAATGCGATTAACATCAGGATAATGGTTCCGTCTTTTACCTGGCTGATGACGCGGGATGTCTCAAGTGACTTGTTCTTAAGACTCGCCTTTTGTATAAACTCGGCCTTTTTCAAGAGTTCCATGAGATGGTAAGCAAGACCTTTAATTTCCTGCTCCCTTGCTTCATCAGACAGGTCTGGCCCCCTGTTGCCAGGTTTGTCTATTTCAACGGTATCTTCGTAGGCTTCCACGATTGCCTTTAGCGTTAGCAATGTTTCGTTGAATTCGGTAAGATTTTTTTTCAGAAGTCTCGAATCTCCTGCTACTTGAGGAGACAGTTTCATCTGTAAATTAGATATGATTTGTTTGACCTGTTTTAATGAATCCTTTTTGTGCAGTATAACAAGACGCCTCGCCTCGGCTTCGAGCGATGGTACCAGATTTTTAGCATATTCTACAGAAGAAGAAATTTCGAGGTTTCTCTTGAAATATGTAGAAATGGTGTCTTCAATTTTGTAAATGGAATAGAGTGAAAAAACGCAGGGAACAATTAAGATGAAAAGAAGGAACAGATATCCAGCAAGTAATTTTTGGTATAGGCTGAATGGGGCAAAAATTTTCATGTCATTTGGTTTTAGACACAATCATAATTGGATTTAGGAATTAACATAAGGCTGCACATATGACAAAGGAAAACCATAATAAAAAAGTAATAAGCAAGACAAAGGCCAGAATACTCTTGGTCGATGACGAAGAAAATATACTTGAGGTAATGAAGATCAGGTTGGAGCTTCTTGGATTCGAAGTAATCGCCACTTCAGATCCGCAGGAAGCCCTGGACATATTTGCTGAAAATCCGGATATTGAGATTTTGTTGACTGATCAGCGAATGGAAAAACTGACGGGCCAAGAGCTCATGTCCAAGTGTTTGGAGATCAATCCATACCTTCAGACCATAATATTTACCGCCTATGGCACTATTGAGCAGGCAGTTGAAGCGATGAAGGCCGGGGCCTTTTCATATGTGACCAAGCCTGTAGATCACACTGAACTAGAAATAAAGCTCGATCAGGCCCTAGAAAAAAGGTCTCTTCTGAAGAAGGTGCATGATTTTGAAGGCCTTATTGATGGCAAGAGTGAATTTTCAGGCATTATAGGAAAGAGTTCTAAAATGAGATCCGTTTTTAAGCAGATTTTGCAGGTCGCTCCAACTGACATAACTGTGAGTATCTTTGGGGAATCTGGTACTGGCAAGGAGCTTGTTGCAAAGGCCATACATCTTCATAGTAACCGGGCAAAGGGGCCTTTCATTGCGGTGAATTGCGCTGCTATTCCCGAATCCCTTTTGGAGGATGAACTGTTCGGTCATGTCAGAGGGGCTTTTACCTCGGCAGTGGGTTCGAAAAATGGCGTTTTTGCCTCTGCAGACACAGGGACACTGTTTCTCGACGAGGTCGGCGAAATGGCCGAGTCTATGCAGGCAAAGTTGTTGAGGGTTCTCGAAACAGGCGAGGTAAAGCCCCTTGGAAGTGACAGGGTGAGAAAGGTCGATGTGAGGCTTATTGTTGCTACCAAGCAAGATCTAAAAAAGATGGTGGCAGAAGGAAAATTTAGGGAAGATCTGTTTTACAGGATACATGTAGTTCCTATTCACATGCCACCTTTGAGAGAAAGGAAAAGGGATATTCCCCTTTTGTTGGGTCATTTTCTGAAAAAGGCCATGAAAAAGACCAAGAAGCAGATAAGTTGGATTGATGAAGACATCCTGGAGGCTTTTAAGCTCTATGACTGGCCTGGTAACGTTAGGGAACTCGAGAATATGGTGGATTTTCTTGTTGCCATTTCACAGGAGGATGTGCTGAGTGCCTCTCTCCTGTCTTCCACTCCACTTGCAGAATTTTCTTCAAAAGCACCGGTAAAACCCTTGAAAGATGCCAGATTTGAATTCACCAAAAAGTATCTTGAAGACCTTTTGAAGATAACCAAAGGTAACATAAGTCTTGCTGCCAGGTATGCCGGTTATTACCGAGCTGATTTTTACAAGCTGCTTGAAAGGCATGGTCTTGATGCAGCCTCTTTTCGTAAAAAGGCAAGAAAGATTAGTCCGGCAGAGTTATCTTCTTTGTAATGTCACTGTTCCAGGCCATTTTGTCATTAAATCTGGCCTGCCAAAGATCTTGGTGATTGAATACCGTTTCATCTTTATCCAAGGAGGCATATCTTTAATTTTGCCCTCTTGGATAAGGAGTTTAGCATCCTTTTCAATCAGATATGTTTTGCTATGGCATCTTTCAAGCTTCTGATTTCTCCTGTCGAGACCATTTGAGATACAAGATGAAGTATAATTATGTTGAATAATGAGAAAAAACTTTACTCCGCTTTCATTTTGATATCTCCTTTTCGATAAATGGTTGATAAGTAAAAATTTGATCGAACATTTTGTTAAGACCAATACGCTATTCTAAACACAGTAGGGCCTATAAAATATATATTGGGTTCTGGAAGAATTCGGCATGGATGGAAAGAAAAATTTCAAACCTGTAACAAGTGGTTATTGAGTTATTGCCAAAATATAAAAAGATTGATAGTTTGGAATAAGTTTTTCTTCATCAGAGTATATGTGATTTTAGTGAAAGCGGATTTTCAGAGGATTTTTTGTGAAATTCACGATCAGGTCTATTAATGTTGCTGACAGTGAAAGGAGGAAAGATTCAATCAAAATGCGCATGCAGCTGGTAAAATCTGTCGGCTGCCTATATAAAGGTTCATACAGGCCGTTCAAGTCGGGGTAGAAACGATTTGAGCGGCCTTTTAAATTTTAATACCTAAATTAAGGAGGTTGTCGGTGATGAGTGATAAACCATTTATTTTGTGGTTTAAGGAGATTGGAATCAAAGATGTGCCTCTTGTGGGAGGGAAAAACGCATCTCTTGGAGAGATGTATCAACACCTTTCCAGCAAGGGCATAAAGGTCCCGAACGGTTTTGCAATTACTGCAGAAGCGTATAAGCACCTTCTCAAAGAGGCCGGTATCGAGGCGGCCATCAGAGAGATTCTGGCAGATCTTGATACCAGCGACATTAACAATCTAAGAGAGAAGGGAAGGAAGGTCAGGGAAATCATTCTTAATGCCAAGTTTCCAGAGGACCTGGAAGAGGAAATCAAAAAGGCCTATGCTAAGATGGAGGAGGAGTACTACCCAAATGTGGATGTGGCTGTACGTTCTTCTGCCACAGCTGAGGACCTGCCGGATGCGTCATTTGCAGGTCAGCAGGAGACCTTTTTGAACATCACCGGCACAGAAGCCCTAATCGAGGCCTGCCACAAGTGTTTTGCAAGCCTTTTTACAGACAGGGCCATTTCATATAGGCATGACAAGGGATTTGGACATTTTGATGTCTACCTGTCTATAGCGGTTCAAAAGATGGTAAGAAGTGATAGCGCAAGCGCTGGCGTCATGTTTACAATCGATACCGAAAGTGGTTTTGAAGATGTGGTCTACATTACTGGTGCATGGGGACTTGGCGAAAATGTTGTTCAGGGTGCTGTCAATCCTGATGAGTTTTACGTATTCAAGCCAACACTAAAGAAGGGTTTCAGGCCTATAGTTAGCAAACGCCTTGGTCTTAAACAGTTCAAGATGGTCTATTCTGACGATCCAAAGGAGCCAGTGAAGAATGTAGAGACCACCCCGGAGGAGCGTAATACCTTTGTCCTTTCCGACGACGAGATTCTCAAGCTTGCCAAATGGGCCTGTATTATTGAAGAACACTATGGCAAGGCCATGGACATAGAATGGGCCAAGGATGGAGATGGAGAAAAGGTTGGAACCGGTGAGCTTTTTATAGTGCAGGCAAGGCCAGAGACGGTTCATTCCCAAAAGGCCACAAACTACATGGAGACTTACAAGCTCTTGGAAAAGGGCGAGGTCTTGGCAACTGGTAAGGCAGTTGGCGAGAAGATTGGTCAGGGCAAGGCCCATGTCATAAAGGATGTAAGCCAGATAACTAGTTTCAACGAAGGAGAGGTTCTGGTGACGGATATGACGGATCCTGATTGGGAACCCATCATGAAAGTTGCCTCTGCCATCGTTACCAACAGGGGTGGTAGGACCTGTCATGCAGCCATTATCTCCAGGGAGCTTGGAATTCCATGTGTGGTAGGAACAGAGGATGGGACTGAGCGTATTCCAACCGGTGAAGATGTTACAGTATCCTGTGCAGAGGGAGAAGAGGGCAAGGTTTACAAGGGGCTTCTGAAGTATGAGGTTGAAAGGATAGATTTTGCCAATGTCCCAAAGACGAAGACCAAGATCATGATGAACGTTGGTATTCCAGAACAGGCATTTTCCCAGAGCAGGATTCCAAATGACGGAGTGGGGCTTGCAAGAATAGAGTTTGTTATCAACTCCCATATCGGTATTCATCCTCTGGCCCTTATCAACTATGAAGAGCTCAAGAAAAAGGCAGATTCGGATGACGATATCCGCAAGATAGTGGAGGAGATAGACAAAAGAACCGCTGCCTATAAAGACAAGTCCCAGTTTTTTGTAGACACTTTGGCACAGGGCATAGCTACTATTGCAGCCGCTTTCTATCCAAAGGATGTGATAGTGCGCATGTCAGATTTTAAAAGCAATGAGTATGCTAATCTTATTGGCGGCCAGCTTTATGAGCCTGTTGAACACAATCCCATGATCGGCTGGCGTGGCGCTTCCCGTTACTATTCTCCAGCCTTTGAACCGGCCTTTGCCCTTGAGTGTCAGGCCTTTAAAAAGGCAAGAGATGAGATGGGGCTTACCAATGTAAAGAGCATGATACCCTTCTGCCGCACAGTAGAGGAAGGCAAGAAGGTTATAGGCGTAATGGGAAAATATGGCCTTAAGCAGGGAGATAACGATCTTGAGATATACGTAATGTGTGAGATTCCAAGTAATGTGGTTCTTGCAGATCAGTTTTCAGAGGTCTTTGATGGCTTTTCCATAGGCTCAAATGACCTGACCCAGCTAACCCTGGGTCTAGACAGGGATTCAGAGCTTGTGGCCCACATCTATGATGAAAGAAACGAGGCTGTGAAACGTCTCATTCGCCAGGTAATCAACACTGCCAAGGAAAAAAAGAGGAAGATTGGTATCTGTGGACAGGCACCAAGTGACTTTCCGGATTTTGCCGCCTTTCTTGTTGAATGTGGAATAGACTCCATGAGTCTCACTCCAGATACTGCAGTTAAAACCAGGCTTTTAGTGGCAGAAAAGGAAAAGGAGCTTGGAATAGCTGTTGATTAAGGTTGATTGCAAAAGATTAAAATAAAAAGAGGCGGCAGGTCAGCCGCCTCTTTTTTAGAATAGGACACCGTTTTTAATAGAAACTATTATGCCTAGACCAGCAACTATTACAAACCAGCCAATCATGGCAGAGACAGCCTTTCTGCCTATGCATGGATCCAGGGTGACCACCTGCCCCGCCTTTGCACGTCCTGCCTGAAACGCAGCAACTGCAGGAAAGTACAGTACAAAAAGCCCCATAATAAAGGTGGCAAAAAAGAGAATGGTACTGGGCCAGTCGGCATTAACAGGATAGTTGTATATTGAGTATCCTGCCTGAGACATGTGCTTCATTCTAAGGGCCTCTCTTGCGCAGCACATGACAAAGATGGTGCCAAACATCAACAACGCTGCAGGTATGGCCCTTTCCTGTGGCTTGAAAATGGATGAGCCAATAAAGGCAGTTGTGGCAACACCCATTGCTGCACCCAATAGGAACAGGGGGTTTCTGACAAAGTGAAAATCAGATGGAATGAGCCCAAGCCACCAGAATCCGGCGCCTATTGCAAGAACTGACGCCCACAGGGCCATCCATGCTCCTTTTTGTCCAACATAGTTCACATATGCCTTGTCATAGTCTTCCCTGTCCTTGAAATAGGCAGAGTAAAGCATGAGAAAGACACCAGTGACTGCAAAGGAAGGCAACAGGAAGTGAAGGAGTCTGCCAAATGCAATTCCGTGGAATTCACCTCCTGCATACGAGACACTGCCATTTGCAGAGACGATCCAATCCTTCCAGTGTTGCGGCATCAGCTGCTCCATGGAAAGCATGTGGATCAAAAGAGCCGTTACTAAAAGCAGCCCTCCTGCCACCAATGCCCAGACTGTTTTGGCAGAGTCGATATCCGCATTTCTGTTACCAAGATAGAAACCGTAACCTGCGTAGAATGCCAGGGTGATTACTACAAGGAACATAAGTGCCCAGAAGGCGGATAGAGTGGTAGCAGTATACCAGAACGGATCGTAGATCACCTGGACAAAGAGTAGCGGGGCTACTCCAAGGACTATGGCAATGGACATCCCAACAGTCAAAACTCTACCAAGGGCCTTGGCAAGCCTGAGCCCGTGTTCGTTTTTTTTCCATACCTCCCATATGGCGACAAATGTGCTGCCCACCACCAGATTAACCATGGTTATGTGCATAGCAAAGGTCAGCACCAGGAGAAATTGAAATATTATCGGATAAAAAGGGAGGCCCGCCGGATCTCTCATGCTGTTTACATATGTTGCAATGTCCATGTCTTACCTCCTTGTTATGGAAAAGAGATATTCAGATGCCGCTTTTTTGTCTAGGTCGTTCCCGGCAAATGGCGGCATGAATGGGTAATCGCCAAGGGACTCAAGCAGTCCCTCGATATCTTCAGGTGATTCAGGAGAAAAGTTGGCCAAAAGATCAGGTAGTGGCCTGATTTTACCAAATCTATCCAGTGCATGGCAATTTCCACATTGGTGATGAACTATCAGGTTTCCTGCACTCATAAGATCCCGCCAATTTGATGGGTCGATTTTATCTGGTCGAAAGAAGAGATGTTTCAGAAAGCCTTGTTCATTGAAAACAGGGACCTCTGCCTTTATGTGTTTTGCAGGGATGTCTCGGGCTACTATCTGATTACCATACAAATACTGGTCTATTATATAAGGTCTTCTGATGCCTTCCCTGAAACCCTCACCAGCTCCTATACCAATGAAGAGCACCAAAAGTACTATAATACCTGACAGACGGCCAACCATACGCGGCCACATCAGGCAGCATACCACGAACCACAAAAGCACGACTCCATAGGAAAAGGCTGATATCTTTATAAGGTGACCAAGATATGGAAGCGTTTCATCAAGCCATAGCTCCTTTGCATGGACAGGCAATTTGTGGAGATACCAGGCAGCGAATACGACACCTGCTACCATGCCGGCAACGCCCCAGATTCCTGCTGACCTTATGAGTTCCCTTCTGACTTGAGGATTTTGGAGGGTGCTGGCAACTATTGCAGCGTATACTCCAGCAATACATAACATAAAGGCCGTTCTGGTGAAAAGTTGAGGCCAGTATGTCTCGTTGAAAAATCCGTCAAAAAATCCACCTGTTTCAACCCACTTGCCAGACGATAGCATGAAGGCAAGGATTCCAGTTATTATTATCATGCTGATCCAGGCAGCCCAGGCATAAAGCCACCCCATCATAAGATGGCTCTTCTGGTCAATTTTTCCCAGGGTGTAGTAGTAGACATAGATGGAGGCGATTTCAATTACAAAAAATACCCATTCTGTAGCCCAGCCCCAGACATAATTGTGAATTAGGCCTGAAATGCCCCTCGGGCTTGCAACTGTTGCGGCATACCAGATGCCAACGCCAGACAGGGAGCCTATGACAAAACAAAATATCAAGATCAGAAGCGAATACTTCTTTACAAATTCCAGAAGTTCGGGCCTGTTTTGCTTGTAAGCCTTTCTTTCCACATAGACAGTAAACCAGAAGGCACCCGTGGCTAGGTGACATGGCAGAATGTGAAAAGTGGCAATGAGGGCTATCACCAGGCCAGAGGTGAAAAACGGGACTTCCCAGAAAGGATACATGGAATTACCTCCTTCTCGATTTAGGAGCTATTTGAATAGCTTTCCCAAAAGGACTGTACTGACCAGATTTAACAATTTGCGTTCTTTGTCTTTATCGGCCAAGAGTCATGTTTGGTTAAGTAGCCCGCTATATTTTAATTTTAAAAGTAAAAGGTTATCACGCCCAGGTGTTCGTCTCTTCCATCGTTATTGTCATGAAGATCAGCATTTGAAAGGTGCATGTATCTGTAGCCAAGCTCTACGCCATTTGGAAAAGACAATCCCAGTGCAGCTATAAGAGAGAACTGTTGAGCTGCTCCAAGCTGTCTGCCATTTATGTTGGCTCTTGAAAGAAAATGCACTCCTGCTCCAAGGTCGATATAGGGAATAGCAGAAGAAAATCTGTGACACTCATACCTGAAAACAGGTTGAATTCCGATATCAAAGGCCGTGTCTGTCGTATCCAATAGCCCGGTATCAAGCTCTATCCTAAGATATCCTTTACCGTATCTCCCTAGCTGGAGATAATCAGCAAGCCAGTAGGCTCCTACCAACCGAAAAGACGCGGAACCATTCGCTGTAGAGCCGATTTCTACCGACCCTGACCACTTCCTATCCCCGTTTTTTAGCTCCATGGCCTGGGTATAGCTGAACAAGACCATTACAATGCCTATTACCATCCCAGGCAATAAAATTCGGAAAGTCTTCATGCCCGTCCCTCCTCTCGCTTTTAACTTCTGAATAATTATCCTACGCTCATTTTCTATTTAAGCCACAGTATTCGTTTATTTTCAAGGGGAACTCGTGCCTGATCATGTTTTGGTATTATTCGAGGTGTATAGTGATAAAAGGGACGGTCTGAAATTATCATTGTCTCATAAAGATATCCGTTGATAGCTCCTTTTAATGGTTCAACAGGCTCCATAGTCCAGATTTCGGGCTCGTCACGGTCTTCTTCTGGTTCTGCGTAACACTGAACCTCAACCATATTGGTATCGAGACCGTCTAGATATACCTGTATCCTGACCAAGTAACTATTTTCTTGTCTGTTCCATTCAAGATTGCCAAAATAGATGTTTTTCCAGTGGTATTCAATGGCCTGTTGCCATTTCAGTATTTCTTTGCCCATCTGTCCATTGTTTTTGGAGCGTTCTACAAATGCCCTGGCTGCAGGCAGATAGTATTCTTCCACATACTGTCTGAGCATGCGATTTGTAGAAAATTCTGGTGTCAGCCTTGCCATGCTCGCCTTCATCATGGCAACCCATGATCTGGGAATACCGTGTTCATCCCTTGTATAGAATTTAGCAATCACCTCATTTTCAAGAATATCATAGAGCTGTTGGGCCTCTATCCTGTCCCAGTTTGGGTCGCTGTCATGTTCCTTTCCGTCTCCAATAGCCCAACCCACTTCGGGACAGTATGCCTCTGCCCACCAGCCATCCAGTTCTGAAAGGTTAAGTCCGCCGTTCACTAGCAGTTTCATTCCGCTGGTTCCGCTAGCCTCCCATGGTCTCCTGGGATTGTTTATCCACACGTCTACTCCCTGCACCAGTTTTTTGGCAACCATCATGTCATAGTCTTGAATAAAAACGACCTTTCCAAAAACATCAGGCCTTTTCAAAAAGGCAAACCATTGGCGTATCATCTCCTTGCCTTCGTGATCGTTTGGGTGTGCCTTGCCTGCAAGTATGAGCTGAACAGGCCTACCTGAAAGATTTAGGATGTGTGCCAGCCTATCTGGATCTGTCAGAAGCAGGGTGGGGCGCTTATATGCGGTGAACCTCCTTGCGAAACCAAGAGTAAGGGCGTTGGGATCAAGGATTTCTTCAAAGGTCCTAGTTGTTTCTTCTAATCCGGAGGCGGCGGCTTGCCATCTAAGCCTTTTTCTGACAAAGTTTATTAGTTCTAGTCTGCCTTTTGTCCGAAGTTCCCACAGTTGTTCGTCTGCAATAGCCTCTATCCTCTCCTTAATGGTTTCCAGAGTTCCGAGCCAGCGCCTTCGTCCACAGGCCCCTGACCATAACATGTCAGAGTTTTTGGATTCCCAGGAAGGCACATGCACGGCATTTGTTACATGGCCAACCGGTATCTCTCTAATAGGCCATCTTGGGAAAAGCGGCTGGAAGATGTGACGGCTTACCTTGCCATGGAGCCTGCTCACCCCGTTTATGAAAAGTGAGCAGTTCATGGCGAGATAGGCCATGTTAAAGGGTTCCAAGTTGTCATCAGGGTTTTTTCTGCCAAGACTGTAAAAGTCCTTTTCGTCAAGGTCTATCTGTCTGCAGTAAAGCCTTGCATATGGGGCAAACATGTTTGCAGGATAGCGGTCAAAGGCTGCATCAACTGGGGTATGGGTAGTAAAGACGTTTCCTGCACGTATGCAGTTTAGGGCCACTTGAAAGGAACAGTCATTTAGTTTCATGAATCCCTTTATACGCTCGATTGCTGCAAAGGCTGCATGCCCTTCATTCAGATGGCAGACGTTGCAGCTTAACCCAAGTGCCTCAAGAAGCCTCCACCCTCCAATACCCAGTACGATTTCCTGCTGCAGGCGCATCTCTTCGCCGCCGCCATAGAGTTTGCTTGTTATACCCCTGTCCTGCGGGGTATTCCTAGGGTCATTGCTATCTAGGAGAAATAGTCTTGTACGCCCTATTCTTACTTCCCAGGTCTTGAGTGTTAGGATGCGGCCTGGAAGTTCCGCCTTTATCAGAAGCCAGTCGCCCTTTTCATCAAGAAGCGGCAGGACAGGAAGCATGACAGGATCGTTGTATGGATAAAATTCAAGTTGGTTGCCATAGGCATCCACTGCCTGCCGGAAATAGCCCTGCTGGTAAAGGAGACCTATGCCATAAAGGGGTACTCCGAGATCGTTTGCAGTTTTGAGATGGTCTCCTGCAAGTATGCCAAGGCCACCAGAGTAAATAGGAAGCGCCTCACTAAGGCCAAATTCCATACTGAAATATACAATGGCAGATAAAGGGTCATCCTTGTGAAACTGCTGGAACCATGCCGGTTCCTCAAGGGCCCTTTTCATGTTTTGCAGCTGTCTTTCTATCTGGTTTAAAAAGGCGTCATCTTTGGAAAGTTGGTCAAGTCGTTCCTGGCTCACGCTTTCAAGAATAAACCAGGGGTTCCCTGTGGCGTCCCACATCTCCGCATCAATCTTCCGCCACAGTTCTTCTGCCTGTCTGTCCCAGCTCCATCTCATGTCTACAGCAAGTTCAGCAAGACCAGTCAGTTTTTCAGGAAGTTTTCTAGGAAGGTATCTGCTGGGATGCATGGTCTGTCTCCTTTTCTTTCAAAAACTAATATCTTCATGAGAAAAGACAATAGTTCAAGGTGATTTTAGCGGTTGGGGGAAAAGCTGGAGCGGGTTTGTGACAGGCAAACTTGCAGGGTGGTCGTTCTTGATTAATATTTGGATCATGGAAAAGGTTTTTTTACACGTCTGCTGTGGTCCTTGTTTCCTTTATCCCCTGAAAGTTTTTAAGGACAAGGGGATTGGGGTGACCGGTTTCTTTTACAATCCCAACATACATCCCTTTCGTGAGTATGAAAGGAGGGTTATGGCCCTGGAACAGGTGGTTGGGATTAAACAGATCGAGATGGTTTGGCACAAGGCTGACTACGGGTTGCACAGGTGGCTTTCATTTATAAACGGAAATACCAAGAGTAAGGAAAGATGCCCTCTTTGTTACGATATGCGCCTTGAATGCAGTGCCAGGGAGGCAAAGAAAAGGGGATTCAAATATTTCTCCACCACGCTTCTGTACAGCCGATACCAGAGGCATGATCTTATAAGGAAGTTGGGTCAAGAAAAGGCAAAGAAATATGGAATTAAGTTTTACTATGAAGACTTCAGGACAGGCTGGAAAGAGGGTATAGAGGAGGCCATTGCCCTTGGAATATACAGGCAGCCCTACTGTGGGTGTATTTTTAGTGAGGCTGAACGTTATGAAAAGAGGATAAAACGTCTGAAAAAGCGACTTGACAATAAGGAGGTGTTATAAAATGAACCCCCTGCATGATATGGGTAAAATGCTTCTGATTTTTGGGATATTTATGGTTATAGTGGGACTTTTTCTCATTTTTGGTTCAAAGGTTCCTTTTATTGGGAAGTTGCCTGGAGATATTGTTATAAAAAAGGGGAATTTTACCTTTTATTTTCCCTTGGCCACCTCGCTTCTTCTGAGTGTGATTTTGACCATTTTGTTTTCTATTTTCCGGAAGTAGACTCACTTAAAGGCTATTTTTGATGAACAAGAAATATCCAAGAAAAGATCTGCATCGTGTTTAGTCTTTTTGCGGAGGCCTCTTGAAGAGAAGATCACTGCTTAAAAGGTGGTTTAACTGGGTGTTGGGGGCTCTTATTGGCATTCCCCTTGTTGCCTTTTTAAAAAGCCAGAGGTTTAGACCTCCGGTTGAAAGGCGTATATCAAAAATCCTTAAAGAAGACGAGTTTTTGATCGAGCCCGAATTTGTCTTGTTCGAGTCTTCGGAGGGACCTGTGGCAATTTCAAGGACATGTACCCATCTTGGATGCAGGGTGAATTTTCTAGAAGAGAAGTCAATTTTTTTGTGCCCCTGTCATCAGAGCAGGTTTAGCAGAATGGGAAGATACCTTTCAGGCCCTGCAAAGAAGGATCTTGCCAGATTCAAGGTCTCCACCATAGAAAACGGTCAGGGTTACGTGGTATATATTCCAAGATGAGATCCATTACCTACGGGCATTTGACCGGAGCCTTTCTGCTTCTGTCCATAATGAGCGGTTTTGTAGTGGCCTATCAGTATGAGGTGGCCACTCCCTTTGTGTCAGCAGTGGCCATGGATGCCGTGCTGCCCTTTGGGTATTTTTGGCGCGCTCTCCATTTCTGGACCAGTCAGGCCTTTGTTATTCTGCTCTTGGCGCATGTATTTGATCTTTTGCATAAGGTCGAAGGAGCAGGGGCTACCTTGAGGCTGAAGCGTCACTGGAGCTTTGTCTCTATTTGTGTTCCAGTGGGGATTTATGCCCTGTTTTCCGGCTATGTCCTCAGATACGATGCCACAGGGCAGGCTGCCGGTGCCATTGCTGAACACCTGTTTTTAAAGATCCCCTTCATTGGCAATGCAGTGGACAAATTTTTAATGAATCTTTCAGGTGATGGTCTGAACCGTCTTTACGGCGTTCATATACTGGCAGGTTTCATCTGCTGGCTTCTTGGTACCTGGTATCATCTAAAAAGGGTGAACATCCCTTACAAGTCCTTTATCGTTTCCCTTGTTGCAGGGGTGTTGTTCTCATTTATGGTTAGGGCCCCAATGGATCTCCCTTTTGCCAATGCCCACCTGATAAAAGGGCCCTGGTTTTTTCTTGGTATCCAGGAGCTCCTTAGATATTTTGATCCCTTGGTTGCGGGCATATTAATGCCTGCAATACCTATTGGTGTTCTAGTTATCATGCCCTGGGTACGAAATGCAAAGATTCTATATGCCATTGTCCTGCTATGGGCTTTTGCATACTCCGGCATTACCCTGATTGCTCTGTTGAGAGGTGGCTAATGGATCAGGTTGCTCTTGCTACCATTGTCTCGTTTGCCCTGATTGTTACCGGTGTTGCCGGTCTCTTGCTTCCGGCCTTGCCTGGAGCTGTCATGATATGGCTTGGCATAGTTGCCTTTGGTCTTCTGGCACCAGACGTCCATTGGCCTATAAGCTTTTATATTGCCCAAGGGCTTTTGGCCCTTTCTACCTATATTATAGATTATCTGGCTACTGTTTGGGGAGTCAAAAAGTTTAAGGGTTCTAAGGCAGGGGCAATAGGCGCAGTTGTGGGTATGCTTCTTGTTTTTGTTATGGGGCCTCTAGGCATAATTATAGGCCCGTTTGTAGGGGCTATTGCAGGTGAGCTTATTGCAGGTGGCGAGCTTCGTCAGGCACTCACCTCAGGTTTTGGTTCCTTTGTAGGATTTATCGTGGCTACATTTTTGCGCCTTCTTGTATGCGGCATAATGATAAGCTGGTTTCTTTACAAGGCAGTCTCTTCTGTTTCCGTGAGCCTTCCATTTTGATCAGGCTGTTTTTAGGATGTCCAAACAGTTAATTGAATGTATTTTTTTCAACATCCTTAATGGCTTGCCTCCAATTACCGATAAAAAAATTGAATCCGTTTTCCAAAAGCGAGACGAGAAAGGAGAACTTTTGTGGATGCAAAAATAATCAATCCATTCCTGGAGGCCGCCATGAATGTACTGAAAACCATGGCCATGGTGGAGGCAAAGCCAGGAAAACCTTTCATCAAAAAAGATTCAACAGCCATGGGGGATGTGTCTGGGATTATAGGGATAACTGGTGATGCTCAAGGTTCCATGTCACTGTCTTTTGAATCCCCTTGTATATGCTCCATTGTTACAAATCTTTTTGGTATGCCAGTATCTGAGGTAAATGATGAAGTGAAAGACGCAGTTGGAGAGATGACCAACATGATCTGTGGGGATGCTAGGCGCCGTCTCGAAGGGGTCGGAGTGTCTCTTCAGGCAGGGACTCCAACTGTGGTCGCTGGCCAGAACCATTCCATAAGGCATATCCATACAGGCCCTTGTTTGGCAGTGCCATTTGAGACACCTAATGGACAATTTGTGGTGGAGGTGGCCTTTAACGATTAAAGGAGGAAGATTTCCCTTCGGTTTTTTTTAATGCATCTCTTATTTCGGATTTGATAGTCCGGACAGCATTTAGGGGATCTGGACTTTGGGTTATGGGTCTTCCTATAACAAGAAAATCTGCACCAGCCTCTATGGCCTTGGCTGGAGTCCTGATACGCTTTTGGTCATCCATCGGATCAGCATGGTTTAAGGGTCTGATACCTGGGGTGACGATAAACATCTCATGTCCTACAGCCTTTCTTACCCGGGCTGCTTCCATAGGAGAGCAGACTATCCCTCTGCATCCTGCCTTCTTCGCCCAAAGGGCGCGTTTCTCAACAAGATCTTCAACATCCATTGGAGAGGCCATTTCCCTAAGTTCCTCGTTTCCCAGGCTTGTCAGTACGGTTACAGCAAGAACAAAGTAATCCTTGGCACCGGATACCGATGCTTCAAGTATGCTTTTGTGTCCATGCACTGTAGCAAAGGTTATGTTTTTTCCATTTAGTTGTTTACAGGCAAGCTCAACCGTCTTGGGTATATCGTAAAATTTTAGATCAAGCATTACCTTGCAACCTTGACCTGTTATCCATCTAACTATGGGAAATCCCTCTGCCAAAAAGAGCTGGAGGCCCACCTTAAAAAAACGTATCTCTTCTTTCAGCTGGCCAACTAGAGTCTTTGCCGATTTTTCATCAGCAACATCCAAGGCCAGTATTATCCGGTAGTCCAGGTTGATGTTGTTCCTGTCCATTTTTGCCCCCTTTTTTTGGCAACAGATTGAGATTAGAGTGGTTTTGTTTCAACCACCAAGACAATAGCAGGTATGGGCTCATGAAAAAAGATGTAAGGAACGATAGACTTTCCAGGCTGAGAAAGGCCCTTTGGGCAAAGGACCTTGATGCGGTTTTGATAACATGTCCAGAGAACCGGTTTTATCTGAGCGGTTTCCTCGCAGAAGATGTGGGGCTTAACGAATCCGCCGGCTGCCTTCTTGTAACAAGAAGTGAAAATCTGCTTCTTACAGACGGCAGATATGTTGAACAGGCCAGGGCCCAGGCGCCTTCTTTTCATGTTCTTCTCTATAAAAGAGGGCTTCCAAGTCTTGTTGCCAGGCTTTTTAAAGAGCTTGACATAAAAAGGTGCGGTTATGAACCGGCCTTTCTTTCTTGCTCTGTTTTTAAGAAAATAAAAAAGGCAGTCTATCCTGCTGTTTTTACAGAGTTTGGCGATCTTGTCTTTAGGATGCGGGCAATAAAGGATGATCAGGAGATCGGAAAGATCAAAAGGGCCCAGCAGCTGGCAGAAGGGGTGTTCGAAGAGGTTACGGGCAAGCTTAAGGCAGGTATGAGCGAAAAGGAGATAGCCTTTGAGATACTGCATGGGCTCTACATGGAAGCAGATGGACCTTCGTTTTCACCAATAGTGGCCTCTGGCCCAAACAGTGCACTTCCCCACGCCGTGCCTACAGACCGGCGGATAGGAAAGGGCGAGCCAGTGATAATCGACATGGGGGCACGCTTTGAAGGTTACTGTTCAGACATGACGAGGACGCTGTTCCTGGGTGAGCCTGAGCCTTTTTTCAAAAAAATATACAAAGTGGTAAAAGAGGCCCAGGAGGCGGCTCAACGGTTTATTAGGGCAGGGGTGAGCGGCAGACAGGCGGATCTTTCAGCAAGACAGGTGATCGGAAATTACGGATTTGAGAGCTATTTCTGCCATGGTCTTGGACATGGGGTGGGTATTGCCATTCATGAGCCTCCGGCTCTTTCATACAGGAACAGAAAGAGGCTCAAAAGCCAGATGGTAGTTACTGTTGAGCCAGGCATATACGTTCCCGGCAGGGGTGGAGTAAGGCTTGAGAATATGGCTGTGGTGGCAGAAAACGGGATAGAGATAATCACATCAGAAAAGTGGTATTATGACTTTGAGCCCTGATACTCAAAATAGCAAGGATTCACAAAAGGAGCTGACCCTTACTGAACATCTGGCCGAGCTCAGAACCAGGCTCATTCGTTCAATAGTTGCCATAGTGGTGGGCTTCTGTATCTGTTATGCATTCATAGAACCCATATTTGCCCTTTTATCCAAACCTTTGGAAAAAGTGGTGCCTCCGGGTACCACCCTTATTTTCACCTCCTATCCAGAGGCCTTTTTTACATATCTGAAACTGGCCCTCACCTGTGGAATATTTGTGGCCAGTCCATTCATACTCTATGAAATCTGGGCCTTCGTAGCGCCAGGCCTTTACCCTCATGAAAAGAAGTGGGCCCTGCCCTTCGTGGTCTTCTCTAGCATATTTTTTATAGGTGGAGCACTCTTTGGATATGTTGTGGTATTTCCAGCAGCATTTAACTTCCTTGCAAGCTATGCAGGGCAGGATCTCAAGCTTCTGCCAAGTGTCAGTGAATACTTTAGCCTTACGATCAAGCTGCTTCTTGGTTTTGGTGCAGCCTTTGAACTGCCCATCTTCATGGTTTTTATGGCCCTTATTGGTGTAATAGACGCAAAGATGCTCAGACAAAACCGCAAGTATGCCTTGCTCATAATCTTCATACTTGCGGCAATTCTTACCCCAACACCGGATGTAGTAAACCAGTGCCTACTTGCCTTGCCTCTTCTAGTGCTTTACGAAATAAGCATTTTCCTTGTGGCCCTTATTGGCAGAAAGAGAGAATCTCCATGATTGTATCAAGATTGTAGGTGTCGTCTATGTCCCATATCTTTGACTGAAAAAGGGCATTTTGTGCAATTTTTTTATGTTCGTCTCTAGAAATATCAAGATCTGACAGGCTTTTGGGGCATTCTATCTCGGAAAGCCAATCTTCAAAGGCCTCTACGGCCTTGATGGCTGCTTCTTTATCAGTACGTTCACCATGGCATCCAAGACATTTTTGGCCAAGCTGGGCCACCTTTTGAGGCCCGTCTTTTGACGCCTTCCATCTCATCCAACCAGGGAGCAGGGCTGCAAGCCCGGCTCCATGGGCAACCTGATAGATTGCACTTATGGAATGCTCTATTAAATGTATAGGAAAAGGATGGTTGCCCACTCCTGCCCTTGTAAGGCCATTTAATGCAAGGGTTGCAGCCCACATGAGGGCCGCCCTGTGTTCGTAATCCCTCGGGTTTCTCATGCACCCCTTTGTTTCTGACATGATGGTTCTGACAAGGCCTTCTGCTAGCTCGTCCTGTACAGGGGTGTATGGGTCTGGCCCATTGAAGTAAGGCTCAAGGAGGTGACAAACCGCATCCACCCCTCCATAAGCGGTGTAGTCCCCGGGGACGGTAAAGGTGAGTTCTGGATCAAGAAAGGAGACCTTGGGATAGAGATGGGGAGAGCCTGCTGCAAGCTTGTATCCCGACTCTTCATTGGTTATCACCATAAAGCCATTCATCTCAGAGCCAGAGGCGGCAAGGGTGGGAATGCATACCACGGGCAGGGCCTCTGTCACCTCTTCCCTTCCTTCAAAGACCTGCCATATGTCCTTGTTCATTTTTGCACCAGCTGCCACGGCCTTACCGGTATCCATCACGCTACCGCCTCCGAGGGCAATGATAAAGGAGATTTTTTCCTTTTTGGCTATTTCAATTCCTTTATGGACCTTTGAAAGGACAGGGTTAGACTGGATACCAGTTAGTTCAAAAACGGTTATTCCAGAGTCCTGGAGTCCTTTTTTAACTCGGTCATAGGCACCGCTCTTTTTTGCACTTGATCTTCCTGTTACAAGAAGGCATCTTTGTCCATAGGTTTCTGTTTCCTTTCCTAGGCTTTCAAGTATATCTTTCCCAAAGACTATCCTGGTTGGATTGCAAAATTCAAAGTTTTCCATGGTCTCTTAAGTCCTCCTGGTTTATCTTTACACTTTCATTCAGGATTATATCAGAAAGATTATTTTGATTAAAAATTTGGACTTTCAATTTGATATATTATTTACTTGCGTACTTTTCCAGAAGACTTAGATTTTAAGGACTTAATTTTTCAAAATATCATTTGGATTACAACCCAAATATAATAAAAAACAAGATAAGTTTTTCATGCAGACAGTATAAAGGAGGAAAAGATAAATGGCAGTTACAGGAGCACACAAAATCGAAGCACTTTACAAAAAGGCAGCAGGGTTGAGGATAGACAAGAGCAAGGTCAAATTGATCAGCGATGTGGTGGATCAGAAACTTTACGATCTTCTTATTGTGGCAGAGGCAAACGCCCGTTACAACGCAAGGGATATCATATGGATGTGTGACGTACCACTTACTAAGGCCATGAAAGAGTCCATGCAGAAATTTAAGGAGCTTGAAGAGGAACTCGAGCTTCAGCCGATTCTTGATCACCTGGCTGCCTTACCGCCTTTAAAATATGGCCTTGAGGAGGAGCTTGAAAAAAAGCTTCCCGATATTGTCGGAACACTCCTTTATGTTATGGCAAACATAACCAAGGAATTTTCCACAAAAGACAAGACGGTATCCGCACAGGAAATGGAAAAGGCAGAAACCATATTAAACCTTATGATCTGATCTTTTGGGCAGTGTGCCAAAATGTAAAAGCAAAGGGCAGGCTTGGCCTGCCTTGCATTTTATCTTAACGGTCATAGTGATTTACTAAGAGTACAGGGCATTTTGAAAATTCTATTACCCTTTCTGCAACGCTTCCAAGAAGTATCCTTTTGATTCCGCGGCGTCCAAGCTTTCCCATGACTATCAGGTCAACAGATTCCCTAGCCGATATATCCAGTATTACCTCATGAGGAGCGCCTCTTATGACCAGGGTGCGCGCTTCCACGCCAAGTTCTGAAAGTTCCCTTTTCATGTGGTTCACAAGCCCCTGAGCCTCTTCTTCCATGTTTATCCTGATGGATTCGCATTGCTCCTTGTTTAATCGGCAAAGCTGTTCTTCCACCTGGGTGTCAATGACGTGCAATATGGTCAACTTTGACATGTGGATTCTTGCCAATCTGCCTGCAATACGAACGGCAGCCAAACTGTAGTTTGATCCGTCAACTGGTATCAGGATGTTCTTAAAGATCTCAACAAATTGATCCATGGCTTACTCCATTGTTCTAGACTGGGTCTTTGCTTTAATCCTCTTAAGCTGAAAGAGGCCTTCTCTTTCTTTTTCTTCAAGGCTTTGTGCTATGAATTTCAAGGTGGCCTTGTAAAGCGGAATATAGATGTAAGAAAGGGCGTTAATTCGTTTTAGGGTCCGTTTCGTCTCATTCATTAGCCGTTGAAGGCCTATTTCCAGCTCTGCCAGCTCACCCAGGGTATCCATGGCAGACAGGACGATCTGCCTGACCTGATCCATTGAAGCAGTGGTTGTTCCAAGACCGTACTCTGGCTTTATACGTGGTATTTTCATGGAGACAAGGGGAAGAACCACACCCATAAGACTTCTTTCCTTCACCTCAATTTCAATCCCAGCCTCAACTGCAAGGCCGGCAGCCTCAACATTGCTCTTGCCTGCTTCTACAATTGCCTCCTCAAGTTTTGCATAGGCATCAAGGAGCAGTTTATCTAGACGGCTGCGTGTCATGTCTGCCTTGTCAGCAAGGAGATTGATGTGGCTTATTAGGATATCCTTTTTTTGATCCAAGAGCTCTTTGCCATCCTGAGCTATGTCAAGTTCTTCCTTTATCCTTATCTGGTTGCTCTTGGTAGCCGGTATGGGAAGCCTTTCCATATTTTTCGATTTCCTCCTCGGTAACCCTTACCAGTTCGCTTCGGGGAAGTATCATCACCAGTTCCCAACCAAGGTCAAGGGTGTCAAATATAGAACGGTTTTCATCCTTTGCCTGGTTTACAAAGCGGTTTTCAAACTCTTTTGAGAATTCAAAATATTTCTTGTCAGTGGGGCTCAGATCTTCTTCACCTATGATGGATGCAAGACGTTCCACCTGCTTGGCTTTGGAGTAGGCAGCATACAACTGGCTGGATAGGTTTTTGTGATCTTCCCTGGTCTTTCCCTCTCCTATACCGTCACTCATAAGTCTTGAAAGGGAAGGGAGCACATTTACAGGTGGGTAGATGCCCTTTCTAAAAAGGGTCCTGTCCAGCACTATCTGGCCTTCTGTTATGTAACCGGTAAGATCGGGAATGGGGTGTGTTATGTCGTCGTCTGGCATGGTGAGAATCGGTATCTGGGTAACAGAGCCCTTTCTCCCATGTATACGTCCTGCCCTTTCGTAAATAGATGCCAAGTCGCTGTACAGATAGCCTGGATAACCCTTTCTGCTTGGTACCTCACCCTTGGCAGTGGCAACTTCCCTCAGAGCCTCACAGTAGTTGGTCATGTCTGTAAGGATGACAAGAACATGAAGGCCTTCCTCAAAGGCCAGAAATTCTGCCGCAGTAAGGGCCACTCTGGGTGCAATGAGCCGTTCCACAGCTGGATCGTCAGCCAGATTCAGAAACATGGCAACGTTGTTGAGCACTCCACTTTCTTCGAAGCTCTTGCGAAACGCCTCTGCCTCATCATGTCTGACGCCCATGGCGGCAAAGATGATAGCAAAACCGCTTTCCTCTGTCAGGATCCGTGCCTGGCGTACTATCTGCATTGCAAGGTCGTTGTGAGGAAGACCACTTCCTGAAAAAATAGGCAGCTTTTGACCTCGTACCAGGGTGTTCATTCCATCAATGGTGGATATGCCTGTCTGGATAAAGTCTTCTGGATATGCCCTTGCCACAGGATTGATAGGCAGTCCGTTTACATTTCGCGATTCACCCTGAAATGGTGCAGGGCCTCCGTCAATGGGCATTCCGAGCCCACTGAAGATCCTTCCAAGAATCTCTTCTTTTGACACCACCAGCTCAAAGGGACGGCCAAGGAATCTCACTCTGGTCTTGCTCTGATCAAGGCCAGAGGTACCGTGAAAGACTTCAACCACTGCAGCTTTTTCAGATACGGCAAGGACGCGCCCCTGTCTGGTTTCACCAGTGGCAGTAACCACTTCAACCCGTTCTCCAAAGCCCACATCCCTGATGTTGTCTATAACTATAAGAGGCCCCTGGACCTTGCTAAGCCCTACAAATTCCAATCCAGGGCCGCTAAGTGATTGATCCGTGCTCTTGTGTTCAGGTTTCATGGTATGGTTCCCTGTTTTTTTCAATAAGTGCGTCAATCTGTTCGTCTGTTTCTTTCATTATCTGTAGGAATGGTTCGATTTCCTCACCTTTAATGGTGTATTTTGCCCGGTGTATCTTTTCTACAACCGGCAGTTCCATTGCCCTAAAAAGTGGGACTCGGGCCATAACAACGTCTTGCAACCTGTCTATGAAGTGCATGATCACCTTCAAAAGGTAAAATTGCTTTAGTGGCGGGCAGTAGGTATCAACAGGGTCAAAGGCGCTTTGTTGCAGAAAATCGTTTTTTATGAGCTTAGCACCTTCTATTATCCGTCTTTGATCGTCTGGAAGGGCCTCTTCTCCAAGAAGCTTTACAATATTTTGAAGCTTGGCATCTTCCTGAAGGATTTCCACTGCCTTGTCTCTTAGTTCACGCCATTCAGGAGAGGTTGTTTGCTGCCACCACTTGGAGACGGCCTCTACATACGCAGAGTAGCTGTTGAGATAGTTGATGGCAGGGAAGTATCTTGCGCTTGCAAGCTCTTTGTCCAAGGCCCAGAAACACTGCACAAAACGCTTGGTATGCATTGTAACAGGTTCTGAAAAATCCCCTCCAGGTGGCGACACGGCACCTATCAGTGAGACTGACCCCCTGTCTCCGGAAAGGGTTTCCACCTGTCCGGCTCGTTCATAAAAGGCTGCAAGCCTGCTTGCAAGATAGGCGGGAAAGCCCTCTTCAGCAGGCATTTCTTCCAGACGGCCCGAGATTTCCCTCAGGGCCTCTGCCCATCTGGATGTGGAATCGGCCATAAGAGCCACGTCATAGCCTTGATCCCTGAAGTATTCAGCCATGGTAATGCCTGTATAGATACTGGCCTCCCTTGCCGCCACAGGCATGTCAGAGGTGTTGGCAATAAGGACGGTCCTCTCTATCAGAGGTCTTTGGGTGCGCGGGTCAAGCAGCTTTGGAAAATCAGTAAGGACGCCTGTCATCTCGTTGCCGCGTTCTCCACAGCCGATGTATATGATTATGTCAGCGTCTGCCCACTTTGACAGCTGGTGTTGTGTGACTGTCTTGCCTGTACCAAATCCACCAGGAATGGCTGCAGTGCCGCCCTTGGCAAGGGGAAAAAATGTATCTATCACCCTCTGGCCTGTTAAGAGCGGGATGGAAGGCATGAATCTTTTTTTGTAGGGGCGAGGCTGTCTTACTGGCCATCTGTGAAACATCTTGAGCCCTTTCGCCTCTCCCGGTCTCACCTCTACCTCGGCAACCTTATCTTCCAAGGTGTAATGGCCGTCTGGGGCAATATCTTTGACAGTTCCTGATATTCCAGGAGGTACCAAGATCTTGTGGATGATTGCCTCAGTTTCCTTTACCTGCCCGATAGCCATGCCCGGTGACACGCTGCTTCCCTTTTCAACAAGGGGTTCAAAATGCCACAGCTTGTCCCTTAAAAGTGCGGCGGATGTTTTGCCCCTTTTTATGAAATCTCCCCACTGTTCTTTCAAAAGATCAAGCGGTCTTTGGATCCCGTCAAATATCTGTCCAATAAGTCCAGGGCCAAGCTCTGCAAACAGCGGGATGGATTGGCCAAAGACCCTGGTGCCCGGCTTGATGCCAACAGTGTCTTCATAGACCTGGATTGTGGCAGTTTCACCCTCAAGGCCAATGACTTCCCCAACAAGCCTGTCTTCTCCAACCTCCACCATCTCGTTCATGGAAAGAAGATGGGCTGGTTTTGCCTTTACCACAGGCCCGCTGATATATGTTACAAGGGGTGTTGGCCCTTGGTTTGTATCTTTCATCTCCGTTCTCCCACAAATATCTTTTGTGCAACCAAGCGTCTTATCTGTGGATCAAGCCTTTTGAGCAGAGCGCCAAATGTCATGTCAACCATTCTGCTTTTGTCTTGGCTCATAACCACTATGCCTCCATCAATTTCACTGTTGATCTCTGTGGCAATCTTGCAATGAATGTCCTGTTCGACCTCCCTAGCGGCCTGTTCTACCAGTGGTGCATCTTCTTTGGAACACTGGACTATAAAGCTAGAGCCGTCCGAGACGCCCAGTATGGCACAGGCAGAGCGTATCATCTCTTTTAATATGTCTTTGTAGGTGTTTTTTTGTTTTTTTATGTCCAGAAGGATTTTTTGTGCCTTTTCAAGTGCCTGTTTGAATATGTCTTCTTTGGCAGCCATGACTAAACGCCTGGCCTCAAGTTCAGCTGAGTCGGTTTTTCTTCTGCTTTCCTGAAATGCCTGTCTTTTTAACGAGAGTTTTTTTGCCTCTATCTGTCTATCAAGATCCTGCAGGCCCTTTGCGATCATGCGATCCGCCCTTTTTTGGGCTTCTTGAATGATTTTTTCAGCCTGGCTTTCGGCCTTTTTTCTTATTGCCAGACACAAAAGCTCTATATGATCTGGAAGTGGCATGGTCACCTCCCCAAGATGGCAGCCATCTTTTCCATACTGCTCCTTCTCTTTTTCAGGGTTCCATGGGTATCTGGTATCTTTATGAAAAGTGGCAGAGTTAGCTTTTCCACCAGCTCCTGAAACTTTGTTCCAGCCCTGTCTGCCAACCCTTCTGTAACAAGGACAAGCCCTACCTCTTTGTTGGCGGCGATTTTCTGGAGCACGCTGTAGACTGGCTCCTCTTTTTCCACCACAACAGTTTCTATTCCTGCTAGCCTGAGGGCCAGGGCTGTTTCAGGGTCTGTCACTGCAACAATTTTCATATAAGTGTCTCAGATCTTTCCAAGTATCATTATGGCAATTATAAGCCCGTAAATTGCGATTCCTTCTGCCAGGCCAAGGAAGATAAGGGCCCTTCCAGCTACCTCTGGCCTTTCGCTAATGGCCCCCATTGCCGCTGCTCCTACCAGGCCAACGGCTATACCTGCTCCTATCGTTGAGGCTCCCACTGCCAGCCCTGCTCCCAGGTATCCCCATTTGGCTGAGACCGTTGAGGCCTTTGTGGCAGCATCTGAGGCCATGGCTACGAGAGGGACCAAAAGCCACAGACTTGTGAAAATACCTATTTTTGCCAAGCTGTTTTTTATACGTCTTAAAGGCATCATGACGTTTTACAACCTCCTTTTGAAAAAGTTTATATTTGCATTACGCTTCTGTTATTTCCAAATCCTCTTGTTTCACCACCGGTTTGAAAAGTGTTCCTCCTCCTCTAAAAAATTTGCTGAAAAATTCGTAGTACTCAAGACGTATGGTCTGAATGGATACCACCATTGCCTCAAGCAGGATTATCACTATGTTTCCAATGACCAGGGTAAGTATGTAGGCAAGGCCTGTCTTGTTCCCGTGGCTTAGCATGTCCGCAATGGAGAAAACCCCAAGAAACAGTGCTGCATGGGTAAGTGCAAAGGCAGCAACACGCACAAAGGAAACCGTGTTGGCAACAAACCGTAGTACCTGGTCAAGGACTTCTATAACAGACTCGAGCACCAGTACAGGTATAGAAGAGCCTGACTCCAAAGATTTTCTTTTCTGTCTCTTTTTCTTGATGATTACCCTGAGCGGCCTTTCAACAATCATTATAAAAAGCAGCAGCGCGGCTATGACACCAGCAATGGTCTGTTCCATGGGGCCAGGAGGGCCTGAGGTAAAGTAGCGGACACCCAAACCTGCAAGTAGCCAGTAAAGCAGGGCTCCAGCGAGTCCACTTGCAGAGAGCAGTTTGTGATATTCCTTTGCCTTTAGGATGTTTATGAGGTTCAAGATGAAGCCAAGGCTTATCATGGCTATACCGATGGAGGCAGAAACCAGCATGAACTTGTCAATATCCTTCATGGGGTGCAGCCACAGGGCAGGAATAAGGTCCTCTATGCCAAAGACGCTTCCATAAAGCAGGCCAAAAATCATAGAAGAGACTCCACACTCCATAAGGATGATGCCATAGTCCAAGTATTTGTAGAGACGTTTGAATATGTAAAAACCTGCAAGAAACAGGACCAGACCGTGACCAACATCGCCGAACATCATGCCAAAGAGGATCACAAAGCTTATTGCCAGGAATACGGTGGGCTCAACTTCCTGGTAAGAAGGTATGCCATAGAGGGTTGTCAATCTTTCAAAAGGCCTTATTAGAAGGGGGTTGTTAAAAAGGATTGGTATCTTGACTATTCCTGACCTTACCTCCCTGAGATCTTCAGGGTCTACAGCATCTACAATGGCCTTGTTGTCTGTTGCCTTTAGAATCTTTTCCTTGAGGCTTTTATACAGATCAACGGGGATCCATCCTGTCAGGAGATATGTGTGATCTATTTTTCCGAACTTTGATGCTGCCTCTATAAGAAGTTTGGCCAGGTGTGCCTTTTCCCTGATAAGGAGCAGGCTTTGTCCATAGCGTTTTTGGGCCTGTTCCTTTTCTTTTCCAAGTTCCTGGAGTCTTTGAGTAAGAGGAACACGCTCCTTTTCAAGCTGTTTGATTATCTCGTCTGTAGTGCCTTTTAGGTCTGAAGGCAGGGCAATCTCGTTGAAAAAGGCGCTTCTGAGGGCCCGTTCCATTACAGGCAGATCCTCCTTCAGGCAGAAGGCGCCAAGCACCAGTCTATCCTTAGAGGTCTGTATCTTGATAAGGGCATGATGGATGTCTGAAAGGCTCTCTTCCAGGCGCTCAAAATTTTCAGGGGGGATCACGCCAAAGCGACAAGAGGTAAACATGAGTCTTGAAAGTCTAGTGAAGTCGATCTGTGCAGGCGCAAGCAGTTGAAGCCGTTTGAGAAGAGAGTCTTTTTCCTCTATCTGTTTTTTTAATCTTCGCTCCTCTTCAAGAAGAGGGTGGAGTTTGGCTGATATGGCGGAAAGCTCGTCTTCAAGCAGGAATATATCTTTTTCAGGTCTAGGGGCATGCTCCAGGGGTGGAACAGGCGCTTTTATGCCGAGCTCTTTTATGAGCCTGTTGGCATGGGAAACTATGTTTTCGTAACGGTTCAACAGGTCGGCAGGGGCAGCGGCAACGTAACCAAGCTTCCCCAGGTAGGTTTCGTTTATGTTGATAAGATGAAGAAGCCTGAAATCTCCCAGTATGCCAAGTACCTCTGACATATACTCTTCAGGAACCTGAATGGTTATTCTTAAAAGTTTTACGGGCCTGAACAATGTGTTACTCCTCCTTGAGCAAGGCTTTTGGTATAAGTTTTTGTATCTCTATCCGGTGTTTCGTCCCCTTGGTGCCAAAAAGTCTTATAACAGCCTCAATTTCTAGCTCCTTGTAAAATAGCCATGCTATTTCGACACCTATATGAAAAGGTAGGCCCAGGAACGCCTTTTTCAACCTTTTTAGGAGCCACTGCTCCATGCTGATTTTTAGGCCCAAAAGATCCTGCGTTTCATGAAGTTCTTCTTTAAGCTGTACAGGCAGGGAATCAATAAACTCTTGCAGGCTGGTGGCGCGGCAGACATTATGCAGCCTCTTAAGGTTTAGCATGAGACCGCCAGGATAGGTATAGTTGAGGCTTTCTTCAGTACTAAGCCTGTAAAGAAAGCGTAGCCTGGCCACATGGCAGACATTTTTTGTATCTACAAAGGCCCCTATGAGATTTTTGGCCATCTGCCTGTCCTTTTTGCATGAAATAGCCAAAAGGGCATCAAGGATGCACCTGTACGATTGGATTTCAAGGGCCATTTCCACAGGGAAAAGCCTAGCCTGGGCCTCAAACTGGGGAAGGGCATGGGCCAAGGCAGGGCCGAAACAGGTATCTAGAAGTTTTTCCATGGTTTCTTTGACATCCTTGCTTTTCCAAAGTTCTTCCCAATTTATTCTTGAAAAGGACTCTACGGGATAGAGCAGGTGCCACACTGCCTTTTGAGAAAGACCGCCCTTTTTGGCCCTCAGGAGGGTTTTTATATTTTCTGCCTCATACCTGGAAAGCATGGACATAAGAAGCCTTTTAGGAGCAGGCTTGAGGTTGCGTGCAATTTTTAAGTAGTCATTGAAAAGGCTAGAGTATATCTGCCTTTCAAATGTTTCTGAGCCTCTCTTGGCATCCTGAAAGATGGTGTTAATCCATCGGCTGTAATAAGTGGTTTTCAGATATTGGACAAAGGAAACCTGGTCTCCAAAGTGGCTTAGCACTCTCCAGTCAGATTCTTTGAGCCTCTGAGAGTAAATAGTTCTGACCTTGGCATTAAGGTAGGAGTATTTGAATGCCAGTCCCAGCAAGGGTCTACCTCCTTTTGCGAGGAAGGTTTCTAAGCACTGTTAGGTTCATTGAGAAAAGGATGCCTTAATGAGTTGTAGAATTGCTCTTTCTATTTCTTTTTCATGGTTCTTAAAACGTGTTTTCAGCTCATTGCAGTATTGTCTGGCATCTTCCTTTATCTTTTGGGCTTTTTGTTCTGCCTCTTTTATGATTTGGGCTATTTCTTGTTTTTCAAACTCCTCTATCTGTTGCGACATAGAATTTTTGGCCTCATCAAGCTGTTTTTCCGCATCGGAAAGGATTTTCTCTGCCTTTTCTTCCGCCTGCTTCAAGATCATCTGTCCGGCCTCGTCACAATTTACAATTTTTTCAATCTCGATTTTCATCTTTAAATGCCTTCCTTAAGGTTAGGCT
>Ga0256835_1000080_pt1 | contig 80339 bp, 68 predicted proteins | sample PIR30metaG_FD_185972 | JGI IMG/M metagenome (GOLD analysis project Ga0256835, IMG submission 185972) | Hydrothermal vent microbial communities from East Pacific Rise, Pacific Ocean - PIR-30 | ecosystem: Environmental > Aquatic > Marine > Hydrothermal vents | place: Pacific Ocean: East Pacific...
TTGAGAGCCTGGTGGAAGCCGGCTACCAGCGCATCGAGGCTTTTCCGGACGGCCGCCGGGCCTATGACTGGCTGATCTCGCGGGCAGAGGCCGACCCCCCGGAAAAAGCCCCCGACGTGATCATCAGCGACATCGAAATGCCGCGCATGGACGGCCTGACCCTGTGCCGCCGCATCCGGGAAAAGCAACCGCTGGAAAGCGTTCCCTTCATCATGTTCTCCAGTCTCATCAATCCCCTGATGATCCGCAAGTGCCGCGCCGTAGGTGCCGATCACTGCGTGACAAAGCCGGAGACGGCTCGCCTGATCGCCATGCTGGACGAGGTGGTTTTCGAACGCCGCACAGCCGCGCCGCCCGCTTTGGACTGACATGGCACGGCGGTTTGTGCTATAAGGCCGGTCATCGCATCCCAGACAGGAGAACAGCCCATGAAGATACTGGTGACCGGATCCCAGGGTCAGCTCGGGCGGGAGCTCATGCTGCAGGCAGACAAGGCCGGCGTCCGCGTCGAAGGGGTCGACCTGCCGGACTTCGATCTCACCCGCCCCGACCATATCAAAAACGCCGCACAGCGGTACCGCCCGGACCTGCTGGTCAACGCCGCCGCCTACACCGCCGTAGACCGCGCCGAGTCCGAAGAGACGCTCTGCATGGCCGTCAACCGCGACGGCCCCCGCCACCTGGCGCAATACTGCCGCGAAGCCGGCATCCCCCTCGTCCACGTTTCCACCGATTTCGTGTTCGACGGGCGCAAGAAAACCCCTTACACCGAGAGCGATCCACCGGCCCCGCTGGGCGTCTACGCCCGCAGCAAGGCGGAAGGGGAAAAGGCGGTCCAGGACACGCTGGATCGGCACCTGATCCTGCGTACCGCATGGCTCTACAGCGTTCACGGCCAGAACTTCGTCAAGACCATGCTGCGCCTGGGCGCCGAGCGCTCCGAAATCAGCGTGGTGGCTGACCAGTACGGCTGCCCCACCTCGGCGGCCGACCTGGCCGCGGCCATCCTGGCCATCGCCGGACGACTGGCGGCCGCCGAAAACGAGATGTGGGGGATTTACCACTACTGCGGCGACGGGGTGACCACCTGGTACGGGTTCGCCTGTGAAATCTTCGAACAGGCCCGCCGCCACACGCAGCTGAAGGTGACCCGCGTAATGCCCATCGCGACCGAGGACTATCCCACGGACGCGGCGCGACCCGCCTACTCGGCCCTGGACTGCGGAAAGATTGCGGCCCGCTTCGGCATCCGGCCGCCGGCCTGGCAGGAGAGCCTGGCGGCCACCATCGCACGGTTGTACAGCGCCGCCTGACCCGGTTCTGCCGCTGCGGCGGAGGCGCTTTCCCCCGCCCTGCCCGGAGCCCCGGGCGGCCGGTCCGCCGGCGGGGTTCTGTATGGAAGGGGGCGCCGGCACCAACCTGTCCGCGAGGTGCGCGATCAGCACCGGCAAGGTGAGCGCCAGGAAAAAGGCGATGGGCGTCACCAGCGCCTGTCCGCTGCCCCCGGCAGATGGCGATCGGTTGAGATCCGGGCGCATCCCTGCGGACAAGACGCAACGGCCCTTCAGCAGGCGGTACAGTGCTTTTCCGTGACGGATGTCCGGCCGGGGCCGGGCGTTGCGGGGTGAGGCCGCCGTGCAGGGGCTGTCATGCATCCGGCGGCGGGCGGGCGCCGCCGCCGGCGTCAATGATGTAACGCCCGACGCGGCGCCCCGGGTAAAAACGGTGCGGGCGGCGTTGTCAGGAACGGCTCTGGATGAGCTTGATGGCGGCCTCGAACTTCTGGCTGATGGCCAGGGTCATCTCGGCCGCGTCTTCCATCAGCCGCCCCTCCTGGGTGAAGTTATTTTCCTTTGCTTTCCGGGCCCAATCCCTGTAATTTTCGGCGTGATCGTCATTGTGACGGATCCAGTGTTGCAGCAGTTTGACCAGTTTCCGGTCGAAGGAAAGTGCGTCTCCGCCTTCACCGGCGTGATCGTGATCGTGATGATGGTCGTGCTCGTGGTGGCTCATGGGCTTCACCTCTCCTGTAGGCTGGATGAACATGAATCATGATTTGGCATAACGCCCTGTTTTTTCAATCGCGCAAACCGGCCGCCAGCGCTTTTCGGTGGCGGCTTTCGATCCGGGCGGCGGGCGGCCGCCGCGCCGCACACCGTTTGTACAACCAACACGGGCCTGCCGTCAACAGCCCCGGACGGGACCAGCCATGCGCAAACTGATCTTTTTGCTGATCCTGGCCACGGGTGTGCTGTGCGGCGTGCTGGTCGGCGGTTTTCTGGCGCTGATCCACGACCTGCCTCCCATCCGCGCCCTGGAATCCTATCAGCCCTCGGCCATCACGCGCGTCAACTCGGCCGACGGCGCCCTGCTGGCCGAGTTTTTCGCCGAGCGGCGCCAACCCGTTCCGCTGGCCGTGATCCCCGAAGCCCTGCGCAAGGGCCTGCTGATCACCGAGGATCGCAATTTCTACCACCACAGCGGCATCGACTTCAAAGGCATCGCCCGCGCCATCGTCAAGGACATTCGTGCCGGCCGTTTCGTCGAGGGGGCCAGCACCATCACCCAGCAGCTCACCAAAACGCTCTTCCTGACGCCCAAAAAGACCCTGGGCCGCAAACTGCGGGAGGCTTTCCTGGCCCTGCAGCTGGAGCGCCGCTACACCAAGGACGAGATCCTCGAGATGTATCTGAACCAGATCTACCTCGGCTCCGGCGCCTACGGCGTGGAAATGGCCGCGCGGCGTTATTTCGGCAAATCGGTGCAGGATCTGGACCTGGCCCAGTGTGCCTTGATCGCCGGCCTGCCCCAGGCCCCCACGCGCTATTCCCCGCTGGTCAATCCGAAACGGGCCCTTAAACGACGCAACCTGGTGCTCAGGCAAATGCACCGCGCCGGTCTGATCAACGACCGCCAGTACCAACGGGCGGTCGCCCGGCCGCTGGAGCTGGCGCCTTCCCTGGGCCCCCCGCGGAAGGCGCCCTGGTTCGTGGACTACGTGCGGCGGCACCTGGAAAAACGCCTGGGAGCCGACCTGCTCTACAAGGGCGGCCTGACCGTGACCACCACGCTGTCGCTGCCGCTGCAGCAAGCCGCCGAAAAAGCGCTGCAGCACGGACTGGGCGTCCTCGAGGAGCGCATGCGCGGCCACCACATCACGGCCGAACCCCAGGGCGCCCTGGTGGCGCTGGACGTCCACAGCGGCGCCATCCTGGCCATGGTAGGCGGCCGCGACTACGCCCGAAGCAGCTTCAACCGTGCCGTTGATGCCCGCCGCCAGCCGGGATCGGCCTTCAAACCCATCGTTTTCGCGGCCGCCATCGAGCAGGGCTTCTCCCAGAACCGGCTGGTCCTGGACGCCCCGGTGGCTTTTGCGGGCGCCGGCGGCCGGCAGTGGCGTCCGCAAAATTTTTCCGACGGGTATCTGGGCGAGATCACCCTGCGCCGCGCCCTGGTGCTCTCGCGCAACATTCCGGCGGTACGCCTGCTGGACACCCTGGGACCGGCCGCCGTGGTCTCCTTCGCACACCGCCTGGGCATCTCCTCGCCCCTGGCGCACGACCTCTCCCTGGCCCTGGGCACATCCGAGGTCTCCCTGCTGGAGCTGACGTCCGCCTACGCCGTTTTCGCCAATGCCGGCCGATCGGTGGCCCCCTTCGGTGTGCAAGAGGTGGCTGACGCCCGGGGACGGGTCATCTGGCGTCCCGGCCGCAGGGTCTCGGCGGTCATGTCGCGGGCGGGGGCGGCCATCATGTGCAACATGCTCCAGGGGGTCATCCAGGAGGGGACCGGCCGCAGGGCCCGCGTCATCCGGCGCCCGCTGGCCGGCAAGACCGGCACCACCAACGACTACCGTGACGCGCTTTTCGTGGGCTTTTCGCCGGGTGTCGCCGCCGGCGTGTGGGTCGGGTGCGACACGCCCCGCAGCCTGGGGCCCGGGGAAACCGGCGCGCGGGCGGCCCTGCCGGTATGGGTCGCGTTCATGCAGCGGGCACTGGCGCAGCGCTCTTACGAGGCCTTCGACATCCCCGACGACACCATCCAGGCCTTCATGGACCCCGTTTCCGGCCATGCGGTGCCGGCCGGAACGCCCGGTGCGGTGCGGGCCCTGTTCCGAAAGGGTCACGGGCCGTCGGCGCAGCGCTGACGCCCGCGCAGGCGGCGCCCCCTGAAAGGCGTCGGCGGCGCTTGCCGGGGCGGCCCGCACCGCCCCTGACGATCCCCCTAAATAGTGAAAATTTCACCATTCTGCGTTGACCATCAGGGTGTGTTGTGGTAAGGTTAATTGTTTCATTTTCGGAACCGTCGCGGCGACGGTTTCACGCCTGTTTTTATCTTTTTATTTGCATGCATGACGTTGCGATCGCATGCACAAAGCTGCAAGGTACGGTGAGGAGGAATCCATGAGAGAAGTGGTAATCGTCAGCGGCGCCAGAACGGCTATCGGCGCTTTCGGCGGTGGACTGAAAAGCGTACCCGTGGTGGATCTGGGCGCACTGGTCATGAAAGAAGTTTTCAAGAAGGCCAACCTGAAACCGGTGACCAACGAGGCCACAACCGCCCTCGCGCCGGAGAAGCTGCGCGAACAGGGCCTCATCGAGTTGGAAAAGCGCGCCGCGGACTGGGACGATGCCGCGCAGGCCGTCAACGTCGACGAGGTCATCATGGGCAACGTGCTGCAGGCCGGGCAGGGGCAAAACACGGCCCGCCAGGCCATGATCAAAGCCGGCCTGCCCAAGGAAACACCAGCCTTTACCATCAACAAGGTCTGCGGATCGGGGCTCAAGGCCATCGCGCTGGCAGCGGCCTCCATCATGACCGGACAGGCCGACGTCGTGCTGGCCGGCGGGCAGGAGAACATGAGCCAGGCCCCCATGGCGCTGCCCAAGGGGCGCTGGGGCTACCGCATGGAGCTGACCGGCAGCGGTGAAGTCACCGACCTGATGGTTTTCGACGGCCTCTATGAAATCTTTTACGGCTACCACATGGGCGTCACCGCCGAGAATATCGTCTCGCTTTACGGCATCAGCCGCGAGGAGCAGGACAAGCTGGCCGTCATGAGCCACAACCGTGCCCGCAAGGCCATTGAAGACGGCCTGTTCAAGCCGGAAATCGTGCCGGTGGTCATCAGGAGCCGCCGCGGCGAGACGGTCTTTGACACCGACGAGCGCCCCATGGAAACCGACATGGAAAAAATGGCCAGGTTGCGGCCGGTCTTCAAGAAAGACGGCAGCGTGACCGCCGGCAACGCGTCGGGCATCAACGACGCCGCGGCCGCCGTGCTGCTGATGAGCGCGGAGCGGGCCGCCGAGTTGGGCCTGCAGCCGTTGGCGACCATCAAGGCTTTCGCCTCGGGCGGACTGGACCCGGCATACATGGGCCTCGGGCCGGTGCCGGCGGTACGCAAGGTGCTCAACCGGACCGGCATGAGCGTGGACGACCTGGACCTCATCGAACTCAACGAAGCCTTCGCCGCCCAGGCCCTGGGGTGCATGTACGAACTGGGCATCGACGTGGAGAAGCCCAACGAACTGGGCAGCGGCATCTCCCTGGGTCACCCCATCGGCTGCACCGGTGCGCGCCAGATGGTGACCGCCATCTACCAAATGCAGCGCAAGGGCTACGGCACGGGCATGATCAGCATGTGCATCGGCGGCGGTATGGGCATGGCCATGATCATCGAGCGCCAATAGGCGCCCGATATCCACAATACCGGAGAGGATTTCATGGAGATCAGCAGAAAACTGGCGATACTCGTCTTTTTCGGAGTACCCGTTATCATCGGCGGCGGCATCGTTTACGCGATTTTCGGCGGCATGGTGCCCGTGGTGGTGTGGGAGATTTTCCTGCTGCTGCTGGCCGGCGCCATCGTGAGCGGATAGACCCGCCCGCCGACACGGCAAAGGTTCCCGCCGGACAGTTTTCCGGCTCGGGCGGTGCGTGACTCGCCGCCGGAGCCGGAAATGTCTTTCCGGCCCCCCGATGCGCGCGGCCGTCCGCCGGGCGGAAGCCGCCTTGCCGTGCCGGAACTGCAGTCAAACAGCGATGACCGAACACCCGAGCCCATACATGATGCTGGGTTACTTCCTGACCCTGTTCCTGATTACGACGGTGCTGATGGGGTGGCTCCTGTGGCCGTTTTTCTCCACCCTGTTTCTCTCGGCGGTGGTCACCGGTGTGTTCAACCCGCTCTACCGTCTGCTGGCCCGCAGGATGCGCCGACAGTTCGCCTCGCTGATCACCTGTCTGGTCATTTTCTTCGTGCTGTTTATCCCCATCGTCATGTTCGTGGGCATCCTCTCGCGGGAAGCCTACGGCTTTTACCTGATGGGCAAGAATGCCGCCCTGACGGACATCGTTAAGAATTTTTTCGAACACAGCCGGCTGCTGGAGCGCGCCAACGACCTGCTGGCGCATTTCGACCTGGAGCTTTCCAGCATCGAGCTAAACCGCGCCATATCGCAGCTGGGCAAGGTGGTGGGGCTCTTCCTGTACCAGCAGGCCAGCGCCATCGCCTCAAACGTGGTCAACTTCGTGATCTACTTCTTTTTCATGCTGATGATCGTCTACTTCCTGCTCATCGACGGCCACAAGCTGATCTCTTTCCTGATCAACCTGTCACCGCTGCCCCGGGAGCAGGACGAGAAGCTGATCGCCAAGTTCCAGGACATCGCCGGCGCCATCCTCATCGGGAACGGCCTGGGCGGACTGATCCAGGGTGTGCTGGGCGGATTCGTGTTCTACCTCTTCGGCTTCAGTTCGCCCTTTCTGTGGGGCGTGCTCATGTCGCTGCTGGCGTTCCTGCCCATCCTGGGCATCGGCCTGGTGTTCATCCCGGCGGCCGCTTATCTGTTTATCAGTCAGCGCATCGGAGCCGGCATCTTTCTCGTGGTGTTTTACATCGTCCTGTCGGGCAGCATCGAGTACATCTTCAAGCCCAAACTGGTGGGCCACCGCCTGCAGCTGCATACCCTGCTGGTGTTTTTGTCCATCGTGGGCGGCCTGAAGGCTTTCGGCATCCTGGGCATCATCTACGGCCCGGTGATCGTTACGGCGTTCCTGACCCTGACGGACATCTACCACACCAATTACCAGAAACTGGTCGAACCGGAGGATGGCGACCCCGCCTGACCGGACGGCCGCGGCGTACCATTAACCCAAGCGGATATCTGACGGTATGATTACCAACGAGCATCTCCCCGAAGTGAGCATCGAAAACGAGATGAAACGCTCGTACCTGGACTACGCCATGAGCGTCATCATCGGCCGGGCGCTGCCCGACGTACGCGACGGCCTTAAACCGGTTCATCGCCGGGTGCTGTATGCCATGTACGAGCTGAAAAACGACTGGAACAAACCCTACAAAAAATCGGCCCGCATCGTGGGTGACGTCATCGGTAAATACCACCCCCACGGGGACACGGCTGTCTACGACACCATCGTGCGCATGGCCCAGGACTTCTCCCTGCGCTACCCGCTCATCGACGGCCAGGGCAACTTCGGATCGGTGGACGGCGACCCGCCGGCGGCCATGCGCTACACCGAGATCCGCATGTCGCGCCTGGCCCACCAGATGCTGGAGGACATCGACAAGGAGACCGTCGATTTTACGCCCAACTACGACGAGTCCATGGTGGAGCCCGCCCTGCTGCCGGCCAAGTTTCCCTCACTGCTGGTCAACGGCTCGTCGGGCATCGCCGTAGGCATGGCCACCAACATTCCGCCGCACAACCTCTTCGAGACCGCCGAGGCCCTCAAGGCGCTCATCGACAACCCGGCCATCTCCATCGAGGAATTGATGGAAATCATGCCGGGGCCGGATTTTCCCACCGCCGGCATCATCTACGGCAACAAGGGCATCGTGGACGCCTACAAGACCGGGCGCGGCATCATGCGCATCCGCGCCCGGGTGCTGGTGGAAAAAGACCGCCGCACGGGCGCGGAAACCATCGTCATCACCGAACTGCCCTACCAGGTCAACAAGGCCAGGCTGATAGAGAAAATCGCCGGCTTGGTGCGCGCCAAGACCATCGAGGGCGTGCGCTACGTGCGCGACGAATCCGACCGCGAGGGACTGCGGGTGGCCATCGGGGTCAAGAAGGACCAGATGGCCGGGGTGATCATCAACCAGCTTTACAAGCACACCCAGATGGAAACCAGCTTCGGGGTAATCTTTCTGGCGGTGGTCAACAACCGCCCCGAACTGCTGACCCTCAAGCAAATTCTGGAGCACTTCATCCTGCACCGCCGCGAGATTATCGTGCGCCGCACGCGTTTCGAACTCCGGAAAGCCGAGACGCGCGCCCACATCTTGGAGGGGCTCAAGACCGCCCTGGACCACCTGGACGAGGTGGTCTCCCTGATCCGCAAGGCGGCCTCCCCGGCCGAGGCCAAGGACCAGCTCATGGTGCGCTTCGACCTGACCGCCATCCAGGCCCAGGCCATTCTGGACATGCGCCTGCAGCGCCTGACGGGGCTGGAACGCGACAAGATCATGGAGGAGTACCGCAACATCCTCAAGGACATTGCGCGCTACAAGGAGATCCTGTCCAACCCGCGCCTGGTGCTGCAGCTCATCAAGGACGAACTGACCTGGATTCAGGAAGAATTCGGCGACGACCGCCGCACCGAGATCGTTACCGAGACCCGCGAGATCACCATCGAGGACATGATCGTCGAAGAGGACATGGTGGTCACCATCTCCAAGAGCGGCTACATCAAGCGCACGCCCATCACCATCTACAACAGCCAGCGCCGCGGCGGCAAGGGCAAGACCGGCATGCGCCCCAAGGAGGACGACTTCGTCGAGCACCTCTTCGTGGCCTCGACCCATCACACCTTCCTGTTTTTCACCAACCGCGGCAAGGCCTACTGGTGCAAGGTCTACCAGATTCCCCAGGCCGGGCGAATGAGCCGCGGCAAGGCCATCGTCAACCTGCTGAACCTGGAAAAGGACGAAAAGATGACCGCCGTGCTGGCGGTGCCCGAGTTCAAGCCGGGGTACTACATCCTGATGGCCACGCGCCAGGGCCTGGTGAAGAAGACCGACCTGATGGCCTACAGCCGGCCGCGTTCCGGCGGCATCATCGCCATCGACCTGGTTCCCGGCGACGAGCTGATCACGGCCCACATCACCGACGGCACCATGAACGTTTTCCTGGGCTCGAACAGGGGAAAATCCATCCGCTTCCACGAGTCCGACGTGCGCACCATGGGGCGCGTCTCGCGCGGCGTGCGCGGCATGCGCCTGGAAGACGGCGATTTCATCGTGGGCATGGAGGTCCTCAGTCATGGGCAGACCCTCTTCACCGTCACTGAGAACGGCTTCGGCAAGCGCACTTCCATCGACGAGTACCCGGTGCAGAAACGCGGCGGCAAGGGCGTCATCACCATCAAGACCACGCCGCGCAACGGCCGTGTGGTCAGCATCCTGCTGGTGGAAGAGCAGGACGACCTGATGCTCATCACCGACGCCGGCAAGATCATCCGCATGCCCATCCGGGGCATTTCGGTCATCAGCCGCAACACCCAGGGCGTAAAATTAATGGACCTGGAGCCGGGTGAGCACGTGGTGGGCGCCGCCCGCCTGGCGGACAAAGACTAGGAGTGAACCATGGCGACACAGACGTCAGGCGGTGCCGATTTCACACGCATCGGCGTGGTGGGCGGCGGCAGTTGGGGAACGGCCCTGGCCGAGCTTCTGGCAGGCAAGGCAATCGCCGTGGACCTATGGGTTTTCGAGCCCGAGGTGGCCGCCCAGATTGCGGACGGGCGTGAAAACCGCACCTACCTGCCGGGCATCACGCTCTCGGACAATATCCGGCCCTCCAGCAATCTCGCCCGCGTGGCGGCCGGCAAGCAGGTGCTGGTCATGGTGGTGCCCTCCCACGTCATGCGCGCCACCGTCCGGCAAATGGCGCCGCACCTGGCGCCGGGGACCGTGGTGGTCTCGGCCTCCAAGGGCATCGAGAACGACACCCAGATGACCATGACCGAGGTGCTGGAACAGGAGTTGGCGCAGGTCCCCGGTATGCACCCGGCGGTGCTCTCGGGGCCCAGCTTCGCGCAGGAAGTGGCCCGGCGGGTGCCCACGGCCGTCACCGTGGCCGCACGCGACGCGCGGGTGGCCGGCCGCCTGCAGCGCCTCTTTTTCGCCGACTATTTCCGGGTCTACACCAACGACGACCTGGTGGGAACCCAGCTTGGCGGGGCCGTCAAAAACGTCATCGCCATCGCGGCCGGCATCGTGGACGGACTCGGACTGGGGCTCAACACGCGGGCGGCGCTGATCACCCGCGGGCTCACCGAGCTGCGGCGCCTGGGCCTCAAGATGGGAGCCAGCCCGCGCACCTTTACCGGCCTGGCGGGCATCGGCGACCTGCTGCTGACCTGCACCGGCACCCTCAGCCGCAACCACGGCGTGGGCGAACGCATCGGCCGCGGTGAAAAGCTTGACGAAATTACCGGCAACATGCGCACGGTGGCCGAGGGTGTCAAGACGGCCCGCGCCATCTACAACCTGTCGCACCGCCTGGCAGTGGAGATGCCCATCTGCCATGAAGTCTACCGGGTGCTCTACGAAGGCCTGGCGCCCCGGGAGGCGCTGGTGCGCCTGATGACCCGCGAACCCAAGCAGGAGCTCGACGAGCAGTGAAAAGCGGAGACGACCACCGCCGGGGCCACCGCCGACGGCTGCGGGAAAAATTCCTGTCCTCCGGGCTGGCCGGGTTTCACGACTACGAGGTCATCGAACTCCTGCTGACTATGGCCACCCCGCGCAAAGACTGCAAGGGACCCGCAAAGGCGGCCCTGGCCCGGTTCAAAACCCTTCCCGGCGTGCTGGAAGCACCGACGGAAGAGCTGTGCGCGATCGAGGGCATCGGACCTACCAATGTTTTCGGAATCAAGCTGATCAAGGCCGTGGCCGACCGCTGCCTGGCGCAGAAACTGGCCGACGGAACGCCGCTAAACAACTCGCGGGACCTCTACGACTACCTTCGACTGACCCTGCGCGACAAGTCCCGCGAAGAGTTCAAGGCGGTCTTCCTGGACGCCAAGAACCGCGTCATCGCCAGCGAGACCCTGTTCACCGGGACCCTCACGGCAAGTGCCGTCTACCCCCGCGAGGTGATTTCGGCCGCCCTGCGCCACCACGCCGCAGCGGTTATCTTCGCCCACAACCACCCCTCGGGGGATCCGCAGCCCTCGGAGGAAGACGTGGCCATCACGCGCCAACTGGTGCAGGCTTGCGCGGTGATGGATATCACGGTGCACGAGCACCTGGTCATCGGCGCAAACAGCTACTTCAGCTTCGCCGACCAGGGGTACATATCCGCCATCCGCCGGGACATCGCATCGCGCGGGGAGGGACACCCGTGAAGCCGCCGACACCCGAAAGGCCCGACTGCTTCGGGGAGCTGGAGACTGTCTTTCCCATGGGCACCGACGGCCTGCGCGCATCGCCGCCGGCGTGTATGCGCTGCCCCCACAAGACCGACTGCCTGCGGGCGGCGCTGCGGGGCGACGGCGGCCACCGCGTGCGGCGCGAGACCGTAGACCGCGCCTACCGTTCGGGCGCCATCGGGTTCCTGGAACGCTGGTCACGCCGCAAAATGCTTCAAAAAGGGGCAAAGACGCAAAGAGGTACCGGCACGAAGTGATCGGCCCCTGCATTGCGAAACAGCCGTTTTCCCCGACGGACAACCTGCAGCATGAAGGAGCAGCGCCATGAAAACCATACGCGACATTGACATTTCCGGTAAACGCACTCTGATACGGGTCGACTTCAATGTACCACTGGACGAAAAGGGCCGGATCACCGATGACGCCCGCATCCGGCGGGTACTGCCCACCGTGGAGTACGCCCTGGAAAAGGGCGCCAAACTGATTCTGGCCTCCCACCTGGGCCGGCCCAAGGGACAGGTGGTGCCCGCCATGAGCCTGGCGCCGGTGGCACAGCGCCTGGGCGAACTGACGGGAAAACCCGTGCAGCTGGCGCCCGACGCGGTGGGACCCGAGGTTGAAAAGATGGTGTCCGACCTGCAGCCGGGCGATATCCTGCTGCTGGAGAACCTGCGTTTTCATGCCGAAGAGCAGGCCAATGACGAGGGTTTCGCCCGGCAGCTGGCCGGCCTGTGCGACGTCTACGTCAACGACGCCTTCGCCGTCAGCCACCGCGCCAACGCCTCGGTAGTGGCGATAACCCGCTTCGCGCCGGTGTGCGTGGCCGGACTGCTGCTGGAAAAGGAACTGGAATACTTCCACCGTGCCATGACCAATCCGCGGCGACCGCTGGCGGCCGTCATCGGTGGCGCCAAGGTGTCGAGCAAGCTGGCGGCGTTGCACAACCTGCTGCGCACGGTCGACAAGCTGATCATCGGCGGCGCCATGGCCAACACTTTTTTGCGAGGCATGGGCTGCGACATGGGCAGTTCCAAAATCGAGGAGGACCTCATCGGCGACGCCGCCGAAATCGTGGCCGAAGCGCAGCGCCGCAAGGTGCGCCTCTACCTGCCGGTGGACGCCGTGGCCGCCCGCGAACTCAGCGACCAGGCCCCGGTGCGCACCCTGCCGGTGCAGGAGATCCCGGAGGGGCTCATGGCGCTGGATATCGGCCCTGCCACGGCCATGCTCTACGCCGAAGCGCTGGAGGACGCCGGCACCATCGTCTGGAACGGCCCCATGGGGGTTTTTGAGATGATGCCCTTTTCCAAGGGCACCGCCCACATGGTCAAGACGGTGGCGGCCTCTGCCGCGCTGACCATCGTGGGCGGCGGGGACACGGGGGCGGCTGTTCACCAATCCGGACTGGCGGAGAAGATCAGCTACATCTCCACCGGCGGCGGGGCTTTCCTGAAACTGCTGGAGGGCCATGAACTGCCGGCCGTGGCGGCCCTCGAAAAAGCCGCCGAAACGGCCTGAGCGCCGTGGCGCCCGATAGGCCAGATGCACCCGGCGGTCGCCGCCGGTGGATCCTTCCCGCCGGCATCGCCCTGGGCGCCGCCGCACTGATCGCGGGTCTGCTCTACCGCCAGGAGATCTGGCAGGCCGCCGTACGGCTGTACGCCATCATCTCCGACCGGCAGCGCATGCAGGATTTCATTGCCTCCTTCGGTGTGGGCGCGCCGGCGATCTTCATCGGAATGCAGGTGCTGCAGGTGGTTTTCGCGCCGGTGCCCGGGGAGGCCACGGGTTTTATCGGCGGCTATCTCTTCGGCACATGGCAGGGGTTTTTATACTCAACGATTGGGCTGACGGCGGGGTCGGTGCTGAACTTCGCCATCGGGCGTTTCCTGGGCGACCGCTTTGTGCGGCGCATGGTCCCGCCCCATCGGCTGGCACAGATGGACCGCTTCGTGAAGCATCAGGGGGTGATCATCCTCTTCATCCTGTTCGTGTTTCCGGGGTTTCCCAAGGACTACCTGTGCCTCTTGCTGGGGATGAGCGCCATGCCCTTTTCGGTCTTTGTGCTGATTACGGCCGTGGGGCGCATGCCGGGCACCCTCATGCTCAGCCTGCAGGGAGCCTCGCTCTACGAAAAGCAGTACGGTCTGCTGGCGGCGCTGATGGTGCTGTGCCTGGTGCTGGCAGGCCTGGCCTACCGCTACCGCGAAGGCCTCTATCGCTGGGTGGAAAAAAGAGGAGAAAGGAGAAAGCAGCCATGATGGCCCACTGGTGCGTGCGTGAAGAACTCAGCCAGGCCAACCGCCTGCGCCGCTCCTACTACGAACTGCTGCGCGACGAACTGGACGAATTCATCATAGACTACGGCCTGGTGGATTCCTTCCGCAACTTCGGCAACCGGGGCATCCCCTACCCTTTCGTGGAAAAACGCGAGCTGAAGCCCCGCGCCCGCATCCCGGACGTGGAGTACGAAAGCCAGAACGCCTTCCTGGTAATCTTTGTGGAAGACGCCATCCCGGCCGTGCACAAGAAGTTCATCCGTTTCCTGGACGTCGGCAAGACAACCAAGGCCAACCTGCTGCGCTCCAAGTCGCTGCCCCTGGAAGGCAAATTCGACCGCTCACAGAAGCACCTGGATTCGGTGCACTTCTTCGACTTCCTGAAGATGCTGCTGCCCCTGGACTACGCCCTGCTGATCCAGCGCGATCCGGCCAGCCGCACCCGCGACCGCTACGTGCTCTCGCATTTTCACGTGCGCATCGACTGGCCCATCACTTCGGCCGCCGAAGACCTGGCACGCAGCCTGCGCTACATCTCCAAGGATCTCTACGAACGCGGCGACAAGTACGCCGAGGATCTTCAAAAGAAATTTTTCGAGTACTACGGCCTTCCGGTAATGGCCGGCGGCCGGCGCACGGCGGCCATCGTCGCCGCCCAGTATCTGAAACAGATTCCCTGCATCTCCACCGTTTACGCCGGCAGCCAGGAGTCCCGGGCGGTCATGCGCATTTCCGAGCGCGGCATCTCCAAGTCGATCCTCATGAAGTTCCGCCGCCACGAGATCGAAGACATGGCAGAGACGCACAGCATCCCAACGCGCACATTCAACAAGGTCTACACCGTGAGTCGCACCCGACGCTCGGCCATCTGCATCCTGCAGGCCAGCTACGCCTTTACCGAGCAGGCCCGCCCGCCGGAAGACGGCAAGCTGCGCGAGCTCAAGCCGGACCTCAACTGGCTGCGGGTGGACGGCCAGTTCCTACTGCCGCGGCCGGGCGCGCGCAAGTACCCGCCGTTGCCGGTCAACGTCATTTATTCCTGAGGGTCATCAGGCCCCGGCCGCGGTCGGGTCCCGGGTGCAGCCGCTTCTCCATGGCGGTCTCGTCGCAGTCCGGGAACTTGACGCAGTTGAGGCACCCGCCCCATATCTTCAGCGGCAGCTCGCCGCGATCGATCTCGTAGAAACCGAACTGCCGGAAGAAAGACGGCCGGTAGGTCAGGGTAAATACGCGGTTGATGCCGTATTCCTCTGCTTCGGCCAGGGCCCGGTGAACCAGTTCAGTGCCGATACGCTGCCCGGTGTGATCGGGGTGCACCGCCAGCGAGCGGATCTCGGCCAGGTCCTCCCAGCAAAACTGCAGCGCGCAACACCCGGCCACACCATCCTGCCGCGGTCCCTGGTCGAAAACCCAGAAGTCCCTGAGGTGGTCGTAGAGTTCGGTCAGCGGGCGCACCAGCAGCTCGCCGCGGTCGCCATAGATGCGCAACAGGTCGTAAATCTTTTTGACGTCGTTGATGGTGGCCTTACGGATCACGTCACTTTCTCCCCCGCTTTCCCGAGCGCTGGCGGAACAGCAGCCGCAGCGGCGTTTTGTCCAGGCCGGTCTCCCGGCGGAACTGGTTGATCAGGTAACGGCGGTAGGAGAAGTGCACCGCCTCCGGGTAGTTGACGAAACAGACGAAGGTGGGCGGACGTGTCGAGACCTGGGAGACGTAGTAGAACTTCAGCCGCCTTCCGCGGTGCAGCGACGGCTCGTTGCGCTCCAGTGCCCTGGCCAGGATGCGGTTGAGCGGGCCGGTTGCCACGCGCCGGCTGTACTGGTCGTATACTTCCTCAATGAGCTTGAAGATCTTGGAGACGCGCTGCCCGGTGAGCGCCGAAATGGTCATGGCCGGGGCAAAATTCAGGAAAGGAGCCTCGTTGCGCAGGCGCTGCAGGTACTCGCCGGCCGTGCGGCTGTCCTTTTCCACCAGGTCCCACTTGTTGAGCAGCACGACGCAGGCGCGGCCGCGGTCGACGGCGTATCCCGCCACGGTCAGGTCCTGGTCGGTGATGCCCTCGCTGGCGTCCATCAGGATCAGGGCCACGTCGCAGCGCTCCAGGCTGCGCAGGGCCTTGACCACCGAAAATTTTTCCAGCCGGGCGGAAACCCTTCCCTTGCGCCGGATGCCGGCCGTGTCGATGAGCAGAAAAGGCTTTCCGTCGACGCGCACGGGCGTGTCCACGGCATCGCGCGTGGTGCCGGGCACATCGCTGACCACCAGGCGTTCGCTGCCCACGATGCGGTTGATGAGCGAGGACTTGCCCACGTTGGGGCGCCCCACCACGGCCACCCGAATGGCTTCCCCGCTATCCCGGTGTCGGGCCCCCTTGTGGGGCAGGGCCGCCACCACCGCCGTGAAAAGATCGGAAACGCCGTAGCCGTGCTCGGCCGACAGCGCGTAGAGCGGTTCGACACCCAGGCCGTAGAATTCGAAAAGTGCATCCTCCTGTTCGGGCCCGTCGATCTTGTTGACCGCGAAAAAGACCGGCTTGCCGGCCTGGCGCAGCATATCCGCCAGGTCGTGGTCGTAGGGCGACAGGCCCTGGCGGCCGTCGAGCAGCACCACCACGGCGTCGGCGTCGGCCACGGCCAGCTCCACCTGGCGGCGGATGCGGGGAGCGAAGGCGTCGCTGTCGCCGCTGACGAAGCCGCCGGTGTCCACCAGTGTGAAGGCCGTCTCGTCCCACACGGCGTCGCCGTAATGGCGGTCGCGTGTCACCCCCGGCATGTCGTCCACCAGCGCATCGCGGCTGCGGGTCAGGCGGTTAAAGAGGGTGGACTTGCCCACGTTGGGGCGCCCCACTAGAACGACGACGGGTTTCATGAGGCGTCTCAGTGCAAAATTTGGCTGAGAAAGAGTTTGGTCCGTTCGTGGCGCGGGTTCTCGAAGAACATCTCGGGGGTGTTCTCCTCCACGATGCGGCCATAGTCCATGAACAGTACCCGATGGGCCACGCTCTTGGCGAATCCCATCTCGTGGGTCACCACGATCATGGTCATGCCCTCCTGGGCCAGTTCGATCATGACGTCCAGGACTTCCTTAATCATCTCGGGGTCCAGTGCCGAGGTGGGCTCATCGAATAGCATCACCTTGGGCTCCATGCACAGGCTGCGGGCGATGGCCACGCGCTGCTGCTGCCCGCCCGACAGCTGCCCCGGGTACTTCTTGGCCTGCTCGGCGATGTGCACCTTCTCCAGGTAGTACATGGCCATCTCCTCGGCCTTGCGCTTGGGGGTCTTGCGCACCCAGATGGGGCCCAGGGTGAGGTTTTCCAGGATGGTCAGGTGCGGGAAGAGGTTGAAGTGCTGAAACACCATGCCCACTTCGGCGCGGATCTGCTCGATGTTGCGGATGTTGTTGGTCAGCTCGATGCCGTCCACGATGATCTTGCCGCGCTGGTGCTCCTCGAGGCGGTTGATACAGCGGATAAGCGTGGACTTTCCCGACCCCGAAGGCCCGCAGATGACGATGCGCTCCTTCTTCTTGACCGTCAGGTTGATACCCTGCAGCACGTGGAATTCTCCGAACCACTTATGCATGTCGATGATCTCGATCATGACTTCGTCGGACGGTGCGGCCGGCACGGCCGGCTTCTTTGCAGCGCTTTGATCTCCCATCGGATTACCTCTTTAAAACGGTGAACGGGGCGGTATCAATACTCCTCGGTGGACAGCTCCTTCTCCAGCTTGCGGCTGTAGTTGGACATGGAGAAACAGCCCAGGAAGTACAGGATGGCCACGAAAATGTACGCCTCCGGGCTGAAACCCATCCACTTGGGATTGGACAGCACGGACTGCGTGGTCTTGAGCACGTCGTACAGGGCGATGATCACCACCAGCGAGGTGTCTTTGAAGGCCGATATCAGGATGCTGACGGTGGGCGGAATGACGATCTTGAGGGCCTGGGGCAGAATCACCAGCCGCATGGTGAGGTAGTAATTCAGGCCCAGGGCCTCGGCCGCCTCGTACTGCCCCCGGGGCATGCCCTGCAGGCCGCCGCGCACCACCTCGGCGATGTAAGCGGCCGTAAACAGGATGATGGCCACCTGGGCCCGCAGGATCTTGTTGATGGTGACCCCCTCGGGCAGGAAGAGCGGGAAGATGATCGAGGACATGAACAGCAGGCTGATGAGGGGCACGCCGCGGATGAGTTCGATGTACACCACGCAGAGCGTCTTGATGCCCTTCATCTGCGACTGCCGCCCCAGGGCCAGAAGCACCCCCAGGGGGTAGGCCGCGGTGAGCCCGAAAATCGACAGCAGCAGCGTCAGCGGCAGGCCGCCCCACTGGGTGCTTTCCACCGGCTGCAGGCCGAGAATTCCGCCGCGCATGAGAATGCCCATGGCGGTCAGCCCGATGACCCAGGTGTAGAGCAGGGACTTTTTCCAGTACCTGCGGTCCCGGCTGATGAAAAGCAGCAAAAAAAGCAGTAACATGGCGGTCAGCGGGCGCCACTGCTGGTCGTAGGGGTAAAAGCCGAAGATGATGAAGCGCAGGTTCTCGGTGACCACGGCCCAGCAGGCGCCCGTAGCCTGCCGGCACCCCTGCCCGCCGGTATGCCAGACGCTGTCGATGAAGGCCCAGCGAATCAGGGGCGGCACGGTTTTGTAGAGCAGGAAGATGGTCGCCAGGGTTAGCAGCGAGTTGAAAAAGCCGTTGAACAGGTTGGCGCGCACCCAGCCGACGACCCCCACGCTGGTCGGCGGCGGCTTGAGGACTTCTCTTTCGGTGGGCTGTGCAGCGGATGCCATGGCGCGTCTACCTTTCCACCAGTGCGGCCTTTTGGTTGTACCAGTTCATGAACACGGAGGTCGACAGGCTGAAAAACAGGTACACCGCCATGATCAGCGCGACCCCCTCGATGGACTGCCCGGTCTGGTTGATGGTGGTGTTGGCCACCGATACGAAGTCGGGGAAGCCGATGGCGACGGCCAGGGAACTGTTTTTGGTCAGGTTGAGCATCTGGCTGGTGAGCGGCGGTATGATGACCCGCAGGGCCTGGGGCAGAATCACCAGATTGAGGACCTGGCTCTGCTTCAGGCCGATGGCCAGGGCCGCCTCGGTCTGCCCCTTGTTGACCGACTGGATGCCGGCCCGCACCACCTCGGCCACGAAGGCCGCCGTGTAGAGCACCAGCCCCATCAGCAGGGCGATAAACTCGGGCGAAAAGGTGATGCCGCCTTTGAAGTTGAACCCCACGAGCTTGGGCACGTTCATGGCGTGCGGCATTCCGAAAGCCCACCACACGATCAGCGGAAACCCCAGCAGCATGGCCAGGCCGACCCGGAATACCGGGAAAATGAGTCCGCGTTCCTCCTGGCGCCGGCGCGCCCAGCGCCGCATCAGCCAGGTCAGCACGCAGGCCGCCAGGAAAGCCGCCAGCATCCACTTGTAGGCCGGGTGTGCGCTGGGCACCGCCACGGCCACGCCGCGGTTGCACAGGAAAACACCGGCGAAGGGGTGCAGCGCCTGGCGCGGCGACGGCAGCGTCTCATAGAAAATGGCGTACCAGAAGAAGAGCTGCAGCAGCACCGGGATGTCCTGCATGACCTCGATGTAAAGACCCGCCAAGCGGGCCACCAACCAGTTGGAGGACAGGCGGGCGATGCCGATGATGGTGCCCAGCAGCACGCTGAGCACGATGCCGATGAAGGAGACCTTGAGGGTGTTCAGGGCGCCCACCAGCAGCGCCCGGGCGTAGGTGTCGGCCGACGAGTAGGGAATCATGGACTCGCCGATCTCGAAGGAGGCCTCTTTCTCCAGGAAGCCGAAACCGGTGGCAATGGACTGGCGTTTGAGGTTGGTCAGGGTGTTGGACACCAGGTAGTAAGCCAGCAGTCCCACCAGGCAGAAAACCAGGATCTGGAACACCACGGCCCGCTTTTTGGGGTCGAGCCAGAATGGTATATTTTCGCCGGCAACGTCGGTCGCCATGATAGAAGAATCCCGCTGGTCAGCCGTAGGCTACAGAAAGCAGGGGCCCGCCTGCGGCAGCACCCCTGCACATTTTACATCCGATCGGGCGGGGCGCCCGGGATCCTGCTCAGCCCCGGGGCGCGCCGCTTGCGGCGACAATCACACCCGGGGCAAAGTCCACGGGCACCGGTGCCATTATCTGAACGGCCAGGCGTACATCAGGCCACCCTTGGTCCACAGGGCGTTGAGGCCCCGCTCGAGCTTGAGGGGCGTGTTGGGCCCCACGTTGCGGTCGAAGATCTCGCCGTAGTTGCCCACCTGCTTGACAATGTTGTAGGCCCACTTGTCGTCCAGGCCCAGGGCCTTTCCAAGACCCGGGGTTACACCCAGGAAACGTTTGACGCGCGGGTCTTTGCTCTTGAGTTTCTCGTCCACGTTCTTGGAGGTGATGCCCAGTTCCTCGGCCTGGATGAGGGCCATCACGGTCCAGTTGACGATGTCATACCACTGGTCGTCGCCGTGGCGCACCACCGGCGCCAGGGGCTCCTTGGAGATGATCTCGGGCAGCAGCACGTAGTCGTCCGGATTGGGGGCCACGCTGCGCTGGGCCGCCAGCTGGGAGGAGTCCGAGGTCAGGCAGTCGCAGCGGCCGGCGAAAAAGGCTTTGTTGAGTTCCGAGGTCTGCTCGATGACCACCGGTTTCCACTTCATGCCGTGGGAACGAAAGTAGTCGGCGGCGTTGAGTTCGGTGGTGGTGCCGGGCAGGACGCACACCGTGGCGCCGTCGAGTTCCTTGGCGCTCTTGACGCCCAGCTTCTTGGGCACCAGGAATCCCTGGCCGTCGTAGAAATTGACATGGGTGAAGTTCAGCCCGTTGGTGGTGTCGCGGGTCAGCGTGGCGGTGGTGTTGCGGCACAGTACGTCGATTTCCTTGGACTGCAGGGCCGGCAGGCGCTGCACGGCCGTCAGCGGCACGAACTTGACCTTGTTGGCGTCGCCGAATACGGCCGCGGCAATGGCCTTGGCGGTGTCCACGTCCAGGCCTTTCCAGACGCCCTTTTTATCGGGCATGCTGAAGCCAAAAACCCCGCCGTTGACGCCCACCTGCACAAAGCCCTTGGCACGTACATCCTGCAGGGTGCCCGCCATGGCCAGGGTGGAGACGGCGAAAAGGGCCACGGTCACTAGAACAGCCAGCTTCAACGATTTCATCAGAACCCCTCCTTTCCGGTTACGGGTCATCCTCCCGGTCGATCGGGCAGTGTCCGGAAGGCTTTCAAAAGCCCACAAATCTGTAAAATGCATACACCAGGACCAGGATCGTTGGCAAGGGAAAATGCCGCACCCGGCGCCCTGCCCCGGCCCCCAGCAGGCACGGTCGTCCGGCCGCGCTGACCCCTTGGCGCACAGAAAGAAATTGCACCCTACGCGGATTTGATCTATGATGGCCGGAGCCGGTGTGAACAGGCCTAGACGACGCCGGAAACGACACCAACCCCGGATTTCGACGGCGAAGAACATGCATTCAGAACGACCCGAAAACGGCACCCCCCTGCTGGAGATTTACTCCGATTTCATCTGACCCTGGTGCTACTTCAGTGCCGTGGGCATTGAACGTCTGCAGGCCGAGCACGGCGTGGCGGTCCGCTGGCGCGGCTTTCCGCTGCACCCCGAGATCCCCGAGGAGGGTATCCCGCTCGAACGGCTCTTCGACGCCGACAGCGGCCACGTGGCCGCCATGGTCGCCCGCCTGAAGCAGGTGGCGGCCGAACTGCATCTCCCCTTCGGCGACCGCAGCATGAGCTACAACAGCCGACTGGCCCAGGAACTGGCCAAGTGGGCCGAGTCCCAGGGGCGCGGCGAAGCCTTCCACTGGGCGGCCTTCAGGGCCTACTTCGCCGATGGCCGCAACCTGGCCGACCGGCAGGTGCTGCGCGACCTGGCCCGCGAAGCCGGGCTGGACCCCGATGAAGCCGAAGCAGTGATCCGCGAGCGCCGTTTCCGCCCCGATGTGGACCGGGACTGGACGCTGGCCGCGGAGATGGGCGTCACCGTGATTCCCACATTCATCTACGGGAAAAACCGCATCACCGGCGCCCAAACCTATGAAGCCATGGCGGAACTGGTCACGGGCGGTTCGCGCCTTCTGTAAACGGGCGCCGCTCGAGGAGAAAACAGCATGCAAGAGGACTCCTGGACCCCGGGCAGAATCCTGGACACCGCCGGCGGCTACTGGCAGCCCTGCACACTCATGGCCGCCGTGGAACTGGACGTCTTCACCCGCATCGGCGACGGACACCTGACGGCCGAAGCGGTCGCCCGGCACGTAGGCGGCCGCCCCGGGGCTACGGCGCGCCTGCTGGATGCCCTGGCCGCCATGGGCCTGCTGGAAAAGTCCGATGGCCGCTACCGCAACGGCGCCGCCGCCCGCCAGCACCTCTGCAGCGACGCTCCCGGCTACCTGGGCTACATGGTGCGCCATCACGCCGACCTGATCCGCTCCTGGGCGCGCCTGAAAACCGCCGTTCTGGCAGGCAATGCGGTCCCAAACCCCGAGGCCCCGCCGGCCGACACCAGCCGCCGGGACTTTCTCATGGGCATGTTCAACGTCGCCAGCCAACTGGCGCCGCGTGTGGCGCCGCAGATCGACCTGTCCGGGCGGCGGCACCTGCTGGATCTGGGCGGCGGACCCGGCACCTGGGCCATCTATTTCTGCCGCAGCAACCCGCAGCTGAGCGCCACGGTGTGCGACCTGCCCACCACGCGCCCCTTCGCCGAAGAGGCCATCGCCCGCCACGGGCTGGCCGACCGCATCGCCTTCGCGGACTGCGACTACCTTTCCCAGCAGATCCCCGGCGCCTATGACGCCGCCTGGCTGTCGCATATCCTGCACGGCGAGGGCCCGGAGGACTGTGCCGCCATACTGGCCAAAACCGTGGCAGCCATGAAACCCGGTGCCGTGGTCATGATTCACGAGTTCATCCTGGACGACGACGGGGCCGGCCCCCTGTTTCCGGCGCTTTTTTCGCTCAACATGCTGCTGCGGACGGAAGCCGGTCGCAGTTACCGCCAGTGCGAACTCGAGGAGATGCTGACCATCGCCGGCGTGCGGCAGGTACGTCGGCTGCACCTGGACACCCCCAACGGCTCGGACGTGATCCTCGGCGAGGTGCCGGCATGAAACCCGCCGACGAACGCTTCCGGCCGGTGCCAAACCGCGGCGACCACAACTGCTTCGCCTGCGGCCCCGAAAACCCCGTGGGCCTGGCCATGAAATTTTACAGCGACGGGCAATCGGTGGTTTCCTGGCTGCGGGTGGACAACCACCTGTGCGGCTGGGATAACCTGCTGCACGGCGGCGTGATCTCCACCCTGCTCGACGAAATCATGAGCTGGACCATCATCCACCTGCTGCAAAAGTTCATCCTCACCAAGCGCATCACGGTCGACTTTCTCAAACCGCTGTACGTCGACACCCCACTGAAGGTCGAGGGCCGCATACGCGAAGTCTGCAACGACAGGGAAGCCGTGGTCGAGGGCGTGGTCTGCGATGAGAAAAGAGGGCCCTGCGCCCGCTCGGTGGGTACCTTCGCCCTGCTCAAACCGGAAGTCGCCCGCCGCATGAAAATCATGAGCCCGGAAGCCATCGATGCATTCGTGCAACTGCTCGAAGCCCAGCGCTGAGCCACAGCCGGCGGCAGCCGCCCCCCGCCGGGCCGAATACGTCTTCGTGGCCGCAGGCCTGATTCTGCTGGCGGCCGTGGCCCTGCGCCCGAGCATCCGCGGCAACGACGGCGTAGGGCACTACGTCTACCTGGCCTCGCTGCTGCGCGGCGGGGACCTGGACCTGGCCGACGACTACCGCGCCTTCGACCGCCTCAAGCACTACCCCTACCGCTTCAGAGACCTGCCGCGCTCCCCGTGCACCGGTCTGTACGGCAACCGCTTCGGGGTGGGGGCCGCCCTGCTGTGGGCCCCTTTCGTCTTCACGCTGCGGATACTGCCCTGGGGACAGCCCGCCGACCCCGCCATGACGGGGCTCACCCGCCCCTACGAATGGGCCGTGGGCGTGGGCACGGCCGCCTATGTCTTTGCGGCCCTGCTGCTGCTCTACCGCCGGCTGCGTCGTCGGCAGGGGCCCTTTGCCGGCGCCCTGACGGTGTGCGCCCTGCTGCTGGCCACCCCCCTGGGGTTCTACGCTCTGGCCCACGGCTCCATGTCCCACGGGGTCGAGTTTTTCGCGGCCGTGCTGTCGCTGCTGGCCTTCGAAGCCGCCTGGACGCGGCCCTCTGCACGCCGCGCCGCGCTGCTGGGGGCGACCGCCGGCCTGCTGGCCATGATCCGCATCCAGGACGGCGCCTGGGGACTGGTTTTCGCGGCCGCCGTATGCCTGCGGGCCTGGCGGGTGCCGGCGGCGGCCGGAAGCGATGGACGGATCACAAAAGGCGCGGGCATCCCGAGGCTCCTGAAGCACGGACTGTCCTTTGCGGCGGCCGCCCTGCTGGCCTTTACCCCCCAGCTGGCGGTCTGGAAAATCCTCTACGGCAGCTGGCTGAGCGGGCCGGTGCCCTACCTCGACGGTTCGGTGGCCTACTTCTCCCCGTGGCCGAGGCACGCGCTGGAGGCGCTTTTCAGCGAACGCGGAGGGGTTCTGGCCTGGCACCCGGTGATGGCCCTGGGATTGGTGGGGCTCTGCAGCGCCCTGATGCGCCCGACACAGGACCGGCCGGCGGCGGCCGTTGGACTGGCCGGATTCGCGGCCCAGGTGGTGGTGGTGGGAAGCTGGTCCGCCTGGTGGGCGGGTGCCTCTTTCGGCAACCGCTATTTCATCGCGGCCCTGCCCTTCCTGGCCATCGGCCTGTCCCGCTGGCTGGAGAACGCAACGCCCTCCGGCAGGCGCCGCCGGGCGCTCCTGGTGGTGCTGCTCATCTTCTGGAACCTGGGCCTGCTGGTGCAGTACGCCACGCAAATGGTTCCCCGCGAGGACGCCGTTGCCTGGAGCCGGGTCGTCCGGCAGAACCTGACGGACGTACCGCGCTGGCTGTGGCACCGGATCTTCCCCGGTTGACCGCCGCGCCGCCTACCACTGGCACTTGGAGCGGTCCTTTTTGAGCTGGTGAATGCGGCGGTCAATCTCCTTGATGATGTCGACGCCCAACTCCAAGTGCAGATTGGTGAAGCGCTTGAACACCTCGCTGGCGCGCTCCTTGTTCTTGATGCCGTCCTTGCGCAGCGGCATGTCGGAGATCAGCATCAACGCGCCCACCGGCACGTTCAGGGCGTAGCCCACGGCGAACAGCGTGGCGATCTCCATGTCGATGGCCAGAATACGTTGCTCCGTGAGGTAATCGATGAACTTCTCGTCGAACTCCCACATGCGGAAGTCGGTGGTGATCATGATGCCGGATTTGGGGGGCTTTTCCAGTTTGCGGCTGACCACCTCCTCGCTCACCCGGTTGATCCAGAAGCTCGGCTGGGCCGGCACGTTTTGGGGCAGATAATGCACGCTGGTGCCCTCGTCGCGCACGCTGGCGGTGGGAATCAGGAAATCCCCCACAGCCAGGCTGTCGTCGATACCGCCGCACATGCCCAGCATCAGCACGCACTCCACCTTGTCCAGGTAAGACAGGCAGTGCATCACGATACCCGCCGACGGGGATCCCACGCCGAAGTCGATCAGGCTGATGTTGTTTTTTTCGTCGTGCACCACGGCCCAGTTGCCCGACTGTTCCGGGGCGCCGGCCAGGTCGACGAACTGGTCGATGTAGCGCTGGAAATTGCACAGCAGGATGTAGGAACCGAACTGGTCGAGACTGGAGCCGGTGTAGCGCTCCAGTGTCTGGCGGGCATAACTGTCGGGTCGTAACCGGAAAGCCATCGCATGTCCTCTCTTTGCATAACTGATCTCCGGGGCGCCGGGCGCCCCTGCGTCTCAAAGGCCGCGGCGGCACCGAGGCTACGCGGCCGACGGCGACTATAGCTTTTTACCGCCTGCCAGGCAACCCCGCGGATAGACCGTCATTTTGATTTTTTCGGCCGCCGATGATATAACGCCCGCGCAAAAAGGGCCTGCAACCATCATAGTTTCACAGCATCAACGAAATCCAGGAGGGGCCGTACGATCATGGAGTGTAAAAAGGAAACCAACCTGATGTCCTGCAACTGCAGCTACGACCCCTGCCCGCGCAAGGGCATCTGCTGCGAGTGCATCCGCTACCACCTGAAAATGCGCCAGCTGCCGGCCTGCTGTTTCCCCGACGACGCCGAGCGCACCTACGACCGCTCCTTCGAACACTTCGCGCGGCTGGTCACCCAGGGTAGTTTGTAAACCGGCAGCGGCGCGCCAGCCGTCGGACGCGCTGCATGCGCTCCGGCGACAGGAAGCGGCCCAGCACCGGGTCCGCAGGGTCCGGGGCGCGCCCCAGCAGGTGGCGCTCCAGCAGCGTGATGACCTCCACGGCCTTGTCGGCCGAGGGGTAGCCGTAGTCGTCCAGCGGGATCTCTGCCTCATCGCCTACATCGCAGATATTGTTGATGTCCACCAGTTTGAGGGACCCGTCGCGCATCAGGATGAGGTTGCCGACACCCGACAGGTCCGGCACCATGCCCGCCTCGCGGATCAGGCGCCGGGCGCCGGCCGTCAGCCGTGCGGCCTGGACCCGCGCGCGGCTGACGGCGCGCGCCACGATCTCTTCGCCATCTTCGCACCCGACGTTCATGGCCTGCAGCAGGCGCCGCAGCCCGGCCACCGTCATGGGCAGCCAGGGGTCGAAAATCTCGCCGGCCACGAACTCCTGCAGGCCGCAGAGCATCACCTGTTTGCGTCCGTCGAAAATGTAGGCCACGATGAACTCGTTGGAGTGGGCGATCAGTTCGCGGCCCAGGCAAGCAGCCACCAGTTTAAAACGCCGGATTTCGTCAAAAACCTCCCGCAGGGCGACAAACTGCCGCCGGAAGAGCCGCAGCATTTTGACGGGACGCGCGCGGGGAAAGACCGTGACGCCGTCTGCCACGACGCCCCGTGTCTCACGCTGCACGTCTTCGTCCCGCAGTACTTCCATGATGTGGGAACGCAACCCCTCGCGGTAGTGCTGGCGAAAGATGTAGCCGGTGTCGGAGCGGATAAAATTGAGCCCCGCGATGTCCTCGTGGGACAGGAAGGGTTTCACGCGGATATCGCTGCTGAGAGCCATGCGTTCCTGATACCAGAAAACAGCGCCGCGGCCCAGCACAATCGTAGCGGACTGGGTATCTGCTGTATAGCTGTATAAACGGCTTGACACACCCCCCGGCCTCGACTAATAATTCGCCGGTGGGGCGGGATGCCCAAAAGCCGCCCGCCCCCTTACCACCACCTGAATCCTCCGACCGCAGCATCCGTCAACGTGATGCAGGTGACCTTCTTATGACCGCCAGCAGGCATTTTCAAGGGAACCCGGCCAAAGGGAGTTTTGCTCAGGAAGGCCGGCAGGTTTCGCTACCGGTCACACCTGCCTGAACCCGTGGTAAGCAATCCCTGAAGGGGGCGGAGTGGTACTCCGACCCCTTTGTTCTTCGAAAGGAAAGGTACCATGGCCAACTACATCGGGGCCCTGGACCAGGGCACCACCAGCAACCGCTTCATCATCTTCGACCACGACGGACAGCTTGTGGCCATCGACCAGAAGGAACACCGCCAGATCTTCCCGCAGCCCGGCTGGGTGGAGCATGACCCGCTCGAGATCTGGCACAACGCGCAGGGCGTCATGCGCGGGGCGCTGGCCCGCGCCGGCATCACGGGCGCCGATCTGGCGGCCGTGGGCATCACCAACCAGCGTGAGACCACCGTCATCTGGGACAAAAACACCGGAAAGCCCTTTGCCAACGCCGTGGTCTGGCAATGCACGCGCACCGACAACATCTGCCGCGAGTTGGAAAGAGAAGGCGGCCAGGACCGCTTCCGCCAGAAGACCGGTCTGCCCGTGGCCACCTACTTTTCGGGTCCCAAGATCAAGTGGCTGCTGGCGCACCATCCCGAGGCCCGGCGCGCCGCGGAAAAGGGCGAGGCCCTGTTCGGCACCATGGAGACCTGGATCATTTGGTGGCTCACCGGCGGACCGGCCGGCGGCGCCCATGTCACCGACGTGACCAACGCCAGCCGCACGCTGCTCATGAACCTCGAAACCCTGGAATGGGACGAGGAGATCCTGGCCGTCCTGGACATCCCGCGCCGGATGCTGCCGCGCATCGTGCCTTCGGTGGACACGCACACCTGGGGCACCACGGCGGCCGACGGCCCGCTGGGGGCCGCCGTGCCGGTGTGCGGGGCGCTGGGCGACCAGCAGGCCGCCCTGGTGGGCCAGGCCTGCTTTGATGTGGGCGAAGCCAAAAACACCTACGGCACGGGCTGCTTCCTGCTGCTCAACACCGGCACCGCGCCGGTGGTTTCGCGCCACGGCCTACTGACCACGGTGGGCTACCGCATGGACAACCGACCGCCGGTTTACTGCCTGGAGGGATCCATCGCCATCGCCGGCGCCCTGGTGCAGTGGCTGCGCGACAACCTGGGACTGATCGAAAAGGCCCCCGACATTGAGGCCCTGGCCACCAGTGTGCCGGACAACGGCGGCGCCTACTTCGTGCCGGCCTTCTCGGGCCTCTTCGCCCCCCATTGGCGCGCCGATGCGCGCGGCGTCATCGCCGGTCTGACGCGCTTCGTCAACAAAGGCCACCTGGCGCGCGCCGTGCTCGAGGCTACAGCCTACCAGACGCGCGACATCGTGGAGGCCATGAACCGCGACTCGGGCGTGGCGCTCAAGAAACTCAAGGTCGACGGCGGCATGGTGGCCAACGAACTGCTCATGCAATTTCAGGCCGACATCCTGGACGTGCCCGTCATACGCCCGCGGGTGGCCGAAACCACGGCCCTGGGCGCGGCCTACGCCGCCGGCATGGCGGTAGGCTTCTGGCAGGGGCTGGACGAACTGCGGCGCAACTGGGCCGTGGACCGAACCTGGCAGCCGGCCATGGAGGCCGCCGTGCGGGAGCAGTACTGCCGGCAGTGGCAAAAGGCCGTGGAGAAAACCCTCGGCTGGAAAGAATAGCAGAGGCCGCCGACATGCCGCCCACGCTTACGCTGCTGGCTGCGCTCTCGGCCGTGATTCACATCCGCGCGGAGTACCGCGGCCCGCGGTGGTGCGTCTACATCTTCAAGCCCCTGACCATGGGGTTCATCGTGCTGATCGCCGTCACGGGCCCACCGGGTCCGGGCGCCTACCGGCACCTGGTCATCGGCGGGCTGCTCTTTTCGCTGGCGGGCGACGTCTTTCTGATGCTGCCGTCGGACGGCTTCGTGGCCGGGCTCGTGGCCTTTCTGGTGGCGCACCTCTTCTATATTGCGGCCTTCGCCCCGGCCGCAGGCGCTCTGCAGTGGTGGCCCGTCCTGCCCCTGGCCGCCTACGGCGTGGGGATCTACCGCACATTGGCGCCCGGCCTGGGAAAACTGAAACCGCCGGTGCTGGCCTACATCGCGGTTATCATGGTGATGGCCTGGATGGGGTGGGAGCAATGGCTCCAGGCGGGCCGAACCGGGGCGCTGATGGCTTTTGCGGGGGCCCTGCTGTTCGTGGTCTCGGACACCGTGCTGGCACTCAACCGCTTCGGCCGAGGCTTCAAAGCGGCCCGCGCCCTGAACCTGTCGACCTACTTCGCTGCCCAGTGGCTGATCGCCGGGTCGGTGCGCATGGGATGAGGAAGGAAGGTGCGGCGCGCAGGCGGAAAACACCTTGCCTGCGCGTCCGGGCTGGCGTGAAAACCGGCGGCGACTACCTGCCGCCGTCGCCGGCTAGCCGATCAGCGCATTGAAAAGATACCCCACCAGCAGGATGCCGCTGCCCACCACGGCCACAAACACGCCGATCAGGCGGGGCTTGAGCACTTTGCGCAGGATCACCATCTCGGGCAGCGACAGGGCGATCACCGACATCATGAAGGCCAGCGCCGTGCCCAGGGCGGCGCCCTTGCCGATGAGGGCCTCCAGGATGGGCACCATGCCGGCGGCGTTGGAGTACATGGGAATGCCCATCAACACGGCCGCCGGCACCGACCACCAGGCGCCCTTGCCCATGATGGCGGCCATCATGCCCTCGGGCACGTAGCCGTGAATAACAGCCCCCACGGCGATGCCGGCCACCACGAAGATCCATACCTTGCCCACAATGTCGCGCACCGCCTGCCAGCCCTGGCCGAAACGCTGGGACCAGGTGAGCCGCACCTCCGGCACCTGCGAGGCGTCGGTGCGCATCTGCAGCACCCAGCCCTCGATATGGCGCTCCATCTTCAGACGCCCGATGACCCAGCCGGCCACGATGGCCACGGCCAGGCCGGTGGCCACGTACAGCGCCGCGACCTTCCAGCCCAGAAGCCCGAAGAGCAGCACCACGGCCACCTCGTTGATCATGGGCGCGGCAATGAGAAAGGAGAAGGTCACCCCCAGGGGCACCCCGGCGGTCACAAAACCGATGAACAGCGGCACCGCCGAACACGAGCAGAAGGGCGTGGCGATGCCCAGCAGGGCCGCCAATCCGTTGCCCAGGGACTCGCGCTTTCCGGCCAGCACGGCCCGGGAGCGCTCGGGCGTGAAAAACGTGCGCAGCACGCCCACCCCGAATACCACCAGGGTCAGCAGCAACAGCACCTTGGGCGTGTCGTAGAGGAAAAACTGTACAGCCTCTCCCAGTCGGCTGCCTTTCGTGATGCCCAGCAGGGTGAAGGTGATCCAGTGCGACAGCGGCAGCAACTGACTGTAAACCGCGTACCAGATCCCCAGCCCCACCAGGGCCTGCAGGATTTTTCCGGCCGTGATGCCGCCCCCGCCCTCCGGGGCGGAAAAATCGGCCGCCTTGGCAGTCTTTTCGGCCGTGCAGCCGCAACTAGCCATGGGTAGTGTTTCCATTTTTTTCATCGTTCGACAAACCTTATTTCTAAAAGCCTGGGGGAAAAACCATCTTGAAGCACCACTCATATAACTATATAGCTATATATAACACTTGTTTTTTCCTGTCAAGGAAAGAAACGGGACGGACTGCGAAACTCGTCCTTGCCGGTCTCAATGAGCGTCGAAAATAGCGGGCGTATTGAATTTTGACTCAAGGAAATCGCATGGATGTCGATACTTTCAAACATATCAGTAATATCCTGCCAAGACACTCTTGCGCAGCAACCCGGCTCGGGGAGAAGAAAATGAAGGGAATCGTATTTGTTCACTTCATGGAAATGATAGGGGAAAAGTTCGGCCTGCAGATGGAAGACCACCTTGTGAGCATTTCCGATCTTCCCAGCGACGGCATCTATACAACAGTCGGCACCTACGATCACACGGAACTGCTTGAACTGGTGGGGCGTTTGAGCAACGAGACCGGTGAGGCGGCTGGCGATATTGTAACGGATTTCGGCCGCTACCTGTTTTCAAAACTCGCGGAATCCTACGGACGGCTGCTGAACAACATTCCGGACGTCTTTTCCCTGCTCACTCAAGTTGACGATTTTATCCACGTGGAGGTGCGCAAGCTCTACCCGGAAGCGGAACTGCCGAGTTTTCAACACCAACTGCTCAATGGCGGCCGACTCGAATTGATATACCAGTCCCCAAGACCTTTCGAGAACCTCGCCCGGGGACTGATCGAAGGGGCCATCGCCTACTACAATGAACCCGTTCAACTGGAAAAAATGGAGCCGATGCCGGGCGGTCCCAATCAATATCGGTTCCTGCTGACCCGGTAAAAAAAGGCATTTTCCATGAATGAAATAGAGCTCTTAACCCGCAAACTGGCCCGCGAGAAAAAAGCGCGCCAGCTCGCCGAAAGCCTCCTGGAGAAAAAGAGCCAGGAGCTTTATATAACGAACCGCAGACTGACCGGAAGCAACCGCAGACTGGTCGAAATCAACAGCAGTCTGAATGAGGAAATCCGCAGGCACCGCCTCACGGCGGCGGCACTTGCCGAAAAATCCGTTCTGTTGGACAACATTCTGCGAAGCGCCACCGAATCGGCAATCACCACGGCGGACCTGGATTTCCGCATCACCTACTTCAACTCCAAGGCAGAAGAGTTTTTCGGATGTTCCGCGAACCAAGTTGTTGGAAAAACGATACAAGAATCCGGTTTAATACATAATTTCGACCCGGTCCGTTTTCAACGTACGGTAGACAAGATTAAAAGAGAGGGGGTGCACCGGTTTGAGACCAAAATTCTGGGCGAAAGCGGCGCCCAGTTCTTTGAGGTCAGGGCCTCGGGCATCTGGGATGAAGCCGGTCAACTGACGGGATACGCTCTTTTCATACGGGATACAACAGCGCAAAAGTCGGCTGAATTCGCATTGAAAGAAAGCGAAACAAAATATCGCACCCTGTTCGATGCCTCCAACGATGCCGTCATCCTTCTCGATGAGAATGCATTCTCCTTCGAATGCAACCCGGCCACCCTATCGCTCTTTGGTTACACGCAAAAAACGGAGTTCTTTGGGCAATTCTTCCAACAGTGTTCACCGGCCTGTCAGCCGTGCGGTGAAAAATCCATGATACTGGCCGCCGAGAAGCTTGAAAAGGCCATTGATGAGGGCTTTTGCCGCTTCGATTGGACGTACAAGCGACTGGATGGCACCTGTTTCCCGGCCGAGGTGCTGTTGAGCCGGATGGACTACGGTCAACGCATGATCCTCATGATGGTGGTTCGCGACATTACGGAGCGCAAACAGGTCGAGGATCAACTCCGCAAGGCCAAAGAACTGGCCGAGGCGGCCAACCTGGCCAAAAGCGCATTCCTGGCCAACATGAGCCATGAAATCCGGACACCGCTCAACGGGATCCTCGGAATGCTGACGCTGCTGCAGAATGCAGACTTAAATCATACGGACAGGGAATATGTCCAGACGGCCATCACATCGGCGGAATCCCTCCTGGGAATTATCAACAAGGTTCTGGATTTTTCCAAAATCGAAGCCGGCGAACTTGTCCTGGAAAGGCATGTTTTCGATTTGGAAAAATTGCTCCAGGAAGTTGGCGAAATACTGGCGCCCATGGCTTTTGAAAAGCAGATTGACCTTGTCCTGCGGTATGCGCCCGAAGCCCCCCGCTGGTTTATCGGCGACAGGACGCGTCTGCACCAAATCCTGAATAATCTGGGAAGCAATGCTGTAAAATTTACGAACAGCGGATATGTCAGCATCGAAATTGACATCCGCAAAATAAATGCCAATAGCGCTGCTGCAAAGATACAGGTTAGGGATACCGGCATCGGCATAGAACCATCCAAACAGTCCATCATTTTCAACCACTTCACTCAGGCCGACAACTCGACCACGCGGCGCTATGGGGGAACCGGGCTTGGGCTTGCGATATGCCGCCAGCTCGTAGAACTTATGGGAGGGGATCTGCGCTTGGAAAGCGAACCCGGCGTCGGAACAATTTTCTCCTTTACCATTCGTATGCCGCTGGCTTCCGAGCTACAAAATGACTCTTCCCTCTACAAACAAGGCCTTCCTCGAGTACTGGTTGTATGTCAAGAACGCAGGCAGCGGCAAATACTTGAGACTTACTTAAAGGCATGGAAAACGGATTTTGATATCGCAGACGATGCACAGGCAGCATATAGATTGCTGCAATACACCGGCAATCAGTTTGCGATCGTTATCGCGGATGATCGCGATGTTGAGGCCGAAAGCTTCGGGAAGACGATAAGAAATGATCTTTCCTTAGATAATCTCGCCCTGGTTCTGCTTTCCACCATCGGGCACCATGGTCAAAAAGCAGCAATTGAAGCCGGCTTCACTGCTGTCATTAATCGTCCCTGCACCCCGTCATCTCTATTCGACCGCTTAACATCGATTGTCAATGGAGAGCAATCCGTCGGAAACAATCGCCGGCGGAAAAACGAGGCGGATATGCAAAAGCCCGACAGGGCATCCGCACTGCAGTCTGTTCGAATACTGCTTGTCGAAGACAATAAAGTTAACCGGATGGGCACTCTGGGGATCCTCAAACTGTTGGGATACACGCAGGTGGACGTTGCTGAGAACGGACAAATCGCCGTCGACAAGGCCCGCGAACAGTCTTTCGATCTTATCCTGATGGATATTCAGATGCCTGTGATGGACGGTTACGAAGCCACACGCCTTATCCGTCTTCTCGAAATGCGCCGCATGCAAAACGAAAAATCGCCGAACATACGACACCATGTCCCCATCGTTGCTATGACCGCCAGCGCATTCGAGGAAGAGCGTCAGCGGTGCCTTCGAGCGGGGATGGACGACTTCGTGAGCAAACCTGTTCGAAAGGAGACTCTCAGGAATGTCGTCGTCCGCCTGACCAATCAATCATCCGGGAGTAAAGATGAGTCCACGTCTAGAGGCGAAAATAACGGGTCGGACAATCGGGATGAACTGCCGGTTTTCAACTTCGAGGAGGCCATGGAGCGATATGAAGGAGACCGGGACATTCTAAAAGCGATCATCGATGAATTCCTGTCCCAGACGCAGGTAGCGATAGAGGAAATAGAGAAGGGCATTTTGTCCGGGGATCTTCAGATGGTGAGAAAAAAGGCTCATGCACTAAAAGGCGGCGCCGCCTATATTGCGGCCGAGCGTTTCCGCCATGCGGCCTATGAATTGGAAACCCTCGGAACCAACCGGAAGGCAACCCTTTCCCTGCTCCCGAAACTGCGTGAGGAGTTCCACCGTTTCAAGAATCAGTTGTCCGATTTCGACTGGTCCGAAGGCTCGTCACTGGCATCCGTGGCAAATGGGTAAGTGCATCGGATGCAAGTAGATCCATTGCCAACGAAACAGTCGCCTACCGACCCATCCCCAAAAGAGGCAGGGAACCGATATGAAAGTCCTGGTGGCTGACGACGAAATTGTCAGTTTGAAGACGCTTGAAATCTTTGTTAGCAAGTTGGGATACGAGGTTCTCACAGCCAAAAATGGGCAGGAAGCCTACGACATCTGGCAGCGGGAGCGGCCTCAACTGGTGATTACCGACTGGGAGATGCCTTACATCAACGGTCGCGATTTGTGCACACGCATCAGGCAGTGGCCACAGGACAACTACACCTACATCATTCTGGTAACCAGCAGGGACAAAGTACAGGATATTGTCGAGGGCATGCATGCCGGGGCCGATGACTATATCACCAAACCCTTCAATAAAGATGAACTCAACGCACGCATCAGGGCGGGCAAACGTATCATCGACTTCCAGAGCAAAGACATACTGATCTTTGCTCTGGCCAAATTGGCCGAATCCAGAGACGAAGATACCGGCGATCATCTCGAGCGCGTCCGGCACTATTCAAAGACTTTGGCGGAGACACTGTACAACAGCGGTGACGGTTCTGGCGAACTGGACAGTCAACTGATCGACAATATTTTCCTGACCAGTCCCCTGCACGATATCGGCAAAGTGGGAATCCCCGATTACGTACTTTTAAAACCCGGCAGGCTTGACGACAACGAATTTGAGGTCATGAAAAGCCATACCATCATCGGCTATAAGACGCTGACGGAAGCCATGGAAAAAGCCCCCAGCGCCGGATACCTGCGGGTTGCAGCAGAGATTGCACGCCACCACCACGAAAAATGGGATGGGAGCGGGTATCCCGACAGGCTCAAGGGGGACCAGATCCATATCGCCAGCCGCATCTTTGCGATAGCAGACGTCTACGACGCCCTGGTTTCGAAAAGGCCCTACAAATCGCCCATGAGCCACGAACGGGCCAAGGCCATCATTACCGACGCCAATGGCACTCATTTCGACCCCGTGGTCGTAAAAGCCTTTTTACGTTGTGAACAGCGATTTCTAGAAATATTCAGGTCCATCGGCGACATTAAATAATGGCAATAAAATGGGATCGCTCAGTATCCGCATTGAATATGGCCCAGTTCCAATTTCCTAGCCTGCCTGCCAAATCTTTTCTCCGGATGCATAAAACATAAAAAATACGGAGAGGTTTTATCCGCTTTCCGTGAAACGGCAACGGAGGCCAATCGTCGGAAAACGCCATCGCCGGTTTGGAAAAGGGGGGAGGCCGGCCCGGGAATCCAGGAGGTGGTGCCCGCCTTTTACCAGGGGCCCATGCCGGCAGTGTGGGGTCGGCAGCGGTCTCCCCGACGCATTGATTCTTCCCTTAAAGCAAAAATACGGCCTCAGACTCTCCACCGTGGTCCCCGAGGGGAATGATTCCCGCTTTCAGGCCGGAACGCCAAAACGGATTCGTCGGAGAGATACAGTGGTGCTTCGCGCCCATACAGATCACCCGTCGCCGGCGAATCCCTGGATGCCCCTCGAGGCCTACAGGATGCAGGAGTCATCTGCCCTGGCCCCACGCTTCTTCGTGCTTGAAAAGATCTCCCCCCTGCGCTAAGCTGTTCTGGAAAATCAGCCAAACCGGTCCCTGCACCCGTAATTCACAATAGGAGATCAAAGATGTCCGACAAAGAGATCCTCACATCCATCGCTACGCCTGCGGCACCAGCCGCTATCGGTCCCTACTCCCAGGCCGTCGTGGCCGGCAACCTTCTTTTCGTATCCGGCCAGATTCCGCTGGAGCCCGAAAGCGGTGAACTGGTGGGCGGTGACATCGAGGACCAGACCCGCCGCGTGCTCGACAACCTGAGGGCCATCATCCAGGCCGCGGGCGCCGACATGGACCGCGTGGTCAAGACCACCATCTTCCTGGCCGACATGAACGACTTTGCGGCCGTCAACGGGGTGTACGCCGAGTACTTCGAGGCTACCCTTCCGGCCCGCGCCACGGTGCAGGTGGCGGGGCTGCCCAAGGGAGTTCCGGTGGAAATCGAGGCCGTGGTGCTGCTGAAGTAGCCACGGCCGCCGTTGACGATTCTCCTGACACGCACCAACGCAGTGAGGAAACCATGAAAGCAGCCATCATCGGACTTGCGGGCGCCGGCCGGCAGACCGTCTTCGAGGCCCTCAGCGCCAAGCCCGTGGACCCGGCCCACCGGCACCAGGACCAGATTTCCGTGGTGACCGTGCCCGACGAGCGCATCGACGTGCTCTCGGACATGTACAAGCCCAAAAAGACCATCTACGCCCGGGTGGAGTACCTGCTGCCGGCCAAGTCCGAGTACGGCGCGGAGAGCGGACCCGACCAGGGGTTCTGGACCAAGGTGCGCGACGCCGACGCACTGATCCACGTGCTGCGCAACTTTGAGGGCATGGGCGGGGAGGCGCCGCAGCCCGAGAAGGACTACACGGCCCTGGAGCAGGAGATGATGCTCTCGGACCTCATCGTGGTGGAAAAGCGCCTGGAGCGCCTGGCCCTGGATGCCAAGCGCGGCAAGAAGCCCAACCCCGAGGAAATGGCCCTGCTGGAACGCTGCCGCGAGCACCTGGAGGCCGAGCAGCCCCTGCGGGGCATCCCCGAGCTGGCCGAGGCTAAGCTGCTGCGGGGCTATGCTTTCCTGTCGGCCAAACCCATGCTGGCGCTCTTCAACAACGGCGACGATGACGAGACCCTGCCGGCGAGGGAGGCGCCCGGCCCCAACGAGGACGCCATGGTCATCCGCGGCAAATTGGAACTGGAGCTATCCCAGATGAGCGACGAGGAGGCCGCCGAGTTCCTGTCCGAGTTCAACATCTCCACGCCGGCCCGCAACCGGGTCATCCGGCGCTCTTACGATCTGCTGGGGCTGATCTCCTTTTTCACCGTGGGCGATGACGAGGTGCGCGCCTGGACCATTCGCGGCAACACGCCGGCGCTGGAGGCCGCCGGGGTCATCCACTCGGACATCCAGCAGGGTTTCATCCGTGCCGAGGTGGTGTCCTACGACGACCTCATGGCGGCCGGCAGCTACGCCGAGGCGCGCAAGCAGGGCACCGTGCGCCTGGAGGGCAAGACCTACACCGTCCAGGACGGCGACATCATAAACTTCCGCTTCAACGTCTGATCTAAATGGGGGACGTCCCCCTGGCCTCCTTGGGCCACCGGCGGCGGGCCTGCCGGGGGTTTTTGGCGATAACGCCGTCGGCCCCCAGCGCGGCCAGCCGTCCGATGCGGTCGGCGCTGTCGGCGCCGAACGCATAGACCTGGATGCCGGCGCCGTGCATGGCCCGGACCAGCGCACCCGTGGTGACGTCGAACCGGGGGTGAAAGGAAAAGACGCCCAGACGCCGGCAGGCTTCCAGCGTCTCTTCGTCGAAGGCGACCTTAGAGATCAGCGCCAGGGCCGGCGCCCCGGTCATGCGGCCGGCCCGTTTCAGGATGTTCGCGTCAAAACTGGAAATCAGCACCCCCCCGACTATTTCCTTCTCCGCCACCATGCGAACCACTTCCCGCTCCACCCTGCCCCGGACCGCGGGACCCGACTCGTCGTAAGCCTTGATCTCGATGTTGAGCACCACCCGGCCGCCGAAACGGTCGAGCACTTCCTGCAGGGTCGGCACACGTTCGGCGGCAAACTGCGGGCCGAACCAGCGGCCGGCGTCCAGTTCGCGGATCTCCTTTAGCAGCATATCCCCCACCCGCCCCCGACCATCGGTGGTGCGGTCCACGGTCTCGTCGTGGATGACCACCGGCACCCCGTCGCGGGTCAGGTGTACGTCCATCTCGATCACGTCGGCGCCGGCTTCCACAGCAGCCGCAAAGGAGACTATGGTGTTCTCCGGATACCGCTCCTGGAAGCCGCGGTGCCCTGTAATCACCGGGTAGCGCTCTCTTAATTCGTCAACGCACACTTTCATTGTCATCTCCAAAGGAAAATGGCATTGTTCGCCACTTAATCAGTCGTTTCTCCACGATGCCGGCCGGGCCGGGAAAAACCGGATGGCTGCAGTTACTGAATTATTTAAGGACGTCCCCGGCGAAAATTTCTTCTTTGAGCAGGCAGCAGGCGATGCGCCAGGCCGGGCGGCCGTCGGGGCGGTAGGACAGGTTGCCGGGCTGCACCAGGCGGTTCATAACACAGCCCTCCGGGATGCGCAGGGCGAAGAGGTCCTTTTCGTTGATAGGCGGCCGCTGGACCAGGCGGCCGTCAGCGATCTCCAGGCTGTGCAACGCGAAGTCCTCGCACAGCGGGCAGCGATAGACGCGGCCGTTGGGAAAGACGAAGTAGTTGTCGGCCACCTGGCCGGCGCACGCGAAGGCCTCGTCTTCTTTGAGAAACACCCTGGGGTAGCTGACGGTGATGCCCCGCGCGGCGATGTCTGCAGCCACGGACGGCACGGTCTCCAGCCACTGGTCGCGGGAAACCTGCAGGCTGTCGGACTGCGCATCCCGGGCCGAGGCGCCCCGCAGGCCGATGACCTGGATGAAGAAACGCTCCACCCCCAGGTTTTCCAGCAGCGGTGCCATGGCCGCCAGCTCGTGGCGGTTGATGCTGCTGACGGTAAAAATCACGCTGACGCCAAAACCCTTCTTCACGGCGCGTCGGATGCCTTCCGTGCAGCGCCGGTAGCACCCCTCCCCCCTTATGGCGTCGTTTACCCCCGCGCTGGCGCCGTCCAGGCTGAAGCTGAAAAAATCCACTTCCTCGGGCCCCACACGGTCCAGGATGTCGTGGAACAGGTAGCCGTTGGTGTCCACCGTGACGGAGGCGTAGCCCAGGCTTCTCGCTCGGCGGATGATGCCGGACAAGTCCGGGTGCAGCGTGGGTTCGCCGCCCAGCAGCACCAGATTGGGGGATTTGCCGGGGCCCGCGAAAAGCTGCAGCCACCGCCCGACGGTGTCTGCGGCCAGGGTCTGGTCGCCGTGCTGCGCGGGGTCGATGTAACAGTGGCGGCAGCGCAGGTTGCAGGCGGTCAGGACGTGGAAAAAAACATTGGCCTGGTCGCGGGAAAAGGCCACCGTGCGTTTTTCGCCGGCGCCGCGGGTGCCGGCGGCCATCAGCGCTCCAGACAGTTCTTGGTGAGGTTCTCGTCGAAGGCCACGGGGTAGTCGCCGTCGAAACAGGCCTTGCAGAAGGTGTTCTGGGGATCCGGCAGGCCCGTGGACTCCAGCAGTCCCGGCAGGCTGAGGTAGTACAGCGAGTCCAGGTTGAGAAAATCGCGCAGTTCGTCAGCCTTCATGCGCGAGGCGATCAGTTCGCCGCGGGTGGAAAAATCAATGCCGTAGTGGCAGGGAAAGCGGTGCGCCGGGCCGCTGACGCGCAGGTGCACGCGGCGAACGCCCAGCTCGCGCAGGGCCCGCACGCGGGTGCGCACGGTGGTGCCGCGGATGATGGAGTCCTCGATGATGATGATGTCCTTGCCCTTGAGCAGTTCGCGGATGGGGTTGAGTTTGACGCGCACGCCAAAGTCGCGCATGCTCTGGGTGGGCTGGATGAAGGTGCGGCCCACGTAATGGTTGCGGATCATGCCCATCTCGAAAGGTATGCCCGAGGCCTCGGAGTAGCCCAGGGCGGCGTAAGTGCCCGAGTCCGGAAAAGGCATCACCAGGTCGGCGTCCACGGGCGCCTCCTGGGCCAGGCGCCGGCCGTGGGCCTTGCGCGTGAGGTACACGTTGTGGCCGAAAATGGTGCTGTCGGGTCGCGCAAAGTAAATGAACTCGAAAATGCAGAAGGCCCGCCGCGGCGACGGGTCCACCTTAATGCTGCGCACGCCCTCCTCGCCGATGATCACGATCTCGCCGGGCTCCAGTTCGCGGATGAAGCGCGCCTCAACCAGGTCCAGGGCGCAGGTCTCCGAGGCCAGCAGGTAGCTGCCGCTGAGTTCCCCCAGGCACAGCGGCCGGAAGCCGTGGGGATCCTTGATGCCGATGACCTCACCCTTGTTGGTGAGCATGATCATGGAAAAGGCGCCCTTGAGGCCCGCCGCCGCCCTTACCAGGGCTCCCTCGAAGCCGTGGGTCAGGTTCTTGACGAACAGGTGCAGAAACACCTCGCTGTCCATGGTGGTCTGAAAAATGGAGCCGCTCTCCTCCAGCTCGTCCTTGAGCCGCACGGCGTTGACCAGATTGCCGTTGTGGGCCACGGCGTAAGAGCGCTGGCGGTGGTGCACCACGAAGGGTTGGGCGTTTTCCAGGATCGAACTGCCCGTGGTGGAGTAGCGCACGTGGCCCACGGCGCTGGTGCCCGTGAGCTGTTTGAGCTGCCGGGTGCTGAACACGTCGGGCACCAGGCCCATGCCCTTGTGGGAGGTGATGCTGCCGTTCTGGGTGACGGCGATGCCGGTGCTCTCCTGGCCGCGGTGCTGCAAGGCGTAGAGCCCGAAATAGGTCATGCGGGCCGCCTCCGGGTGGTTGTAGATGCCGAACAGGCCGCAGGATTCCCGGGGTTTGTCGCAGGTGTTCATTTCTCGTGGTACTCCTGAAGGGGCTTTACGCCCAGCTGGGTGGTTTTCATGGCCACGATGGCCCGGCTCATGGCCACCGCACCGGGGATGGTGGTGGCGTAAGGGACGCGGTACTTGATGGCCGCCCTCCGGATCTCGTACCCGTCGCGCCGGGTGTCGTTGCCGCCGCCGGTGTTGATCACCAGCTGGATCTGGCCGTTCTTGATGGCGTCCACCACGTGGGGGCGCCCCAAAGACACCTTGTTGACCACACTGGCGTGCATGCCGTGGTTGGCCAGGAAACGCGCGGTGCCGTCGGTGGCCATGAGGTCGAATCCCATGTCCTGGAAACGGCGCACGGCGTCCAGACAGGCCTGCTTGTCGCGATCGCGCACGCTGATAAAAACCGTGCCGCCGTCGGGCAGGCGGTTTCCGGCCCCCAGCTGGGCCTTGGCATAAGCCGCCCCGAATCCCCGGTCGATGCCCATGACTTCGCCGGTGGACTTCATCTCGGGGCCCAGCAGGGTGTCCACGCCCGGAAAACGGTCGAAGGGCAGCACGGCCTCCTTGACCGAGATGTGGATCGGCACGCGCTCCCCGGTGAGGCCCAACGACTCCAGGCTGCGGCCCAGCATGACCTTGGCGGCCAGCTTGGCCAGCGGAATGCCGGTGGCTTTGCTGACGAAGGGCACCGTTCGCGAAGCCCGCGGGTTGACCTCCAGCACGTACAGCCGGCCGTCCTTGACGGCGTACTGCACGTTCATGAGGCCCAGCACGCCCAGCTCGGCGGCCATGTCCCGCGTGGCCTGGGCGATCTCGTCGATGTTGCGCGGGCTCAGGCTGTAGGGCGGCAGCACGCAGGCCGAATCCCCGGAGTGCACGCCGGCCTCCTCGATGTGCTCCATGATGCCCCCGATGATGGTGCGCCGCCCGTCGCTGATGGCGTCCACGTCGATCTCCACGGCGTCTTCCAGGAACTTGTCGATGAGCACGGGGTGCTCGGGCGAAGCCTCGATGGCCAGACGCGTGAAGTTCTCCAGGTCGCTTTGGTCGTAGACGATCTTCATGGCGCGCCCGCCCAGCACAAAGGATGGCCGCACCACCACCGGGTAGCCGATGCGGTCGGCCACCTTGAGGGCCTCGGCCACGGTCAGGGCCGTGCCGTTGTCGGGCTGCACCAGCCCCAGCCTGTGCAGCATGGCCTGGAACTGCTCACGGTCCTCGGCGCGCGCAATGCTCTCCGGCGGGGTCCCCAGAATGGAGAATCCGGCCGCGGCGATGGCGCCGGCCAGGTTCAGGGGCGTCTGGCCGCCGAACTGCACGATAACGCCGTCGGGCTGCTCGGTCTCGGCGATGTGCAGCACGTCCTCGTCGGTGAGCGGCTCGAAGTAGAGCTTGTCCGAGGTGTCATAGTCGGTGCTGACCGTTTCGGGGTTGCTGTTGACCATGATGCTCTCGACGCCCTCCTCGCGCAGGGCGAAGGAGGCGTGCACGCAGCAGTAGTCAAACTCGATGCCCTGGCCGATGCGGTTGGGCCCGCCGCCCAGGATCATGACCTTGCGCCGGTCGGAGACGCGCGCCTCGTTCTCCTCCTCGTAGGTGGAGTAGTAGTAGGGCGTCTCGGCCGAAAACTCGGCCGCGCAAGTGTCCACCAGCTTGTAGACCGGTCGGATGCCGGCCTGCTTGCGGCGCCGGGAGACTTCTTTTGCCGTTTTGCCGGTCAGGTGCGCGATCTGCACGTCGGAGAAGCCCCAGCTCTTGGCCCGGCGGATGCGCCGGTCGGAAAGCTCCGGCCCTTCCACCGACAGGGCCTGCTCCAGGTGCACGATCTGCTCGATCTGCTCCACGAACCAGGGGTCGATGGCGGTGATGGCGCTGATCTCTTCCACCGTCATCCCCGCCAGCAGGGCCAGGCGCAGATAGAAAATACGCTGCGAGTTGGGGATCGCCAGGCGTTTCTTGATCTCGGAAAGCCCCGGCAGGCGACCGCGGCGGTCGAGGGGATCCCTGCCGTCGGCGCCCAGGCCGCAGCGGCCGATCTCCAGCGAGCGCAGCCCTTTCTGCAGGGCTTCCTTGAAGGTGCGGCCGATGCTCATGGCTTCGCCCACGGACTTCATGGCGGTGGTCAGCAGGTCCTCGGTTTCGGGAAACTTCTCGAAGGTCCAGCGGGGGATCTTGACCACACAGTAGTCGATGGTGGGTTCGAACGACGCCCGCGTCTTTCCCGTGATGTCGTTGGGCAGTTCGTCCAGGGTGTAGCCCACGGCCAGCTTGGCCGCGATCTTGGCGATGGGGTAGCCCGTGGCCTTGGAGGCCAGGGCCGAGCTGCGCGACACGCGCGGGTTCATCTCCACCACCACCATCTCGCCGTTTTGCGGGTTTACGGCGAACTGCACGTTGGAGCCGCCGGTGTCCACCCCGATCTCGCGCATGATGGCGATCGCGGCGCTGCGCATCTCCTGGTACTCGCGGTCGGTCAGGGTCTGGGCCGGGGCCACGGTGATGCTGTCGCCGGTGTGCACGCCCATGGGGTCGAGGTTCTCGATGGAGCAGATGATGCACACGTTGTCGTTGTGGTCGCGCATCAGCTCCAGCTCGAACTCCTTCCAGCCCAGCACGGACTCCTCGATCATGACCTGCCCGATGAGGCTGGCCTCCAGGCCGGCGCGCGCCACCTTCTCCAGTTCCTCGGTGTTGTAGGCCACGCCGCCGCCGGTGCCGCCCAGGGTGTAGCTGGGCCGGATGATGACCGGAAAGCCGATTTGCTCCACGATGGAGCGCACCATGTCCATGTCGGTGGCGATGCCGCTGGCCGGCACCCGCAATCCGATGCGCGCCATGGCCTGGCGGAAAAGATCGCGGTCCTCGGCCTTTTCGATGACCTCCACCGAGGCGCCGATCATCTCCACCTCCAGCTCCTCGAGCAGCCCGCTCTTGGCCACCTCGAAGGCGGTGTTGAGGCCCGTCTGGCCGCCCAGGGTGGGCAGCAGGGCACAGGGGCGCTCGGCCTCGATGATGCGCGCCAGGGTGTCCGGCGTGACCGGTTCGATATAGGTGCGCGCGGCCATCTCGGGGTCGGTCATGATGGTGGCCGGGTTGGAGTTGACCAGCACCACCTCGTAGCCTTCCTCGGACAGGGCCTTGCAGGCCTGGGTGCCGGAGTAGTCGAACTCGCAGGCCTGGCTGATGATGATGGGGCCGGCCCCGATGATCAGGATTTTCTCAAGATCGGTTCTCTTGGGCATGGACAGGTTACCCCTGGGCGCTTTCCTTCATCAAGCGGGTGAAGTTTTCAAACAGGTAACGGGCGTCGTGGGGCCCCGGGGCCGCCTCGGGGTGGTACTGCACGGCGAACAGCGGCAGCCGCCGGTGGCGGAAGCCCTCCAGGGTGTCGTCGTTGAGGTTGACGTGGGTGATCTCCACCTCCCCGTCCTCCAGGCTGTCGAGGTCCACGGCGAAGCCGTGGTTCTGGGAGGTGATCTCAATGCGCCCGGTCAGCAGGTTCTTGACGGGCTGGTTGGCGCCGCGGTGGCCGAACTTGAGCTTGTAGGTGCGCCCCCCCAGGGCCAGGGCCAGCAGTTGGATGCCGAGGCAGATGCCGAACATGGGGCGAAAGCCGATCAGTTCGCCGATGGTCTCCACGGCATAATCCACCGGTTCGGGATCGCCGGGCCCGTTGGACAGAAAGATGCCGTCAGGCGCCATACGCCGCACGGTTTCGGCCGGGGTGGCGGCCGGCAGCACGATCACCTCGCAGCCGGCCTGCTCCAGACAGCGCAGGATGTTGTACTTGATGCCAAAGTCGAAGGCCGCCACGGCGTACCGCTCGCCGCGCCGGCGCCAGCAACCGTCGTCCAGGGCGGCGGGGTCGCCCTCGATGGGTTCGGCCCGGCCGTCGCGCCAGTAGAAAGCGCCGGGTGCGGTCACGGACCGGACCAGGTCCTGGCCCTCCATGGAGGGCACGTCGGCCAGCTTGCGCAGGTGCGACTCGGGGTCCAGGTCCTCGGTGGACAGCAGGGCCTTCATGGCGCCGGCCTTGCGAATGTGGCGCGTCAAGGCCCGGGTGTCCAACTGGTCCACGCCCAGCACGCCCTGGCGCCGGAGGTAGTCGCCCAGGCTGCCGGTGGCGCGCCAGTTGCTGGGCACCTCCTGGTACTCGCGCACCAGAAAAGCCGATACCTGGACGCGGTCGGACTCCACATCTTCGGGGTTGACGCCGTAATTGCCGATCAGCGGGTAGGTCATGGTGACCATCTGGCCGCGGTAGGAAGGGTCGGTGAGCACTTCCTGGTAGCCGGTCATGCCGGTGTTGAAGACCACTTCGGCGGCGGTCTCCCCGCGTCCGGTAAAGGACCGGCAGGCAAAGCTGCGTCCGTCTTCCAGGGTCAACAGGGCTCGCATGGGATCCTTGGCACCTTACGCGCTCAGGCCGGTCGAAAGGACAGAAGACCGCCCGATGCGCAACATCGTGAAATCATTTACCGCTAAGGAGGGAAACTGGACTGCTCCCCTCCACCAAAACCACAAAAGACGCGAACCGGGCGACCTGACGCGTCAGGGTAGGGGCTGTTCCCGGACCGGCATCCACCGTGCGCCTTTTTTATGACCCTCCCCTTACACCAAAGGATCGTTTTCCACAAGGTTCCATATGCCGCAGGGGCAGGCCCCGGCGCAGAATCCGCAGGCGATGCACTTGTCCGCGTCCACCACGTACTCAAATTCGCCGTCGTCTGGCTCGATGCGCTCGATGGCGGCCTGGGGGCAGATGGTGGCGCACACGCCGCAGTCGCGGCAGCTGCCGCACGACGAGCACTGCGACCCGCAGTGGTCCAGGTCCTCGAAGTCCGTCAGCCGCGGGTCGAAGTATTCCAGCTTGACCCGGCGGGTGTCGATGACCTGCTGCAGGTTGGCGCTGGGCCGTTTTCCGTCGAGCATATCGGCGATGGCCTCGGCCGCGCGGCGGCCGGCGCCGATGGCGTCGGTCAGCAGCCCGGGCCGCACGATGTCGCCGATGGCGAAGATTTTGGGATCCGAGGTCTGGCCGAATTCGTTGACCGTCACGAAGCCGCGCTCGGCGGCGACGGTCTCGGGCAGGAAGTCCAGGTCCGGCACGTCGCCGATGGAAATCACCACCGTATCGGCCGGGATCCGCTCGCCGTCGGCCAGCACGACCCCCTCTTCCGTTATCTCACGGGTGAAGCACGGCCAGCGGAAACGGGCGCCGGCGGCCTCGGCCGCCCGGCGCTCGGCGCCGAAGGAGGCCGGCTCCTGCACGTCGATAAGCAGCAGCGAACGCGCCCCCAGCCGGGCGGCCTCGGTGGCCACATCGCAGCCCACGTTGCCGGCGCCGATGATCACCACGCGCTCGCCCACGCGGGCGCGGCCGGCCTTGGCGTCGGCCAGGAAATCGCTGGCCGTGATCAGGCGCTCCCTGCCGGGTACGTCCAGCATGCGGGGTTTGGACGCGCCGGTGGCGATGACCACGAAATCGTAGTCCTCGCGCAGCTGGGCCAGGTCCGCGCGGCGCAGCTTCTGCTGCAGGTGAATATGGGGGATCACCTCGCGCACGCGCTGCAGTTCGGCCGAGACCACTTCTTCCGGGATGCGCGAGGAAGGGATGACCGAGGCGATTTTGCCGCCCAGGGTCCCGGAGAGGTCGTAGACCGTGGCCTCGTGGCCGCGCATGCGCAGCTGCCAGGCCACGGAGAGGCCCGCCGGCCCGCCGCCGATGACGGCCACCTTGCGGCCGCTGGGTTCGGGCAGGTCGGGCAGCCCGGCCGCCAGGCTGGCCCGGCCCAGCTGGCGCACGTCCACCGGCGCCATGATGGACTGCTGGCGCGTGCAGGCCTGCATGCAGGGACCGGGGCACAGGTAGCCGCACACCGTGGCCGGAAAAGGCGTGTAGGCCAGCGCCAGGTCCACGGCCTCGTCCACGCGGCCGTCGCGCACCAGCTGCCAGCGCTGCTGCACCGGTATGCCCGTGGGGCAGGTGGCCTCGCAGGGCGCCAGGTATTTGCGGTTTTCCCAGACGGGCACGTAGCGCCGCAGATCGCCGCTGACAATCAGGCCGATGGGGCTGCGGTCCAGGTTCGTCAGGTCCCCGATGAGCCCGCCGCGGCCCAGTTCGGCCTCCCAGCTGCGCACCTTGAAGTCGGCCATGGACATCAGCTGCCGGCCGCGCTTTTCCTGGGCCGTGCGCGCCCGCAGCAGCTGCCACTGATCGCGCCGGCTGAGGTCCTGCAGCAGGTCCGGGCGGTTGATGGCGGTCAGAAACGCCTCCAGGTTCTCCACCAGCCACGCGAAATCAGCGTCCTCGATGGGAACCAGCCGGGCATCGGCCTGGCTGAAGCCCTTGATGGGGCCGCGGAAAAACACGCGGCCGCCCACCATGCCCACCAGGGGCCGGTAGCCCAGCACGTTTTCCGGGTCCTGGGCCTCGACCCCGCAGACCACGGCCACACCGCCGGCCATAAACTCGCCGAAGTAGTCGCCCACCGAGCCCAGCACCCACAGTTCGGGCGGTGCAAAGCGCGGGTTCTGCTTGGTCATGGTCATGCCGCGGGCGCCGATGTTGCCGGCCACGTAAATCTTGCCCTGGGCCATGGCGTTTCCCACGCCGTTGGAGGCGTTGCCGTGCACGACGATCCTGGCGCCGGCGTTTAGCCAGCCGACGTCGTCCGAAGAGGGGCCCAGCACCTCGATGGTGGTGTTGGCATACCCCATGGCCCCCACACGCTGGCCGGCGTGGCCGGTGATGCGCACGTGCACGGGGTCGTCGCCGGCGCGCCACAGGCGGCCGCCGATGCCGTGCTGGCCGAAAGCCTCCACTTCCAGCCGCCGACAGCCGTCGGCCACGGCACGCTGGATACGCTCCTCCAGCACCCGCGATTCGATGCGCGTGCCGTTTTCCCTTCCCGATATGGTCCGATGCAGGTTATCGCTCATGTTCTACACCACATATTTGATCTTCAGCCGCCGGGCGGCGTTGGAATCGTCGATGCCCAGGGCGTCGGCCATGCCGATGGGCAGCGAAGTCGAACGGCCCAGGGGCGCAATGATCTTTTTCAGCTCGGTGTCGAAGGTCAGGAATACATCCACCACCCGCTGGGCCACGTCCTCGACATCCAGGCGCCGGTAGAGGCGCGGGTCCTGGGAGGTGATGCCCTTGGGGCACTGCCCGATGTTGCAGATATTGCAGCGGTCCGACTCGGAGCCCAGGCACCCGGCGGCGGCCTGCATGATGTACTTGCCGGTCTGCACGGCGCTGGCGCCCAGCATGATGAGCGCCGCGGCGTTGGCCGCCAGGTTGCCGCTCTTGCCTACACCGCCGCCGGCAATGAGCGGAATTTCGTTCTGCCTGCCCACCGTCACCAGGTTGAGGTAGGCGTCGCGCAGACTGCTGGCGATGGGGTGGCCCATGTGGTCCATGGATACGTTGTAGGCCGCGCCGGTACCGCCGTCCTCACCGTCGATGGCCAACCCGGCGGCGTAAGGGTTGCGCACCAAATTGTTCAGCACCGCCAGGGTAGTGGAAGTGGCCGATATCTTGGGAAATACCGGCACCCGGAAATCCCAGGCCATGTACATGGACTGGATCATCTTGGCCACCGACTCCTCGATGGAGTATTTGGTCTGGTGGGTCGGCGGGCTGGGCAGGCTGACCCCCGGCGGCACACCGCGGATGGCGGCGATCAGCTCGTTGACCTTGTACCACATGAGCAGGCCGCCGTCGCCGGGCTTGGCGCCCTGGCCGTACTTGATCTCGATGGCGCAGGGGTCCTCCTTCATCTCGGGGATGGCGTGGATGATCTCGTCCCAGCCGAAGTAGCCGCTGGCGATCTGCAGGATGACGTTTTTCAAAAAACGCGAGCGCAGCAGCCGCGGCGGGCAGCCGCCCTCGCCCGTGCAGATGCGCACCGGCATGCCCAGCTCGTCGTTGAGGTAGGCCACCCCCATCTGCAGCCCCTCCCACATGTTGGGCGACAGGGCGCCGAAGGACATGCCGCCGATGACCAGCGGGTAGATCTCGCGCACCGGCGGGATCCAGCCGTTGCTGCTCAGAAAGGCCAGGTTGTCCTCGGGCGGCAGCACGCGGCCCAGCAACGTGCGCAGCTCGAACTCGTGGCGCCCGGCGTCCAGGGCCGGGTCGGTGAGCATGGAGATGCGGATGAACTTGATGCGGTCCAGGATGGTGCCGCCCACGTTGCGCCGTCCGCCCCGGCGGCGGGGCTGTCCGCCGCGGTCCATGTGGAAGACCAGCTTGTTGGCCTCGTCGCTGCGCTGCGGCATGATGGCATCATTGGGACACACCATGGTGCACATGGCGCACCCCACGCAGCGGTAGGCGGGGTCGGTGCGCTGGCGGATGCCGTAGTAAATGCGGTAGTCATGCCGCGGTTTCTCGGCGATGCCCAGCGCGGGCTCCACGATGCGCTTTCGAAAAACCCCCAGCTCGATGGCGCTGACCGGACAGACCGCCGTGCACTTGCCGCACAAGGTGCACTTGTCCTTGTCCCAGAAAATCTGCCAGGGCAGGTCCTTGACGCTCAGTGTGGAAGGGGTAATTTTTCCGTCTGCCGGCATATGCTGACCTCCTTGCGGTCCGGACCGACGATGGCCGTGTCCAGATACATGGGCTGAAAATCGCTGCTCTTGTCGCGGTCGGGAATGGCGGCGTCCAGACCGCAGATCTCCGAGGAGAAGGCGTACATGCCCGGGCGGCCGCCCACCACCCCGGGCCGCAGCTTCTTGCGGTCCTGAACCATGAAAAGCGTGTGGTCCGAGAGGCACCCGATGACGCAGTTGGGGCCGTCGATGATCATGCGGCGGCAGCTGTGCTTGAGGTGCTTGAGAAACGCGGCGTCGGGGTGCCGCGCGATGTCCTCGTCCTTGAGCGGTGTGATGACGTGCTTGTAGGCCTCCAAGCCCAGCCCCAGCTTGGCCATGGTGTAGTGCAGGATGTGGGTGAACACCTCGGAGTCGGACTGGTAGCCCGAGTAGCCGGGAAAATTGCGCGAGGCCAGGAACTCGCGGATGGGGATGAAGGCCGTGTTTTCGCCGTTGGTCATGGTGGAAAAGCCCTGGATGAAAAAGGGGTGACAGGCGTAGAGGTTGATCTCGTAGTTGGTGTTCTGGCGGCCCTGGGCCATGAGCACGCGGGCCTTGAGTTCCTTGCGGCCCAGGTCCAGGTATTCGGCCACCTTCATGGGGTCGCCGATCTCCTTGATCATGATGACATCCGGCCAGAAGGAGAACACGATCATGTCCCCCTGCTCCTCTCCCATGCGACGCAGCTGCAGCCGGGTCTCCAGCAGGCGGTCGTAGAGCTCCTCCTGGCTGCAGCCCTCCCATTCCTCGGGATACTCGTAGGCGCGGATGAGATAGCTGTCGCGCCGCGGCGTACCCGGCGGCGGGGTCTTGGGCACCTTGATGGTCAGCTTGTACTGGGTCATGAAGCCGATGTCCATCATGAAGCGGTCCAGGCGCTTGATCCCCTCGCGGGTAAAGATGCCCGACAGGATAGGGGCGGTCTTGAGGTCCTCGAAGGGCCCCGAGAGGTCGCGCATGAACAGCCCTACCCCGGACCCGTCGTGCCCCTCGCGCATGACGTCCAGGGCCTCGATGGCCACCATGGGCGACAGGGGCTCTTCACTGGTTATGGCAAACAGTCGACACATATGGCATTTCTCCTTTGCTGCCGCACGCTGCAAAAGAAACAGCTTCACGGAAAAGATGAGACACCGCAAAACCCCGACGGACGTCGGAGCCTTGAGAGGGAGGGGAAATAGAAATAGAGGCAAACCCCGTGCCAGGGGCCGGAAATGCGGACAATCCTATTCTATCGACAAGTTACCGTTTTGGTCTCCAAACTTCCCCGGTGAAAAAAATAACAATCTTGTAATATAGCACCCGTAAATCTCGCAAAATTGTCACAAACGGTAGGAAAAAGCGGCTCAAAAATCAAGCAAAAACTGTTCCAGCACAGGGCCATCGGCGGGTAGCCACCGACACGCTTACGGCGATTGCGCTTCACTGTCCGGGTCTATCCGTGTGGGAGGGGCGTGCAGGCGGCTTATGATTTCCCGGATTCCGGCACTACCGGCTTTACAATTTCAACCGCTTGTGAGAGTAAGGGGCATCATGCTGCGGGAACTGCTGATCCGAGACTTCGCCATCATCGAAAAGCTGCGTATCCGCTTCGACAACGGCCTGACGATCCTGAGCGGCGAAACAGGGGCCGGCAAATCCATCATCATTCGGGCCGTCAACCTGCTGCTGGGCAGCCGGGCCAGCACCACGGTGATCCGCACCGGCGCCGACCAGGCCGAAGTCCAGGGCCTCTTCGAGATCCCCCCCGCCAACCCGGCCTGGAACGGCATGCGGGAACTGGGCTTTGACCCCGCCGAGGGGCTTCTCATCCGGCGCATCGTGGCTGCCAACAACCGCCATCGCGTCTTCATCAACGACCGCCTGGTCACGTCCCAGGCCCTCACCGGCCTGACCCAGCACCTGGCCAGCATCTCGGGCCAGCACGCCCACCAGGGCCTCCTCAAAGAGCGGCTGCACCTGCAGATGCTGGACCAGTTCGCCGGCCTCACGGGCCTTGGAAACGAGGTGCGTGACCGCTTTCGGGAACTGCTGCCGCTGCTCGCACGGGAAAAGGCGCTGACCGACAAGCAGCGCCACCAGGATGCACACCGCGAACTGCTGACCTTCCAGCGCCAGGAGATCCTGGCCGCCGCCGTCACGCCCGGCGAAGACGAAACTCTGGAGGCCGAACGCCAACGGCTGCGCCACGCAGAGGAACTCTACACGCTGGTGTACGGCGGCATCGAGCGACTCTACGGCGAAAAGGGCGCCATCATGGACGGGGTGGCCCGGGTCACCGAAGACCTGCGCAGGGCCGCCGCCATCGATGCCGGCCTGGATGGTGCCTTGCAGCAGCTCGAGGACATCGGCTACCGCATCGAGGACATCGTCCAGGTCCTGCGCGCCCACCTGGCCGGTGTGCAGGTGGACGAAAAGCGCCTGGAGGAGGTGGAAGACCGCCTGGACGCCCTGTTCAAACTCAAGCGCAAGTACGGCGGCAGCCTGGAGGCCGTAACGCAGCACCTGGTCACGATCGAAGCCGAACTGGGCGCCATCGAAAACATAGAAGAAGCGCTGGCCGATGTGCGCCGGCGCATCGAGGACCAGTGCCGCCGGCTGGCCGACAGCGCCCGCCGCCTTTCCGCCGGGCGCACGGCGGCGGCGGAGAAACTGGCCCGGGCCATGGAAAAAGAGCTGGCCCAGCTGGGCATGCCGCGCACACGCTTTGCCATCGACCTGCGGCCGGTGCCCGTCGCCGAAGCGGCCGACCCCCGCCTGGTGGCCGACGGCGCCGCGTTGACCGAAAGCGGCCGTGAGCAGGCCGGCTTCCTGATCGCCCCTAATGTGGGCGAGGATCCGAAACCGCTGGCGGCCATCGCCTCGGGCGGCGAACTGTCGCGCGTGGTGCTGGCGCTCAAGGCCATCCTGGCCGGCACCGAAACCGTGGAAACCATCGTTTTCGACGAGGTGGACGCCGGCATCGGCGGTGCCGTAGCCGAAGTCGTGGGCCGCAAGCTGACCGAACTGGCCCGCCGCCACCAGGTCATCTGCATCACTCATCTGCCCCAGATCGCCCGCTTCGGCGACCATCATTTCCGCATCTCCAAGGAGGTCCGCAGCGGCAGGACGCGCACCCGTTTTGTTCCCATCGGCGAGGAACACCGGGCCGAAGAAATCGCCCGCATGCTGGGCGGCGAGAAGATCACCGCCGCCACCCTGGCGCACGCCCGCGAAATGCTCCTAGACACCCGCACGGACGGCACGAAAAAGAAACAGCGAAAAGGGGCCGCAGGTTCCCGATCTTGACATCGCGGGCAGAAATAGTATTCTTCCGTGGCAAAAATATCGTCCTCAATTCACGTTCCCGAAAATTTTCGGGCGGGATCGATGGGTGCCAGTGGGGAAACGATCCAAAAGTTGGTGTAAATCCCGCCTGCCCCCAGAAAGATCGCCGAAATCCGAGGAGGCGTCATGCCCATCTATGAATTCAAGTGCCTGCAGTGCAGCCATGTTTTCGAACTGCTTTTGATGAACAGCGACGAGCAGGTGGAGATGTGCTGCCCCCAGTGCAAATCCGAAAATTTCGAGCGCATCATCAGCACTACCCACTACAGTATGGCCACCGGTGCATCCGGAGCGCGGCCCAGTGCCCAGACCCGCACCTGCTCCAGCGGATCGTGCACCACCTACGATCTGCCCGGGCACGGGGATTGACCCCCGGGTTCTGCGCATCGACGTTTTGCGCCTGCCCGGTGGCCGCAGAAGAGGAGACCCCGCTTTACCTGCCCCCGCAAACCACCAGACCCGCGGAAAAAGCCCCGTGACGCATCGGGTGGCGGGGGGTGTCCGCGTCAGACGATGACACACGACGAACCGGCATCCTATGTGACCCTGCACCAAAATGGCGAACTGGCGGATCGCGCGGCCGCTGCCCGCAACCGGCTGAAGGCCTGCGTCCTCTGCCCCCGTACGTGTGCCGTGGACCGCCTGGCGGGTGATCGGGGGACATGCCGCACCGCTGGACGGGCAGTGGTGGCCAGCTACGACGCCCACTTCGGCGAAGAGGCGCCCCTGGTGGGCCGCCACGGGTCCGGCACCATTTTTTTCAGCTTCTGCAACCTGGGGTGCATTTTCTGCCAGAACTATGACATCAGCCACGACGGGGCCGGACGGCCCGTGGACGATGGTGAACTGGCCGGCATGATGCTGGCCCTGCAGCACGCCGGCTGCCACAACATCAACTTCGTCACCCCTTCCCACGTGGTGCCGCAGATTCTGGGCGCGCTGGAAATCGCCGCCGCCCGGGGGCTGCGGGTGCCCCTGGTCTACAACACCTCGGGCTACGACCGGGTGCGCACGCTGCGCCTGCTCGAGGGCGTCATCGACATCTACATGCCCGACTTCAAATTCTGGGACCCCCAAGTCGCCGAGCGGCTGGCCGGCGCGGCAGACTACCCGGAGCGCACCCGCCGGGCCGTACGGGAGATGCATCGGCAAGTGGGGGATCTGGTGGTCGACGAAGCGGGCATCGCCCGCCGGGGGTTGCTGGTCCGCCACCTGGTCATGCCCGAAGGGCTGGCCGGCACCCGGGAGATCATGAATTTCATCGCCGGTGAAATCTCCGCCGACACCTACGTCAACGTCATGGGCCAGTACCGCCCCTGCGGACGAGCGGGCGAGGTGGAGGCGCTGTCACGGCCGCTGCGGCCCACCGAATTCCAGCAGGCGCTACGACTGGCGCGGCAGGCGGGTCTGCGCCGCCTGGACCGCCCCCGGCGGGTGTTTGCCGTCGAATGCTGAAAACGGGGCGGCGGCTTTTGAATCCGGCAGGCCTGGGGCGCCCCGGCGGATTTTTCCCCGCCGGTTATCCGACGGTGCACACCTGGAGACTGTCCACCCTTTGCGCACGGGAAATCCGTATAGCGGCGGGTTGCCCGGCAAGCATGCCAAAACAGCGACTTGCGACTGCCCTGGACGAAACGGGCTTTTCTCTTGATCCGGGAACCTTTTTATTGTAAAGGTGGCGCCGAAATGAACGTTGCAGGCAACCATCGATACAACGGGGGATTTCAGACCGACGGACGGAACAGCCGTCGCATGGGGTGCGTGTATGCCACCCTGGCGGTTGCGGCGCTGCTGATAATGACGGCGACGGCGCATGCGGCGCAGCGGCTGGCGGTGAACGTCCCCAAGGCCAACATCCGCTCTGGACCGGGCACCCAGTACGAAATCCTGTGGCAGGCGGAACGCTATTACCCCGTGGTGGTCATCCAGAAAAAGGGGCAGTGGGTTCTCTTCCGCGACTTTGAAAACGACGAGGGCTGGATCAAGAAAAACCTGCTGGCCAAGATCCCCACGGTGATCACGGTAAAGAGTGAGTGCAACATCCGGTCGGGGCCGGGCACCAATTTCCCGATCGTATTTAAAACCCAGGACAAGGGCGTGCCGTTCAAGGTTCTCAAGACCAAGGGGAAATGGCTGCAGATTCAACACGCTGACGGAGACAAGGGGTGGATTTTCAAGCCCTTGGTGTGGTGAGGCAGCCGCCCGCCGGGTAAGAGGCTTCAACGGCCGCCGGAGATGACATGGCCCGAAAAAAAGTTACCCGCAAACAACTGCTGAAAGAACCCGACGAGTTTCTGACCCTGTCGGCCAAGACCATCCAGTGGGCGCGTGCCAACAGCCGCCAGCTGAGCTGGACCGTGGCCGCCATACTGCTGGTGGCCATCGTTTTTTCGGCCGTACGATTTTTCTCGGCGCGGGCCGAGGCGAGGTCGCTGGCCCTATACGACCAGCAGCGAAGCGCCTACCAGCAACTCCTAAAAAAGGACGCCACCCCGGAAAAAGCCTGGGAACAGCTCAAACCTTCCCTGGAAGAGATCATTCAGAAGTACAACGGAAAAAACGGGGCCAAGATGGCGACGGTATTTTACGCCGACATCAGCTACCGTGCCGGGAAATATGACCAGGCCGTCAAGCTCTACCGCCAGGCGCTGGACGACTACCGCGAGGAACCTGTGATCCACGATCTGGTGGTCATCAGTCTGGCTTACGCCTACGCCGGCAAGAAAGACTACCCCTCGGCAGAAAAGTATTTCCAACAGATCGTCGACGGCGCGCGTCCCACCCTGAAACCCGAGGCCCTGTTTAACCTGGCGATCGTGTACGCCCAGTCCGGTGACGGCGCCAAAGAAAAGGAAGCCCTGCAGAAAATTGTGGCCGAGTTCGACAACTCGGTCTACGCACCGGTGGCCCGCGAAAAACTGGCTGTATTATAGCGTTCAGCACTGCACTGCCTACAGCGCCGGAAGTGACACAAACGGGGGGCAATCGCGCATCTGGTTCGATAGGAGCCAAAAGGCTACTTCCTGGGGCCGACGTCCAGCTTGAATTTTTTGATCTTCTGATTCAGCCCGCTCTTTCCGATGCCCAGTAGTTTGGCGGCGCGGGATTGTACGTTGCCGCTCATCTTCAGGGCCCGCTCGATCATCATCTTCTCCACCTGGGACAAGGTTTCAGACAGCTTGGCGTCCGGGGCGATGCCCTCCAGCGGCAGCGTGTGGTCCGAGTGCTGCCGGAACTGACGCGGCAGGTCGGCTACGCGAATGGTGGGGCCCGGACACAGCACCAGGGCCCGCTCGATGACATTCTCCAGTTCGCGCACATTGCCCGGCCAGCTGTATTCATAAAACAGCCGGTAGACATCCTGTTCCACGTCCGTGACCGGAACCTGCCCCTTGCGCTCAGCGGAATACTTCTGAATGAAATGCTCCACTAGCGGCGGGATGTCTTCGGTCCGCTTTCTCAGCGGCGGCAGCACCAGGTGCAACACGTTGAGGCGATAGTACAGGTCCTCGCGAAAACGTCCGGCCTCGGTTTCTCTTTTCAGGCTGCGGTTGGTGGCGGCGATAATGCGGATATCCACCGGGATGGGCCGGATGCCGCCCACCCGCTCGATGGTCCGCTCCTGGATGACCCGCAGCAGCTTGACCTGCAGGTTGGCGGACAGTTCCCCGATCTCGTCCAGGAAAAGGGTCCCCCCCTCGGCCAGTTCGAAGCGGCCTTTCTTCATGGAAACCGCGCCGGTGAAAGCGCCCCTTTCGTGCCCGAAGAGCTCACTTTCGAGCAGGTTTTCCGCCAGGGCCGAACAGTTGACGGCCACGAAGGGCTTGTTGCTTCTCGGGCTGTTGAAGTGGATGGACTTGGCCACCAGTTCCTTGCCGGTGCCGCTTTCGCCCTCCAGCAGCACCGTGGCCGAAGCCGGTGCAATCTTCTCGATGGTGGCAAAAACGTCCCGCATGGCCCGGCTGCGCCCGATAATGTTGCCAAAACGGTACTGCACCTCCACGGCGTGCCGCAGACGCCGGTTCTCCTTTACCATCTGGTACAGGGCGCAGGCCTTTTTGACGTAGAGGATCAGGCGCTCGTTCTCGAAGGGCTTCAGGATGTAGTTGTAAGCCCCCTTCTGCATGGCCTCGACGGCTTTTTCCACCGTTCCGTGGGCGGTCATCATGATGACCGGCAGTTCCGGGTCGCGGGCCTTGATCTGTTCGAGCAGTTCGATGCCGTCCATGACCGGCATCTTCATATCGGTGAGCACCAGATCCACGTCGGAATGCGCCAGAATCGAAAGCGCTTCCTGGCCGCTGTTGGCCGTAAGCGTGGCGTAACCTTCTTCCTTCAACACCTCGCTGAGAATCAGGGGGTAGTTCTTCTCATCATCAACGATCAGTACGGTATCCATGACAGGCCACCCGTATGTTGGTTTGGTTCTCCATCGCGCGCCAGCAGCACGGTACTAAGGTTCCAGGGGCAGTTCCACCACCACCCGGGCGCCGCCCTGCTCACGGTTCTCCATGTGGATGGTGCCGCCGTGGGCCTCGATGATGTTGCGCACGATCCCCAGCCCCAAGCCGGTGCCTTTTTCCTTGGTGGTGAAAAAGGGGTCCCAAATCTTTTCGCCGATCTCCTCGGAAAACCCGGGGCCGGTATCTTCGAAAAAGAGGCGCACGCGGGCATCGTCCGCTTCGGCGTGAATTCGGATGGTGCCGCCATCGGGCATGGCTTGCAGGGCGTTGAGCAGGATGTTCAGAAACGCCTGGTAGAGCATGTTCGCATCCGCATGGATCTGCGGCAAGTCGTCGTCGAGCCGCTGCTCCACCACGATGCCCTGCTCCCGGAAACGAGGGGCCAGGAAACCGATGTTGCGCGCCACGATGTCACCCAGACAGCAGGGCGCCAAGTCCGGCTCGCGGGGTTTGGCAAAGTTGAGAAAATCGGTGATGATGTTGTTCAGGCGCGTGGCTTCCTGTACGATCACATCCGGAATGGGATTGCCGGGGTCCACAACGGCCATTTTCTTCTTCAGCAGTTCGGCGGAACTCTTGATGATGCCCAGGGGGTTTCGGATTTCATGCGAAACGCCGGCGGTCATTTCGCCCAGGGAAGACAGGTGCCGGGCGCGATTGAGTTTCTGCTCCAGGCGCTGCCTCTCCAGGGAGCGTTTCTCGATAATGGCCTCGCCGCGCTTGACCACGAAAATCAGCACCAGCAGCAGAATGGACATCACCAGCGTCGAGGTGATGATGATGGTCACTTGGTAGCGAAAAATGGCGCGGTAATCCTCGGTGACGTCCTGCACGATTTCCACCACCCCGAGGACCGGGCCGGAGATCCGCAAAAACTCCCTCTCGGCCCGCAACGGTGCAAAGGTGATCAGCAGGCTTTTTTTGGGGATGCCCAGGGGAATGCCCCATTTGTAGCCCTGCTGCACCAGCTTGTAGCCGATGTGCCCTTCGCGGGCGCGGGTGTAGAGCGCACCGCCCAGGTTCTCCTTGCCCACCAGTTCGGGATCGAAACTGTAGGATATCTTGTTTTTCATATCGTAGATGTTCACCATGGCCACGTGAAAACTGTGCAACGTGCTGCGCACCACGTTGTCCATGCGCTGGAACTGCTCGGGATTGCTGAGTTCGATCTTGCCGTATTTCAACACCACCGGCACGATGAACTGCAAAAAAACCTGGTGGTTGAGGTTCTCCATGAGCACCAGCGCATAGGCTTGGCTTTTTTTCAGCTGAAAAGACCGTGCCCAGTGGATATTGAGCAAAGAGAGTACCAGCGTACCGATGAAAACCGCGATGAGACTCGAAAAAGTGAAATATTTCACAAGCCTGAAGGGCTTTATTTTTTCGGAATTTGCGCGGCTCTTCATACGGGCCGAATCTCCCTGGGATCGATGTTGCCGGTTCGCTCAACTTTTTTATATGGTGTGCGAAATTTAGCGTAAAGGTCAAGCTTTTTTGGCCGATAACCACATTAACCGTATCGGACGATACTGTTGGCGGGCCTTCAATCATTCTCCTCATCCAGGAGAGGCAACCCTGAAAAACCCAAGACGCGGGCGTTGGAAACACAGCGGATACTCCGAAAGTGTGGTTCAAAGCAATTATATGCTAATTATGCATAATTAACCAAAAAAGTTCTTGACATGACCGAAATTAAATGCCATGGGTTTTCGAAACATATCCAGAATGCTCCCGCACCCCTTTGCATTACCCAGCAGCGCCCTGAAAAACCGCACATACAGGCGATTCAAATGAGCAGAAACCGTTTGAAGGCTGTCAGAGAATCTCTTCTCATGAGCAAAGCAGAGCTGGCTCGCAAAGCAAACGTCTCTCCAATGACCATCGCCCGCATCGAAAAGGGAAAGCCCTGTCGGCTGGAAACCAAACGTAAAATCATTCTGGCTCTGGGGCTGAATCTTGCAGATAAAGATGAAATTTTCCAAGATGATTGAGAGATATTCATGCTGTTTGCCAAGAAAAACCACTTAGTCGGACTCGACATCGGTTCCCGCACCATCAAAGTCGCAGAAATCACCGGGCTCAGCAAGGGCGGTGCCTTTAAGGCCTTCGGCCTCATCGACATCCCGCCCGGTCTCATCGAGGACGGCACCATCAAGGAGCCGGAAAAGGTGGCCGAGTTCATCCGCGAACTGTTTTCCACCCACAAAATCAAGGAGCAGAACGTCGCCACCTCCATCGGCGGATACTCGGTGATCGTCAAGAAAATCGACGTACAGACCATCAGCGAAGAGCAGCTGCAGGAAAACATCCATCTCGAGGCCGAGCAGTACATCCCTTACGACATTAACGATGTGTACTTGGATTTTCACATCATCGGGGAAAACGAGAACAACGCCAACCTGACCAGCGTGCTGCTCACGGCGGCCAAAAAGGAGATGGTGGACGACTACGCAGGCGTCATTGACATGGCGGGGCTGAACCCCTGCGTGGTGGACGTGGACGCCTTCGCCCTGCAGAATATTTTCGAGTTCACTCAGGGCGGGGGTGATGAAAACATCGCCCTTATCGACATCGGCGCCTCCAAGACCTCGCTGAACATCCTCAAGAACAATCAGTCCCTCTTCATGCGGGATGTCTCGCTGGGATGCGCCCAGATCAACCACAAGATCGCCTCCATGGCCGACTGCTCCGCTGAAGAGGCTGAAGAGATCAAACTGACCGGCAAATCCGACACCCTGTCCTCCGAACAGATCAAGGAAATCATCTCGACCATCGTGGCCGACTGGTGCCAGGAGATCCGGCGGGCGCTGGATTTCTTCTACTCCACCTACCCGGACGACCAGATCAAGCGCATCGTGCTGAGCGGCGGCGGGGCCAACATCAAGGAGTTCAGGGAATTACTGGGCGTCGAAACCTCCGCCGAAGTGGAAGTGATCAACCCCTTCGCGCCTTTCAGGGCCGACAGCGGACGGCTCGACCCCGCCTATCTGTCACAGGTGGCTCCCCAGGCGGCCATTTGCATGGGGCTGGCTACACGAAGAATCGACGACAAATGATACGAATCAACCTGTTACCATTCCGAGATGCTCGCAGAAAAGAGACCGCCCGCAAACAGGTGGGTATTTTCCTGTTGACCATGGCCGTGGTGCTGGGCCTTCTGCTGGTTGTCCACTTCTACCTGAAAAATCAGGAGAAAAGCCTGCAGACCCGGGTCAAATCCACCAAGGCCCAACTGGCCAAGTACGAAAAGATCAACAAGGAAATCACCGCAATCAAAAAGAAGCTGGAGATTCTCAAGAAAAAGACCGACGTCATCAAGAGTTTGGAGGCCAACCGCCGCCAGGCGGTGGAACTGCTGGATGCCTTCACAAGGTTGGTGATCAAGAAGCGCATGTGGTTCACGCGACTGGAAAGCCACGGCTCACTGTCGGGTACCGTGCGAATCCTCGGCATCGCTATGGACAACAAGACCGTGGCCGATTTCATGACACGGCTGGAAAAATCGGGTCTCTTCGCCAGTGTGCAGCTCAAGAACCTGCAAAAGCACACCATCAAGGAAAACCAGAGCATCGATCTGAAGAAATTTGAGATTGACTGTCAACGGATAGCCAAGAACCCGGTTCAGACGGACAAGAAGAAGAAGAAGGCCAAAAAGAAATGAAATCAGGCGCATCCGCAGATAAAACCGCACTGTTCGAAAGGATAGAGCAGCTTTCCAAAACCCAGAAGGTCCTGATTTACGTGGTCTGTATCCTGCTGGTGACAGCCGCGTTCGGATACTTCTCCTTCTACCGCTCGTGGCAGGCCGTCAACAGGCTGTCCAAGGAAGAGAAGCAGCTGCAGGAAAAACTGACCATCGCAAAGCGCAACGCGCGCCAGATCAAAGCCTATCGCGAGCGCATCGAACAGGCCAAGGCCCGCCTCAAGATGGCCATGCGGGCACTTCCCGAAAAGCAGGAGATCCCCTCGCTGCTGGCCGGCATCTCCCGGGCCGGGCAACGGGCCGGGCTGGAGTTCACGCTCTTTCAGCCCAAGGCGGAAATCCCCAAGGACTTCTACGCCGAACTCCCCCTGGCCATCAAGGTCACCGGCACCTATCACCAGGTAGCCACCTTCTTTGACAAGGTTTCCCGGCTGGACCGGATCGTCAACATTCAGGACATCACCATGACACCGCTGCCGGATAAAGAACAGTCCGGACCTGACATTAAACTGATGACGGCCTGCACGGCGGTGACCTACAAGTTCATTGAGCAGTCCCAGCAGAAAAAATCCGGCAAGGACAAGAAGAGAAAGAAGAAGAAAAAGAACAAGAAAAAATAACAGCAGAAACGGCACTGATTATGTTCAAAGCGAACGCCACCCTGACCCGACTGGCCTGTGTTTTCTGTTTTGCGGCCTTTCTGACAGCCGGCTGCGACAGCGGCACCGAAAAACCCGTCCAGAAAACCGTCGTAGGACAGAAAATCATGACTTCCTCCAAGAAAAGTGCACCGGCAGCTAAGAAAGAGGCCGCTGCTCATGCGCAGCAGAAAACGACGGCGCCTGCCTCAGACACCCGTGTGGCCAGCATAAAGCCATACAGCCCTGCAGGCAAAACCGACCCGTTTGTCCCCCTGTTCCGCAAGTCGGAAACCGAAGACACCCAGCCCACAGCTTCTCCCAAGAAGAAGCGCAGGAAGCACATCCCCCGCACGCCGCTGGAACGGGTCGACCTCAGCCAGCTGAAACTCACCGCCATCATCCGTTCGCCCCAGGGCAACAAGGCATTGGTGGAAGAAGCCACCGGCAAGGGATACGTCGTCACGGTGGGCACCTACTTGGGCAACCAGGGCGGGAAAATCACGAAAATACTTGACGATCGCATCATCGTCGAAGAAGAGATAGAACAGCCATTAGGGGGAATCAAAAAAGTACCACGCCAACTGAAACTTCAGAAATCTTCAGGGGAATGACACCATGGATGACAGGAAGTGGATGCGCTCCAGTGCTGCAGCTCTTGCAATGGCCCTGCTACTGACCGCTTTCTGGCTGGGAGGATGTGCCACCAGCCGCGGTGCGGGGCAAACTGCTGAAGTCCAGGCCGATGTTGCCGAAGCCGAAAGCCCGCCGGCGGAAGTGCCGGCCGACGGTAAAAACATTACGACCATCCGGGCTGTGCCGCAACCGGACTCGGTGAAGGTACTCATCGAGGGAAACCAGAACCTGACGTACACGTCGATCAAGCAGGCCGTGCCGCTGCGCATGGTGTTCTACTTTCCCGGCGCCGCGTTCGCCCCGGACCTCAAACCCGCCATTCCGGAAAACAGCGTTGTCGAGTCCGTCAAAGTGATCCCGGCGGACGAGGACAACGACACCCCACGGATTGAGCTCTTCCTGAAAAAGGACGTCCCCTGCGACGTCACAAGAGAAGAAGGGCGTGGCCTGAAACTGTCATTTCCCACCGGCATGGCCATCGCAGAGAATCAGGATGAGCCGACCGCGAAGGCGGACATCGAGGAACAAAACCTGACGGAACCGACTGCTGACCAGGCGCAATCGTCCGACACTCCGTCTGCTGCGGCCGTGACCGCTGCAGACGAGCAGGAGACACCGGCGGCGGCCAACGAGTCCCCCGAGAAAGCCGTCCCCCCGCAGGATGCGCCGCCGGCCACACGGCTGGAATCGGTTTCCGCCCAGGCCGGGGATCAGGGCGTACAGGTGCTGCTGGCGGCCAACGGGGTCATCAACGAATACAGCACGTTCACGCTCAAATCTCCGCCAAGGATCGTTTACGACATCCCCAACCTGGAGAGCCCCTACCATCGTGAACAGCGTGTCACGGTGGACACGCCGTGGGTAAAGCGCGTGCGCTATTATGCGGACCCCTTCAAACTGCGGGTGGTGCTGGATACGGATGACGCTTACCTGGCGGCTTATAACGCCAAGCCAACGGGAAACGGCCTGGCCATCTCGGTGGGCCAACCTGCCCTGGCGTCCGTTGAAACGCCGGCCGAACCGCAACCTAAAGCCGCCGCACCCGAGCCGCAGTCCGGAACCGTAACGGCCCAGGTGCAGCCTGCGGAAAGCGTCGTGGAGGCCCCAAAAGCCCCTGAGAAAAAAGCACCCCTGGTAGCCCAGGCGCAAAGCGCCAAAAAACCGGCGCCGGCGCCAGCCGCAGGGACCACCCGTGCCTGGCTCAACCGACTGGACTTCTCCAGCGAAGCCGGCGGAAAATCGACCGTGGTGATCGGCACCACGGCCCCGGTCAAGTACGATGTCGTCAAAGAAAACGACCGCCATATCGTGATCCGCCTCCAGAACACCAAAATCCCGGACTATCGCAAACGGCCACTGATCACCACCCGCTTCGAGAGCGCGGTGGACCGCATCATCCCCATCCAGAGGCCGGACATGCGTGACCGGGCGCTGATTTCCATCGAACTGCGCGAGGGCGTCAAGTACCGCACGGAAACGGAGGGCAACCGGATCCTGGTGCATTTCGAAGCGTCCTCGGTACCCCCCAAGCCTTTTGCCGAGGCCCAGCTTCCGCCCTGGGAGGAAGTGGCCAACGCCACCGTCGCCGCCATGGAGCAGAAGCAGGCGGCCGACCAGGCCATTCAGGCGGCCGGTGGCGCCGCCGCGCCCGGCCTGCAACAGGCGGCCGGCACCCCGGCATGGGACCGTGTGAAGCCCAAAAAATTCACCGGCGAAAAGATCGCCCTGGATTTCTATGAAACCGATATCAAGAACGTTTTCCGAATTCTGCAGGACGTCAGCGGAAAGAACTTTGCCATCGACCAGGATGTGACGGGCAAGGTCACCTTGAGCCTGCACAAACCCGTCCCCTGGGATCAGGTGCTGGACCTGGTACTGAAAATGAACCAGCTGGCCATGGTCACCGAGGGCGATGTCATCCGCATCGGCACCCAGGCCAAATTCGAGGCCGAGGAAAGGGCCCGTCGCAAGCGCTGGGAGGAAGAACTCAAGCGCCAGAAGCTGGAAGTGCAGCTGGCCCAGGCCGTCACCGAGTACATTCCTATCAATTACGCCAACGCCAAAGACATCTACGATATGATTTCACGCGGCAGCGGAAGCACCGGCGGCAGCAGTCGTTCACAGATGGGCAGCGTGGTGGCCGAAGAGAGCGCCAGCGCCAATGCGCTGCTGACCCCCGGCGTGGGCAGCATCATGTTCGACGAACGCACCAACCAGGTCATCGTGACCGACCTGCCGCCCAAAATCGAGCAGATCAAGCGCATCATCTCCCAGCTGGACCGCCCCACCCGGCAGGTCAGCATCGAAGCCCGCATCGTGGAGGCCAGCAGCAGCTTCGCCCGTGAGATCGGCGTGCAGTGGGGCGTCGAGGGCGGCATCTCCAGCACCGGCAACGAGCCTTACACGGCCAGCCGGCTTCCCGGATCCGGCACGGCCGCCGATCCCAACCAGCCCAGCTGGCTACGGGAGATGGGCGCTGAGGGCCAGCCGGGCGTCGGCCCCCAGCGCGGCTTCGACACCCTGGGCGGAACCTACGGCTGGGACAGCGCCGTCAACCTGCCCATCAATGCAGCAGCCGGCGCAATCGGGTTCAACTTTCTGCGCATCGCCGGCACAGGGCTGGTCATCAATGCACGCCTGATGGCCTCGGAAACCACCGGGGAGAGCAAGATCATCTCGGCCCCCAAAATCGCGACGCTGGACAACGTCAAAGCGATCATCAAGTCGGGACTGCGCTACCCGTACAACAAGCTGGACGAATCGGGAAACACGGTCACCGAATTCGAGGACATCGATCTGGTCCTGGAAGTCACGCCTCACGTAACACTGGACCAGCGCATTTCCATGAAACTGAAAATTACCAAGAAAGATCTCGGCGATGTCATCAACGGCCAACAGTCCTTCACCACCAAGGAAGCCGAGACTGTGCTGCTGGTCAACGACGGCGACACGGTGGTCATCGGCGGCATCATCAAATCTTCCAAGGGGGCCAGCCAGACAGGGCTGCCTTTCCTGTCCAAGATTCCCATTCTGGGGTGGCTCTTCAAGACCGAGTCCAACGCCAAGCGCAAAGAGGAACTGCTCATCTTTATCACGCCCAGAATCGTGAACCTGGAAAAACGTGGAAGCGAGAAGGTGACGGTCTCCTCGTGACGCGGGGGATCCTGGAAAGCCATGAAACGCAAAACCCATGGAACTGAAAGGAAGTTTATGAAATTCAAGAATCTGTCAACAACGATACTGGTGGTGGTGATCCTGTCGCTGATTGGCTACATGGCAGGCTGCGGTTCGAAGGGCGGCGTGGCCGACCCGCAGGCCGGTTACATCGAGCTGACGGCCACCCCGTCCTGTCTCAGGCCGCTGGAACGCACGTCGTCGGTCATCGTGGCCACGGTGTACAAATCTGGCGGCGAGCCCGCCGACATCGGCACCCGCGTGACCTTCCGCATCTCGACGGGCATCGGTACATTCGCCAACGGCACCCGTGAGCTGACCACGCACACCACCGGTGCCAACGGTGTCGCTTCGGTGGTGGCCATCGCGGGCGATATCGAGGGCACCATGGCCGTCACCGCCGAGTCCAGCGGCATGAAACAGCGCGTGGATATTCCCATCGACGAAAACTGCGACCCGGACACCGGCTCCACCGACACCGAGACGGACACCAGCACCGCAACGGATACCAGTACCAGTACAGCCACAGACACGGATACGGGAACCGACACTGGCGCAACCACCAACGCCATGATTATGGTGGACGTGCCCACCCAGGCCATGGCGGCCGACGGCAACTCCTCCGTCACCCTGACGGTCAGCGTAGCCGACAGCGAAGCGCATATCGTACCCATCGGTACCCCGGTGACCTTTTCCACCACCCTGGGCACCTTCGCCAACGGCCGGCAGACGTACAGCCTGCCCACCACCGACGAGAGCGGTACGGTTCAGGCGCAGTTGTTCGCCGGCACCACCCCTGGAATGGCCGAGGTGACGGTTGCCGCCGAGGGCAGCTACCAGGTGATCCACGTCGCCATGGTCGCACCGTAGCGAAAACCGCAGAGACCTTTCGTTCCGATAAGAGGCCGTGGCAACACGGCCTCTTTTGCGTCGCCGCTTCGCGTATCGTACATCCACGCCCGCACAGTGCCCCTTGCAAAGCGGCACCAATGGGGTATAATCCGAGCATGCAGGCGAAATGCTCTTGCGGTTCCCTTTTCGGCGCGGCCGGGACGTGCCGCCGGTCTCCGGGAAACCGCCACGGATAACCGCCATGCCGGTATACGACTACACCGCCCTTAACGCCAAGGGCAGAAAAGTTACAGGCATTATCGATGCCGACAGCCCGGTGGTGGCGCGGCAGCGGCTGCGCGAATCCCGCATCTACCCCGTGACGATCCGGGAAGTCAGTGCGGGCGAGGCCTCGCGGGAAAAGCACACACCGGAATCCCTGCGGGTTTTCTCGCGGGTGCGGCCGGTGGAGATATCCATGATGACGCGCCAGCTGGCCACCCTGGTGGGAGCGGGCTTCCCCCTGGTCTCGGCCATGGACGTGCTCATCCCCCAGACCAAGGCGCCGGCGCTCAAGAAGGTGCTGGCCCAGGTGCGCGAGTCGGTGGTGGAAGGCGCTGACTTCGCCACGGCCCTGTCCTCCTATCCCCGCCTGTTTTCGCCGCTTTACGTAAACATGGTACGGGCCGGTGAAACATCGGGAACCCTGGAAATCGTACTGGAACGACTGGCGGAAATCAGCGAGCGGCAGCAGGAGCTCAAGACACGCATCCGCGCCGCCCTGGCCTATCCCCTGTTCATGTCCCTGATCGGCATCGTGGTGCTGTTTCTGCTGATGATCTTCATCGTGCCCAACATCACCTCCATTTTCACGGACATGCACCAGACGCTGCCGGCGCCCACCCGTATGCTGATCGCGGTGAGCGCCTTTTTCAAGCGCTACTGGTGGCTGATGGCATTGGCCGTGGTCGCCGCCGCTGTGGTGCTGCGCCGTCTGAAAAAGACCCCCCGCGGCGAGTACATTTACCACCGCACGATTCTGCGGCTGCCGGTCATCGGCCTGCTGGTCCGAAAGCTGGCTGTAGCGCGTTTCGCGCGCACCCTGGGCTCGCTGCTGGAAAACGGCGTCCCGCTGCTCAATTCGCTGGACATCGTTAAGAACATCACCGGAAACCGCTTGATCGCCGAGGCCATCGAGGCGGCGGCCGTGGAAGTGGGCCGAGGGCAGCCGTTGGCCCGATCCCTGGAGCCGGGCGACACCTTCCCCGACCTCTCGATCCAGATGATCCAGGTGGGGGAACAGAGTGGCAACCTGGAACAGATGCTGAAGAAAATCGCCGATGTCTACGAAACCGAGGTGGCATCACGGGTGCTGGCCATGACATCCCTGCTCGAACCGGTCATGATCCTCGTAATGGGGGTGGTGGTCGGCTTCATCGTGCTGTCCATCTGCCTGCCCATTTTTGAGATGAACCAGTTGGTGAAGTGAGCAAGGGTTTCAGCGATCAGCTGTCGGGGACCGGGTACTATCGTGAAGCGAACCGTCATTAATTCATTGCTGGACTGATTGGCGTCCGGGTCGCCTTGGAAGCGGCGACGGGTGCCAAGGGAGGAAATATGCGAATCAGGAAACAACTGTTCCGAACCCATTGCGAGGGGTTCACGCTGATCGAACTGATGGTGGTCATCGTCATTCTGGGTATTTTGGCTACGTTCATCGTCCCCCGCATAATGGGAGAGCCTGAAAAGGCCAAAAGAGTAAAAGCGCGCATCCAAATTGAAAGTCTGGAAACCGCGCTGAAATCCTATAAACTCGACAACGGATTCTACCCCACCACCGAGCAGGGGCTGCAGGCCCTGGTGGAAAAGCCCGAGTCGGCCCCCGTGCCCAAGAACTGGCGCAAGGGCGGCTACATCGAGAAGGGCAAAATCCCCAAGGATCCCTGGGGCAACGACTTCGTCTACTTGAGCCCCGGCGCCCACGGCGACTACGACATCATCTGCTACGGGGCCGACGGCGTACCGGGCGGCGAGGACAACAACAAGGACATCAACAGCTGGGAAGTCGAGTGAGGCCATGAGGGGTCACGCCGGCCGACAGAGCGGCTTCACGCTTATCGAACTGGTGGTGGTCACCGCTCTGATCACGCTGATGCTTTTCATGGCCGTGCCCCGTTTCCAGGTGCTGGTGTCGGGAGACGACGCCCGCCGGACGGCCCGCTGGCTGCTGATGGAAGTGCCGCTGCTCAAAAGCCGCGCCGTCCAGGAGCAACGCGACTACCTGCTGCATTTCGATTTCGACCGCCAACTGGCCTGGGTGACCCACGAAGGCATGCAGGAAGAGCAAGCCCGGGCGGCGGCCGAGAACGGGTACCGGCCGCCGGAGAGTGTGCGATGGGCGGACTTGACCTTCGCCGGCGGCCCCACGGTTTCCAGCGCGCAGGCGGTGCTGCGCTTCTACCGGCAGGGCTACTCGGACCGGGTGTTCATTCACCTGCGCGACGACAACGACCGGCGCTTTTCGGTAAAGGTGGAGCCCTTTCTGCCGCGCCCTGAATTTTACGACCACTTCGTCGATTTCCATGAATGACAACGGCGCCACGAACCGGTTTTCAACCGCCACCGGCCGGCGGGGCTTCACCTTTCTCGAGATCATGGTGGCCCTGGCCATCCTGTCCATCGTGCTGACCGCCGTCTACCGCATGCAGTCCCAGACCATCTCCATGAACACGCAGAAGCAGTTCCTCACCCTGGCGCCGCTGCTGGGCGCAGGCCGGCTGGCGTCACTGGAAAGCACGAACCTGGAAGACGGCGCGGACGAATCCGGCGATTTCGGCGAGGACTACCCCGGCTACCGCTGGCAGGTCACGGCGACACCGGTGGAATCGGAACTGCTGACGGCCGCCGGGGCCCTGCTGGTGCGCATCGACATGACCGTCTCCTATCAGGAGAACACCTACACTCTCCACCTCAAGACTTACCGTTTCGTAGCGAAATGACTGGCCTTTCCAAGATCGCCCCGCCCGTTCGCCAACGCGGATTCACCCTGGTGGAAATCCTGGTGGCCATCTTTATCTTCGCGGTGGTTATGGCCACGGTTTTCGGCTCCTTCCAGGCCGTCTTTTTCAACAGCGAGAAAATCCGGGGTGCCGACGCCGCCACCGAAGCCGCCCAGGCTTGCTTCGACCGCATGGTCGTCGACCTGCTGGAGATCTATATCGCCCAGCCGCCCTACTACAAACCGCCGGGGATGAACGACCCGCCCACCGACTACCGCCTGGTGGCGGACACCACCGTGGTGGACGGCCGCGAGTTCTCGCGACTGCGGTTCACTTCGCTGGCCCACACCCCCATGGGAATGAACCCCGGTGAGGGCATCGCCCAGATCGTATACTACGTGACGGCCGCCGAAGACGGCCCGCCGGAGCTGCGGCGATCCGACACCCTGTTTCCCTACAAAGACATCAAGCCCGGACCGGCCGACCCGTTGCTGTGCCGCAATGTCGACGCTTTCACCGTGGAACTGATCGACCACGAGGGCAAAAGCCATCCCAGCTGGAATTCAGACAACGAGGATTTCGGCTACGCCACGCCCCGGGCGGTGCGTATCGCCCTGTCCATCGGTCGCCCACCGGAGGTGCGCAAGTTCGAAACCACCGTGAAGCTGCCCGCGTTCCGCAGGCCGAGGAACCCATGAAGCGACCGTCCGCCATCGGAAACAGACGCGGCATTGCCCTGCTGATCACGCTGGCGGTGACCACCGTACTGGTCACCACGGTGCTGGAGATGAACCGCCAGGCGCGTTCGAGTCTCAGCACCGCCGCCGTAATGCGCGACCGCACGTCACTGCTGCTCATGGCCGAATCGGGTGTCCAGGTGGCCATGGCCGTGCTCATTCACGACAAGCAGACATCACGCACCGACACCATCCAGGAAGACTGGGCCAACCCCCTTTTCCTGCAGCAGGCCATGGAGGCGCTGTCCTTCGAGGACGGCAAGGTGGAGCTGGCCATCGAGGACGAAATGGGCAAGATCCAGGTCAACGCGCTGGTGGACCCGCCCGGCGGACACCGCTTCAACACCCACCAGCAGCAGCTGTGGGAACGATTCCTGGGCATCATGGGCCCGTTGCTGGAGATGGACGAGAATTTTGAGGCCACAGCCGTCATCAACGCCGTCAAAGACTGGATCGACGCCGGAGACGACGACGCCATCACCGGCCTGACGGGGGCCGAGTCGGACTATTACCGCGAACTCGATCCGCCCTACGCCTGCCGCAACGCCCCCCTGCCCTACCTGCCTGAAATGCTGAAGATAAAGGGTGTCACCCCGCACCTTTTCTTCGGCACCGAACAGCAGCCCGGCATCGCCGCCTACCTGACGGTATGGGGTGCGGCCCAGCCGACCGATAATACCTTGACATTCAATGGAAAAATAAATATAAATACCGCGGCATTACCCGTGATCGCGGCCATGCTGCCAACCGAAAATCAGGATCTGGCCCAGGCGATCTTCGACTATCGCCAAGAGATCTCCGACGACCAGTTTGCCAACGACATATCCGCTCCCGGGTGGATCAAAAACGTTCCGGGGGCCGCAGGCCTCAAGATCGACCCGAAAATCATGACAACCGCCAGCGACGTTTTCCGAATCGAGTCCAAGGCCACTGCCAGGGGGCGTACCCTGACGGTGACCACGGTGGTGCAGCGCGTTCAGGACACCACCAGCAAAAAGACGACTTGCAGGGTGTTGACTTGGCGCATCGACTGACGGGGCGCAACCCCCGCCCGTAACAGCTGCCGCAGCGTGCGGCAGTCGTAACAGGCTGCAAAACAATCAGAATCCACGCAATGGCCAAAAAAGTTCTCGGCTTGGATGTCAGCTCGGACGGAATCGGCGCCGTATTGCTCAAGCGCGGCGTCAAGACCCACGCGATTGAGGCCTGCGCCCACATCGCCCTGGCCCAGAACGCCCCTTTCGAGGAATCCCTGGCGGCCGCGCTTGAAAAGCTGTGCGCGCAGATGGACATCGGCGACGTCATCTGCTCCGCCTCCTTCCCGGCCGAACGCATCTCCTACCGCCATGTGGAAGTGCCCTTCAGGGCGGCGCGCAAGATCCGCCAGGTGTTGCCCTTCGAACTGGAACCCGGCCTGCCCTTCCCCGTGGAGGACACGGTGTGGGCCTACCAGGGACTGGGCGGCACCCGCCAGAACACCCTGCTGGCTGCGGCGGCCGTCAAGGCCGAGTTCGATGCCTACCTGGCCTGCCTGAAACATTTCGGCCTCGATCCGGCCTCCGTATCCCCGGCCGGCTATGCCCTGGCGCTGTTGACCGACGAACAGGCAAAAAAACAGGAGACCGGCGACGACCGGTGGATGCTGATCGACATCGGTCGTCAGGCGGCGACCGTTTTCCTTCTGGCCGGCGGCCTCATCCAGGCGGTGCGGCCGGTGGCCCGCAAAAGCGCCCACCCCTGGTCAGCGGCGGAAGTGGCCGCCACCATCCGTCGGACCCTGCATGCCTTTTCCGAACGCGTCCCCGGCGGCTATACTCCCGGGCAGATTTTCATCACCGGCTACGACCTGCTGGACGTAAACCTGGAATCCGAGCTGGCGGGCCTGCTGTCCCTTCCGGTGAAACGCACCGACCTGTCGGGCAGCCTGCCGGTGAGCCTTGACGAGCGGGCGCTCGAAAACTGGCGCGCCCATCGCATGGACAAGGCCCTGGCCCTGGCGTATGCCGGCTTCGGGCTTTCCGGCCGCCAGCTGCTGGATTTCCGTGAGGGCTCTGCGCCGCGCATCCGTTTCTGGTCCCAGTACCGCCGGCAACTGGTCACGGCCGGGGTGCTGGCCCTGCTGGTGGTAGTCCTCATGGGCGCCGACCTGCTGTCGCAGACGCACGTCCTGGAGCGAAGACTGGAGATGCTCAACGCACGCATCACCGAAGTCTTCCGGTCGACTTTCCCGGAAGTCAAAAACATCGTCGACCCTCTGCAGCAGATGCGCGTCAAATTGCGTGAGATCGACCAGCGCATGCCCGAAGGAATCAGCACACGGCCGTCGGCCTTGGCGATCCTGGACGACATCAGCCGCAGCATCCCCAACAGCATCGACGTGGTGTTTTCGCGGCTGGTGATCACCGGTGACAACGTGCAGATCTCGGCCGAAACCGACACGTTCAACGCTGTGGACGAGATTAAGAACCGCCTGACGCAATCCGAATTGTTCGGCAAGGTGGACATTACGTCGGCCAACATGGACAAAACCAGCCGGCGTGTCCGCTTCAAACTCAAGCTGCACCTGGCCTGATGAATTCTATGGACGGGCGGGAGATGGACAAGATGCACAAATCCGAAAGGCGAGGCCGGCGCCGGCCATGAGAAACCTGACCCTCGGCAGACGCGAGAAGATCCTGGTCATCACGGCGGCCGTGCTGGTGACGCTTTTCGTGGTGACGCAGTTCGTGGTGGGCCCCCTGCTGGACAGGCGTCAGCGCCTGCGCGACAGTATCGCCTCCCAGAAAAAAAATCTGGCGGAAATCCTGGCGCTCAAGTCCGAGTACGAACGCCTGCGTCGCCAAGCGGACCAGGCCCGCGCGCGCCTCATGCACCGGGAAAAGGGATTCACCCTATTCTCCTTTCTTGAGGGGCTGGCAGGGCAGACCGGCCTCAAGGAGAGCATCAGCTACATGAAGCCGGCGGTGAAGGAACACCGCCAGGGCGGCTTCAGGAGCGCCAGCGTGGAGATGAAGTTCAAATCCATCACCCTGAAACAGCTGGCCGAATTCCTCAAACGGGTGGAGACCGCCAACAAGAGCATCTTCATCAAGCGCCTTTCGGTTACCCGCCAGGGGAAACGGCAGAAACGCATCGATGCCGTACTGCTGGTGGAGACCTACGTGCTTTGAGCTTCCGGCAGGGAGGCGCTGACGGGGGAGGAACCGTTGGGCGCGGTTTGCGAAAAGCGCCGTAATATCATGAGCCTGCGTATTTTTTGGCTATCAGGAGAACAGCGTTGGCATCGAAGATGAAAAATACACCGCCGTGGGTGCTCTACGTTCTCTACTTCCTGGCCGTCACGGCGGTCTTGCTCTACATGCTGTTCCCCGCCGATACGGTAAAGCGCTACGTGGAGAGCCTGGGCAGCCGACTGGACCCGGCCCTGCAAACCACCGTCGATCGGGTGCGCCCCGCGTTTCCCGCCAGCGTGCGCCTTTCCGGCATCCGGCTGCGCTACAACCGCCGGCTGCTGTTCGGGGCGGACCGGGCCACAGTGTCCCCGCGGCTGATGGCGTATCTTGCGGGCAAAAGGGGCTACACGCTGCGCTGTGAAACTTACGGCGGAAGGATCACGGCCCGGTTGGAAATCGCATCCGACCAGCCGGCCGGACGCATTCGCATCGACGCCCTGGACCTGTCGAAGATCCCGCTACTGCAGGGACTCGGCCGCCTGAAACCGGCCGGACGCCTTGACCTCGCCGTTGATTTTCGGACCACCGACGGGGTGCTGACGGGCAAGGGAGGTTTCCATGTAAGGGATTTAAAAGTTCACCTCGAAGAAATGGTCCCGGCCGCAGCCGAACTGTCCTTCGCCAGCGTGGACGGCAAGCTCCGTCTGGAGGGAAAACAGCTGACCATCACCGGCGGCCGCGCCAAGGGGCGCCAGGCCGACGCCGCCATCCAGGGGTCGCTCAACGTGACGGCGCCTTTCACGGAAAGCGGCCTGGACCTGTCGCTGACGCTCCGCCCCCACGCGGAGTTCATCGCCGCACTGCGCAAGGATCCATCCCTGCGGTGGTTGTCGGCCGGCATGGCGGGCAGCCGGGGATTGCCCCTGCGCATCTTCGGCACCATCGAGAAACCGCAGGTAGCGGTGCAGTAACCGGATCACAGCGCCTATGAAACGTCTGTTCGTCATCGTCAACCTGATCCTGCTGACGGCCGCGTCCTACTACGCCGTCCGGATTTTCTATCGCTTGTCCATGGCCGACCTGGTGGTGGAGACCCTGCCCGTTACGCCCGCGTCCGCCGCGGCGGTTCAGAAAACCCGGCAACCCCATCCGGTGGCGGACATCCGTGCGATCGTAGAGCGCAACCTCTTCAAGACCGACACGCAGGTGGCCTCGACGCCGGCAGCGGAAAAACCGGTGGACGTGGAAGAGCTGCAACCGACAAAACTCAACCTGAAACTGTGGGGCACGGTGGCCTCGCCGGGAGGCCGATCCTTCGCCGTTATCGAGGATGTCAAGAACCGGCGCCAGCGCCTGATCCGCGAAAATGACCGCATCGAAAACGCCACGGTCAAGAAAATCCTGCGGGGACGCGTCATCCTGTCGGTCGACGGGCGCGACGAAGTGCTGGAGATGGAGAAGATCCGCACCGCCTCACGCCGGGGGCCGCGCCTGCCCTCCCGCGCACAACGCGGCGAAGGCGAGGAACCGCCCGAAGAACACGTGCGCGTCCAGCAGAGCGAGATCGAGAGCGCCGTCAGAAACGTCAACCAGCTGATGAAGCAGGTGCGTATCCGACCCCACTTCACCAACGGCAGGGCCGACGGACTGCGGCTGACCGGAATCCGCTCGGGATCCATCTTCAGCCGCATGGGGCTGCGCAGCGGCGACATCCTGGTGGGCGTGGACGGCGAACGCATCCAGTCGGTGGACGACGCCCTCAAGTTCTATCGGAGTCTTAAGTCCGCCACCAATGTCAAGCTGACCGTCAAACGCGGCGGACGAGAAAAAACCATCGATTATCAGGTGGAATAGTGCTACTTTACACTGCTTGCAGAAAAATGAATCCGGCAAACGACGACATAGGCGGCCTGCGGGCCCCCGCTTGGATCCTGTGGCTGATGGTGTGGGCGACGCTCTGCCTGGCGCCGTCCGCAACCTGCGCACAGAGCGCCCGGAAAACGGCGGCCGACTCCGCCGCCCGTTTCGTTACCATCGATTTCAACGATGTGGACATCGGGGTCTTCATCAAGTTCATCAGCGAGCTGACCGGCAAGAATTTTGTCATCGACCGCCGCGTGCGTGGCAAGGTGACCGTTATTTCGCCCTCCCGCATATCGGTGCAGGAAGCCTACCGCGTGTTCGAATCGGTGCTCGAGGTGCACGGCTACACCACGGTCAGGGCCGGAAAGGTCATCAAGATCGTGCCGGCCCCCGACGCCCGCACCAAAAACATCGAGACCCTGCTGCGCGAAGAGCACGGCCGCGCCGAAGACAAGGTCGTCACCCAGCTGATCCAGCTGAAATACGCCGACGCCACCGAGATCCGCCGCCTGTTCACGCCGCTGATCTCCAAGAGCAGCGTCATGCTGGCCTACCCGCCCACCAACACCGTCATCGTCACCGACGTCTACTCCAACATCAAGCGCCTGCTCAAGATCCTGAAGGCCGTCGACGTGCCCGGCATGGGCCAGGAACTGACGGTCATGCCCCTGAAGTACGCCGATGCCGCCGATCTGGTCAAAATCCTGCAGACCGTTTTCCGCACCCGGCGCAAGCCCAAAAAGGGCGAGCCGTCCGCGGTGGCACGCTTTGTGGCCGACGAACGCACCGGCAGCATCATTCTGCTGGCCAGCGAAATCGAGACCAAGAAGATCAAGAACCTGATCCAGATGCTCGACAAGGAGGCGCCCAAGGGCAGCGAGCGCGTGCGGGTCTACTACCTGGAAAACGCCTCGGCCGAAGAACTGGTCAAAGTGCTCCAGGAGATGCCCAAAAAGAAAACCACCGCCAAGAAGGGCAAAACACAGCCCTCGGCCATCTCCGAAGACGTCAAGATCACGGCCGACAAGGCCACCAACAGCCTGATCATCACCGCCAAAAAGGAGGACTACGCCGTCCTCGAGGAAATCATCCGCAAATTGGACATCCCGCGGGCCATGGTCTACATCGAGGCGCTGATCATGGAGGTCAACGTCACCAAGGACTTTCGCCTGGGCACCGAGTGGGTGCTCGGCGACCAGGTCAACGTACGCGGCCGCAAGGCCATCGCGGGGGGCGGTTTTTCAGGTGGATCTCTGGGGGCGCTGCCCGGCGACGACGGCTACCAGGGCCTGGCGCCCGGCGATGGGGCCAAGATCCCCCTGCCGCCCGGCTTCAGCATGGGCATCTTCGGGCCGGCTCTGAAAATCGGGAACCTCGTCTTTCCCAACATCTCGGCCATCGTGCAGGCCTACCAGAAAGACCGTGACGTCAACATCCTGTCCACCCCCCAGATCCTGACCACCGACAACCAGGAGGCCAGCATCATGGTGGGCAAGAACATCCCCTTCCAGACCAAGTCCACCACCACCAACAACGAGACATTCAGCTCCTTCGAGTACCGCGACGTGGGCAAAATGCTCAAGGTGACCCCCATCATCAGCAAGGACAACATGGTGCGCCTGAATATCTCGCTGGAGGTCACGGCGCTGGAGTCCACCACCGACTTCCGGCCCACCACGCTCAAGCGCAACATCAACACCACGGTCATCGTGCGCGACGGCGGCACCGTGGTGCTCGGTGGCCTGATCGAGGACCTGGGCGTCACGGCGGACTACAAGCTGCCGTGCCTGGGAAGCGTGCCGCTCATCGGCTGGCTTTTCCGCTCACGGGCCAACGCAGGCGAAAAATCCAATCTCTACATCTTTCTCACGCCCCACGTGATCAACAATCCCAAGGACGCCCTGCACGTTTACGAGAAGAAACGCGGGTACATCGACCGTATCAAGAGCGGGCACATCAAGATGTACGAAAGGGGGCTGAAGAGCAACCCGCCGACCGGCGAGCCTTCCCGGGGCCAGGGAATTTCTCCCGGTGAGGCCGTGAAAAAACCGATTCAGCCCCAGAGCGGTGGGATCGACAATCCGGCCGGCAGCGGGGTGCCGCCAACGAAATCCGGCAGCTTCTGACGACGGCTGCCGCGGGGACGTTTGCCAATGGCCGAACAGGAAACCACCACCAGCGCCGCCTCCCTCGAAGAGCTGCTGACCGAACGGTTCGGGTTGTCGGAGGAGGCGCTCTCCGAGGCGCGCCGCATCCAGTCCGAAAAGGGCGGCAGCCTGGGAGACATCCTGGTGCGCCGCAAGGCGCTCAGCGAGGTCCAGCTGCAGGAGGCGCGCAGCGCCCTCTACGGCCTGCCCTTCTGGCGGACCCTGCCGCTGGAGCGGCTCAAGGGAGACTTCACCGAGAAAGTGCCCATCGGCTACCTCAAGCGTTACCTGGTGGTGCCGCTGGAAATGCCCCCCGATGAGCCGACGGGCGAGGGCCCGGCAGCGCCGGGCGGTGAGGGCGGCAACAGCCGGGGTGCAGGCGTCGTGCTGGCCATCAACGATCCGTCCCGCTTTCCCATGGTCGACGACCTGGCCCGGCTGCTGGAACTGGAACACTGGGAAGTGGTACTCGCCACCCGCAACGCCATCCTGGATGCCGTCAACATGGCCTACGACCTGACCCGCGACTCGGCCGAACAGCTGGTCCAGGACATGGAAGAGGACGGCAGCGACATCCTCGACGAGATCGAGGAATCGGCCGACCTGCTGGACGACACCAGCGACGCGCCCATCATTAAACTAGTCAACCACATCATATCGCAGTCCGTCAAGGCGCGTGCCAGCGACATCCACATCGAACCCTACCAGGACAGCTTCAAGGTGCGCTACCGGGTGGACGGCATCCTCTACGATCTGCTCACGCCGCCCAAGTGGATCCAACCGGCCCTGACGTCGCGCATCAAGGTCATGGCCAAGCTCAACATTGCCGAAAAGCGCCTGCCCCAGGACGGCCGCATCAACGTCAAGATCGGCGACCAGGAGGTCGACATCCGGGTGTCCACCATCCCGACTTCCTTCGGCGAGCGGGTTGTGCTGCGGCTGCTCAACAAGTCCGGCGCCCTTTTCCAGCTCTCCGACCTTGGGCTGGTGCCGGAACAGCGCCGGCAACTCGAGGCCCTGATCAAGTCACCCAACGGCATTTTCCTTGTGACCGGCCCCACGGGCAGCGGCAAGACCACTACGCTCTACGCCATCCTGTCCTCCATCAACAAACCGGACATCAACATCATCACGGTCGAAGACCCGGTGGAGTACCAGATCAAGGGCATCAGCCAGATCCAGGTCAACCCCAAGATCGACCTGACCTTCGCCCGCGGCCTGCGCTCCATCGTGCGCCAGGACCCCGACGTCATCCTGATCGGCGAAATCCGCGACCGCGAGACAGCCGACATCGCGGTGCAGTCGGCGCTGACCGGGCACCTGGTCTTCTCCACGCTGCACACCAACGACTCGGCCAGTGCCATCACGCGCCTGGTGGACATCGGCGTGGAACCTTTCCTGATCTCCTCGTCGGTACTTGCGGTGGCGGCCCAGCGCCTGGTGCGCCGGCTGTGTGACGCGTGCAAGGAGCCTTTCAAACCCAGCGACGCGGTCCTGAAAACGGCCGGCATCTCCCCGCAGGACCTTACGGACGGACGCCTGTACCGCGCCAAGGGGTGCCCCAAGTGCTTCAACACCGGCTACCGCGGGCGGGTGGGGATCTTCGAGATCATGGTGATGGACGATGCCCTGCGCAACCTCATCCTGGAAACATACGACTCCAACCGCATCAAGGCCGAGGCCCTGCGCCAGGGCATGACCACCCTGCGCCAGGACGGCATCGCCAAGGTCATCGCCGGGATTTCCACCATCGAGGAAATCCTGAGGGTCACGCGGGTATGACGCGGCGCAGACGACTGCCGGCCATGGGCGGTAACGTCCTCCTGGCAGCAGCTCTGATCCTCACGGTGCTGTGCCGCGGCGCCATGGCCGGCGACATCCTGGTCATCGACGCCGATCGGCAGTTCGCCTTTGCCGAATCCCTTTTCGAACGGCACGAGTTTTCCCAGGCGGCCGCCGAATACGAGCGCTTCGTGCACTTTTTCCCCGACGACCAGCGGGTTCCGCTGGCCGCTTTCAAGATCGGGCAGTCCTACTTCGAGGGGCAGCGCTGGCAGGACGCCATCCGCCAACTGGGGACCTTTGCCGAGCGCTTCAGGGGCTCTCCGCTGGCGGCCCGGGCGCGTCTGCTGATGAGCCGCTGCTACCTGCGGCTGGGCGACGAGCGCAGCGCCCTGGCGGTGCTGTCACGCCTGACGGCGCAGCCGGAAAACCCGGCCGTGGCCGACGAGGCCTGGTACCGCACGGGGTGGATTTACCTGGAAAACCTGGACTGGGAAAACGCCCGCAGGGCCTTCGGCCACATCGACACCGCCCGCGCCGACGCCTATCACCTGCCGGCGCTCTACGCCGGGTTGGACACGGCCGGGCAGCTGCCCGCCAAAGACCCCCGCGTGGCCGGGCTGCTGGCCGTGGTGCCCGGGGCGGGTTTCGCCTACTGCGGACGCTACCGGGACGCCTTCATCGCGCTGGTGGCCAACGGGCTGGTCCTATGGGCGGCGGTGGACTCCTTCGACAACGGAAACGACGGGCTGGGCGCCCTGCTGTCGGTGCTGGGCGCCGGGTTTTACGCCGGCAACATCTACGGTTCGGTGGCCAGCGCACACAAGTACAACCGGCGCCGGGCCCGGTCGCTGGTGGAGCGCCTCAAGCAGGACCTGCAGGTGGGCCTGGCCCCCACCGACGGCGGCGCGGTCCTGGCGCTGCAGCTGCGCTTCTAGCCCCTGTCGGCGGCAGGCGGCTTCTCCCCGCCAGACAACAGGTCCCGGCGGATACGATCGGCAAAGGGCGCTACCTCCGCCATGACCTGTTCGAGATCCATGCCGACCAGCCGCCCCTCGCGCACCCGAAACTCGCCCCCCACCATCACGTGGCGCACGTCCCCGGCGCCGGCGGCGTAGACCACCAGCGACACGGGATCGTACACCGGCACCAGGTGCGGCCGGCGGGCGTGCAGCACCACCAGGTCGGCGGCCTTGCCCACGGCCAGCGAACCGATGCGCTCCGCCATCTGCAGCGCCTCGGCCCCGCCCAGGGTGGCCATGCGCAGGATCGCGGCCGCATCGGCCACCGTGGGGTCCCCGCGAAAGGCCTTGTGCAGCTTGGCCGCCGTGTCCATCTCGGCAAACATGTCCAGGTC